>Ga0302323_100000568_pt1 | contig 29549 bp, 20 predicted proteins | sample Fen_T0_3_FD_201950 | JGI IMG/M metagenome (GOLD analysis project Ga0302323, IMG submission 201950) | Peat permafrost microbial communities from Stordalen Mire near Abisko, Sweden - Fen_T0_3 | ecosystem: Environmental > Terrestrial > Soil > Wetlands > Permafrost | place: Sweden: Abisko...
AGACGTGATAGATGATGGTATCAATGGAATTAAACCCGTAGGGAGATTCCAGGTAGGGAAGCGCATACCACGCATTGTAGGCGCCGGCCCACCCGAAATTGATGTGGTGGTACATCGTGCCGGAATCATAGCCAAAACCGTCGCAAACAATGGCGTGCCCATTGCCGCCACTGCTGCTGATGCCAAATAAAACCGGGCAGCCCGCCGCCAGATTCGAATCCGTGGGCAACAGGAAATTGCCGGGATAATTGACGTATTTGGCATTGGCGTATTTAAAGACCGAGGAGAGCGCGTCGGCGCAGAGATACATGTAAGCCCCCGAACTGCCGGAGGAATATTGCATGTTCACGCCAACCCCGGCGTCGTAGCACAGCGCGCCGATCATTTGCCATTGCGCCGCATTGTAGGCCGTGTAGGCCGGGTTCAACGGCATGGAACTCCAGGTGTAGGCGCCGCCTGACCCGTTGCCACCACGGGTGGTGGCGGAACGCGCCACGCCATCGACATACACCGTGCGCGTGACCATGCCGATACCCGTTGTGGGATACTGCCAATACCGCATCAACTGGGCCAGCGCGGTGGCCACACAGCCATCCACATCATTGTTCGGGGTGTAATAGTTGTAGCAATTCATCCCGGCGGCCGTTCCTTGGTTCCAGGCGCTTTGCACCAGCGGCGCCACCCGGATGTCGGAAACCGTCCCCACGCTGCCCACCGGGCTGGTCCCGGGATCGGACGCAAAGTCAATCATGTCCGCCGGCAACTCTGTCGCCGGGGGTGGATGTCGCATCAGTTCCACTGCCAAAGGGTCGTAGATCTGATCGGTGGCGATGCGATACCAGCAACACGCTTCCTGGACCGGCCGCTTGGCGGTCCATGTTGGCCAGACAATCGCGGAATCTTCCAACTGCCAGGTTTGGCCGGAATCATATGATGAATAAACGGAAACCGATTCATTTGCATCGTGCGTCAACTGGATGTGGCCATCCACGATCGTTATGTTCTGAATATGAATGGCCGTTGCGGCCGGATCGCCGGGTGCCGCATAGGCGATCGCATTGGCGGCGTTGGTCGTCGTGCCGGTCGCCGAACTGATGCCGAGCACCGCGAATTGCGCTTGCGCTGCTGCGGGTTGTGCCGCTCTGGCTCGATATTTCGCCCATTTGTCCTGGGCTTGTTTGGCGGCGGCGAGCACCGCATCGTCCGCTGCCGGGGCAGTGGTTGGCGCCGCGATTTTGGCGAGTTGTTTGGCAACGCGCCTGGCCTTCGCCTGGCGCAGGTGCTCGGTTCGCCCCGTGACATCCTTGTTCAGCAGGATCCACAGTGGATTCTCCGGATCCTGACTGAAATAGCCTTGCCCTGAAAACACCAGCACCGGCTCTTGTTCATCATCGTCGGTAGTTACGATAAAACCTTCCGGTTCAAGTTGAACCACATGAAATCCTGTGAAGGTCTGCACCGCTTTGATCTGGGGATGAAACCGCTCTGCCAGGTGTGAAGATTCATCTGCCATCCAGCCTTGGGCCATGGCGGCGGCGGCCGCCTTGTCCGCAGGGGCCGCTAGCAATGGCGCCGCCAGCGACGCGACCATTACGGCCAGCAACCAGCAGATTATTTTTTGGGCACGGTTCATACTCCGGTCAAAAGGGATCACTGACGCCAGGTGGCATCGCCACCCCGCATCCGCATTCCTGCGGCGTCTCGTTTGGACGCAGAACAAAAAAAGCCGTGGCGGCTTGAAATGTCCAAGCGGCTCATCGGCTTATTGCGACAGGAACTTAAGCCAAAAGACACCCGGATAACTCCGGGGTCTTTGGCGGGATCCGCGTGAGGCGGTTATGAAGAATCAAAAATGCGGGGTGAACACTAACTTGTATCACTGACCATCACATTCCGGCACAGCCGCTTCGGTCAAAGCGGTGCCCAGCATCTGGGCCGCCATCGGCAGGGCGCGCCCCAGTTTTTCCAATTGATCGTTAATTTTGCTGGTCATGGCTCCGGCCCGGACGGCAATCAGTTTCTGATACCACTCGATGAACGCCAGACTGGTGGCGGATTCCTCCTCGCCTTCGTCCGGCGCGTGGGTGGTTGGGCTCTCTATCAACTCGCACAAGATCAATGCGGCCAGCGAACGGGCTTGCGGCTCACTGCTCCAGAGTTTTCCCCAAAGAGCGGCGGCATCGGCGGCGTGGCCGTTGAGCATCAACGCTTCGGCACGCTGGGTCGCGAGCGCCGGATGCTCCGGCAGCGCCTTGACGGCTTCGCCGGTCCATTCACCGGCAAATTCCAGAAAGCCTGCCTGGCTCAGGGCGATCTCTCCGCCCAGTTTCCAAGCCGCCACGTTCTGGTTGTTTTGACCGACAATTTCATTGAGCTGGGTTAGCGCTTCCACGGCACGATCGGCAGCCAGCAGGAATTTGGCATAATCCAGCTTGGCCGCTTCCACATGGCCTGTTTCGGCCAGCGCGATCTTGAAGACCGCTTCTGCGCCGGCCGGATCTTCCAGTTTTGCCAGGCACAGGGCCAGGCAATGCTGCGGCGCGGCGGTCAGGATGTCCGTGTTGATGGGGGTCAGCGCGGGCTGCTTCCGTTTGGTCCAGCAGAGGCGCATCTGGTCGGCCGCCTCGCGATATTGCTTCAGTTCGAAATAAGACAATCCCAGTGAGAAATGCAGGGAGGCGGTCAACCCGCTGCCATGCCGGGCAAGCGGCGAGGTCAGGATGCGCACCACCTCGGCATGCGCCCGTACCTTGTAAAGCTGGCTGGTAAACTGCGTGAACAAGACTTCGCGCAATTCCGGCACCAGATCGGCCTCCGGTTGCACGGCCATCAACTCATACGCCTCGCGGTACTTTTCGAGGCCGGCGGCCAGATTGTCCGAGCGCACCAGTTCCAAACCGAGGTTCATGACCAGATTCACGTCGGTCGGATTTTCGGCGAGGGCCAGCTGGAGCAATTTCAAATTGCGTTCCACCTTGTTGCGGTCAACCACGAGCTCTTTCGTATAGCCGTAATGCAGCAATTCCGCCGTGCCGAGCGCGGTGGCCAAACCCCACTTTTTGCCCTGCACCAGCAGGCTCGCGAAAACCTGTTCGTGAATGCGACCGTGGAAAAAGACCCCGGGCGCATTGCGGAACAGCCGCGGCACGACGCTCCGGCCTTCGCTTTCCCGGCCGACGTTTACCAGCGGCAAACGGCGGGCAATGATGTCGCCGGCCTTCATGTCCGCCAGCAGTTTGGCGTGCTGCGCCGGAGGCAGTTCCTCGTCGGCATCCAGCATGAGCACCCAGTCGCCGGTGGCGTGTTCCAGCGCGGCATTGCGGGCGGCGGCAAAATCGTCGCACCAGTTAAACGAATGGATCTGCGCGCCAAATTCGCGGGCGATCTCCACCGTGCGGTCGGTCGAGCCGGTGTCCACCACAATGATTTGCGAGGCAAAACCATGCACGGACTTCAGGCATTGGGCGATGAACGGCTCCTCGTTTTTGACAATCACACAGACCGTGAGGCGGGCGGCGGGCGGCGTGAAACCAGCGATGTCCAGCCAGGCCGGCCGGGCATTGCCCTTGAGCGGCTGGGTCAAAAACTGTTTCACCCGGCTCCAGCCGGGAGCCAGATCACGGGTCCGTTGCGCCAGAACTTTCGCATCCTGGCCGTCGCCGGCCGCCAGCGCAATTTCCGCCAGCAGCAGACCGGCTTCGGGATGGAAGGGGCGCTGCGCCATGGCCGTGAGCGCGGCTGCCCACGCGGCGGCAAAATCCTTCTGGGCGAACAGTTCGCGGGCTTCGTTAAGCCGGCCGACTTCCGCCACCGCCGCCGGCTTGATGGGCAGGGCGGCGAGCCGGACCTTTTTCTTTTCCGTCCAGTGGTTGCCAGCCTGCGTGTGCGTGGCCGTGAGGGGCGGCACCGCCAGGTTCAAGGTCAGTTTGGCGGGCAGGTGGAGAGGTATCGGATAGCCGCTTTCGAGCGTCACTTCTGCGGGTAATTCCCATTTCTTGCGGAAAATATCCCAGTTGCGCTGCATCGAAACGCGGTAGTCAATTTTTTCGCCGGCAAACGTCTGGCTGCCGGTGTGATGCACGAACGCATCGCGCGCCACGCGGATGCGGAAACCGGCCAGCTGGGTGCGGATGCAAAAATCGTCGTCCTCAAAATTGCCGGAGCCGAAACTTTCGTCGAGTCCGCCGATCTGGGTGATGACGTCGCGGCTGGCGAGCAGGCAAAAGCCCACGGCACGGACCACTTCGAACGACTGGCCGACATTGGCCTGCACGTAACGCTGCGCGAACGCGTGCATTTCCGGCAGCGTCTGGTAGGCCGCGTCGCGAACCAGTTGCGGCCCGGAAACACGGTTGGAAACCGGCCCGACAATCCCGGTGCCCGGTTGTTGGGCAAAGACGGCGAGCATCGCCTCCAGCCAGCCGGTGGTGACGATGGTGTCATTGTTCAGCAGCAGGACGTATTCGCCCCGCGCCACGGCCAGTCCTTGATTGTTGCCCGCGGCAAACCCCCGGTTCGATTCGTTGCGGATGACGGTGCAGCCGGCGTGCGCCGCCGACCACGTTTTCAAAAATTCCGGGGTGCCGTCGGTCGAGCCATTGTCCACGAGGATGATTTCGTGCGGCAACGTCGTATGGGCCGCGATGCTGTCGAGGCACAGGCGGGTATGTTCAAGCTGGTTCAGCGCCAGCATGATGATGGAAACGGTCGGCGCCGCGCCGGCCCCGGCGGGCGCGACATAATTGTTGATGCGATTGGCTGCGGTTTTCGCCATTTTGCCATCGGTGTCCACGATGAAGTCGGGCTGAATTTTGCCCAGCCACTTCTGGTGCAGGCGGGCGATGTTCTGGCGGGCCTGGCGGAAGCGTTCGGGGCCGCTCTGCGATTCGTGATGCAGCACCACGCTGGCCGGTTGATACACCAGCAAATAACCGGCGTCCTGAATCTTGAAGCAGAGATCCACATCCTCGTATCCATTCCAAAATTCCTGGTCGAAACCATTCACCTGGTTGAACACGTCGCGGCGCACGCAGAGGCAGGCCGCGGTCAGGGCCTGATAGGTCCGGGGCTGGTTGGCGTCCGGGAGATCGGCCGGCTGGCGGTAGGCCGCATGGTGGGCCAGCAAGGGATCGGCCTGGGGCCGGTGGTCCAAAATGAAGGTGCCGGCATGCTGGATGGTGCCGTCGCTAAAGAGCAGCTTGCTGCCCAGGGCGCCGATACGCGCATCGGCTTCGGCGGTACGGCTGAGGGCTTCGAGCCAGCCGGGTTTGACTTCGGTGTCGTTGTTCAGAAACAGCACATATTTTCCGCGGGCCACGGCGGCCCCCTGGTTGCAGGCGCGGGCGAAACCGGCGTTCTGTTCATTGAGCACCGCCGTGAGGCGGCCGGCGGCCTGTTCGGCGGCCAAATAATTCCGGGTGCCGTCGGTGGAGGCGTTGTCCACGATGATGAGTTCACACATCCCCGTCGGCGTGTGGGCATGCAGCGCCAGCAGGCAGGCCTGGGTCAGGTCGAACCGGTTAAAGGTGGGAATGATGATGGAAACCAGCGGGGCCGGGCTGGTCGTGCCACCGGTCGGTATTTGCTCCGCAGCCGGTTTGAACGAAATGTCCACCGCCACCGGCTTGGACGCGCCGGCGGGAGCGCGCAGGGCCAGCGTGGCTTCATAGCCGCGCAGGGTTTTTTCGGCGGCACTCTGCCAGGTGTATTGCGTCAGAAATTGCTGGCGGAGCTGCTCCCGCTTGGGGGCGTCCGCCGTCCGGTTGCGCCGGGCGGATTGCACGGCCCGGCGGATGGAGTCCACGCTGGCGGGGTCGCAGTAATAGGCGTTCTTGCCGTAGTATTCCGGCTCGGACGTGCGGTCGCTGACCACGAGCGAGCAACCGGCGAGAGCGGCCTCGATGTTGGCCAGGGAGGCGCACTCCATCCAGCTGGGCAGGGCATGAACCTGCGCCGCCTTGAAGGCGGAAGCCAGTTGCTCGTGCGGCAGGTGATCAATGAACAGGGTTTTGTCCGGGGCATACTTGTGGCACAGCCGCAGGTAGGTCGGATCGTAGTTCCGCCCCACGATCACCACCGGCACACCCTCATCCTTTAGCGCATGCAGGAGCATGAGCTGGTTCTTGCGCGCCTCGACCAGGCCGACCATCAGGACGAAATCGCGGATCTTGTATTTTTTGACAAACCAGTCCGGCTTGGCATTTTCGAACACTTCAATTTCTGCGCCGTTGGGCACGACATTGAACGGTTTCTGCACCTTGAGCGTCTGCCGGAGATTGAGCATCTCGGCATTACTTAGTGGCAGCAGGTAGTCCACCATGTCCATGATCTGGAGCTGGTATTGCGTGTAGCCGCTGAAATTCGGTTCGCTGGCCTCCGAGCGGCGCCGGCCGCCGACGAGCAATTTGTCCGTGGCCAGCTGCTTGAGGCGCGATTCGAGCTCTTCGGCTGTGGTGGAGTTGGCAAAAATTTGCGGGACGGCGACATCCGCCCAGGCTTTTTCCGTCATGTTCCAATAAATCGGCGACATCACGACGGGGATGTTGGGAGTCAGCAGGCGGATCGCCTTGAGCTGCGCGAGCGTCTGGTGCGGAAACCACATGTTGAAAATATGAACCAGATCATACCCCCGGGCGTCGGGCCGCGGACTGCAGCAGACATCCACTTCCACGCCGAGTTTTTCGAGGTACTGCTTGGTTTTCTTGAGCTGCACCATGTCGCCGCCGGCGGCGCGGTTCTCGAACGTGTTGACCATCAGCACCCGCATGCGCCGCGCCGTACCGGCCAGCTTTCCCGGGCTCGCCCCCGCCGCCAGGGATTCACCGATGAAGTTGGATTTGTCCTGAAGATTGATCAGCACCGGGCGCTCGGCAGTGGTGTCCTTGGCGCCCTTGACCAGGGCTTGGAGCGCGGCGTTGTGCGGGGCAAGGTACAGGGCGTGCCGGGCGATCCGCTTGGCCATGTCCGGCTGGCCGGATTCCAGATAAGTCTGGGCCAGGGCCTCGATGGTCGGCACATTTTGCGGGGCAAAATTTAATGCGGAATTCAGCGTGTCCAGTGCGTGCCGCGGAAAACCGTCGCGGAGCTGCGTCGCGGCAAATTTGACGTGTTCGGCCGCCATCGAGTTGATGTTGGTAAAGCAGTCGGCCGAGGACAGTTCGCGGCTCACGACATGAATGATCTCGAGTGAATCTGGCGTCGGCTGCACGTCCCGCTGCGGAAACGCCGCGGCCTCCGGCGCCGAGAGCCAGGCCGCTCCGGTGTCGCCGTCGTCCGGGAGGTAACGGCCTTCGCGCGAAAGATCAATGGACTTCTCCAGCACCTCATAGATGTCTCCGCCCCATTTCCCATACATTTTTTGGGCGTTGCCACCCTGGTTGGAAATGGCGGCATGGGAACGGGCCAGGCCGTTGTTGAGCTTGTGGATGACGTTGACGCGGCCTTCGTAAAGAATTTCAAATCCGGCGGCAGCCACGGCGAGATGATGATCCGGATCGTCAAACTGGCTTGGGCTGAACCGCAGGTCGAAAAATCCGCACCAGGCAAAAACATCGCGGCGATACAGATTGCAGCAGCCGCGCACGTGGGCGGTGCGGGCCAGATAGTCGGCCTGGCCCAGATCGGCCTCGTCCTCGTGGCCGTAGAGCCCGGGGAAATGACGATAACAGCCGCATTGAATGCCTTTGCGGGCGTCGTCGTTGAGAATTTTCGGACCCACGCAGCCGGCGAAGGGACGATGGCGCAAATCCTGCACCATCACCTTGAGCCAGTTGGCCGGGAGCACTATGTCGTCGTCCAAGCGCGCGACAAGTTCGCCCTGGCCCTGCATGACGGCCCAGTTGAGGCCCACGGGCACGCCGGTGTTGAGCGGCAGCTTGTTGACAATGAGCTCGATGGGGTAGTTGCCCCTCAGGCCGTCGAGATATTCGAGGGAGCCATCTGTGCTGCCGTTGTCGGCGATGTAAACCTTGAGCTGGCCGAACGGATAATCGGTCTGCGCCAGACTTTCCAGGCAGCGCCGAAGCAGTCCGAGATTGTTCGCCGTCACGAGACAGCAATCCACGGTCGGCGTGTCCGTCTGCGGGCGGTAACGCATCGGTTCCCCGATGTGCCAGCAGATTTCGGTATGACCGTAAAGCCGGCGGATTTCATTCAAGTCCGGGAAAAACGGATTCCAGCCCCATTTGGCCTCCCAATATTTCGCCTGTGCCCGTTCGGATTGCTGCTTGGCCTGCCAGGCAATCTGGCGCAATGAGTTTTCGGTGCCCCCAATCCGGATCATGCTCGCGGGTCCCCAGCAGCGGGCATAGTGGATCGCCCGCACCGCCGGATCCACATAAACCTTGTAGCCGGCGAACCGCGCGGCGATGCAGAAATCCATGTCTTCGGTCCACACCTGGCCATATTTTTCATCCAGGCCGCCGACGGCGGTGATGACCTCGCGCCGGTAATAGGCCAGCGCGCCGTGAACCACATCCACTTCCACCGGCTTGCCGGCATTGCTGGCATCGGGGGCGAACGCTTTCCGGTCGCGGTGCCGGACGTGAAAGCCCACGCCATTGATGATGTTGCGGCCCTCCGCCTGGATGCGCCCATCGGGATAAACCAGCTTGACGCCCACCACGCCGGCCTTGGGCTGGCTGGCCACGGTCGCCACCAGCTGGCTCAGCCAGTTTGGCGTCTCGATCACCACGTCGGCATGCAGGCGCACCACATCCCGGTTGCCGGCGGCCGCGAAACCCGCATTCAACGCGGCGGCCGTGCCCTGCCGGGTCTGTCGGATGATTTTCAGGCGCGGATGATGGTTCAGCTTCTGCAGGCTTTTGTCGGTCGAGCCGTCGTCCACCACAATCAGATTCCAATCCGCGTACTCGGTGTTCGTCAGCACGCTTTGAACACAGGCGGCCAGCGTGGCTTCATCATTGTAATTGGGAATGACAATGGTGACGGCCGGTTGGGACGTCGCGCTGGCAGTTTGATTTTGGGGCGGGTTCATCGCAGTTGGGGGTTGAGTTGTAGGGACCCTTCAGCACGGCCGGTATCCTGCACCGGCGGCGGCCGAAATAAGTTCTTTTGCACGGGCGGTTCCGTCAGCAATCGCTCCGCCAGTTGCAGGGCGCGGGCAATGGCCTGATCCATGTCGTAATAGCGGTACTCGCCCAGACGGCCACAGATGAGGAGGCGGGGTGTCGCTTCCGCGCGGACGCGATAGCGGGCATAGAGCTGGGCGTTCGTTTCATCGGGAAACGGATATTCGTATTGATTGGAATCCGACGGGGTCGTCGTGACTTCCCGGGTGAGCACCGTGCCCTGGATGCGGCCGGCAAATTCCCCCGGCATCATGTGCTTCCATTCGAGCGTGCGGATGTGCGGACCGGTGGCTGGATCGGGGTTGTTGATCTGGCAGACCGGCTGCGCCCAATCCGTGCCGGGCAGGTATTCGTGGCTGCGGCGCTGGCCGCGATAAAGCAGCCGGCCCCATTCGTAATCATAGAACTCGTCAATTGGACCGGTGAAAATCAATTTTTCCCGTGCGCCGAAGGTTTCGCGCAACTGCAGGAAATCCACGCCGGTGAGCACCGGAATGCCGCGCAGCAGGTTCTGCGTGAAGGCGGCGTAACCGTCGGTGGGCAGGCCCTGATATTTGTGCCGCATCAGGCGGGGCTCATCGTCCAGCCGCACGTCAAAGCGTTTCGCCAGGCCGGCGGAGAGGCTGCGAGCCGGGACGCCCCACTGCTTTTCGGAATAGCCCTTCACAAATTTTTCGTAAATCGGCCGCGGCATGAGCGCAAGCGACGCCTCCTCGAAATTGCCTGGTGTGCCTTGGAATTCCGGCTGCCACGTCTCGCCGATCGTGCGGCGGATGTAGCTTCCGGCAATGGGCCAGTTTTCATGCTGGCCGTCCACCAGCGATTTTAAAACCGCCTCAAACGGATAAAACGACGTGAACCGGTTCACGAATTCCCAAAGTTCATCCGACCCGGTGCGAAAATAATGCGGGCCGTACGTGTGAATGCGGATGCCGCTGGGGTGGGTGAAATCGTGGACGTTGCCACCGACGTGGGCGCGGCGGTCGAGCACCAGCACTTCGCGGCCCGCATCGGTCAGGCGGCGCGCGATGGTGGCGCCGGTGAGACCGGAGCCGACAATGAGATAATCTGCGGTGATGCGCATGGGATGCTTGGGGTTGGGTTGGGGGCGTGTTACAGGGCGATGGTTTCCAGGTGCAATATGTGGGCGTGCTCCCGTTCCAGCTCTTCCACCGCCGTCCGGGCCGCCTCGATGGCCTGCTCGTATTGCTCGCGGCTCAGTTGTTTTTCCGCATGGCCGAACAGCGCGCTCAAGGCAAAACGCCGCACTCCCTGGGCATGCCAGAAGCGGATGAAGTCTCCCGCTTCCGTGACGTTGTCGTGCATCAGGATCATTTTCATGATCACGCTCCCCGGGTTCGCCGCCGCCGCCCGCGCGGCAAACGACACCACGCGATTCCAGAAGGTCGCCGGCCGCCCTTTGATCTTGGCCCAGGTCTCCGCCCGGGCGGCATCCGGGCTGATGCTCAGAAAAATCCGCCCGCTCCGGACTTCCTCCAGGCAGAAATCCTCGGTTTGCGGCGGCAGCACGCCGGCCGACAGGTAAACGACTTTGACACCGCATTCGGCCGCCGTGCCCACGATCTCGCGAAACTGGGGATGGTACGCCGAGTCACCGCCGCTCAGGCTGATGGTTTTCAAGCTGCCGCTCGCCACCGCGGCGAACTGGCGGATGAACGCCGGAATGTCCACCGTGTTCAAAATGTGCTGCTCCACGCCGCACTTGTCCTCCCGCAGTTCCTTCGGCGCATCCGGGAGTCCGCCCGGCTTGGTGTATTCGCAATACCAGCACCGCACCGAACAGAAGCTGTTCGTGAAAATATCAATCATGTTCGGGTGCACCTCGGGCTTGTGCTTGACCGTGTGCACAAAGGCGCAGCCGGTGCAGGGGCCGAAATCACCCTGCGCGAGCCGGACGTTCATTTCGCCCTTCTTCCGCAAAGCCTCGTCCGCCGCCCAGTGCAGACCCGGCAACATGCAGCACGCCCGGACGCGACCGTCGAGCCGGTGCTGGACCTTGTGCATTTCCTGGCACGTCCAAAAGTTGGCGGGCACCGTGACGTGCGGGGGCAAGCCGTGGTCGGCGGCGTAATCCGCCGCGTTGACCAGCGTCACCTGCTTGGCCAGCAGCGTCCGCCGGTTGAAAATGATGGGCGCCTGTAAATTAACCGTGGCCTGACCTTCCAAGGCCGGGGTAACGAGGTTGAGGATTCCCACTTCGGCCGGATCGGTGATTCCCAATAATGCCAGCTCCGCATCGCTCACCTCGGGCAAATAGTCCAGGGCCACCGCCGCCGGTTCCGCCACCACGAATTGCACGCTGGGTTTCGCTTCGGCGGACAGGCGTTGGAAGGGCTTTTCGCCCGGCTGTTCGTCCAGCACAAACTGCTTGTACTGTTTGAAGCCGAGCAGCGGCGATTGGAATGTGAGCTGGATCGGCGCGGTCTTCGGCGCTTCACCGCCCGGCTTCACCAGGTCTTTGGAGACAAACACCGGTGCCCGCCAGAGCGCCCAGCGAAAGGCATCAGCATCCACCACCTTGGTGGTGAAGGCAAAATGATGTTGCCCCGTCGGGCTGGCTTTCACCGGCAGGTCGAACTCCAGCCACCGGCGGTCTTCAGAATTATGGAGCGGATCAATGGTGACGTCGCAGAGCACGTCGCCATCGGCCTCCACCAGGAAGCGGCAGGGGCCTGATTCCGCTTGGAGCCAGACATCCGGGTGCATGCCCACCGCGAAACGGAGCCAGCCGGCCGAACCGCTTTCGACCTCAAACGATATTTGGGCCGGCGGGTGCAGCAACATGGTTGACACCGTTTTGCCGCCCTGCGTCACTGTGCCAACGGACGCGGTTCCCGGGCCTTCGGCGACCAGTTTGCCGGCCGGGAAATGATCCAGAAATGAAAACTCGTTCAGCACGGTGGGTGCTTGTTCCGCCAGGTCTTCCGACACTGCACCGGGATCAACCACCATCGGAGCTGTCTCCAGCTCGTCTGCCTGGCTGCCCTCGGGCAGGGCCTGGTTCGCCGGCGGCGTTTGCCCGGCATCGGCCATGTTCCAAAGGAACAACGGCGCCCGCCAGAACGCCCACCGGAAGGCCGTCGAACCAACGCCTTCCGTGCGGAAAGTAAACCCATGCCCGCCCGCGCGGGTGGGCGGCACCGCCACATCAAAACGGCGCCAGCGGCGGTCGCTCAGATTGCGTGTTGGGTCCACCGTGACTTCCCAGAGCTTTTTGCCGTCCGCTTCAATGATGAAACGGCACGGGCCGCAATCCGGCTTGTCCCACACGTCGGGATGCAGCATTACGGCAAAGCTGAGCTTGCCGGCGACGCTGACCGGAACGCGGAACGCCAGCCGGGCCGGCGGGTGCAGAAACAAGGTGCGCGCAAACTTGCGTTCATGCGTCACGTGGCCCGCTTCAGCGGTGCCGGGGGCTTCGGCCGTCAATTTTCCGTCGGCAAAATGATCAATGAAGGAATAGCGTCCCAGTTCATCCAGATCCGCCGTGCCCAGGCCTTCCGCCAGCTCCAGCCACTCTTTCTGCTGGGTGGCCTGTTCCGTCTTCAGCCGTTTGATCGTCGCGTAGGCCGCGTCGAGTTCGTATTGGATCATCGACGTCGGTGCGGCGGCAAAGGCGCTCAGCTCGGAATACACCTGCCGGTAATCCAGCCGGCCCATCCCGGTTTTTTCGACCTGGGGCGGGGCCGCTTCATACGGGTTGCTCCGCGATAGCGCCTCGCGAATGACTTCGGCCAGCCGCTCGGACGCGTCGCCGATTTCCAATTCATCAGCCAGGCAGGCATCTTGAAAAGCCAGTTTGGCCGGCGGCGGGTAAAGCAGTTCTTGGATGACGTTGGGGATGTGCTCCGCCGAACGGATTTCCCACGCGCTGGCCACGTAGAACGGCGTGGGCCGGTAATCCACCTGTGCCACCGGCAGCCCCTTGAGCATGCCTTCCAGGGCGCAGGTCGACGGGAAAGTGATCAGGGCCGCCGCCTCGCGGAGCGCCGTGGTCAGGGAGCCTTCCATCGTGACCTTCAACCCCATCTCTTCCGCCAGATCGGCGGCGATCCGCCAGACCGGCTCCACAAACGTGTTCGCCGCAAACCAGGCGCGCAGGTCGCGCAGGGCGCGCAGGACTTTCATCTGCTGCTCCGCGTCGTGGCTGTAAGTCTTGGCGGTCGTGATGAGAATGCGCGGGCGCGCGGCGGCCGCATTCACGAGCCGGGTCCGGTCGAAATGGTCATAGCGCGGCAGCCCGACCAGGTGAATCCGCGAGGCGAGTCCCCAACTCGCCAGGATGCGGGCCGGATGGCGGCCAATCACGCACAGGTCGCTGGCAGTCATGGGTTGAAGCATGGTGCCGTTGGGACGGATAAAACTGAGGTTGTTCCAGACGTAGGCCCACTCAATGACCCCGTCCATCACATAGACGACCGGGATGTTGGCGCGGCGGGCAGCCGCGGCGCACAAGCGCCAGTCCGTGGTCCATTCCCGGCTCAACAGGATGAGGTCGGGTTTGGTGGCCAGAATTTCTTCGGGTGATTTGAGATAACCGGCTTCCGGCCGGACGCCCAGCAGTTCAAACACGCGGCCATAAAGTTCTTCGTACCGGCCGGCCTCATCCAGCACCACGATACGGGTGGTGGCGGACAACGTGAGACATTTGGGCGCGGCCGGCGCGATCGGCGCGATCACTGCAGCATGGCTGCCATTCAAACGGGGAGAACCGATCCCGGCGACTTCGTGCCGCGCGCCTGGTGCCGGCTTCGTCGCGGGCTTTTCCGCGATGGCGATCCACCATTCGGCGTCCTTCTGATCGGCCGTGGTGGCGGAGCCGGGAACGACCCTCAACGTGCGCGGCTGCGGACGTTTCCAGCCCCCGCCGGCATTTTGGCGGAGCATCTGGGTGAGCTGGAAATGCTGTTCAATCTCCTTGCGATAGCGCGCGTAATCGTAAATGTGCAGATGCCATTGAACCGGATTGTTGCCATTTTCATCCAGCCACAGATTCGGCACCGATGAGACAATGATGCCGCCGGGACGCAGCACACGGTCGAACTCGCGCAGCAGGGCTTCCGGCTCCGGCACGTGTTCCAGCGTTTCAAAGGAAACCACCGCGTCCACGCTGTGGTCGGCCAGCCAATCCAGCCGGGTCGCATCGCCCGCATGAAATTCCAATTCCGGCTGCCCGGCCGCATAGTTGGCCCGCGCGTAGGCCACGGCGCTTTCGCTCAAATCCACGCCGATCACCCGCGCCACGCCCGTCTGGGCGGCGAGGATGGCGCTGCCGTAACCCAGCCCGCACGCCGCGTCAAGCACCACCATGCCGGGCATGAGTTGTGTGCGCGCCAGCTCATAACGGACCAGATGCGCGTCCGAGCGGATGCCGGGCTCGCGCAACATGTCCATGTGCAAATCGCGTTCAGCTTTCAGCACGGCGAGCGGAAAGCGTTCCAAAATCGCGGGGGCAATCCGTTCAAACAGCAGCGTGATTTCCGCGCCATCTTGTTCGATGCTTTCAAACGGCGTGGCTGCCAGGCTTAACAGATGTTTGCGAAAACCGTGTTCAATGAATTTCCGCTCCAATTCCGTGCGGTTCGGCTGGACGTTGCCGGATTTGATCGCACGTACCAGCACGGAACCTTGAACCGTCTGGCCAAGGCCGGCCAGCAACTGCTGCCATTCCGCCTCGTTCATATCGGCCCGGACCCCGGTTAACACCGCCGTTTCAAACTGGCCGGTGCCCGCTTTTATTTGATTGAAGGCGCACTGTGTGGCGGCAAGGCCGCGGGCTGCCAGCCAGTCGACCGCCACCCGGGCGTCCAGACCCACCACCAGCGTGGCCCCGTTGCGGCAATGCCTGAAATATTGCTCCAGCCAGACTTCCAGCGGTTGCAGCGCGGCCGGCTTCGCGGCCTGCCACTCCGGCACCAGATTGTCCTGATAGTCCTCCGGCATGAGTTCAAAAGGGGATCGGGCGGCGCCATTTCTGGGGCGGGGTTTGGTGCGGAGCTTCTCCATTTGTGCCCGCGCCGCCGGTTGCCGCGGATCCAGGACCAGCACCTGCTGGTAAACCGCCCGGGCCTGGGCCGTGTCGCCGCCGGCCAGCAAACTTTGCCCCAGCAGCAGGAGCACCGCCACGTCGTTGGGGGTTGAAAGCAAAATCCGGCGATACGCCCCGCTGGCTTCGCGGTGCTGCCCGGTTTGCGCACTGAGATCCGCCAGCAGCCGCAGCGCGTCCACATGATTGGCGTCCAGTTCCAGCGCCTTGCCCAGCGCCGTTTCGAACCCGGTAATGTCATTGACCAGCAGGCAATCCCTCGCCTGCTGGGTCAGGGCATGAACATCATCATCCGTCCGCAAGGCATCCTGCGGCGATAGTAAGGTGGGGGAAGAGTTGGACATGGCTTGGCGCAAAGGTTCACTTGAGATTGGAAAACGGACGGGCGGCGCGCGCGAATCGCGTGGTCAGGCAGGCAGGCTGTTCCGGGCAGGCAGGACGCGAGACGTTGTTTTCAGGCTGGCTTTTATGCATTGGCAGACTCCAATTTGGCCTGAAGACGTGAGGCGCAGGCCGGGTTTAAATTGCCGGGCGGACCCTTGCGGATCCGCCCGGGGAAGGAGCCAGTGGATCGCCATCCGTGGTTAGTGGACGACAATTGTCACTGGACATTGTTTAATACCGGCGCTATGGCGCGGTACAGCTTACTACAACTTCGCCGGTTCCGCTACTGCTGATGGCGGCGTGGCGGCCTTTTTAGGCGCCAACTTCGGCAGCTTCGGCAGCGGCATGCTGGGCCGCGTGAGCGCCTGCTGGTTGCTTCGCTGAATCTCTTCGTAAACTTCTTTGCGGTGCACCGGCACCTCGGACGGGGCGGCAATCCCCAGCTTCACCACATCGCCGTCCACCCGCATCACCGTGACGTGGATGCGACCATCGATCACTATGCTTTCTCCAAGTTTTCGTGACAGGATTAACATATCCGGAGTTTAGTCACCAAGGTCTGCCGCTGGCAATGGATGTTGGATGGAATAGGCGGCGGCATTCGCGATGATCACCTGCCGGGCCACATGCGTGTGGCGGTTGACCACCACCGGCCCTTTTAAATTCATGGTCGCCCGGCCATCCTCGTGGATGGTAACGATGCCCAGCAACAGCGCGTCGCTTGAAAATTTCAAACCCAGGGACTCAACGTCTACCGGCGGGATGTCCGGCTGGTATTCCGGCAGCACCACGAACGGATCCACCACCACAAAGGCGAGCACCGGATTATCTTCAACCTGCAGCCAGGCAAAGGGTTCCTCGCCTGGATTGCTCACCAGAACGTAGTCCTTTATCTGCTCGAACCCCAGCAACCCCACGGGCATCCGCACCGCATGTTTGCGGGGGGCCACCAAGGTCTCGGTCTCGATCATTTCAGCGCATTTCATTGCAACCTCCATTAAGCAATGGCTGTGCCATCGCATTGTTTACCATTGTGAACCGTGAAAACCGGTGGAAAACCGGCAAATGTTTCAATTCTGACATAAAATTTCCCATCGGCGTGGTGGTTTCGGTCTGTTCGCCCGGCAAAAAAGTCGCAGGCTCGGTCAAAATTTCCCCTCCCAAGGCGAGCCGGCCAAAAAATTGAATAACGGTGTTCATGATATGTAATTCAAAATCGACAGGCTCAGGATCTTGCTTCCGCTCTGCAGGGCCGCCTGATACGCCGTCTGCACCGAGTTCAGCTCCACCAGGGTCGCCACCGTGTTGGCGCTCGATTCGTCGGAAATCATCGTGCTCAAGTTTTGCGAATTGCTGGTCGCCGCGGTCGCCGCCGCATTGAGCCGGCTTTGCGCTACACCATTGTTCGCAATCTGATAGGAAAGATTATTTTCGTCCTTCAGAAAATTCGCGCTGTCCGTGGCCGTGATCGCCGTGGTGTTGCCCGCCGCCAGATTGTCGCGCAAGGAAATCAAGTGGTTCAGCAGATCCGCCCCCGACTGGCTGTCGGTGATCAGCCCCCGCGTCCCGCTCGTGCCCGTGTTGGCTCCCGGAATATCCACCGAGGTCGTGCTGCCGGAGCTGATCGATACCTGGTTCACGCTGCTGTTCCCGCTGTAAGTGACTCCGGTGATTTTGCCATTGGCATCTTTGACCGCCGTGTAAGGGGCCTGGGTGGAGGCCGTGCCGCCGAACAAATACTGGCCGGTGCCCGCGTCCTTGGTGTTGGCCGCCTTGATGGTCTGCTCAATCAAGCTGTCCACCTCGTTGGTGTAATTGGTCAGGCTCGTCTGGTTGATGGTGGCATCGCCGGCCGCCGTGGCGATCTCGCCCACCCGGCTCGAAATGGTCTGGAGCGACTGCAATACGTTGTAAATCGCATTCCCGCGGGTCTTGAGCGTGTCAATGTTGGCGCTGTACTGCGTCTGGGCGGCTTTGTCGGCGGCGTAGTTCAGGGTGTTCTGCATTCCCGTCGGATCATCCGCCGCCGACTGAATCCGCAGGCCGGTCGAAGTCTGGCTTTGGAGACTGTATTGCTTGGAGGACAGCAGGTTATACTGGTCGACCATCGCCTCTGCATAGGAATGCGTAGCTATGCGCATAAATTAGTTTTTCAAGCCAATCGTCGTCGTCAACAGCTCGTCCACCGTTTTGACCAGCGAGGCCGACGCTTGATATGCCCGCTGAAAACTGAGCAGGTTTGTCATTTCCTCGTCCATGTTGACGCCGCTGACCGAGCCGCGTTGCGTGGCCAGCATGGTGGTGACTTTTTCCTGGTTCGTAACCTGCGTGTTGGCACCGCTCAAGGCCGTGCCCAGTTCGGCCACCGTCGCATTGTACGAACCCGTGAAGGTCTGGTTGTTCAAGGCGGTTTGCGCCGTGTCCGCCAGTTGCGCCATCTTCAACATCACCGAGTTGTCCCCCGTCGCCGTCGCGCTCCCCGACGCCTGTATCAGCGAGGGATCATTTGCCAGCGCCGCGTTGACGGTCATGGTCGCGGCGTCGGTGCCGGTAAAAAAATTCGCGCCGGTCGTGCCGGTGAGGCTGTAACCGCTGCTGTGCAGGAGGTTCACTTGTGTCATGAGCGTTGAGGCCAGCGTGTTGACACTGGTCTGCATCGTAGCCAGCGTGCCGTCGCGGGCGTCAATCGTGCCCTGCATCGAACCACCGGTGAGCGTCAAGTTAACACCGCTGTTGGCCGTCTGCACAAAATACTGGCCGTTGCCTGCGTCATACGTCTGCAGTGTGTCCTGCAATTGATAGCCGGACACCAGGGTTTCGCCCCCAATCGTCACATTCACCCCGTTGGTGCCCGTGCTGGTGGTGATGTTGGTCAGTTTGGCCAGGTTTTCCAGATCCTGCTCGCGGGTGTCGCGCAAGTCGTTGGCGTTGCCGCCGTTGAATTCGGAGGTGGTAATCTGCTTGTTCAAAGTTGCAATCTCGGTCAGCAGCTTGTTCGCCGAACCTACGTCATTGCCCAGCGATGCATTCAGCGAATCCTTCACATTGCTGAACTGGGTGTTGATGTTGTTGAACGTGCTCGCCAGCGTCTGCGCTGCGCCTACCAGCTCCTGCCGCGCCGACGCCGAGGTCGGCGAGGTCGCCACGCTTTGAAACGCCGCGAACAACCCGTTCAGTTGGGCGGACAAGCCCGTGCCTGCCGTATCCGTGCTGGTGCTGCTCGTACTGCTGGTCGAACCGGTGCCGTTAAGAAATTCGTTCAGGCCGTTCTGCGCGCTCTTGAAGGCGTCCTGTTGCGCGCCCCAGTAGCCCGCCGTCGAGCCCTGGGATTGGATCTGGCTGTTGAGCAGGTTGCTCACCACCTGCTGAATGGCCACGGCGTTGGCCCCGGTGCCTTCCGGGCCGATCCCGGTGGCCAGATCCGGGCCGCTCGTGATCACCACGCGCTGGCGCGAATAGCCCGTCGTGTTGACGTTGGCCACGTTTTGCCCCGCCACTTCCACCCCGGTCATCTGCGTCTGCAACGAGCGGGAGGCCAGATTGAGAGTTCCAAAGAGTCCGAGCATAAATAAATTAGCCGACGGCTTGGTAGAGGGGTGAAGCGCACGTTTCCACGGCCGGCACCTGGCCGCTGCCATTGTAGGTCACCGGCCCGACGCCGGGGATGAAGGACTGGATGAGCTGCTGCATCAATTCCACGCAGTGGCTCAACATCAAATGGTTCTGCCGGGCCCGCTGCTGCACGCGCACCAGCAGATGATTGTTTTCATCCACCAGCGCACCCATCAGCGGTTGGTAGTCGGGCGGCAGCAGCGGCAGCAGCACCGTGAACCCGGATTCTTCCGGGATGGACAGCATGCGGGCCAGATGGCGCTGACGCTGTTCCCGCTCCTGCCGCGCCACGGCAATGACGCCGGCCTGGGTGTTGACGCTCTGCACGTTTTCCGGCAGTTCGGCCGTCTGGCGGTGCATGACCAGATTTTGCTGCTGGTCCAGCAGCGCGAGCATTTCGCCGTATTGTTTCAACTCTTCGCGGAGGGCTTCAATCAGATTGGATAAGAGCTCTTTCATGCAGGGGAATTATTTGGCTGCCGCCGCGGGATGCGCGGCGGGATGCGTCAATTGACTTTCAAAAGTTTTGGCCAGGCCGATGCCGCCAGAACGCGATAGGCTGTCGGCCAGTTGGTTGGTTATAAAATCGCGATAAATGCCGGCTTCCGCCGAATTATCGGTGTACTCGGACTCAATGACCGGCTTCTGGGATTCGGACAGAAACTGGCGCAGCAAAATCGACTCGAACTGCCGGCTCGCCTCGCCAATTTTCTGGTTTTCCGTGAGCGCCTGGTTGTTGGCCAGGTTCTCGGGCGCGACGCGTGAGGCGTCAATTTTGGGTTGGATGGCGGCGATTTGCATATCAGCGTGTGATCAGCTCAGCTTGAAGCGCGCCAGCCTGTTTCATGGCCTGAAATATGGACATCATGTCACGCGGCGTGGCCCCCAGGGCATTTAATGCCGAGGCAACCTTTTCCACGGTCGGCAATTCTGGCAGCGGCATCATGGCGGTCTTGCCTTCCGTGACCGAGGTGGCCGTGCTCTTGGTGGTCTGCGTGGTTCCGCCCGAGAACGCGCCGGGCTGGGAAACGTTCTGAGACGAGGCGACGTTGATCGTGATGTTGCCGCTGGCCACCGCGCAGCTCGAAATATGAATCGCCGCCGTCGCCACAATCGTGCCGGTGCGCTCGTTGATGATGATGCGCGCCGGCGTGTCCGGCGTCATCTCAATCAGGTTGAGGCGCGCAATAAAATCCACCGGCGCCACTTCGGCGCCGGTCGGCATCTGCACTGTTACCGTGCTGGAATCCACCGCGTGCGCGGCATTGGTGAACACTTCGTTGATCGCTATCGCCATCAGCGAGGCCGAACTGAAGCTGGGTTCGCGCAGGAGCAGCTCAATGGCATTGTCGCGCACAAAGCTGGTCGGGATTTCGCGTTCCACCAGCGCGCCATTGATGATCTGGGCGGTGGTCGGATGATTCTTCGTCACGGTCGCGCCGCCCGCGCCGCCTTCGCCCGCTGCAAAACCGCCCACCGTCAGCGGGCCCTGCGCCACCGCATAAACCTTGTTGTCCGCCCCGAGCAGCGGCGTTTGCAGCAACACCCCGCCATTCAGCGACTTGGCGTCCCCCATCGAGGCCACCGTGATGTCTATCCGCGCGCCGGGCTTGATGAACGCCGGAATGTCCGCAGTGACCATCACCACGGCCACATTCTTGGCGGAAAGCGTCGTCCCGGGCACATTGATGCCATAGCGCTTGAGCAGGTTGGCCACCGATTGCTTGGTATAGGCCTGGTCCTTGTCGCCGTCACCCGCCAGGCCCACCACCAGGCCATAGCCGACCAGTTGGTTGTCCCGCGCTCCTGAAATCATCACCAGATCACGAATGCGCACCCCGCCCAGCGCCGTCGCCGGGAGCAACAGCGTCAATAAGAGCCCGCAGGTCAGCGCCAGTTGCACCGCCTTTTTATGCATGGTCAGCAGGGCTTTTTCCGCCGCTCCCGGCAGGTTGTCAGACGGTAGCGCCCGCGCCGCGGAGGCGGGGCGTTGACGCGGACGAAGCTGGCGCGGCACAAGCGGCATAACTCAGAAAGGGTTGACTTTGTCCAGGATGCGGGTGAACCAGCCTTTGTTCTGCGAATCGCTTACCGTGCCCTTGCCATCAATCTTGATCGTCGCGTCCGCCACATTGTAGCTCATCACCGTGTTATCATACGACACGTCTTCCGCGCGCACCACGCCGTGCAGCACGACGGTTTGCTTTTCCTTGCTGAACGACGTTTCGCGTTTGCCTTCAATCACCAGATTATGGTTCGGCAGCACGTCAATGACCCGCACCGCCACACGCGCCACAATGCTTTCGGAATTATTAATGGCCCCGCTGCCTTCATGCTTCAGGTTGGAGCTGTAATCAATGGCCGGCGAAGTCCCTTTGTATTGGGCGAAGCCGGGGAAGAGGAACGAGGAAACCGATGCCGCCCAGCTCGATTGCTTCGCCGTCTTCGTGGAGTTGTCTTTCGTGGCCGTCGTGGTTTCCGCCACCACGATCGTCAGGATGTCGCCCACATTCGCGGCGCGTTTGTCCGATACCATGGCGCGGGACACATCGTCGCGCCAGAGCGACTGCGCCTGGCCGGCGGCTTGCAACAGGGCGAGCGCCATCAGCGCCGCACACAATGGAGAAAATAGGCTCTTTTTCATAATGATATTAGTATGGTTCGTTCGTCCAGCACCTTGCCGGTAAGATCCCGATGGGTAATGGAATTGCGGGCGCGGACTGTCTGCCCGGGGGCGCCGTCTTCCAGCACGTCCACCCGCGTCTTGATGCTCATGGCCCCGTCCTGCACCAGCGCATCCGCGCGCTGGCCGCGATGGATGACGTTGCGCGGCTTCACCATGCGCGCCAACAGCGGCATCCCGGCGGGCACCGACTCGGCAAATTCCAGCGCCGACACATCATCCCCCAGCTCAGTCAACGCCTCGCGCAGGGTCAAAATATCGCGCCGTTCGCGGGAAAATTGTTGCAGGTTCACCATGTCGCCTCGGTTCAATGGCTCGTTGGCCACTAGCACTTCACGCCAGACGTGGGCCTTCAGCCCCGCCGACCATGTGCCGAGCGTTTCGCGCTCGGTGCGCAGGGAAAAGCGGACCATGAAACTGGGCGTCACCCCAAGGCTCGGCAAATCTGTGATCTCCACGGTGAGCGGTTCGTCCGGCAGCACCAGCGCCTTCCACGTTTGCGCCAGTTGCAGTTCGAGCTGGCCCCGGTCCTTGATGTACTTGTGCTGCAACGTGGCGGTGAGCAGACCGAGGATGTCCGACTCCCCCAGCGTCCGCGTGCGCCGGGATATTTTGACCGTCTCCGCCCCGCTGAAATTCGTGCCGACCGCCGACGCTGCATTGGCGATGAGTTCGGCCAGTTGCGCCCGGGTGAAGACCACGTTTTTGCCGAAGGCCGGCGCGTCGCCGAGCCGCACCGCTGGCAGTGGTTGGTCAGAATCAACAATTTGGGGCAGGAAAATACCGTCGCCACATACAAGCGCGACGGCTTTTATCTCAAGTGGCGAAGGTTCGCTGGCACGAATGGAAGGATCGAACCCTCCGCCAAGGCAAGCCAGCAGAAGTACCCCGAGGAATTGCTGTGCCAGTGATGGCTTCATCGGACTAAACCCGCGCCGCTGAAATGAAATCGGGGCCTTCATTTGTCATCAGCGGCTGAGATTGTTGCTCTGCTGCATCATCTGGTCTGCGGCCTGCACCGCCTTCGAATTCACCTCATACGCGCGCTGCGCGAGGATGAGGTTGACCATTTCCTGCACCACACTGACGTTGGAAAGTTCGAGCGCCTGCTGCTGTAGCGAGCCGAAGCCGTTTTCACCTGGATTGCCCAGTTCGGCCGTCCCGGAAGCACCGGTTTCCTTGTAAAGATTTTTGCCCATCGCATCCAGCCCGCCCGGGTTCGCGAACCGTGCGAGTTGCACTTGAAAATTCGTGCTGCCGCTGGCCGTGGAGTAAGTCACCGCCCCGCTGCTCGTGATTGTGATGCCCGTCGTGCCCGTGGGCACCGGTTGAAACCCGCCCTGCACCGGATAGCCGTCGCTCGTCACCACCCGGCCCTGCGAATCCGTCTTGAACGCCCCGTCCCGCGTGTAACTCAGCGTCCCATCGGGCAGTTGCACCTCAAAAAAACCGTTGCCTTGAATCGCGACATCCAGTTGGTTGCCCGTCTGCGTCAAATCCCCCTGCGTGAACATCCGTTCCGTCGCCACCGGCACCGAGCCCTGGCCGATCTGCAGGCTCGAGGGCAGCTGGTTGCCGCCGCCCTGCTGCGAACCGGCTTCCCGCGTGTTCTGGTACAGCAAATCTTGAAACTGCAGCTTGCTCTGCTTGAACCCCGTCGTGTTCACGTTCGCTAGATTGTTGGAGATCACGTCCAGATTCATTTGCTCGGACTGCATGCCCGACGCGGCGGAATATAAGGCTCGCAACATAATTTAATCAGGCTGTGCCACTTAGCTGGGTAATGGCTTTGTTCATGCGATCGTTTTGCATCTGCATCACCTTCTGGTTCGTCTCAAACATCCGCATGGAGGTGATGAGGTTGGCCATCGCCAGCGTCGGCGAGGTGTTCGATATTTCCACGAAACCCTGCCGCACACCCGTGGTCGTGGCCGGACGCGGTTGGGCGCTCGTGTCCGCTGCAAAATAACTGCCGTTCGTCATCGTCAACGCCTTCGGATTGCCAAATTCAGTGATTTGCATCGTGCCTTTGATGTCGATCCCCTGGCTCACTTCGCCGGACGCCGAAACATCAATTGGCGAAGTGTTGTTCGGGTCAAACGTCAACGGCCCGCTGTCCGTCATCACTGGGAACCCCTGTTTGGTCACCATTTGTCCCTGGCTGTTGAGCTTGAACTCACCGTCGCGCGTGTACCCCTTCGAACCATCCGGCATTTGCACCGTGAAAAATCCTTTGCCTTCCAGGCCAAAATCCATCTTCCCGCCCGTGCTCTTCATTTCCCCCTGCTGGAAATTGACCGTCGCACTGGCCGCCGGAATCACATAGTTGTTGCTGGCATCAGTATTGGCCAGACCGGCTTGGATCGCGGAAAAACTGATTTCCCGCTGCCGGGAACCTGGCGTCGACGCCGTCGAGAGGTTGCCAGCCACAAGCTCCTGCCAACGCTCAGAAGCGTTCATCGCGGCGGCGGCTGAATATAGGCTGACATCCATACGCCGACCTTGAAGCAGTGACCGTGCCATCGCGGATTTCGCTTGGTTTTTAACAGGTTCCGCGCCGCAAAGGGGAAAAATGTTCCGCCACCTTCCGGGGTCAGTAGGCAAGTTTGTCAGCCGTCGGCGCGTCCCTCGGCAGCTAATTGCACGTCCCGCCCGCCCCCTTCCCCGGATCGCGAGTTGTCCCAACTCGCAGCGCCTGGCCAATCCGAACGCATGGAACGGCGTCGTGCGCACGGTGAAAGCGGCGGGTCTGGGAAGTGCGGGTGAAGATGGTTGACTACACGGTGGCATTCAGGACCACGCAACGAGGCGGGTGTTCGCAAGGGAACACGGCACCGCGAACGTAGAAAAATTCAACTTGCCAGTCATGCCTGAGATAAATGATCTTCAATAGGTTATTAGTACCGGGGCAGGGTCGAAAATAATGGGTCAATTGACCGTGGCTGTATCCCGGGTTAGAGTTCGCAGCGGGGCAACAGGAAAACGAACATGGAAGACCAAAGCCAACATCACCGGTATCACATTTTACTGGTCGAAGACGATCCACACGTGCGGGACTCCTTTAAACTTTTGTTGGAATTTGACTGGCACGAAGTGGTGCCAGCCGAGCATGGCCATGCAGCGCTGGCCATGCTGGAGAAGGAAAAGTTCGATTTGGTCATCACCGATTATTGGATGCCGTTAATGAAAGGCGATGAGCTGGCCGGCTTGATCCGGCATGGCTGGCCCAACCTGCCGGTCATCATGGCGAGCGGTTCGATGGCCAATTCCAGCACAGTTGATTCTTTGATTTACGGCGTGGATTTTTTACTCAACAAACCCTTTACCCTGGCCGAACTGCGTGAGGCGGTTGCCTGGGTGTTTGACCTCTACGCCGGCATCAAACACGGCCGTGTAGGCAGCTACGGAATGTCCGACCACCGGCTTGATACTTCAGGTTACCTGCGGCGGGATTTGTTTTGAGCCACCGCACCCGCGTGGACATTAACAAACAGTAAAATGTTATCGAGGGATTTTCTTAACGAAAAACCGGATCGTCTCAGCCAAACCATCGGCAAAATTGCTGGACGGCGAGAAGCCCGCCATACGCAGCTTCTCAATCGCCGCGAGGGAATGTTTTATGTCGCCGGGGCGGGGGGGGGCGAAGGTGATGGGCGAGGGGGAGCGGAGGTGCGCACAGATGTGCAGGGCGAGTTCCTTGATGGTGATTTTTTGGCCGTAAGCGACGTTAAATACGCCGGTTGCGACGGACTGGGTGGCAAAAAACACGTTGGCCGCCACGATGTCCTTGACGTAGATGAAATCACGGGTCTGTTCGCCATCACCGAAGATGGTGATGGGCAGGTGTTTAACGGCGCGGTCAATGAAGATGGGCACGGCGGCGGCATACTGGCTTTGGGGGTCCTGGCGCGGGCCGAAGACGTTGAAATAGCGCAGGCAGGCGGTCGGCAAACGGCCGGAGTCGGCAAACATCTGGCAGTAAAATTCGCCGTCGAGTTTGGTGATGGCGTAAGGGCTTTTGGGCTCGGCCAGCATGGTCTCAACCTTGGGCACGACGGGGTTATCGCCATAAATCGCGGCGGAGGTGCTCAGAATGAGTTTTTTGACGCCGGCCCGGGCGGCTTCCTCCAGCACAATCAACGTGCCGAGGGTGTTTAGTTCATTGCATTCCACGGGTTTGGCCATGGATTCCGGCACGCTGATCATGGCGGCGAGATGGAAGACGTAATCGACGCCCTGCATGGCGCGGCGCACGGCCTCGCGGTCCAGGATGGAGGCGGCGATGAACTCGTGGGGGAAGGCGGAGATGTTATGCTGGAAGCCGGAACGCAGATTGTCCAGCACCCGCACCTCGGCCTGACCGGCAAAATGTTCAACGAGGTGGCTGCCGATAAAGCCGGCGCCGCCGGTGACAAGTATTTTCATAATAATGACTTAATCAATTCCCCGGGAATCCCGACCAAAGCGGTCGGGGTGGGAAGAGGGTGTTTCCGGGTCATGGCCACAGTTTTTCGGGGTAATCGCCGCGCGCGATGAGCTGGCGGAGGCTGGCCACCACCCGGGGGCGGTCTTCGCGGTAGGTGACGCCAAACCACGAATCGTTGGTGCGCAGCACGCGCACGCGCGCGCGGCCGGACACGACGAGATCGTTGACGGTGCTGGGGATGTAGCTTTCCGATTTCAGTTCGCCGCCCTGCTGCTGGAGAAAGTCGTGAAAATGCGTTTGCAACTGCGGAAACACCGCCGGGGTGAAGCCCCACATGTTCATGGAGACAAGTTCATCGCCGGTCAGCGAGACGGCGGGCCCGACGCCGCCGGTGTCTTTCGCGCCGTTGCCCGCGCGCTCGAGCCGGGTCATTTCGACGACGGTTTGAAGGTGCTGGCGGTCATCCACCCGGCAGACGCCGCGCGAAACACTGCCGAAATCGGAGAGGGTGTTGCGCAACACAAACCCGGCCATGGCATAATCCGGCCCGCCGGCGGCGAGGTGCTGCGCGAGCAGACGGTAGGATTCCGCGCCATAAAAATCATCGGCGTTGATGACGGCAAAGGGCTCGCGAATGGCGGCGGCCGCCATGAGAATCGCATGGGTGGTTCCCCAAGGTTTGGTGCGGCCGGCAGGCACGGCAAAGCCGGGGGGCAGGGCGTCAAGTTCCTGATAGACATAGGCCACGGGCACCTGTTTTTCGAACCGGGCGCCGACGATTTCCTTGAATTGCGCGGCCATGTCGCGCCGGATGACAAACACCACCTGGCTGAAGCCGGCCCGCAGCGCGTCGTAAGCCGAGTAATCAATGATGGTTTCGCCGTGGGGACCGACGGGATCGATTTGTTTGAGCCCGCCATAACGGCTGCCCATGCCGGCCGCCAGGACCAATAAGGATAATTTTTTCACGGGTGCAAATGTGGTGGTGCGGGGGCGGCTAAATTTTCTGCCAGGCGGGTTTGTGGTCGTAGACCCACTGGTAGTAATCCGTCTTGGTCAGTTCCGAGGCGGCGGCGGCATCGAGACAGAACGTGGCGTGCGGGTGGAGTTGCAAGGCGCTCGCCGGGTTCATGGCGGTGAGGGGGCCTTCGACCGCGCCGGCGACGGCGCGGGCCTTGGGCCGGCCAAACGCGAGCAGGAGATTCTGCCGCGCCTCCATGATGGTGCCGATGCCCATGGTGATGCAGTGATGCGGGACCTGCGCTTCGCTGCCGAAAAAGTGCGCGTTGTCCTTGCGCGTCTGCGGCGTGAGCGTCTTGATGCGCGTCCGCGACGCGAGGGACGAGGTCAGTTCGTTGAAGCCGATGTGGCCGTCGGTGCCGATGCCGAGCACTTGCAGGTCAATTCCGCCGGCGGCGACAATCTGCTTTTCATATTTCGCGCAAAATTTCGGCACGTCCGGCGCCATCCCATCGGGGATATGGACGTTCTTTTTCGCGATGTTGATGTGCTGGAACAAATTCTGCCACATGAAGCTGTGGTAAGACTGCGGATGTGCGGCCGCGAGCCCGACATATTCATCGAGGTTGAAGGTGGTCACTTTGCGCCAGTCGAGTTTCATGGCAATCAGTTCGCGGTACAGGAGCAACGGGGTGCTGCCCGTGGCCAGCCCGAGAACGGCATCCGGCTGCTCGCGGAGGAGCCGGGCGATCATTCGCGCGGCCACGCTGGTCGCGGCCACGGCGGTGGGTTGAATGATGATTTCCATGGTTAAATTTTGCCGAGCCGGCGGCTGAGTTTCGTGGTCACGTCCGCGTGGAACCGGTCGATAAAGCCGGCGACAAAATCCACGATATCCTTCGTTTCATCCGCCACAACGGGGGTCAGATCCAGGCCGAAGATGAGCTGGTTGGCGCGGTCGGTGGCGTGGGACTCGAAGAAGGTGGCGTTGCCCGCGCGCCGGCCGAGCGTGGCGAGATCGTAGCGCTTGCCGCCGGCAATCTGGGAATCAAACACGCCGTTAAGGGCCGCGGCCAGGTTGTCGTGGCCGCTGACATCCATCAAAACCTTCTCCGCATCGGACACCCAGTCGAGATTGCGCCAGACCTCGCAGCCGATGACCTGCCGGGGCCGCTGGGCGAGCGGCAGTTCGCGCATGGCCTGCAGGGCGGCGATGACCACGCCGACGTGGGTGTCATGCTTGTCGGCGGGATTGTGGGTGTAAACCACTTCGGGCTGCGTGGCGAGGAGGATTGCCTTCAGATCGTTTTTCAGCACGGGGTCGGTCGGGCTTTTGATCGCGCTGCTGGGATAATCCAACTGGATCATGACGCCATACTGGCCGATGGTCGCGGCAGTGTTTTGCTCGGTGCGCCGCACGGCCATCATCTGCGCGTCGGTGAATTTTTCATAGGCGCCGGTGCGGGAGCTGCCGGCACCATTGGTGCAGGTGACGCCGCCGAACCACCGGTCTTCGCTGGCAAAGCCCGCGAGAATGCCGTGGAATGCCATGAATTCGAGATCGTCCTGGTGCGCACCGATGCCCAGGTGGGTGATCCGTTGCAAGGCCTCGACGGTTGGTTTGCCATCCGGCACAAAAATCTGCGCCGTTGATTGATGCAGTTTCATAAAAATACTCAGTTGATTTCCGGCAAGCTCGCGGCCGCCACGGCCTGGCCAATGCGCCGGGATTTTTCGTCGGGCACGTGCAGCGCGATTTTTTTGGCCACGGCGGGAAACTCCTGCGTGAGGACTTCGCGCGCCCGGGCCAGCACCAGGTCGCCGCCCAGGCCGGTGGTGACGCGGCCGAGAATCAGCGCGTGCCGGAAATCGTAGAACGTCGCGTAGTGCGCCAGGGTGTAGCCGAGATAAATGCCGATGGTCTGGTAAATTTTCGCGGCCCGGGCGTCGCCTTTGGCCATGAGCGCCTGGACGGCCTTGAGGCGTCCGGGTTGGTCGAGTTTGGCCGGCAGCGAAATCCGGGCGGCCGGCAGGAGCCGGTTGACGGCCTGCTGCGAGAAATACAGCGCGCCCACGCCCCGGTCGCCGGACCATTCATCGGCGGCGGCGGCGGGATTGTAGTCGACGGGGGCGAAGGCGAGTTCGTTCAGCCAGCCGAGGATGCGTCCCTGCTGGTCCATGAAGCCGGCGGCCTCGCTCGAGCCCATGGCGAGGCCGAGCATGCCTTTTTTGCGGAGCGAGAGGGCGCCGGCCAGCGCGGTCACGTCGCCGTCGTTCATCACGACCACCGGCACGTTCCATTCTTTTTGGAGGCGCTTGAAAATTCCG
>Ga0302323_100000569_pt1 | contig 29503 bp, 17 predicted proteins | sample Fen_T0_3_FD_201950 | JGI IMG/M metagenome (GOLD analysis project Ga0302323, IMG submission 201950) | Peat permafrost microbial communities from Stordalen Mire near Abisko, Sweden - Fen_T0_3 | ecosystem: Environmental > Terrestrial > Soil > Wetlands > Permafrost | place: Sweden: Abisko...
ACCTCCATGCTAGGCTGTCGCAGATACGTCGGTGAACCATCCAACATGAACTCGAACGGCACACGAATATACCAATCTTTCGATACATGGTTCGTGGGGATGCTGAACCGAAAATCGTATCCCGGTTGAATTACCTTCAAATCTGGAAGCTCAAAACTATATCCCTTTGGCATTTCCGAGCGCGGTGTCTTCTCAGGCGAAATTCGCTTCCCATCCCTGAACGCGATCAGGCCCATCTCCATCTCTTCCATGTAGGCAACTTCATGTTCGACACGCAGGTCATCGCCGTTACCCATGGCTTTGATTGCGATGGGTATGTGACAGTTGTTGACCAATCGAAGCCAAAGACCCGTATCGGGTTCACCCGGCAGAGCTTTCCTACGATCCATTTTGATGAACTCGATGTAGGCGAATGGCTTTTCACGGTCAATCGCGAAAGCCGCGCTTTGCGGTTTGGAGCTAGGTCTTACTTGTGCCGGCGTGAGCACAACGCCGCTCAGAATGGTGATAGCTACCGCCATGCATCTCGAACGCATACGGGAATGGGAACACTAGTGCAAAGCCTATGTCCAGCCCTTTCGCCATAGTTGGCGAAACCAGGCATTGCGCTAATTGAGAGCCGCCAACCCCGCTACCCGAACTAGGACGAGAGTGGAATCCGAACATTCGCTTTCGCACCAATGGTTTCGAGCTGATCTAGATATCTAAACGGCACATCACGCGGGAGCAGTCCACAGATGCCAGGCCGGGCTACGGAGAGTGATAGCTCTCGGGCGGACCGAGGTAGCTGGGTTTGACGCCTCCGAGATTCACGACTAGCTTCTGTAGAACGACGCCCGGATCCACCATCCAGAACTTGAGTGTGTGATAGCCGGTCTTTGCGACGGTGTGGGTTGACTTCGACTTGCGGACGCTGTCTTCCACTGACTGCGACCAATCATGAACGGAGTTGTGCGCGAGCGCGTTGATGATCTGCGGAGGCTCATCGTCGAATGAGATGGCGTACCGCAAGCCTCGTCCCGGAACAAAGTTCAGAGTCGGAGCCAGAATCGCTTCGACCTCGGCTTTACCGGGATGGAACAGATACATTTGATATTCGAGGCTCGGAGAATGTTCCGGTGGCGTGACGCTTTGCGCGGTCACCGGAAAGATCGTCATGGATGAAAGCGTCCGGCCGTAGTCGGCGATCCTTTCCCAGCGAACATTGGCGGCATCATTCTTCTTTGTATAGTGTTCGGCCTCGATTGATACGTAGCCCTCGGTTTCGACAAATCCCTGCAAGGTAGATCGCGTCGGTTCGCTCGGGTTGAGCGCGTGTATCTTGACCGTCGTCTTGATGGAATTGGCGCCTGTGATGGTGACCGAACCTCCGGTCTCCCCTGGTGGCGCATTCTCCCAGTCAACACTTACCCAAACGCGCTGATCTTTTTCAACCGTGCCGTTGGGCGGAGTTACCCGTATCCAGGGGGCGCTCGTCACGGCGTCGAATTGAAACGGAGTTTTTCCGCGATTGAACACATCAAGAAACCGGTGCTGCTGGTTGAACACATCAAACATGGGAAGCGCAGGCTCGTGAAAAACGTTGAGCCATGGCATAGCTGAGCCTTCGATGGCGATCCCCATGTCCGCCTGATCGGGAACTTGAACTTCTTGCACGGCGGGCATGACATTAACCGGCGGTTGGTTCCAGAACGTATAGCCCAAGTGCGTTTGATCCATCATGTGATTCCACTTGCCTTTTGCGAGCGTGTGATTGTATGACTGCGACAACTCTGCATCGGCCTGGAAAAGACGGCGCACCTCGGCGGCAAGGTCGTTGGTGCTGGAGCGGCCCTGGACCGCATAGAGATTGTTTCTTCCGGCGGTGATGTAGATGTCGGTGACCAACGCCGATGCCTTCGTGGGATAGAGAACCAGTTCGTAGAACGCATCGCGCATGTTTTCGGGGAGGCGCGCGTAGATATTCTCCGCTTGATCGGTGATGGATTTCCATTCGGCGAGTACCCGGTCTGCTTCCTGATAATCGACGAGACTAAAAATCGTGGGAGAGAGGAGTTCGGGCTTTCTGCGGCCGTTGAGTTTTGAGTAGGTGGAGACGATCCCAGCAATGGCCGACGCGTACTCGGGCCCGAACTCGCGCTCCGCCCACAGACGCGTGTACTCGGAGAGCCGCTCTTTCGGCCAGCGGCGCGGATCACGGGCGAACGTGAGGAAAAACTCGATGGGGAACTCCATCGGTTTAAGGTCGCCTACGTTGACGATCCAGATGCGATCGGCTCCGTATTCGTAGGAGAGATTCATCTGCTCCCAAATTTTTGTGATCGGGATCGTGTTCAGCCATTTGTAGGAGCGCGGATCGCCAACATAGTCGAAGTGGTAATAGATGCCGGCGCCGCCGCGGCGCTTGCGTTCTTCTTCCGTGGGCAGTCGGCGCACATTGCCCCAATTGTCGTCGCACCAGAGCAGCGTAACGTCGTCGGGAACTCGCATGCCCTTTTCGTAGTATTCCTGCACTTCCTTGTAGAGCGCCCAGTCTTGGGGAACCGCGCTCAGATCTTTGTTCATGCGCTTCGCAATGATATTGCGCTGCTCGTCGACAATCTTCTCCAGCAACGCTACGTTCGCGCCTACCGACATTGGTAGATCGCCGTCTCCGCGCATGCCGAGCGTGATGATACTTTCGTAGTTCTTGTTGCGCTCGATCCCCTCGTCCCAAAACTTCTGCAGAACCGCGGAATTTCTGGAGTAATCCCACGGACCGTTGCCGTGCCGTTTCCACTCTTGCTGTGCGCGCAACATTGGTTCGTGATGCGACGTTCCCATGACGATGCCGTACTCGTCAGCCAGTTTGGGATTGAGCGGGTCGTCTTCGTTGAATGCGTTGTTCCACATAGCAGGCCAGAGGTAGTTGGCTTTCAGTCGCAGGAGGAGCTCGAAGACTTTTTCGTAAAACTGGTGGTCGTAGTTTCCGTATTTGTCCTTCACCCAATTTGTGAGGGATGGGGCCTCGTCATTGAGAAAAATTCCGCGATACTTCACGGCCGGCGGCCCTTGCGTGTACGCGCCCGGTTTCACGAACAGCGCGTCTTTGTGTTGGACCGGGACATCTGCCCACCAGTACCAAGGCGAGACGCCGATCTGTTCGGAGACGTCGTAGATGCCGTAGATTGTCCCGCGCTTGTCACTGCCCGCGATGACCAGAGCGCTCGCAACCCCCGGCAGGGGCCTGGGTACGACTTGAATCAGGAAGGATTCCCATTTCCCCGCGATGGGCTGCACGTTAATTTTGCGATCGCGAACCAAACGGTCAATGAAGGGACTCTTCCCGATGGTGCCGATGATGATGGTGCTCGATCCGAGAGTGCGAGCGTTCTGGGCCAGGGGAGGCGTGATGCCAGTCACCCGGGCGATATCGCTCTTGAGATCTTTGGCGGCGCGAATAACACCGGCATGATCGCTGGCGTCAACGTAGATTGTGGCTGTGGCTCGCGATTGTGCAAGAGTGAAACTGCCGGGGCGCTTGACCGACTCGACGTATTGATCCTGTCCCAACCCGAAACTGGTGGAATGGAGAACGACGATCACAAGCAGGAAGAGTTCGATGGATCTGGTGACCGCGCGAAGGTGATGAACCTGACCGTAGTGATTGGAGGCAGGAGTCATGTGACCGTCCTTTCCGACAGGATTATAGGCCGGGCTGTGATATATTTCGAGCCTCAAACAAAATGCCTCGCGCTACGCCCTTGAGGGAGCAAGGCTGCACAGTTTGAAGGATGCTGGGATCTCGGCATTTAGAGAATCGACTTTCCGCCGACGGAGCGGGTGATGGACTTCATTCACGACGACTTCCTCTTGCATTCGGAAACCAGCCGCCGTCTATACCACAGCTATGCCGCCGGCGAACCGATCCTCGACTATCACTCCCATCTGCCCGCGGCCGATATTGCCGAAGATCGAAGGTTTCAAAATCTCTTTGAGATATGGTTGGAGGGAGACCACTACAAATGGCGAGCGATGCGGGCCAATGGGATCGCGGAGCGCTTTTGCACCGGTGACGCATCTCCTTATGAGAAGTTCATGGCGTGGGCTGGCACAGTTCCTTTCACACTCCGCAACCCCCTATACCATTGGACGCACCTCGAACTCAAACGCTACTTCGGGATCGGGGAACTGCTCAACGGGACCAATGCGAAGTATGTCTGGGACTCCGCGAATGAGTTTCTTCAACGTGGTGGACTGACGGCGCGGGGAATTCTTGAGAAGTTCCAGGTCCGCGCGCTTTGCACCAGTGATGATCCTTGCGACGACCTGGCGCAACACAAGGCAATCGCGGCTTCTGACGCGGAATGCAGGGTTTACCCCACTTTCCGCCCGGACAGCGCTCTGCTGGTTCATGTGCCGCAAGTTTTCAACGAGTGGCTTGATCGCCTAGAACAAGCCAGCAACCGGCAGGTGAGCTCGTTCAGCAATTTTCTCGACGCTTTGAAGCAGCGGCACGAATACTTTCATTCCTTGGGAGCGCGACTCTCGGATCACGGACTTCCGCACTGCTATGCCACGCCTTGCGATGACGCGGAGGGGGCTCGAATATTTGCGGCTGCCCGTGCGGGGAAAGCTGCCACCGCCGACGAGCAAGAACGGTTTGCTTCGGTCCTGATGCTTTTCTTCGGGAGGCTCGACGCCGAGAAAGGCTGGACCAAGCAGTTGCACCTGGGACCGCTCCGTTCGGTGAATTCGCGTGCGCACCGCGACCTGGGGCCGAATACCGGTTTCGATACCATCGGCGATGCGCGCCAAGTGGCAAGCATGTGTGCCTACTTCGACCTTCTCGATCGAGAGCGAGCTCTTCCGAAGACGATTGTCTACAACGTGAATCCCGCCGATAACTATGCCTTTGCAACCGCTGTCGGCAATTTTCAGGATGGGTCGATTGCAGGCAAAATCCAGTTTGGCAGCGCGTGGTGGTTTCTTGATCAGAAAGAGGGGATCGAAGCGCAGTTGAACGCTCTGTCCAATACGGGCTTGTTGGCGCGCTTCATCGGGATGTTGACCGACTCACGGTCGTTCATGTCGTTTCCGCGACATGAGTACTTTCGCAGGGTGCTTTGCGATTTGCTGGGTAGGGACGTGGAAAATGGCGACCTTCCCGACGACGAACGACTCCTGGGAACGATGGTTCGACATATCTGTTTCGAAAATGCCAGGCAATATCTCGGGCTGGAACTGTCGACACCAACCACGAAAGAGGCAGAATCCGCGATCCGAAGTTAGAACCTCCACGGCGCTGGACGCGTACTTCGAAGTACCAATGCCAGCAGACCTACCAGTCGTGCATTGTCCCGTCGAGTTTGCGGTTGATTGGCAGATACGCGCGCTGGTATGGATATTGCGCAGATAAAGATTCGTCAATATCCACGCCCAATCCGGGTGCATCTCCTGGATACATCACACCACTCTCAAACGTATAAGAGTGCGGGAAGACCTTGTCGGTCTCCGGCGTGTGGCGCATGTACTCCTGAATTCCAAAGTTGTGGACGCTAAGGTCGAAATGCAGAGCGGCAGCCATGCACACGGGGCTGAGGTCGGTGGCTCCATGCGAGCCGGTGCGCACCTGGTACAACTCGGCAAGGCTAGCGATCTTCCTTAGATGGGTGATGCCTCCGGCGTGAACCACCGTGGCGCGAATGTAGTCAATCAACTGTTCTTCGATGAGTTGCTGGCAATCGTAGATGGAGTTGAAAACTTCACCCACGGCCAGCGGTGTGGTCGTGTGCTGCCGGATGATCCGGAAACGTTCCTGTAGCTCTGCCGGAGTCGGGTCTTCGAGCCAGAAGAGATGATGGGGTTCGAGGTCTTTGCCTAGCCGAGCGGCCTCAATCGGGGTCAAGCGATGATGCGCATCGTGGAGGAGGTGGATGTCAGGTCCGAACTCCTTTCGCAGTCGAGCGAAGAGCTGCGGCATAAAATTCAAATAGCGCTCGGAAGACCAACGATTCTCGGGCGGCGCATCCTTTTCCGCGGGTTCGTAAAACATTCCGCCGCGACCAACGCCGTAGGTACCTGCCAAGCCCGGAATACCGGATTGCGCTCGAATCGCTTTGTATCCAAGTTCGATGTAGTGCGCGGCCGCACGTACAGTGTCGTCCATATCTGAGCCGCTTGCATGGCCGTAAACCAGAACCGATTCGCGAGACGCGCCGCCCAACAACTGGAAGAGGGGGACGCCTAAGCTCTTCGCCTTCAGGTCCCAGAGCGCGGTATCAACTGCTGCGATGGCGCTCATGGTTACGGGTCCACGACGCCAGTACGCACCCTTGTACAGGTACTGCCAAGTGTCTTCGATGCGGCGGGCATCGCGACCGATCAGGAGAGGTACGACGTGTTCGTTGAGGTAAGCCGCTACGGCAAGTTCACGGCCATTCAAAGTCGCGTCTCCCAAACCGTAGATCCCGTCCTCGGTCAGGAGTTTCAGGGTCACGAAGTTCCTTCCCGGACAGCAGACAATTACTTTGGCATCAACAATTTTCATGAGGCGATCCTAGGAGTGTGGATGGTCGGAATGCAAATGGATGAGTCGATGTATGCGAGGCAGAATTTGGGATTGCGCGGTGGGGCCGAAATGAAGAGTTAATTGCGCTTGACAGGGCGGGGAGAGGTTGCATATAGTTCGCACCGCGAACTTAAGTGTGGCACGAGATCTGTGTTTGTGCAAATAACCCGAGTAGGGAAGCATAGCGCAGGCGTAAGAATGAGGTCGCCAAGCCCGGGACTTGAATAAAGAAGACCGTTCGGCCATGTGAATGCGGCAGATTGATTTTACCAACACGCAGGTAGCATCGAGCGAAACCGCCCGCGACATTAATCGTGGGGTGGTGCTGAACCTGATCCGGAGGCGACAGCCGATCTCGCGTGCGGACCTTGCGCGAGTTTCTGGCCTGCAACGGAGCACGGTCTCGCTGATTACGGAGCAACTGATCCGCGAAAAATGGGTGGTCTATGGCCCAACGGGCAGGCTACCCCGCGGACGCAGGCCCACGTTCCTGCGGTTGAACGATCGGCGCGCGATTCTGGTGGCAGACGTCCGACCAACAGAGATCACGATTGCAGTCGCGGACGTGAATGGGCGGTTTTTGTCGCATGCGGCGATTCCCACGCCGTCTGATCCGCGCAGCGCCCTCACGGAGTTGACACGAAGAGTCCAGCACTTGACCGAACTCCATTCCGATTTAGTTTTTGAGGGAATTGGACTCACGGTATCTGGCAGGTTCGATCCAATCAAAGAACAAATCGCTTTTGCTCCAAACCTAAAGTGGCGCAACTTCGATTTGAAGGGACCGATTGAGCGCGCGACCGGCATGCGGGTGGAACTGGAGAACGCCGCCAACGCTTGTGTTCTGGCCGAGGTCTGGTTCGGGCATCTGGAGAAGGTGCGCGACCTAGTGGTGGTCACGGTTTCCGAGGGCCTGGGTACGGGCATCTTCATGAACGGTCAACTGGCGCAGGGGCGGCACGGTATGGCTGGTGAATTTGGTCACGTCCCACTGGATCCGGAAGGACCGCTCTGTACGTGCGGCGGTCGCGGTTGCTGGGAAGTCTATGCCTCAAATCGGGCTGCCCTGCGCTACTACAACGAGTCGAGCCCTTCGGCCAACGGCCCCACCTTTCCCGATCTGCTCGCGCTGGCGGAAGCCGGTGACGCTTTGGCACTACGCGCGCTCGAGAAGATGGCACGCGCGATTGGCAGGGGTATGCGAATGATCGTAGCCGGACTGGCTCCCGAGGAAATCGTGATCGTCGGTGAGTTCGCGCAGCAGTGGGCACGGCTGGGACCGATCATCGAAGGAGAGGTAGCGGCCGCAGTCCTAGTAGGAACGCCACCTCGGGTTCGGTTGGCGGACGCGGAGCCGAGCATGGCGCGTCTGCGCGGGGCCGTGGCTTTGGTACTTCAAAAACAGTTTGGACCGTCAGCGCGCGTTGCGGGGCAGAAGAAATCTGCGGGACGCAAGCGCGCCGCCGCGTTTCAGTAGCGCAATCTCTTGGTCTCTTGAGTTTGCTGCTAGTAGTGTCCAAGTCACGAGCAAGTTATCTTGGGACGTGTAGATCGATTGTTTATGGGACACCCTGCGTTGGATCTTGCATCTAGAACCGCCGTCGTAATCGGAGGCACCTCGGGCATCGGCCTGACATTGGCCAAGGGACTCGCTGAGGCGGGTGCCAACGTGGTGCCATCGGGCAGAAGAATGGATCTTGTTGAATCTGCCGCTGGCTCCATCCGCGAACGGGGTCAGAGATCCCTGGCTGTTGCCTGCGATGTCACGGATCGAACCAGCCTCCAGACCCTACATGACGCCGTTTGTGCGGAGTTCGGCGGCGTGGACATCCTGGTCAACTGCGCGGGGATCACGAAACGCGTACCTGTCCTAGAGGTCAGAGAAGGGGACTGGAATTCCATCCTGGATACGAACTTGAATGGAACGCTCCGGGCATGCCAGATTTTCGGGCGGACCATGATCGAGCGCCGACATGGCCGCATCATCAACATCGCATCGTTGTCGTCGTTTGCGGGTTGGTACGAGGTAGCTGCTTACGGTGCGAGTAAGACCGCGGTGGCTTCGCTGACAAAGTCGCTCGCAGTGGAGTGGGCCACTCATGGAGTGTGCGTCAACGCCATTGTCCCTGGAGTGTTCCGCACCCATCTCAACGCCGAGTTGTTGGACGGTACTCCAAGGGGGCGGGAACTTTTGATGCGGACACCGATGCAGCGCTTCGGCAAGGTCGAGGAACTCGTGGGAGCCGCCGTGTTCCTGGCGTCGGACGCGGCCAGTTTTGTGACCGGTCACCTTTTGGTCGTCGATGGCGGATTTCTTGCGAGTGGAGTTAATCAGTAGGGCAGGAATACACATTCATCCGGGAGACGAACCGTTTCTACGTTCAGCGCAAACCCGACGCCGCAGAGCGTGCCTGGAAGAACCAGCCATCGGCGCTGGATCATTTGTGCGCTCCTCTTCTTCGCAACCACAATCAATTACACCGACCGTCAGGTCCTTGGGTTGCTCGCTCCGATGCTACAGGTGAAGATCGGCTGGAGCGAGGCCCAATATGCATCCATCGGAACGTCGTTTCTGATCGCATATGCGCTCGGTTTGCTTTTTCTCGGAGGGCTGATCGATCGGATCGGAACGCGTTTCGGCTACGCGGTTGCAATCTCGATCTGGAGTTTGGCGGCGGTTTCTCACGCGTTGGCGCGCAGTGCACTGGGCTTCGGAATCGTGCGGTTTGCGCTCGGCTTCGGAGAATCCGGGAGCTTCCCTGCGTCCATCAAAACTATCGCGGAGTGGTTCCCTAGGAAAGAACGGGCATTAGCCACCGGAATCTTCAACTCGGGTACCAATGCGGGCGCCACGATTGCGCCACTTGTCGTGCCGTGGATTGCGCTCCGTCTCGGTTGGCAGTATGCCTTCCTTTTTACTGGGGCATTCAGCGCGATTTGGATCGTGTGCTGGCTTACGCTCTATCGTCGGCCGCAGGACGACAAGCGAATTTCGCAACGGGAACTTGCCCATATTCTGAGTGATCCAACAGATCCTCCGGCGAAAATCGCATGGGCCCGCCTGCTCACGTACCGGCAGACTTGGACATTTGTCATGGGTAAATTCCTAACCGATCCAATCTGGTGGTTCTTTTTGTTCTGGCTGCCAAAATTCCTTTCGAGTGCTCACGGCGTTTCGCTGCACGGATTGGGGCTGCCGTTGATCGTCATCTACAATTCCGCGACGGTGGGGAGTATTTTCGGAGGCTGGCTGTCGGCGCGGCTCATGAAGGGCGGGTGGAGCGTCAATCGGGCGCGTAAGACAGCTATGCTGGTGTGTGCGATTGCGGTCGTTCCCGTGATGCTCGCTGTCAGAATTCAGAGCTTGTGGGGTGCGGTGGCGGTTATCAGTCTGGCCGTAGCCGCGCACCAGGGATGGTCGGCGAATCTGTTCACCATCGTGTCTGACATGTTCCCGAAAAACGTAGTTGCATCTGTTGTCGGAATCGGGACTTTTGGCGGAGCGATTGGTGGCGCGCTGATTGCCACCTTTACGGGTTTCTTGTTACAAGTGACACACAGCTACGTGCCGATTTTTCTGATCGCAGGATTCGTTTACCTAATCGCGCTGCTGGTTATTCACACCTTGAGTCCTCGGTTGCAGCCGGTTCTCAGGGTTGTTTAGCAACTTGATTTGAGCGAAAAACCATGTCACTAACGATCAAGAGCAAAGAGCAATGCCGATGGGATCTGGTCGCGTTGGGCGAGGTCATGCTCCGTTTCGATCCCGGCGACCGGCGCATTTGGACGACTCGAAACTTCGAGGTCTCCGAAGGCGGAGGAGAATACAACGTGGCACGCGGCCTGAAGCGTTGCTTTGGCCTCGACACAACGATTGTTACTGCGTGTGCCGATAATCCGGTTGGCCGTCTGCTGCAGGACCTCATCTATCAAGGTGGAGTCGATCAGTCGTTGATTCGCTGGGTGGAGTACGACGGCGTTGGCCGTTCCGTTCGCAACGGTCTGAATTTCACCGAGCGCGGTTTCGGGGTTCGGGCAGCGCTGGGTTGTTCAGATCGCGGTCACACCGCGATTTCGCAGCTTAAGCCGGGAGATATCGACTGGGACAATGTGTTCGGACGCTCTGGGGCGCGCTGGTTTCACACTGGAGGGATCTTTTGTGCCCTGTCCGACACCAGTCCCGATGTGGCACTCGAAGCGATGAAGGCTGCCCGCAAGCACGGCACGATCGTTTCTTACGACCTGAACTACCGCGAGTCGCTGTGGAAAGGCGTAGGGGGAAAGAAACGCGCGCAAGAAGTTAATCGCAGTCTTGCCCCGCTGGTCGATGTGATGCTCGGCAATGAGGAAGATTTTACTGCGGCTCTGGGATTCGAGGTGCCGGGTCTCGACGAGCATATTTCCAACGTCGAAGCCGAAGCATTCAAGAAGATGATCGAGGCAGTCACCAAGGCGTTTCCCTTCCAGGTAGTTGCCACAACTCTTCGACAGGCGAAAACCGCTTCCATCAATGATTGGGGAGCCATTTGCTGGCACCAAGGTTCTTTCTATCAGGCTAAGAAGCGAGAGCAGCTTGAGATCTTTGACAGGGTCGGGGGCGGTGATTCATTTGCTTCGGGTTTGATCTACGGATTCCTGAGCGGACAGGTGCCGCAATGGGCGGTTGAATGCGGCGCCGCGCACGGAGCTTTGGCAATGACAACCCCCGGCGACACAACGATGGTGACGCTGAAAGAGGTAATGCAGGCCATGCGTGGAGCCGGAGCGCGGATCGAACGCTAACCTTCACCGCGGACTGCAGACGCTAATCAGATTTCATAATCGGAAGTGAGATACGAGATGACGAAAGAAGAAAGTCGCAAGCGAATCATCGATGTGGGAATTATTCCGGTGGTGCGCGCCTCCTCTCCGCAACAGGCGTTGCTGGCCGCGGAGGCAGTCTGTGCAGGAGGCATTCCGATCGTCGAAGTGACCATGACCGTGCCGGGCGCCATTGAAGTTATCCTTCAATTGGCGAAGACAGGCGGCAACGAAATTGTGGTTGGAGCCGGGACTGTTCTGGATGCAGACACGGCACAGCAATGCATGGATGCAGGCGCGGTATTTGTGGTGAGCCCTGGGTTCGATTATCGGACTGTAATGGTGGCGAAGGACAATGACGTCCTCGTCATTCCGGGAGCGTTAACGCCGACAGAAATCATTGCCGCCTGGCATGCTGGTGCCGACCTGGTCAAGATATTCCCGTGCGGAACAGTCGGAGGCGCGAAGTACATCAAGGCACTTAAAGGTCCGCTGCCTCAGGTACCGATGATCCCAACCGGGGGAGTCAATCTGGATACTGCGGCGGCCTTCATTCTTGCTGGCGCGGAGGCCTTGGGCGTGGGCGGAGAACTGGTGTCTGCATCCGCGCTGAGGTCGGGCAAGACCGGTGAAATCACTGAGGCAGCACGACAATTTGTCGCTATTGTGCGAGACGCACGCCAACAAAAAGCCCGAGCATCTTCCGCCTAATCCGCCAGCCAAACTGTTTCAATGTATCTCAACCTGAGCAAGGTACATCGTTGGAGCAAGCAACAATCAGCCTGCCCGAACCCACTGGCGATCCCTGGTCGGAGAAGATCGTAGTGAATCCGGAGAGCTAGCGCTTCTATGGGTGCGATGTCTGCGCTACTGCAGAGCGCAGCGTTCGCTGCGAATTACTCAGATGAGTTTTGCTGCTATGGTTGCGCCGTTCATACTTCGGTAGGAGCCGGGTAGGATCTAGCAAGTTCGCGAAATTCTTCCAAGCGGGGAAGAACCCCGAGGCTCTCCAGGCAAGCCAGGTCTGCCTTCGCGAGTTCGACGTCGGTGTGGCCTTTGGCCCTGGCTTCGCATTCACGGGCCAACAGGTCGGCGACAAAAACGGCGATCGAACAGTCGAATCCGGTGTGCGGAATGCGATCGGGGCGGTGGTGGTGGGCGATCGCTTCGACGGCGAGATTGGGAATGCCCCAGAGTCCTAGGAGATAGGCGCCGATCTCGGCGTGGGAGGCGCCGATTAATTCCTCTTCTGCTTCGAAACGGCGGCATTTATATTCGCGCGAGTGCTCAATCGTGGCGCGATATGTGTCTGGCATTTTGCTGGCTAGCACGACGGTGCCGGTGTCGTGCAGAAGCGCGGCCACAATGGTGAGGTCGCGATCGGCGCGGCCCAATGGGAGCCGGGCGGCGATGGCAGCCGTGTGATGAGCATGCTGCTGAATGGCCTTGAATTCCGATACAGAAACACTTTTATTCGGTTGATAGACGCGGAAGGTCTCAGTAACAAGCGCCAAATTCTTAATCGTATCCATTCCCAGGTACGATGTAGCGTCTTTCAAATTGACGACTTCATGACCCAGCCCGAAAAATGCGCTATTGACTAACTGCAGGACCTTGGCGGACATGGCAATGTCATGCCCGAGAATTTCTGCCACCTGATTGACGGAGGCGTTGGGGTCTTTGAGCACCTGGGTCAGAGCGAGGAATGTAGTGGAAAGAGAAGGGAGTTCCCCGAAGCCTCCAACAGCTTTTCGGATCTCGGGCGTTGAGAGTAACTCCTGCAATGCGCAGGTTCGCTCAATGGTGGACTGCAGCGTGGCTGCGTCGCAGGGTTTACTGAGGAAACTGTGGGCAACGGGAATGGCGCGGGTGGTGCACTCGGTCTCGGAGTAACCGGAAAGGATGATGCGCGTGGCACTCGGATATCGTTCGCGAACCTGAGCGAGCAATTGAGCGCCGTCCATTCCGGGCATGCGCATGTCGGAGACCACGACGTCGAAAGGCGCGGCTTCAAACATCTCCAGAGCGGCCGCGCCACTCGAGGCGAACTGCATGTCCCAACGCCGACGGTCTGCGTGCAGCATGCGCCGGATGCCGTCGAGAATCTTAGGTTCATCATCAACAAAGAGAATGCGTTTCATGCGGTAGCCGCCTTAGGCCGGAAGGCAATGCCGTCATGAGGAAGGCGAACTACAAACGTGGTTCCCTTACCTTCCTCGGTTTCAAAGTGGATCGTGCCGTGATGCTGGGCGACGACGACTGAATGTGCGATGGCCAGGCCCTGTCCGGTTCCTTTGCCAATTTCCTTGGTGGTAAAGAAAGGATCGAATACACGGGCGCGGGCTTCTGGAGGAATTCCCGTGCCGGTATCCTGGATCTGGATCTCGGCCCAAGATGGACAATTGAGAGTCTTGATTTTGATCTTGCCCTTGGTGGTAGTTCCTTTTTCGATGACATCGGCGATGGCGTGAGCTGCGTTGACGATCATATTCAAGATGACCTGGTTGAATTCTGCGGGCAGGCAGTGGACCAGAGGCAGGGAAGAATCATATTCGGTCTCGACGTCGGCGACATATTTCCACTCATTGCGCGAAACCGTAAGAGTGCTGTCAATGGCATGGTTCAGATCGATGGGAACCTTCTCTTTGGTGCCGGGATGGGAAAATTCCTTCATGGCACGGACGAGCTTGGCCACGCGGGTTACGCCTTCCAGCGCTTGGTCGATGGCCTTGGGGATTTCCGCGCATAAGTATTCGGTGTCCGCGTTGCCGACAGCCGTTTCTACTTCCTGCACGAGGGCGGGAGACAGAGAGTTGTCTTTGGTCGCGGCGAGGAGCTTCGCGTAGTCGGCCAACAGCGCATTCAAATCCTGGAACGAGTCTTTCAAGAACCGGATATTGTCGCCAATGTACTGGGTGGGGGTGTTGATCTCATGGGCAATGCCAGCGGCGAGCTGGCCTACGGATTCCAGTTTCTGAGCCTGCAGTAATTGCTGGTGAAGGATTTTGCGCTCGGTGATGTCCTGACACATGCCCTCGTAGCGCACGATCTTGCCATCTTCGAGGACAGATCGAGCGCTGATCGCGATCCAGATTCTTGTTCCGTCTTTACGAGAGACTTCACACTGAAAGTTGTCGAGGGCTCCCATGGCTTCAATCAAGAACCTGAATTCGTTACGACGAGTTGGTTCGATGCCAAGTTGGCCTGGTAGGTCTGAAGTTGTGGAGATCAATTCGTGGGGAGAAGCATAACCCAGCAAGGAAGCCAGGGCTGGGTTCGCACTCAACAGGCGTCCATCAGGGGCGCTTTGAAAAATGCCAACGATGGCATCATCGAAAATGCTGCGATACTTCCGCTCGGCCTCGCGGAGAGCCTCTTCGGCTTTCTTGCGCTCGCTAATGTCTCGACCTACGCCAGCAATGCCGGTGATCCGTCCAGTTGCATCGCGAATGGGCACCTTGGTGGTTAAGACATGGATCCGGTTCCCGGCTGCGTCACAACCCATCTCTTCGCGATTTACCAGGGGCTGCCCCGAACTAATTACGTGTTGTTCGTCGAGGAAGAAGGCCCGGGCGAGATCGGGTGGGTAGAAGTCGAAGTCAGTTTTTCCGATCAGTTCGTCGGGTGCCTTGGCTCCGACAGCGCGTGCGACGGAAACGTTGGCAACGACGAAATGACTGTCCGTGTCTTTTACATACAGGAAATCAGGAACATTATCAGCCATCGCGCGCAACATCAGACGTTCGGAGTTCAAGATGCCCTGCTGAGCAGAAAGGCGACGGTCCACCAGGGAAGTGATAACGACGGAAGCCAAGACGAGGAAGGTAGCGACGAATACGACAAGACCGGCAAGGGACGAAACGTCGACGGCGTGGGAGAGATCCGGGCTGACACCGGTGGGCATGAAGGTAACAGCGGCCATCCCGATGTAGTGCATGAGGGGTATGGCTAACCCCAGGATTACGGCGACCCCGGTCTTGACCTGCCAACTTCGATTTTCATTCCGAAAATAAGACAGGAAGCGCAGACCCACATAGGAAATGACGATCGCAACAGCGACCGAGAGCAGCCACAATCCCCGGTGGTAGTGATGCATGGCGGCCAAGCGCATGGCAGCCATGCCGGTGTAGTGCATGGTGGCGATACCCGTTCCCATGAGAAGGCCGCCCAAGAGGGTGTCGTGCGGAGCGATGCGTTCGCGGCTGACGACAAGAAGCGCGATCGCTGAGGCAACAATTGCGGCGAGGAGCGACACTGCAACCATCGGGATGTGGTAATAGACCTTGATCGGCAACTGGTAAGCCAACATTCCCGTGTAGTGCATGGACCAGATACCGGTTCCCATGGCAGTGGCACCGCCTGCTAGCCAAATAAGCCTTACGAGACGGTGGGTTGCCGTGATGCGACCGACAAGGTCGAGCGCGGCATAGGACGACAAGATCGCCAAGACGATAGAAAGACCCACCAGGCGGTAGTCATAGGTTGCGGGGATGGCCGATCCAGCATTCATCGAGTGATCACCTGGTCGCGAGAGGCCAAGTGACAACCGTATCGGCAGAAAATGAGAGTTCGTTCAGTCGAGTCGCGCTAGATCGGGTCCTTGGTAACTAATCGCTGGTGGGGAGTGTGCCGATCAGGGCTCCGGGGAAGGCGTGTCCCCCTCACCCGGATTGCGACTGAACCCAGTCCGAACGGGCACGACGGTCGCCCAGCAGATGTTATCGCCCCTACGCGCCAGGCGAATGCGGCGGGAAGACTCGAGAGGAAGTCATGGCTGAGAAGATCCTTTTTGTGGACGATGAAAGATCCGTACTCGACGGTTATAAGCGAATCTTGCACCGGGATTTCGCGGTGGATACGGCCATGGGTGGAGAAGATGGCTTGAAGGCCATCCAGGACCACGGACCCTATGCGGTCGTTGTTTCGGATATGCAAATGCCGGGGATGACTGGCGCTCAGTTTCTGGCGCGAGTACGGCAGACGACACCGGACACGGTTCGGATGCTGCTGACCGGCCACGCAGACCTGAACTCGGCCATGGAAGCGGTGAACGAAGGAAACATATTTCGTTTTCTCACGAAGCCATGCGACAAGGAAGTTCTGGCAAAGGCCGTTACGACGGGGCTAATTCAGTATCGCCTGGTGACGGCGGAGCGGGAATTGCTGGAAAACACGCTCATGGGCAGTATCAAAGTCTTGACAGACGTGCTGAGCGCGGCCGTGCCCGAAGCTTTTGGCAGATCGCTGCGCATCGCGCGTTGTGTGCGTCACCTGGTTAATAAGTGGAAGTTGCCAGAACCGTGGAGGTTCGAGGCAGCCGCGATGCTGTCGCAGTTGGGATGCGTAACGCTGGATCCTGAAATCGTGCAGAATGCATACGTGGGCAATGAACTCTCTGCAGAAGAACGAGCGCGGTTTAATGCTCACCCGCAGGTAGCAAAAGATCTCCTTACGAGTATTCCAAGATTGGAAGCCATCGCATGGATGATCAGTCAACAACTGAGCAAGGAGCCACTTGAGAAGGTGGCGTCCCACCCGGTATCCGCGCCGGAGGTTTTGCAGGGGGCGAAGATTCTCAGGTTGGCAGTGGCCTTTGACAATCTGAAACTGAAAGGGTTGTCGGAAGCGCAAGCAATGGAAGAGTTGCGGCATCGGGGGAGCGGTTTCGATGGTCCGCTGGTCGATTCGTTGGCGGGAATCAAGTCGGAAGGCGAGACCATGCAGTTACGGAAAGTGCTGACGACAAAGCTGCAGACGGGAATGATTTTGCAACAGGAGATTCGAACTCGCCCCGGAATGCTGGTGGTGGGCAAGGGACAGGAAGTTACGCATGCGCTGCTGATCAAGCTCGAAAATTTCGCACGGACCGGGGCGATCGAGCAGGAAGTGGTTGTACTGGCGCCAGCATAGGTAAATTCCTTCGGCGTCAGTTTGATCAATGGAAATCGTGGGAGAGCGTCGGGGCGGCGCTGACCGAGAGCGGTTGGATACTCCGCGCTTTCAGGTGCACGATGCTGTCCTGATTCTGTACGATGCCTGAAACCAGAACGAAGCGCTCGTTGAGCACGGCCATTCGGTTCTGGTCGTAGAAGTCTGGACTGATGATGATGCGGGAGGTTCCGGTTTCATCTTCGAGGGTCATGAAGATGATGCCTTTGGCGGTGCCGGGGCGTTGGCGTGTGATGACACAACCGGCGGTGGTGGCGGGTTTGCCATGGGGCAGAGCGCGGAGTTCGATGGCTGACTTTACCCCTTGGGCGCGGAGAGCTTCACGACGATAGGCCATGGGATGATGGCCGGTGGTGAGTCCGGTGCCGTGATAGTCGGCAACTAATCTTTCTTCTACATTCATGGGGCGCAAGGGCGAGGCCTCGTCGAAGTCTTTAATTCCTTCCAAGAGAGGGCCAGTTCTTCTTACTGCTTTTTCGACTTGCCATAGAGCGTCGCGACGATGGAGCTTTGCTTCCGGAGAGAGATGGTTGAGCGCGCCGATGGTTGCGAGGATGGCCAGATTGTCGCGGGTGAGTTGCGGGACACGGTGAGCGAGGTCTTCCACGGAGGCGAACGGGGATTGGTGGCGGGCGCGGACGAGAGCTTCGGCGGCGGACTGCTGGAGGCTGCGGACGTAGCGGAAGCCCATGCGAAGGGCGATCGGAACGGGGTCGCTGTCAGGGTTGTCACTTCCATTTTCGAGCGTGCAATTCCAGTTGGAGCAAGTGATGTCGACCGGATGGACGGGCAGGCCATGACGCTGGGCGTCTTTGACGATTGTCGCCGGGTGATAGAAGCCCATCGGCCAGTTATTGAGCAGGGCGGCGGTAAAGGCAGCCAGGTAGCGAACTTTTAAGAATGCGCTAGCGTAGGCGATCAGTGCGAAACTGGCGGCGTGAGATTCGGGGAATCCGTAGAGAGCGAATGAGCTGATGAATTTGACTATTTGATCTTGCGTTGGCTGCGGGATGTTGTTCGTGGTCATGCCGGCGCGAAGTTTGGCTTCGATCTCCCGCATGCGTTGTTGGGAGCGTTTGCTGCCGAGGGCGCGGCGGAGTTCTTCCGCTTGGCCTCCGGTAAAGTTGGCGCAGATCATGGCTAGCTTCAGGAGTTGCTCTTGAAATAGGGGGACGCCCAGAGTGCGCTTGAGAACCGGGATCAGCGACTCGTGGGGGTAGGTGACAGGCTCTTTGCCTTGGCGGCGTTTCAGGTAGGGGCTGGTCATTTCTCCGGTGATGGGGCCGGGGCGGATTAATGCTACTTGTGTGACTAAATCGTAAAACTTGGTTGGGTTGTTGCGCGGAAGAGAGGCCATCTGGGCGCAGCTTTCTATCTGGAACATGCCGATGGTGTCGGCTTTGCGGATTGTGTCGTAAACGTCGGGGCAATCTTGCGGGAGATGGGCGAGATCAACCTCTTCGCCGTAGTGGTCCTGGATGAGGCCGATGCTGTCTTTGAGAACGGCCATCATGCCGAGGCCCAGTAGGTCCACTTTGATCAGGCCCAAGTCGGCGCAGTCATCTTTATCCCATTGGACAACAACACGGCCGGGCATGGTGGCGGGTTCGAGCGGGACTACGGAATCGAGTTGTCCCTGACAAACAATCATGCCGCCAGAGTGCTGGCTGAGATGGCGTGGGAGATCCTGCACACGCTGGCAGAGGTCAAGATAGATGGCGATTTGCGGGTGGGTGAGATCGAGACCGGAGTTGGTGAACTGCTTGTCCATCGTGTCGTTGGGATCGCGCCACTCCCAGCGGCCTACGATCGAGGAAAGACGGGCTAGCGTGTCTTCGTCAAAGCCTAAGACCTTGCCCATTTCGCGGGCGGCAGAACGTCCGCGATAAGTGTTTACGTTGGCGGTCATGGCAGCGCCGCGCTTTCCGTAACGTTCGTAAACGTATTGAATGACTTTCTCGCGCTCGTCGCCGCTGGGGAGATCGAGATCGATGTCAGGCCACTCGCCGCGCTCTTCGGAGAGGAAGCGTTCGAAGAGTAGATCCATGCCGATGGGATCGATGGCGGTGATGCCGAGCGAATAACACACGGCGCTGTTGGCAGCGGAGCCTCGGCCTTGGACCAGAATGCCGTTGCGCTCGCAGAAGCAGACTAAATCCCAGACGATGAGGAAATATCCGGAGAGCTTTAGCTTTTCGATGAGCGCTAATTCTTTTTCGAGTTGCGTGCGGACGCGGGCGCTGACGGGGCGATAGCGACAGCGGGCACCGTCCCAAGTGCGCTTGCGGAGGAAGGAGTCCATGGTCTCGCCTTCGGGGACGGGATAGCGGGGGAATTCGTAGCCTAGTTTTTCGAGCGAGAACTCCAGGCGCGAGGAGAGTTCGACGGTGTTGGCGATGGCTTCGGGGAGGTCGGCGAAGAGTTGGGACATTTCTTCAGCACTGCGAATGTGACGCTCGGAGTTGCGGGACAGTAGTCGTCCGGCGGTATCGAGGCGGCGCTTGTTTTTGAGGCAGGTGAAGACGTCGGCGATGTGGCGCTCGGCGGGCGTGGCGTAGCAGACGCCGTTTGTGGCTAGCAGGGGAAGATGAAGTTCGCGCGCGAGTACGACGGCGGCTTGGTTGCGAGCTTCCTGGGCGCGGTCGGCGTGGCGCTGGAGTTCTATGTAGAGGTTGTCGCGGCCGAAGATTTCTTTGAGTTGATGGAGAAGTTGGCGGGCGGTGGTTGTGCCTCCTTGGGTGAGAGCCTGGGCTAGCGGTCCGGATTCGTCTCCGGTGAGGCAGATCAGGCCTTGGGCCTGGGTTTGCAACTCGGCTAACGTTGCGGTGGAGACATTTGGTTTTTGAGTGCGGAGTTTTGTAGTGGTGATCAGGCGGCAGAGATTTTGATAGCCTTCGCGGTTTACGACCAGGAGCGGGAAGTTTCCGTTTTCGGTGAGGGCCAGTTCGGCGCCGACGTGGGCTTTAATTTTTTCGCGCTTGGCGGCCATGTGAAAACGCGGGGAGCCGTAGAAGCCGTGGCGATCGAGGAGGGCCATGGCGGGGATGCCGCGTTCTTTGGCGGTGGCGATCAGGGTTTCGGGCAGGGAAGCGCCTTCAAGGAAGCTGAAAGCGGAGCGGGCGTGGAGTTCGACGTAGGGCATGGGATGTCGCTGGTCGTCGTAAAAATCTTCACCACAGAGGTCACAGAGGGCACAGAGAAAAACTTGAAAAACTGCAAAGTCCTTTCGCTAATCAAATACTCCTTCTACGAACCACTGGCGGCGGAGGCGATCGTGATAGATGCGATAGAAGCCGAGGCCGGCGGGGGTTTGGATGGCGATGTCCCACTCTTCGCGCGTCCAGGCGGAGGCGCTCCACCAGTTGCCGGAACTGGACCAGGGGCCGGAGGCGGCGAGCACTGGACGAGGGCGACTCCAGAGGCGGACGGAGTGCGGCTTCTTGCCGTCGAGTTCAACGGTGGTTTCGAGAGCGGGGCGGAAGAGGCGGAGGGCGATGGTGGGGGCGGGCGCACATGAAAAGCCCACGACATGCGATTTCTGGGAAGAGTTGAGGTTCTTCGACTCCGCAGGTTGATTCGCTTTGCGAACGAACCTGCTCCGCTCAGGATGACAGGGTGGATGGTGAAGATGATTGGGCGAATTCCGGAGCGCGGGTGAATGCGTATCTTGAATGCTGGAAAAATGCAGCAACGTGAAGCTGCCCGGCTTGTGCGTGTCGTGTAGGTGAGGGGAGCCTACGCAGTGTGTGCCTTCGGCGTCGGTGGCGCCGACGACTCCTTGAATGCGCTCCAGGGTGAGTTCCAGTTTTTCCGATTCGGGGGATGGCGGGGCGAAGAGATTTCCTTGCGCAAGGCGCGGCTTGACAGGAATTACTTCGAGGCGGAGGAGTTGGATGGGGGCGGAGAATGTGGTTTGCTCCAGGTGGAGACGCAGGAGGCTGAAGAGAAGATTTTTATTTTGCGTGGGGGTAGGGAGTTTCCAGATGTGCTCGGAATGATCGTTGTTTTTTTCGTCTCCGCTTTCTTTTTCGCTAGAGAGTGTTCCCTCAGGGGCTAAAGCCCGCGATTGTGGAGTAGGGAATCGGCCCGGCTGAAGCCGGGCCCTTTCAAGGCTACTGTCGCTCATTGTATGAATTTGGTGGCCGTTGAGTTGGTGGCGGTTGAGTTGACGGTCGTCGAGTTGGGGCACATTCAGTTGACCGAAGTTGAGTTTGCGGCTGTTGAGTTGGCGCACATTGAGTCCTACGGTTAGGCGGAGTTCGCTGGCTGCTTGGGCGGTGTTGAGCAGGCGAGTGCAGAGTTCTTGAAGGAGGCGGTTCAGGATAAAGAAGATCGATTCTAAAGTTTCGACAGGGTCGTCGAATTCATAGGTGGCGGCGAATTCTGTATCGGGCTCGGTGGTTAGGAGTGGACGGGTGATTGCTCCTCGGGCCAGTTTTTGAATGTACAGGCCATCTTGGCCCAGGCGTTCGACGATTGCTACTGCGGGGAGTGCGGCCAGGGATTGGAAGGTGCGAATGCCCCAACTATCGAGGGTTTCGCGCGTTTCGGGCGAAATGGGGAGGACGGCTACGGGCAGAGGAGCTAGGCTGCGGGGTTCATCACCCGCGGAGATGATTTTGTTTTCTTGAAAGCCGCGGGCTGCCATGAAGGCGGTGTCGGGATTGGCGGCGATGGCGATGCGAGAGTGGAGTCCGGCGTCGGCGAGTTTTGTGGTGATGGTGCGAATAGCCTGCGGCCAGGGGGCCTGATGTCGCAAGCTTTTTACAAAGAGTTTTTCCGTGCCCGTGAGATCGAGAATCACAGCGCCGGGGGCGGTGGATTCCACTCGTGGAGAGAAACTAGAGGCGCAATCGAGGAGGGTGGTTTGCGCGGATTCTTCTTCGGTTAGTAAACGCTTGCGCAGAACGGCGCCAATGCAAATTTCGGCTTGCAGTTTGGTCATTCCGGTTTGAATGCCAGCGCGGCGGGCGACGTGGTTGGTGGCGAAGACTCTGGGGAGGTTGGAGGGACCGTCGAGAATGGCGACGGGGGAGTTCGTCAGAATGGTACGGGTTTCCGGCGGCTCGGGAAGCAAGGAAGCTTGCACGGGGAAATCGGGAATATGAATACAAGCGAACATGGAGTTGCCAATCTGTGACCTCAGCGGCTGAAGCCGCTGTTGAGAGGGGGTTTATCGCAGCGCTGAAGCGCTGCGCCACCCAAACAGGTTGCGGAAAAAGTGTTTTTTATCGCGACAGTCCCCCAGCGGCTGGAAGCCGCCGTTGATTTTGAGGCAGTTACGTCACGAGTGGAACTCGTGCCCTTCCCAAAACCGGCGCGAAGCGGAGTTTTTTCGCAAACTGCTAAACACTTGTAATTTCATCACTCAAACACTTGTAGTTTCGCCACCCAAATACATTTGCTGCCTTTGGCGGTGGCTGTCTCCGTGATGAAGTAATCTTTAACTCAAAAATCCCACTCTTGCTGCAAGTTGTACGGCAAGAGTGGGGGACCCCACGTGCTTGGGCTCTAAGTGGCCCATTGCGTGGGAAGGAAAAAATCTCTCCGTTCTGAACTGACCGGTTTCTTGTTCAGGCCGCGCACTACTTCCACATTCAGGTTCCATTGCGTGAACAGGTTTCCGGAGAGTAGAGATGGGGCGTTCGCGGGTGCTTGCAAGCAGTCTGATGGCAAACGAGATATTCCCTCAGAGTCTAAAGCCCGCCATTCCCTGGCCCCAGTACGACCCGGCTGAAGCCGGGCCCTTTCAAAACTTCTATCTTGGAAACATTCTGTAGAGACCCGCAGAACCAGGCCAGCGCAACTGGTGGCGTGCGGCGCTTGCTCGATGAAGACCAGGGCTGCGGGTTGGCGCTCGATGACGCGACTGAAGCGAAACCAGGAACTCAGGGGAACTTTGCGCACGATCTGTTCGGGGATGCCGCTGATATCCACGGCGATCAGGCCGAAGCCGCCGCTTTGCAGGAGAATATCGGCTACTTTGAAAGCTTGCTCGAGGGGGGGAAGTTTGACACGGCTTTTTCCGCAGCGAACCCAGAGCAGGCGCGGCAAGGTGATTCCGGAGGCTTGGCCGGAAGCGGGGTCGAAGCTGTCGCTGGCATCCACCAGGGCGCAGAAATGTTCGCGGGTGGATTGCGCTAACAGGGAAAGCAAGACTGAGGTTTTGCCGGAGGATGCCAGGTTACTGCCGCAGATTTCGGTGAGGGCGCTGAGCGGGAGGCCATGGACGGCGTTATCAATCGCGGGGATGCCGGTGGGGATGGAGCCCTGATTCTGGCGCTGATAGAAAGTAAAGGCGGAGGGGATATGCTGCTCGATTTGGGTTTTCAGGAGTGCGGCTTGCATTTTATATTCGCCTTTTATTCGCCTTCAAGGATTCTTAAAGTAGACCTTGGGAGCGGGCTTGTCAATGCCCGAAGGGAGGAATTTTTGGAATCCCGGTAATGCATTGAGAGGATTGCAAATATTGCTTAGGTGCGGTGTGCTGAGATGCTACAAAAGACGCGGCTAGCCGCGTCTCTACAGACAATTTTGCGAGAGAGGGATTGGTCAACTTTGTGGCGCCCGATGTATTCTCGGGGCGTGACGGAATTGCACGCTCGTGATCGCTCGCCTACGCCGGGATTGTTTCTTGGGCTGATTATTACTTTGGCGGCGGTGTTTGTTTACTCGGGGTACATCACGCGGCAGATTTCCGGGCTGCGCGATTTGCAGAATAATCTGGTGGATCGCAACCGGCGGGACTCGCTGCAACTGTTGCGCATTCAGAACGATCTGAATTCGCTGGGGCTGGCAATGCGCGACATGCTGGATAACGACGAGCCTTATCCCTTGACGGCATGGTCGGCGCAGTTTCAGCGGGTGCGGACGGATCTGGACGATGCGCTACGGCGCGAGCGGCAGGTGGCACCAGTGAACCGCAGCGCGGAGCAGCAGCAGTATCTGGAGAGTTCGGTCGGGCAGTTCTGGGATGCGGCGGACCGTACGTTTGCGCTGGCGCAGGGTTCGAATCAGGAGGAAGCGCGGACGCAGATCCGGATTTCGCTGCGGGCGCGGCAGGAAGCGCTTTCGACGGCTGTGTCGCGATTGTTGGTGCAGAACAATGAGAGTGAAGAGCAGGCCACGCAGCAGATTGGGCAGATTTACGATCGGGTGCAGCGGCAGGTTTATTGGTTTCTCACGGCGACGCTCATTGCCATTCTGCTGACCAGTCTTTATTTGATCCGGTGGAACCGGCGGCTATTTGCGCAACTGGCGGCGCTTTCGGCGCAACGCAGCGAGTTGGCGCAAAAGCTGATTGCCACGCAGGAATCCACGCTGCGACATATTTCGCGCGAGTTGCACGATGAATTTGGGCAGATTCTGACGGCTGTAGGTGCGATGTTGTCACGGGCGGGAAAGCATTTGCCGGAGGGTTCGCCGGTGCGGACAGACATCCGGGAGGTGGCGGAAGTCACGCAGGAGGCGCTCGATAAAGTGCGCAGTTTGTCGCAGGCACTGCATCCTGTGATGTTGGAAGAGACTGGGCTGGAGAGCACGCTGGATTGGTATTTACCGGTGGTGGAACGGCAGGCGGGCATTCACGTATCCTATGAAAAAACAGGCGAGTCATTTGCGATTGATGGAAATGCTGCAGTGCATGTGTACCGCATCGTCCAGGAATCGTTGAACAACATGACTCGGCATTCTGGGGCGAAGGAAAGCTGGGTACGGTTGCGATTTTTGCCGCGGGCGTTGGAAGTGGAAGTTGAGGATCACGGACGGGGGTTTGAAGCGGGCACTACGAAACAGGGAATTGGACTAGTCGCGATTCGCGAGCGGGCGGAATTGCTGGGCGGACGGGTTGAGTTTGCAAGACCCGCAGCGGGTGGAACATTGGTACGGTTATCGGTTCCTCGGGAGAAATTAGAAACGCATGGCGGATAAGATTTTGGTTTTGCTGGTGGACGATCACAGCCTGGTGCGGCGCGGGTTCCGCCGCATTCTGGATGATGAGACGGATATTGAAGTGGTGGGCGAAGCGGGCGATGGCGCAGAAGCGGTGAGGTTAACGGATGAACTGCGGCCTCATGTGATCGTGATGGATTGTGCCATGCCCGGTATGAATGGGTTGGAAGCGACGCGGCAGATCATCGGCAGGCATCCGGGGGCGGTGGTACTGATGCTGAGCATGCATCCTGAGGAGACTCTGGTGAAGCAGGCGCTGGATGCTGGCGCGCGTGGATATGTGCTGAAGAATGCGGTGGACCTGGAACTGGGCGCGGCGATCCGGCGAGTGGCTGCGGGCGAAACAGTGCTGGATTCACAACTGGAGCGGCCTCCGGCGTTGAAGGGAACGCGCAGTGCTGCGTTGACTCCGCGAGAACTGGAGGTGTTGCAGTTGATCGTGGAAGGAAAATCGAACAAAGAGATTGCGATTGATTTGAATCTGAGCGCGAATACAGTGGCGGTGCATCGCGCGAACATGATGGACGCCTTGGGCGCGCACAAGACGGCCGAGTTGGTGGTGTATGCCATCCGCAACGGGCTGGTAAATCTTCCGTGAACCGGCGAGCATTTCTAGGTGGGATGGCGGGTATGGCTGCAGCGCCATGGCTGCTTCGGAATGCGTTGGCTGCTTCTTCCTCTGGCATAGATCCCGGATTTCAATTTGTGGATGTGACTGCGCGTGCTGGAATTCAATTTCGGCACAACAGTGGTGCGTATGGCGGCAAGCTGTTGCCGGAGACGCTGGGGCCGGGCTGCGCATTTCTTGACTATGATCGCGACGGCTGGCAAGACATTCTGTTGGTGAATGGGAGTGATTGGCCGGGGCATCCGCGGGACAAGTTGGCGCCAAGCACATTGAAGCTCTATCGCAACAATCGCAATGGAACGTTTACGGATGTAACGCGCAGTGCTGGGCTTGATGTCGAGATGTATGGACTCGGTGTGGCGGTTGGCGATTACAACAACGATGGGTTCCCTGACATCCTTGTTACTTGCGTGGGGCAGAACCGGTTGTTCCGCAATACGGGCAAGGGGACGTTTCTCGATGTGACCAAGGCGAGCGGGTTAGGTGGGCGACTGGGGTTTAGTTCGTCGGCGTTATGGTTCGATTACGATCGCGATGGGTTGCTCGATTTGTTTGTGTGCAACTACGTGAAGTGGTCGGAGGATCACGACGTGTTTTGCAGCCGCGATGGAAAGCATAAGTCGTATTGCACGCCTGAGGCTTATCGCGGAGAAACGTGCTGGCTATTTCACAATCGCGGAAACGGGACGTTTGAGGATGTGACTGCGAAGAGCGGAATTTTCGACAGCAGTTCGAAGTCGCTGGGCGTGGCGATGTTTGACTACGATCAGGATGGCTGGCCCGATTTGCTGGTGAGCAACGACACGCAGCCCAACAAGCTTTACCGCAACCAGCGCAACGGGACGTTCAAGGATGTGGCGGTGGATGCCGGGATTGCGTTTTCAGCCGAGGGCAAGGCGCGCGCGGGGATGGGCGTGGATGTGGCGGCGTTCGACAATTCTGGAGTGCCGGGAATTGCGATTACGAATTTCGATAACGAGATGATCGGGTTGTATCGAGCGGCCGAACGGGGAAGCTTCGGCGATGTCGCCATGCAGAGCGGTGTGGGTATGGCATCGAAGGACAAGTTGGGATTTGGATGCGCATTTCTGGATGCGGATTTGGATGGGGCGCTGGATCTGGCAGTAGTGAATGGACATATTGATGACACCGTGCGCAACGTGAACGGCGTAGGGTATGCGCAGCCGCCGCAACTGTTTTTGAACGATGGCAAGGGGCGTTTTACGGATGTGGCGGGGACGGTCGGCGGTGGTTTCAGCGACCCGAAGGTGGGACGCGGACTGGCGTATGGAGATTTCGATCGCGATGGAGATCTGGATTTGTTGATCACGACGAACAATGGCCCGGCTTTTCTTTATCGCAACGATCAGACGGCGAAGAATCGGAGTATCCGGTTTCGACTGGTGGGGACGAAATCGAATCGCGATGGTATCGGGGCGGCGGTGAAGATTTTTCATGGCGGAACGGGGCAGATGCGGCTGGTAAAGGGCGGATCGAGCTATCTTTCGCAATCGGAGTTGCCGGTGACGTTTGGGCTGGGGAAGCGGGATGGGGTTGAGCGTGTGGTGATCGAGTGGCCCAGCGGACGGACGGAAGAGTTTAAGAACCTGGCGGGCGGGCGTGGATATGAGTGCGTGGAGGGGAAGGGAATTACCGCGTTGGGCGGGTTCTAGAGGTGGCGTCGCGGACTAGAACTTTTTCACCACAGAGGCACAGAGGACACAGAGAAAACCTATGGCTTGTGTCGGCGCTCATTGACACTTGGTTTCCAGCCCCTTACGATTTGCGACATCATGTCGAATTACGAGATTGAGTCTTCCTTGCGTCAGAGTGTTGGCGCTCCTGGCAAACAGCAGGTTCCTCCCTTCGGTCGGAATGGCAATTTAGTTTGTCAGAATGACAACGCGTTGGGGCGGGACGTTTGGAGCGGGGCGTGGAGGTGCGTCGCGGTTCTCTGCGTTGTCTTCTTGCTTAAGTTTGCCGCTGCAGGTGCGCCTCCGACTGTGTCCAGCGCCGATCCGCATCGGTATATCGAGGACATCAAAGCCCTCACTACGCCTGAGATGGAGGGGCGCGGCGATGGGACCAAAGGTCTAACTCGTGCTCGTCATCTGATCGAGAAGCGGTTCAAGAGCCTTGGGTTGGAGCCGGCGGGAGTTCACGGTACGTATTTGCAGCCGTTTTCGCTGATCACTGGGGCGCAGTTGAAGGGCAAGAACGATCTTGTCGTGACAGTGGGCGGAAAAAAACACGACTTCAAGGCCAAGCAGGATTTTGTTCCGTTCAGTTTTTCGTCTTCGGGATCGGCGCAGGGCGCGATTGTTTTTGCCGGGTATGGAGCGACTGCGGAAGAATTTCAGTATGACGATTACGCGGGAATCGATGTTAAGGACAAGATTGTTGTAGTGCTGCGTTATGAGCCGCCGTCGTTTGCGGTGAAGGAAGGGAATCACGGGCTAACTCGGCACTCGTCGCTGGTAACGAAGGCGATCAATGCGCGCAATCATGGCGCGAAGGCGTTGATTTTGGTCAATGGCAAGTTGGGGGACGGCGAAGAAGATATGCTGACACGGTTTGGCAGCGTGAGCGGGCCGGAAGATGTCGGCATCATCTTTGTGCAGGTAAAGAACGCGGTGGCGGAAGAGTGGCTGAAGGTGGCGGGGAAGTCGCTAGCGGAGTTGCAGGACCAGATCAAGGCGTCGTCGAAGCCGGCTTCGTTCGAGTTAGGTGGGAGCCAGACGGCTGCGATAGCGGTCAGTATCAAGACGACGCGCGCTAAGGTGGATAATGTGCTCGCGTATCTTCCAGGGAAGACGGATGAATACGTGATCATCGGTGCCCACTACGATCATTTAGGGCGCGGGAATTTTGATTCTCTGGCGCCGTCGCAGATTGGGCAGTTGCATCCGGGAGCGGATGACAACGGGTCTGGTACAGCAGGAGTGCTGGAGTTGGCACGGATGCTGGCTCCGTTGAAAGGGCAATTACGGCGCGGGATTTTGTTTCAGTCGTATGCGGGTGAGGAACTTGGGTTGCTGGGTTCGGCGGCATGGGTGAAGGATCCGACGCGTCCGCTCGACAAGTGTGTGGCCATGCTGAACATGGACATGATCGGGCGCATTAAGGATGACAAGGTCTATATCGGGGGCGTGGGGACTGGCTCTACTTTGAAGAGCGTCGTGGAGCAAGCCGCGGAGAAATCGGGCTTCAAGATCGAGTATTCGCCGGGCGGATATTCTTCGAGCGATCACACGTCGTTTGTCGCGAAGAAGATTCCGGTGCTGTTCTTCTTTTCCGGGCTGCATTCGGATTATCACAAGCCTTCGGACACGTGGGAGAAGATCAATCCAGAGTCGGCGGCGAGGTTGGTGGATGTGGTCGGGGCGACCGGCGAGCAATTGGCCGATGCTGAGGGGCGTCCGGCGTTCCAGGTGGTGGCGGAAGAGAAGCCAGTTGGCGGGTCGGGCGGAAGTGGTTATGGACCATACTTTGGATCGATTCCGGATTTCGGGCAGGTGGAAACTGGAGTCAAATTCGCGGACGTGAAGCCCGGGTCTCCGGCGGCCAAGGCCGGGTTGAAGGGCGGGGATATTCTGGTGGAGTTTGCTGGTAAACCGATCAAGAAT
>Ga0302323_100000571_pt1 | contig 29485 bp, 23 predicted proteins | sample Fen_T0_3_FD_201950 | JGI IMG/M metagenome (GOLD analysis project Ga0302323, IMG submission 201950) | Peat permafrost microbial communities from Stordalen Mire near Abisko, Sweden - Fen_T0_3 | ecosystem: Environmental > Terrestrial > Soil > Wetlands > Permafrost | place: Sweden: Abisko...
GCCGGGGGGCATCGCAACCGCTACCCCAGCGCTGTGATCGGCGCCCCGCCGCGCGTGGATCTCCGACGGTGGAATCGCCCGTTGACAGCTGCGATCGATGCTGGTGTTGTGTGTGTGCAGTGCGCGAACGGTTCGGATCGTACGAGATCCACGAGGAGCTGGGCGCCGGTGGGCTGGCTTCGGTGCACCTCGCGCGGTCGTCGGCGATCAAGAACCCGGTCGCGCTGAAGCGGTTGTATTCGCACATCGCCGATGTCGAGGAGCTGGTACAGGCGTTCATCGATGAGGCGCGCCTCGCGCGCTACCTGCGCCACCCAGGGATCGCGCGGGTCTACGAGTACGGCCGGATCAAGGGCACGTACTTCATCGCCTTCGAGTTCGTGCCCGGCCCGACGCTGCAACAGCTGCAGCAGCAGTGCGCGGCGTACGTCGGTCGGATCCCGGTCCCGATCGTGCTGGAGATTGGCTGCCAGCTGTGCAGCGCGCTCGACCACGCCCACAACCTGTGCGACGAACATGGCCAGCCGCTGCGGATCGTGCACCGCGACGTGTCGCCGTCGAACGTGATCGTGTCGAGCACCGGGCAGGTCAAGCTGATCGACTTCGGCCTCGCGAAGACCAAGCAGTCGACGGTGCAGAGCCAGGCCGGGATCATCAAGGGCAAGGTCAACTACATCGCGCCCGAGTACCTCTCGGGCCGGCTCGATGCGCGCTGCGATCTGTGGGCGGTCGGCGTGGTGCTCCACGAGCTCCTGACCGGCAAGCGGCTGTTCCAGGATCCCGACAACCTGATGACGCTCGAGCGGGTGCGCTCGCAGCCGATCTCGCCGCCGTCGCGCTCGAATCGCGAGGTGCCGCTGGAGGTCGACCAGATCATCCTGGCCGCGCTGGAGCGCGATCCGGCGCGGCGCTGGCAGAGCGCGGTGGCGATGCGCGCGGCGCTCGAGCGCGTGGCCGGCAAGCGCCTGACCCATCAGCAGCTCGTGATCTGGATGGAGTGGGCGTTCTCGCAGAAGCAGCCGCTGCGCCAGGAGCACAGCGCCGTGTCGGCGCTCTACGAGATCGTCGAGACCCGGCAGATCGAAGTGGTGGGCGCGCTGCCCGCGCTGTCGGAGGCCGCCGAGGAGCGCCGGCGCGCGAGCGTGGCGCACATGCCGGTGGTCGGCGCGCCGGCCGCCCGGCCGGAGTCCCTGGGGAGCTGGAGCTGGATCGTGGTCGCGGTGCTCGCGCTGTGTGCGGCGATCGCCGTGATCCTGGCGCTCCAGGTGTGAGCGGCACCGAGACCCGGCGCGGCCGGCGGGTCGAGGTTTGCCAGCGCTCGCCGCCCACCGCGCGGCGGCCGCGCACTACCATGCGCAGCATGAGGCAGTTCGCGGTCTCGGTGGTGGTCGCGCTGGGGGTCGCGCGAGGCGCGGAGATCGCCGTGGCCGCACCCGAGCCGGCGCCGCCCGACAAGATCGACCGGCTGGTCGGGCTCGCGCAGGTGTGGTCCAAGGTGAAGTACTTCCACCCCGAGATGTTTCAGCGGACGATCGACTGGGACGCGGCGCTGATCAAGGCGATCCCCGCGGTCGAGGCCGCGAGCGATGACGCGAGTTACCGCGCGGCGATCGAGGCGATGCTCGTGATCCTCGGGGATCGGCGGACCACCGCGGCGGCGATCGCGAACCCGGGAGACGCTGCCTCGGCGTGGAAATCGTGGGCGCCGCACGACGTGCTGGTGATCGACGCCCGGCGGTCGTGGCCGGAGATCGACTACATGGCGACCCGGCGGCGCGCGGCCGACGCGCGCGCGGAGCTGGCCAGGGCCAAGGTCGCGGTCATCGATCTTCGAGCCGCCGGCAGCGTGGACGTCCTGGACTATCTCCTCGGCAGCTTGCCGGCGACGCAGACCTGGCCGACGGTCCGGACGATCCGACACGAGGGCTTCCGCTCGCAGGGCGAGACCAACCGCGATACCTACACGACGTCGTGGAACCTCGCGTCGGGCGGCGCGCCGACCGGCGGCGCGGGCCCGGGGCCGTCGCACGTCGTGCTCGTCGTCGGTGGCGAGCAGCAGGTACCGCTGGCAGCGGTGGCGCTGTGGACGAGCGGCCACGCGACGCTGGTGGCGGCGAACGCGCTCGACGATGCCGCCGCCGCGCCGACGATCACGCTCGCGCTGCCGTACGGCGTGGCGGCCCGCGTCCGGGTCGGCGACGTGCTGCTGCCGGGAGATCGCAGCTTGGCCGCCGACGCCATGGTGCCCGCCGGTGCGGATCCCCGCGCACGTGCGATCGAGATCGCGTCGGCGATCGCCGCGGGACGTCCGCCACCCCGCGCGGCGGTCCACCGCACGGCGCCGAGCTCGGCGCTGCAGCTCGCCGATGATGACGACGCGCCGGCGACCGGCCTGCCGTCGCGCGAGCGCCGGATCCTCGCCGCCGTGCGGGTGTGGGCGGCGGTCGAGTATTTCCACGGCGTGGGCCGGCTCAACCATGGCTGGGAGCAGGAGCTGCGCAAGGTGCTGCCGCGGCTCGACGCGGTCACCCAGGCCCAGGCCTACGTCGACGAGCTGAACGCGATGCTCGCGGCGCTCCATGATGGCCATACCGGGGTCTACAACCAGGACGAGCGCGCCCGGCGCGCGAGCACGGCGATCTACTGGCGGCGCATCGACGGCAAGGTCGCCGCGGGTGGGTTTCGCGACGAGGCGGCCGCGCGCCAGGCCGGGATCGCGCTGGGCGACGAGCTGGTCGGCGTCGATGGCGTGGCGGTCGAACAGGCGATCGCCAGCCTGCGGCGCATCACGTCCTCAGGCACCGAGGAGGCGTTGCAGCAGTGGGCCGCGGCGATCGTCGATCGCGGCGCGCGCGGGACCTCGGTCGAGCTCGACGTGCGCAGCGCGAGCGGCAAGCTCCGCCGCGTGGCGCTGCGCCGCGACTACGGCTACGACAACAACTTCTGGGCGCACCAGGGACCGCACTTCCGGGTGTTGCCCGACCAGATCGGCTATGCGGACTTGACGCGGTTGACCAGCGACGAGGTCGACGCGATGTTCGAGGCCCTCGCCCAGACCCGCGCGATCGTGTTCGACATGCGGGGCTACCCCGGGGGGACGGCGTGGTTGATCGGCGCGCGCATCAATACGCGACAGACCCACGTGCTGTCGGAGATTCGCACGCCGATCGTGACCGCGCGCGCGTCGAGCGGCCAGATCACCAAGCGCATCCTCCAGCCGGCGCCGGCGACCGACAAGCCGCTGTACCGCGGCAAGATCATCGTGCTGATCGATGACCGCGCGGTCAGCGCCGCCGAGCACCTGTGCCTGATCTTCGAGGCGACCGGTGGCGCGAAGTTCGTCGGCAGCCCGACCAACGGCACCAACGGCGAGGAGACCTACGTCCGGCTCCCCGGCGGGGTCGAGGCGCGGTTCACCGGCATGGAGATCCTGCACGCCGACGGTCGCCAGCTGCAGCAGATCGGCATCCAGCCCGACGTCGCGGTCCGGCCGACCCTGCGAGGCTTGCGCGCGGGCCAGGACGAGGTGCTCGACCGCGCGATCCTGTACGTGCAGCGCGGCCGCTGACCGCAGCCGATGACCGCGATCGCTGCGATCTCCCGCCGATCGACGAGACCGCGGGTGATCGACATGACCGGCTATGAGATCGAGGGTGTTCCTGGCCGTGCGGGTCGGCGCTCGTCACGCTGCCGGCGTCGGTCACTTCGGCGGAGCCGCCGGCGTGGCGAGCGCGGTGCCCCACCGCCCCACCGCGTCGGCCTCCTTCGAGAGCGACCAGTACTCGGTGATCTTGCCGTCGCGGAACGCGATCGTGTCCATCCCGCACACGACGCGCGGCGAGCCGTCGATCGAAGCGTCGGCCCACCATGGCCCGGCGACGATGCCGGCCGCGGTGTCGACGAAGGGTCCGCATTCGGTGTGAAACGTCAGGCGCTGGAACTTGGCGCGGTGCGCGGTGACCCAGCGCTCGACGGCTTCCGGGCTATCGACGGTCGCCTGATCGACCTGCGAGGGCAGGGGCAGGTGCAGGGCGAACCTGGCCGCCACCAGGGAGCGCGCCAGCGCGGGGCGGCCATTCCACATCTGGGTCCAGTCGATCCATAGCTGGATCCCGGTCGCGTAGGCTGCGTCGTGATGATTGGTCATGGCGGCAGGATGGGGCACGCCGTGACAGCCCTGTGTCAGGAGCCGAACCGCCGCGTCACGGACCGCCGGCGAGCACCCGGACGCCGAAGATCAGGAACGGGTGACCGGCGTCGTCGATCTCGGACGACGCGAAGCTGCGGCCGACCGCGCCGAGCACGAGCAGGTGCGAGTTGACCTGGCCAAACAGCCCGACGTTCGCCTTGACGTAGCGCTCGCGCGCGCCGTCCATGGGCTTGGTCATCGCCTGATCGGTCGACGCTTCGACCATGACCGCGACCGCGGAGGTCAGCGGAAAGCCGATACCGAACGCCGCGGAGATGTAGTGCTGGGTCCCCGGCTCGGTCGAGTAGTTATAGCCGGCGTTGGCGGTGATCATCACGTCGCCGTGGTTGAACTCCGCGATCTTGCGCGACATGAGGACCGGGAACTTGGTGATCGTCCCGATGCCGGCGTCGCCCTTGGCCGCCGTCGTCCCGGGGATCGCGAACTCGAGCTGGGGATACACCGCGATGGTCAGGACCTTGGACTCGTTCTCGTAGAAGCGATACTTGATCCCGAACTCGGCCCGGCCAAACCCGTCGCTCGATACGCCATCGATCTTGCCGAGCTGGTACGGGACCTCGTATTTGAGCTGGATATTGTCGCCGACGCCGTAGTTGATATCGAACAGGGGGGTCTCCCAGTTCACCGACTTGCCGAAATCGCCGCTGGTCACGATGTTGACCTCCCAGGCGTTGCAGCCGGGCGTGCCGGGATCGTCGACGTCGAGCGGCGGCGAGCCGGGCGTCGTGTCGATCGTGGTCTCGTCCTCGGCCTTGCACTCCGTGCCGAGCAGCGAGAACTGGCCGGTGGCGGGGACCTTGTCGCCGGCTTTGGCCTCCTTGTCGTCATCCTGGGCGAGCGCCGATGACGCCCAGAGCAGTATGCATACAAAAGACAGTCGTTTCATGCGTGATCCTGGTGATTGCGGTGGGCGGGCCGGGGTGGATTCGACAGGGGATCGGCGAGCGTCGCGGGCGCCCTGCCAGCGGGGGTCAGTCATCGTGGGCCGGGCGATCGGGAGCGCCGCGCGCTGCCTCGGACGATCCGGGCGGGTTGCGCTCGGCCACGGTGGCGAGCGCGTCGCGCAGCTCGCGGTACGAGCTCGGGCGGTCGTGGGGCGCCTCGGCCACCATCCAGTCCACGATCGCCGCGAGCGCGGCCGGGACGATCGGCGCCGCGCGCACGTCGCGCCGGCGGATCGGCGGCGACAGCTCACCGGTGGCCGCCTCGCGCAAGGTCACGCCGAGCGAGTAGATGTCGGACCGGAAGTCGACGCCGCGCGGATCGGCGATCTGCTCGGGCGACATGTACCCGCGGGTCCCGATCAGCGTCGAGTCACGCAGCGGACCCTCATCGCGATCGTGGATCGGGTTGGCCAGGCCGAGGTCGACGATCCGCGCGACGCCCGTATCGTCGAGCAGGATGTTGGGCGGCTTGATGTCGCGATGGATCAGGCCCTGCGCGAGTCCTGCCTGCAGGCCATCGATCGTGTCGAGGCCGATCCGCGCGACCCTGCCCACCGGCAGGGCCCCGCCGTCGGCGATCACCCGGCCCAGGCTCGGCCCACGGATGAACTCCATCACGATGTAGGTGATCGCGGCGGTGTGGGTGACATCGAACACGCGGACCACGTTGCGATGCTCGATGCGCGCGGCGAACCGCGCCTCCTGGAGCAGCTGCACCGCCATGCTCGGCCGGCGCGCGACCACGTCGGGACGCAGCAGCTTGAGCGCGACGGTGGAGTGGAGCAGCAGGTGGGTGGCGCGGTAGACCGCGGCGAAGCCCCCGACGCCGAGCAGCTCCTCGATCCGGTACTTGTCGATGATCGTGCCCGGCCGCAGCGTCGCGAGCCCGCCGGTCGATGGGGCGCGCCGGCGCGGCGCGCTGCGCGGTGCCTGCGTGGGCTCCGCGCGGCGCGGCGCGAACGCCTCGTGCGGCAGCTCGGCCGCGAGCTCGGCCGGCGCGGGCGCGAACACCGCCGGCAGCTCGGGGGCGAGCGAGTCGCGGGTCACGCGCCGACCTCTTCGAGCAACGCCGCGACCGGGGTCTCCGCCCCGAACTGGCCCCAGGCGCGGACGCCGCGCGCCAGCAGGCCGCGCAGCTCGTCGGCGCTATCGCCGAGCACGCCGACCGCGAGCTCCAGTCGATCGGCGTGGCGCGCGACATCGCGCAGCGCGCTCTCGTGCTGGATCGAGGGGTTCCCCACCACCAGCAGCACCGCCGGGCGAAACCGCCGGACCAGGTTCTCGAGCGCGATCCGGCTGCGCAGGCCGAGCCCCATCATGTCACCGCTGGGCGGCGCGAAGATGACCAGCGACGGCGCGCGCCGGAGCGAGGCCTCGAACTCGTCGGGCTGGGCGATGTCGAGCAGCACGACGTCGACCGCGCGCTCGCGGCGCAGGAAGAACGTCACGCCGAACGCCTTGCGCCCGTCCTGCAGGTTGCTCACCACCCAGCGCTCGCTCGGCGACCCGCACAGCGGCAAGATCGCCGACACGCCGGCCGCGAGGTCGGCGATCAGGTGGACGTGCAGGCGCTCGCCGCCGATCGCCCGCCGCGTCCAGCGCGCGAGATCCGAGGGGGTCCACGAGCACATCTCGCCGAGCGCGAACGGATCTTCGATCTCGCTGGCGAGCTGGTTGGCCAGGCCGCGCACGGGCGCGAGCGCGGGCTCGAGCTCCGCGCCGACCACGGGCAGGACGATGGTCTCGACCGGCCGGGCCACGATCCGGCCATGCGCGCGCTCGTGGTCGACCAGCCGCGCGCCCTCCATGATCAACGAGGTGGCCGATTCGTGGATCGTCCACTGCGCGGCCGGGATCTGGCACTCGCCGGGCGAGAACTCGAACGACCCGGAGGACTCGTCGACCAGGCGGTGCACGGCGGCGGGCCCGACCAGGTTGCCGTACAGCGCGTGGACGATCCGGCCGTCGCAGAAGAACACCTGGGCGAACGCCGATGACAGCATCAGGAGCAGCAGCCCGCTGCGCCGGCCGACCTCGATCGTGCTGACCAGATCGGGAAACCCCATCGCGGTCAGGTCGCCGGCCAGGAGGTAGTTGCGGCGGCGCGCGATCGCGCGGGCCCGGCGCTCGCGCTCGACCAGCGAGATCACGCGCGCGGCGAGCTCGCCGCTGTGGCACGGCTTGACGAGGTAGTCGGCGACCCCGGCGCGCAGCGCGGCCATCTTGACCTCGGGCCGGCGATCGGCCGACAGGAATACGAACGGGATGCCGCGCAGCCGGCTCTCCTGGGCCAGCGTGCGATAGAACGACAGGCCATTGGCGTCGGCGAGATCGGTGTCGGCGAGGATGATCTCGACCGCCTGGACCCTCAGGATATCGGTCGCGGCCGCGGCGCTCTCGGCCATCTCGATGACGAACTCGCCGCCCTTGCCCAGCGCCAGCTCGACGAACCGCCGCGACACCGGATCGCCATCGACCACCAGCGCGGTGGCCGGCAGCCACGCCGCCGGCGCCGCGGTCCCGGGCGGCCGTGACTCGCGCGCCGAGACCCTCACCGACCACCCCGCCGCGCGTCCGGCGCCGCGCCCGCGATCAGCCGCATCGCGTCGATCCGCACGCCGAGGTGGCCGGCGCCGCGCTCGCGCAGCGCGGGGTCGGTGACGAACACCCCGACGACCGCCGCGGCGGGCGCGTTCACCACGCCGGGCGGCAGCGGCGAGACCGCGTCGTGCGGCGCGACCGCGATGCACGGCCCGGTGCCCAGCGCGATCGTCGGCGCCCCGGGCGCGTCGCTGGAGGTCATCACCAGCCAGGCCGCCGGCGCCTCCGAGAACCCGAGCAGCCGGCCCAGATCCCACGCCGGCAGCACCACGTCGCCGATCCGCACGCTCGGCGCCGCGCCCGCCACCGCCACCGCCTCGTCGGCCATGACGATCCGCGAGACGCGCTGGGCCGCGATCCCCACGACGAGCGCGCCGAACCGCACCAGCACCGCGAGCTCGGAGATATCGCGGGCGCGTTGCCGCGCGGGCGCGCGCAGCGTGACCGACCGCGGCGTCACGAAGCGGCCTCGCCCGCGGCCAGCGCCGCCAGCAGCCCGCGTGCGCGCGGGCCGCACAGCTTGACCAGCGCGGTCGCCAGGCTGCGCGCGGTGAACGGCTTGGTGAGGTACTCGCTGGCGCCGACCGCGTTGGCTTCGTCGCGGTGCTTCTTGCCCGACCGGCTGGTCACCACCACGACCGGCAGCGCGTGAAACGCCGGCAGGAAGCGGAGCTCGCGGATCAGCTCGTAGCCATGCATGCGCGGCATCTCGAGGTCGGTGAACACCAGGTCGAACTGACCGCTCCGCAGCTTGTCGAGCGCATCGATGCCGTCGGTGGCGAGCGTCACCGCGACGCCGAGCTGCCTCAGCGCGCGCTCGGCGACCTTGCGGACCGAGACCGAATCATCGACGAACAGCACCTGGAGCGGGCGCTCGAGCTCGGTCGCGGCGGCCGGCGCGTCCTTCACCGACGGCACCGGGGTGGCGATCGCCGGCGCGTTGCGGGTGCGCGCCGCGACCGGCCGCGACGCGGTGTCGCGACCGAGCGCGCTGTCGGTCATGCTCGGGACATCGAGGATGAGCACGGTCTCGCCGGTGCCGCGGATCGTGACTCCCGCGAACATCGGGTGGCCGCGGAGCAGCGCGCCGAGGCTCTTGACCACGACCTCTTCCTGGGTGAGCACGGCGTCGACCTGGACCACCAGCCGCTGGTCGCCGACCTGGAGCACCAGGATCGGGCCGTCGGGCGCCGTCGGCCCCGACACGAAGTCGCCGAGCGGGCGGACCGGCACGAACGTGCCGTCGATGTCGATCCGGCGCTGGTTGGCCGACTCCACGAGCTCGACCTCGTTGGCGTCGATGATCCGCTCGGTGAAGTACAGCGGGACCGCGAAGGTCTCGCCGGCGTGGCGCACCAGCAGCGCGCGGCTGATCGCGAGCGTCACCGGCAGGGTGATCACGAACACCGTGCGCTCGTGGCGGACGCTCTCGACGCGGACCGAGCCATTGAGCCGGTCGATCGCGCGCCGCACGACGTCGCAGCCGACGCCCCGGCCGGCCACCGCGTCGGCCGCGGCGTGCGTGCTGAGGCCGTGCACGAAGATCAGGTCGCGGACCCGCGGATCGTCGAGCGGCGTGTCGTGGGTGACCAGCCCCAGCGCCGCGCCGCGCTCGCGCAGCCGCTCGAGATCGAGGCCGGCGCCATCGTCGATGACCTCGACGACGATCTGGCCGAGCTCCTGGCGCGCCCGCAGCGTGACCGTGCCGTGCGCGGGCTTGCCGGCGGCGATCCGGACGCTGGGCGCCTCGATGCCGTGCGACACCGCGTTGCGCACGAGGTGCAACATCGGCTGGAACAGCGCGTCGGCGATCGCCTTGTCGAGGCGGACATCGGCGCCGCTGGTGTCGACCCGGACCTCGCGGCCCTCGCGCTGCGCGGCGTCGCGCACCGGGAGCTGGAGCCGCGAGAACACGACCTCGAGCGGCACCATGCGGGTCCGGGTCACCTCGCCCTGGATGCCGGTGACGATCGTGCCGAGCGAATCGGAGTCGTCGGCGAGCGAGCTGAGCCCGCCGGCGAGCTGGCCGAACAGCTCGTGCAGATCGGTCGAGCCCTCGGTCAGGCTGCGCGCGAGGATGTTGACGTCCTCGTAGCGATCGAGCTCGAGCTCGCTGAACCCGGACCACCGCACCGCGCGATCCTTGGTGCCGCCGTGCGCGAGGCTGGAGAACTCGTGATCGTCGCGGAACTTCTCGACGATGTCGAGCACGTGGCGGCTGCTGCGCCCGAGATCGGCCTGCAGGCCGCGCAGCCAGTCGATCCGGCTGAGCAGGCGCGATCGGTTGATCACGAGCTCCCCGGTGAGGTTCATGAGCGCGTCGAGCCGATCGATCGACACCCGGATGTTCCGGCGATCGACCGCGGCCCCGCCGCTGGCGTCGCTGGCCTCGCTGCCATCGCCGAGCCGCGAGTCGCGCGACCGCGACACTGCCACGAGGCCCGCGCTGCCGGCCGAGGTCGCGCGCGACGCGCCGGCGACGAGGCGGGCGATGCGCGCTTCGAGCCGGCCCGGCACGACCTCGAGGTAGCCCAGCCGGACCGAGCGCAGCTGGCGCCGCAGATCGCCGTGGAACGGCAGCAGCACGGAGGCGATCGCGCGCGCCGGCGGCATGATGGCCGACGAGCTCAGGCCCTCGAGCAGATCCTCGATCGTGTGGAGCTGGTCGCCGATCGGCCCGAGCGCGAGCGCGTTCACCACGCCCTTCAGCGTGTGATAGTTGCGGAGCAGCTCGCCGAGCAGGTCCTTGGGCCGCTCGGAGCGCTCGAGCGCGAGCGCGGTCCGATCGAGCAGCTCGAGCAGATCGGCGCACTCCTGCTGGAAGCCCGGATCGATCTCGGTGTCCGGAACCGGCACCGCGACCCGCACGGCCGCCACGGGGACCGCCGCGCCGCCGAGCCGGACCGCGAGCGCGCCGATGGTATCGGCGAGCTGGTCGAGGGTCGGGATCAGGGCCTCGGGCGCGGCCTCGAGCGCGTGGTGGATCGCCGCGGCCTGCGCCGACAGCTCGGCGTCCTCGACCACGAGCGCGGAGCCCTTCAGGCGATGGAACAGCCACGCCAGGCGGGTGCGCGCGCTCGGGTCGCCGCCGCGCAGCGCGGGGAGCAGCCCGGTCGCCTCGTCGACCGCGTCGCGGGCCTCGACCACGAAGGCCCCGCGGGCCGCGGCCAGGCTCGCCGCGAGCGACGGCGCCGCGGCGGGTGCAGGCTTGGCGGGCGCCACCAGCAGCGTGGCGCACCGGGCGAGCTCGGCCGCCAGCCGGCCGGCGTCGATCGGCGTGGCCTGGGCCAGGAGCTCGGCGGCCTCGGCGGCCTGGGCGAGCGCGGGCAGCCCGGTCACCAGCGCGGAGCCGCGCAGCCGGTGCATCGCGAGCCCGAGCTCGCGGGCACACCCGGCGACGCGGTCGGGCTCGGCGTCGCGGAGCTCGCCGAGCAGGTGCTCGGCCTCGTCGAGCACGACCCGCGCCTCGCGCTCGAATTCGGCCGCGACCTCGTCGAGACCGCTCGATCCGGCCACCGAGATGGCGGCGATGGCGCGGACCGGGAGCTGCGCGACCCGGCGCAGCGCCGCGGCGCCGAGCAGCAGGTCGGCGGCGTCCTTTGCCGTGACCGGTCGCCCGGCGTCGACCAGCCGCTCGGCGTGGTCCTGGAGCTCGGCGGCGCGGGCGCTGACCTCGGTGAGCCCGACGGTCGCCGCCGCGCCCTTGAGGGTATGAAATCCGCGCTCGATCGCCTTGATCAAGCCGCGGTCATCGAGGCTGGTCCGCAGCGCTCCGAGCGCGCCGTCGAGCACGTCGAGGGTGCGGCTCGCCTCCGCGGCGAACACCTCGGCGAGATCGGGGTCGACGCCGGGGTCGTGGGGATCCTCGACGACCGACGCCGCGAACGAGTACGCGGCGTCCGCGGCGTCCGCGGCCGGATCGACCGAGCCGGCCGGCGCGTCGTCGAAGTCACCCCACCCGCGATCGATGGCCGCGTCGCTGCGCGGCGCCGGCGGGGCGCTGGTGGCCGTCGCCGCGCGGGCGCCCGCCGCCGACAGCTCGTGGTCCGGGTCGCCGACGAGCCGCAGGTTGCTGGCCGGCGACTCGGGGCTTGCGATCGCCAGCGAGCTCGCGTGCAGCACGTCATCGACGCGCTGCCGCCAGCTGTCCGCGACCACCTGGGCCTCCGCGGGCTGGCCGTCGAGCTCGAGCGACAGCATCGCCAGCATGTCGGTCGAGCCGCCGACCATCGCCGCCGCGATGTCGCGGACGATCGCGAGGTGGCGCCGGGCGCGGCCGAGCTGATCGCGGCCGTGCTGCGCCAGCGCCTCCATCCGCGCCGAGCTATCGGCGAGTGAATCCGCCGCGACCAGCCGGGCGGTGCCGTAGATCGCGTGGCTCTGGTCACCGATCGCGACCAGCCGCAGCGTGCTGGCGGGCTCGTCCTCACTCGCGAGGCCGCGGTCGTCCAGGATGTCGCGGGCCTCCCGCTCGATGTGGCCGAGCGACCGCGTGATGTCCCGGGTCAGCGTCTCGCGTACGTCGTCGATGGTGAAACCAGTCTGCATACCGTGCTCCTCGCGCTGAGATCAGGCGACCTTGAACTTCGCGACGCTCTTCTGCAGATCCTGGGCGACCTGGGCCAGGCGCTGCACGGTCGACGCCGTGCCGGTCGCGCCGGTCTCGGTCTCCCGTGCGATCGAGGTGATCCGGCCGATCGCGTTGACGACGCTGCCGGTGCGCAGCGCCTGCTCCCGGGCGATCGACGAGATGTCGATGACCACGGCGGAGGACTCGGACGACGCGCCCTGGATCTTGCGCAGCGACTGGCCGGCTTCGCCGACCGCCTCGGCCTCCTGCTCGACGACGTGGGTCTGCTGCTCGATCGCGGTCACCGTCTCGGTGGTCTCGATGTGGATCGCCCGGACCAGCCGGTCGATGTCGCGGGTCGCGGTCGCGGTCCGCTCGGCGAGCTTGCGGACCTCCTCGGCGACGACCGCGAAGCCGCGGCCGTGCTCGCCGGCGCGCGCCGCCTCGATCGCGGCGTTGAGCGCGAGCATGTTGGTCTGCTCGGAGATCCGGCTGATCGTCGACACGATGCCGGTGATCTCCATGCTGCGATCGCCGAGGTTCTTCATCTTCTTGGCGCCGGCCTGCACGTTCGCGCGCAGCGTGCCCATGCCCGTGATCACGTCCTCGACCGCCTTGGTGCCTTCGGCGGCGGACACCTCGGTGCGCTTGGCCGCGGCGACCGCGACCTCCGCGCCGTCGGACACCTTCGTGATGTCGGCGCTCAGCCGCTGGATCAGCTGGCTGGCGTCGAGCAGCTCGGCGGACTGGTTGGTGGCGCCGGTCGCCATCTTGGCCGAGGCCTCCTTCACCGTGGTGACGATCGCGTCGGTCAGCCGGATCTGGCCGGCGACCACGCCGAGCAGTTCCTGGAGCGACTCGAGCAGCGAGTTGAACGCGTCCGACACGTTGCCGAGCGCGCCCGCCGACACCGGGGCGCGGACCGTGAGATCGCCGTCCGACGCGCTCGCGACCACGCGCAACAGCTCGGTGATGTTGTTCTGCAGCTCGCGGTTGTCGTTCTCGACCCGATCCTTGAGCTCGCGGGTCTCGAGCAGCAGGTCGCGGACGCCCGCGAACGCCTGCTGGACCTGGCCGAGCTCCTCGGGCGCGTTGATCGCGAACCGACCCTGCGCGACCGCCCGTGCGCCCGCCACGGCGGACTCGAGCGGGCGCCGGATGCTGCGCGACAGCACGTAGGCGACGCCGAACGACGCGGCCAGCGCGAACAGGGTCATCGCCGAGGTGACCAGGAGGGCGCTCCCCATCGCGTGCTCGACGCCCTTGCCGTCGGCCAGCAGGACCTCCTGGTGGCCATCGTAGAACTTGCGGAGCACCTCGTCGAGCTCCTCGAGGTCGGCGCGCATCGGTGCGATCACCGCGACGGCGTCGGAGGTCGTGGTGACCTTGCCCGCGCGGATGTCGGCGATCAGTCGGTGAAACGCCGCGGCATAGGCCACGTGGGTCTTGCGGATCGCGGCGAGCTGGGTGCGGTCGGCCGCCGACGTCGCCGCGGCGTCCAGGTTATCGAGCGTGCCGAGCTGCTCGGCGTACTGCGTATTCCACTTGGACTCGTTGTCGCTGACCTTCGCGGGGTCGGTGACGAACAGATAGACGTCCTGCTCGTGCCGGCGGAGCTCGGCGAACACGGCGCGGGCATCGGCGCCCTCGGCGACCAGGACGGAGTCGCCGCTCAGCATGCGCGCGACGAACGACTGACTCGACCGGGTGGTCACCAGGCCGAACGACGCGGCCACCGCCATCAGGGCGATGACGAGCACGAAGCTGGATGTGAGCTTGCGGCTCACGCGCATGGATCCTAGAAACTTCACGAGACCAAACATGGAAGACTCCTTGAGAGCGACGACGGGTTAGTCGTCGGCGTCGGTGAGGTAGCGCAGCGCCTGGAGGCGCTCGAGCAGTAATTCGGAATCGAGGACGGTGACGATCCGGCCGCCCGACGCGCGGTCGTCGAGCAGGCCGGTGACCGCGCGGTGTTCGCCGTCGCCGCGCGGCGCGAGCGCGCCGCGGCCGGGCGGGATGATCGACTCGACGCGCTCGACCTGGACCACCGCGGTGAGCTCACCGGTGCGCAGGACCAGGCCGATCTTGCCGCTCGGCTGGTCGCGGTCGCCGAGCTCGAGGATCTTGGACAGATCGAGCACCACCACGGGCTCGCCGCGCAGGTTGAACAGCCCGCGGATCGCGGGGCGCGCGTTCGGCACCCGGGTGATCGCCTCGAGCGCGACGACCTCGCCGACCCAGCGGACGCCCAGCCCGAAGCAGCGTCCGGCGAGCCAGAACGCGCACAGCCCGCCGTCCTTGGCCGGCGCCGCGGTCGCGCGTCCGCCGGTGGTGGCCGAGCCGGTGATGCCACTAGCCACCATGATCACTTCGCATACATCCGGATACAGTCGAGCAAGCTGTCCGGCGTGAACGGCTTGCCGAGGTGATCGGTGGCGCCCTGCTTCTGGCTCCAGAACCGGTCGCTGTCGGCGTTCTTCGACGTGACCATCACCACCGGGATGCCCGTGGTTTCCGGATCCTTCTTGAGCATCCGGCAGGTCTTGTAGCCGTCCTGCACTGGCATGACGACGTCGAGGAAGATCAGCGACGGCCGCAGCTCCTTGGCCTTCTGCAGCGCCTCGTTGCCATCGGCCGCATACGCGACCCGGTGGCCCGCGCGGGTCACCACGAGGCCGATCAGTTCGCGGTCGGTCTGAACGTCATCAACTACGAGAATCGTGTACATGCTTTGTCCTTCAGCGTTCGTGGTCAGCGGAGATCGGCGGGAATCAGGAAGCGTTCGAGGTCGTGGACCATCACCGGCTTGGTGAGGACCGCGTCGAACCCGGCGGTCAAGAGGTCGGGCGCCGGGCCCACCCGTGGCTCGAGCACCGCCACGATCGCCAGGTCGGGCAGCGCGAGGTCCTTGCGCAGCACCTGGGCGACGGCGCAGGCCTCGGCGACCCGTGCGGTCGCGTTGAGCATCACCAGGCAGGGCCGCTGCTGCCGGATCACGCCGAGCACCTCGTCGACGCGATCGACCGCGATCAGCTCGCGCGCCGTGGCGCGGTGGGCGAGCAGCGAGCGCAGCGGCTGCTGAAACGCCTCGACGTCGGGCTCGCAGATCACGACCGGCCGCGGCCGCTCCACGACCGGCGCCTCGTGCACGAGGCCGCGCCGGATCAACCCGCGCGCGGCGCTCGCCACCGCGATCAGGTCGACCGCCATGCGGCGCGCGATCTCGGCGAGCTGGGTCCGGCCATCGGCCAGCGCGAGGATCCGGCGGTCGAGCGTGCTCAGCTGCGCGGCCGCGACCTTCGCGCTGAAGCCGGGCGCCCGGTCGACGATGGCGTCGGCCGCCAGCGGCTCGTCCGCGAGCGATGGCTCGGCGATCTGGCCGGCAGCCTCCGAGGCCGCCAGCTCGGCGTACAGCGGGCGCAGATCGGCCAGGATGTCGGCGACGACCTGCGGTGTGAGCAAGTGCCGGGCGAGCTGCGGCGCGACCGCGCCGGGTTCGAGCACGCCGAGCTGGGTCGGGATCAGCGCGAGCCCGTCGCGCAGCCGGCCGAACAGGAGCTTCGCGGCGCGCTCCGTCGGATCGCGCCGGGCCGCGCCGGATCGCCCGGCAGCGGGCGTCGCCGGGGCGCCGATCGCGCGCTGGATCCGCGCGATCAGATCGGGGACCGCGAACGGCTTGGCGACGAAGTCGACCACGCTGGAGAACGCTTGAAACTGGCTGCGCGTGCGCTCGTGCTTGGCGGTCACGAGGAGGATCGGGATGGTCCGGGTCCGGATGTCGGCCATGAGCGCGTGGCAGACGTCGACGCCGGTCATGTCGGGCAGCATGAAGTCGAGCAGGATCGCCGCCGGCGCCAGCGCGGCCGCGCGGCGGATCCCCTCGGCGCCGGTCTCGGCGAAGTGGGGCCGCAGCGGCTGGCCGCGCAGCGAGATCTCGATCAGCTTGCGGACCGTGGGGCTATCGTCGATGACCAGGATCTCTCGCATCACCGCGCCTCCACGATGATCCCGGGCGGCACCGAGCGGCGGTCCGGCGCTGCGTCCTCGAGATCCTCGAGGAACGCCGCGCCGCCGTCGCTGGCCACCAGCCCGCGGTGCTCGAGCGGCAGCGATGCCGACAGGCCCACCATCACGTCTCCGGGGCTCGCCGCGAGGTGAAGCACCTGCTTGTCGGCCTGCGCCGCGAGGTTACACACCGAGGGCAGGCGGTGGGCCGAGCACAGGAGGACCGGGTGGATCGCCGACGGCCAGTACAGCGTCCACTGGGGCGTGTCGCGCGCCAGGTGCACCATGCCGGCCACGCCGCCGAACAGCTGGCGCAGCTGGATCTGGCGCTCCTCGTCATCGAGGTTGGCGCCGGCGCGCACGATCTCGTGGGCCTCGACCGCGAGCGGCTCCGCGCCCGACCAGGCGGCGTCGAACGGAAACACCGCGGTCACCGCGCCGCTGGCGTCCTGATGGAGCGCGGGGGCCTGGGCGCCGGGGCTGCCGAACATCGCGGTCCACACGTGCTGGTGCAGCTGCTCGCGCGCGAAGCCGCCGTGCCGCGCGAGCAGCATCCGGATCGTGCCGCGCAGCCGGGCGCGCGACACCGTGGGCGCCACCAGCGTGACCCGACCGCCGTGGGTCGCGACCACCGGCCGGACCAGCGAATCGTCGCTGAGCAGCAGCAGCGCGGCGCCGCGCGCGTTGACCGCGTCGAGCAGCGGTGCGGGGATCTGGCGCTCGCCCCGGCCGAGCGCGCCCACGATCAAGATCGGCTGGCTCGTGGCGAGCGACCGCCACGGCAGCACCTCGGCCGCCGCCCGCGCGCACACCGCCCCGAGCTCGGCGATCACGGAGCCATCGAGTCGATCGGTGTCCGCGACGACCTGCACCGTGGCCGTCGTCATGGCGCGCCTCCGATGTCGAGGATCATCTGCGCGCTGTCGAGGTGCGCGAGCGTGCGTCCGTCCTGGCTGCGTGCGCGGCCGAGCCAGCGCGGCCAGCGCGCGTCGGTCGCGGCCGAGCGGCTGACGAGCGGGACCACGCCGTGGATCTGATCGGCGCACAGCGCCCACACGACCGTCCCCGTGCCGGCGAGCAGCACCGCGGTGACCAGCTGGGCCGCGGCCTCGGGATCGCGGGCGCTGAGCAGCACGCACACGATCGGCCGCTGCCCGTCGAAGCCGATGCCGCGCACCAGCGCGTGGCCCAGCGGCATCGGTGTACACACGGTCTCGATGATGCGGTCGACCTGATCGAGGCCGACGACCACACGAGCTTTCCCGACCTGAAGCTCGAGTCCGCGGGCGACATGAGGCTGGAAGGTGCTGATATCCACGCTTGGGCACTCAGCAACTGCCGCGCCAGCGGGCGATCGCAGGTCCTGCCACGACGCGGATCGAGAGACTCGTGCGTTGGCGCGGCGTTGCGAGGACGGCGACGCGCCGGCCGGCGCGCACGCGCGGCTTCGAGCGTCTGGATTCTAGACCTCGCATGTCCGAGATCCACAATCGGCCGCCGGCGCCGGCGCGACACATGTCAGGACACCTGCGATGCGCAAAATGCCGTGCGCGCAGCCGTGCTGGGATAGCCGGTAGGTATCGGCGAGGTAGCCGCGCGCGAATCGGCCGCATGCGCGCGCGAAGTCCTGCCACATTGCGGGAGATGGTAGGTGCCGCAACGATCCTGGTGGTCGACGACGATCCGAGCGTCCGGGCGTCGATCCGCGATCTGCTGCAGGGCTGCGGGTTCACCGTCCACGAGGCGGCGAGCTGCGAGGCCGGGCTCGCCGCGTTCCGCAGCCACCGGCCCGACCTCGTGCTGCTGGAGAACCGGCTGCCCGACGGCGACGGCGTCCATCTGATCGGCCAGCTGCGCGCCACCGATCCCGACGTGCCGTGCGTCGTGCTCAGCAGCCACCGCGCGATCGATCTCGCGGCCCAGGCGGTCACCGAGGGCGCCGAGAGCTTCGTCACCAAGCCGATCAAGAGCGGTCTGCTCGAGGCCTTGATCCCGCGGCTGCTCCAGCAGCAGGCGAGCCGCAAGCGCACGATCGTGCAGGACGTCCGCGAGGCCCGCGCCGACCTCGACCCGTTCCTCGGCACCAGCCCGGCGATCCGCGCGCTGGCCGAGGACGCGCGCCGGATGGTCGCCGCCGAGGGCCCGCTGCTGCTGCTCGGCGAGACCGGCTCGGGCAAGGGCGTGCTGGCGCGCTGGTGCCACCGCAACGGGCCGCGCCGCGACGAGGCGTTCGTCGATCTCAACTGCGCGTCGCTGTCGAGGGAGTTCCTCGAGAGCGAGCTGTTCGGCCACGACCGCGGCGCGTTCACCGGCGCCACCGCCGCGAAGCCCGGCCTGCTCGAGATCGCCCACCGCGGCATCCTGTTCCTCGACGAGATCGGCGACATGGACGTGGCGATCCAGCCCAAGCTCCTGAAGGTGCTCGAGGACAAGCGGTTTCGCCGGCTCGGCGACGTCCGCGAGCGCGAGGTCTCGGTCCGCCTGATCGCGGCGACGCACCACGATCTTCGAGAGCTGGTGACCGCCCAGCGGTTCCGTCGCGATCTGTACTTCCGGATCGGCGCGCTGCCGCTGAGCGTGCCCGCGCTGCGCGATCGCGCCGAGGACCTGCCCGTGCTGATCGAGAGCCTGCTGATCCGGATCGGCGGCGAGCTCGGCCGCCCGGGGATGCGGGTGTCGGGCGCCGCGCAGAGCGCGCTCGTCGCCTATCCCTGGCCCGGCAACCTGCGCGAGCTGAGGAACCTGCTCGAGCGCGCGGTGCTGCTCAGCGATGGCCCGACGATCGGGGTCGGCGAGCTCCGGCTCCACGCGCGCGGCCAGGTGGCCAGCCCGTCGACCGCGTCCTCGGTCACCGACGATCTCACGCTGGCCGAGCTCGAGCGCCACCACATCGAGCGGGTCTACGAGGCCGAGCATCACAACGTGCAGCGCGCCGCGACCCGGCTCGGGATCCCGCGGAGCTCGCTGTATCAGAAGCTCGCGCGCCTGGGCCTCCTGCGCAAGACCCGGGAGATCGGCAAGCTCGAGTCGGTGGAGCTCGTGGCTGCCAGCGGTGGTCGGCGGCGTCAGTAGCCGAACAGCCGCTTGCCGAGGTGGCCATCGCGGGCGATCACCTCCGCGAACGACAGGCCGGCGCGCGGCTCGAACGGCTTGCCGGTGGTGGTCCAGCGCTCGATATGATCGACGCGGAACGCCCGCGCGTCGCGGCGCATCCGGCAGTACGCGACGAGCCACCAGGCGTCGCCGACGCAGACCAGGCCCAGCGCCTCGACGTCGCGCCGGGTGAGCTGCGCCGTGCGGGTATCGCGGTACGCGATGCTGGCCACGCGGTGCTCGCGCAGCGCCTCGAGGATCGAGGCGGTCGGTCCCGACGCGCGGCGCGCACCCTCGGGCACCGCGATGCGTCGCTCCAGGTCGGCGAGCCGGCGCTGCGCCGGTCGATCCAGCGCCGCCTCGAGCTTGGCCTTGGCGCGCGCCAGCGTCTCGCGCACGGCCGGCTCGACCGAGGCGGCGAGCCCGCGCGCGGCCACGGCGAGCACCTCGGCCTCCTCCACGCTGAGCGCCACCGGCCGGAGGTACGAATCCTGCGATAGCCGGTAGCCGTCGCCGGCGTTGCCCTGGACGGGAAACCCGGCGCGTTGCAGCGCCTGCACGTCGCGATACACCGTGCGCAAGCTGACGGCGAACTCGTCGGCGACCTCGCGCGCCCGCACGCGGCGCCGGTTGCCGAGGAACAGCGCGATCGCGATCAGCCGCTCGAGTCGCTTCATGCGGCCGGCTCGCGGCTCACGCCAGCGGCGGCTCGCCGCCGGCGACCTCGTCGGTCCACACCCGGAAGGTCTCGAGCGTGTTCTGGCCAAACGCCGTGCTGATCGCGACGTCGGCCGCGTCTCGCCCGCGCGCGATCAGCACGCGGCCGATCCGCGGCGTGTTGTTGCGCGCGTCGAACGTGTACCAGCCGCCGCCGAGGTAGGCCTCGAACCAGCCGGAGAAGTCCATCGGCCCGTTGGGCCCCGCCACGCCGATGTCGCCGAGGTAGCCGGTGCAATAGCGCGCCGGGATGTTCATGCACCGGCACAGCGCGATGGCGAGGTGGGCGTAGTCGCGGCACACGCCGCGCTTGCTCTGATAGACCTGCCAGGCCGTCGCCGTGGGGCTCGCGTGCTCGTAGCCGAACGCGATGTGGCCATGCACGAAGTCGCAGATCGCCTGGACGCGGCCCCAGCCCGGCGCGGTCGACTCGAACATCCGCCACGCCAGCTCGAGCAGCGGCTCGGTCTCGCAGTACCGGCTGCCGAGCAGGAACAGCAGCGTCTCCTCGGGGAGCTCGGGCACCGGATGCTGGACCAGCCACGGCGCGACGACGTCGGGCTCGCCGCGATCCCGGACCAGGGCGTCGGCCGAGATCCGCAGCCGGCCGGGCGGCGCGACCAGCCGCGTGCACCAGTTGCCGTAGCTGTCGCGATACGCCGCGATCGGGATCGCCGGCGTGGTGATCATGTGATCCGGCCGGATCACGTCCGACATTCGCGTATAGTGAATGTTCAGGGTGACGATCATCGGTGTCGCTTTGGGGCAGTTGTAGACAAGCTCGTAGCCGACCTGAATCTGCATGTCACCTCACGTGCACGGTGTCACGATCGGCGCCGACCCACGAGCCCGCAGGGACACCCGTTCCGGTGCACCGGCCGCGCGGTCGAAACACGCCGATCACGCCGCGGACTCGCGAGCGCTCGGGCCCGGCGCGGATCCTGGACGTCCTGCGAGGGTGACCGGGATCACCCCCCACACGGCGGGGGGCGGCCCCGAGGCAGTGCTCCGGGATTCCAGGCGCACGACGCGCTGCGTCGCGCCGGGACGGTGTCGCCGTGGCACGCTCGATGATGCAGTATGCCGCCTCGCCCCATGACCCCGCTTCGCGTCCAGCTCTTCGGCACTGACCTCCTGTCCTCGCCACAGCTCAACAAGGGGACCGCGTTCGACGACCGCGAGCGCGACGAGTTCGAGCTCCACGGCCTGTTGCCGCCGCACATCGGCAGCCTCGAGCTCCAGGTCCAGCGCCGCGAGCGCGCGCTCGATGCCCAGGACAGCCCGTTTCACAAGTACAGCTTCCTGCGCGAGCTGCAGGACGCCAACGAGACGCTGTTCTACGCGCTCCTGGTCCGCAAGGTCGAGAAGCTGCTGCCCCTGGTCTACACCCCGACGGTCGGCGAGGGCTGTCAGCGGTTCAGCGAGATCTGGCGCAAGCCGCGCGGGCTGTTCCTCAGCTACCCCAACCGCGACCGGATCACCCAGATCCTGAACCATCCGCGCTACGACGATGTCCGCTGCATCGTGGTCAGCGACGGCGAGCGCATCCTGGGCCTGGGCGATCAGGGCGCCGGCGGGATGGGCATCCCGATCGGCAAGCTCGCGCTCTACACCGCGCTGGGCGGCATCCACCCATCGCGCTGCTTGCCGATCCTGCTCGACGTCGGCACCGACAACCGCGAGCTGCTCGATCACCCGCTGTACGTCGGCTGGCGGAACACGCGGGTGCGCGGCGCCGAGTACGACGCGTTCGTCGATACGTTCGTGCGCGCCGTGCAGCAGCGCTGGCCGCACGTGCTGCTCCAGTGGGAGGACTTCGCGGGCGCCAACGCCAGCCGCCTGCTCGCGCGCTATCGCGACCAGCTGTGCACGTTCAACGACGACATCCAGGGCACGGCCGCGGTCGCGGTGGCCACGCTGCTCGCGGCGATGGCGATCAGCGGCGTGCCGCTCGAGCAGCAGCGCGTCGTCGTCCTGGGGTTCGGCAGCGCCGGCCTGGGCATCACCGACATGCTCGCCAAGCTGATGGCCGAGCGCGGCGTGCGCGATCCGCGGTCGCGGTTCTATCCGATCGATCGCCACGGCCTGGTGACCGAGGACATGACCGACCTGCGCCCCGAGCAGCTCGCCTACGCGCGGCGGCGCGACGAGGGCCTGGGGTCGACGCTCGAGGAGGTCGTGCAGCGCGTGCGGCCGACCGTGCTGATCGGCGTGTCGGGACAGCCCGGCGCGTTCAGCGAGGCCGCGGTGCGCGAGATGGCGCGGCACTGCGATCGACCCGTGATCGTGCCGCTGTCCAACCCGACCTCGCGCAGCGAGGCCAGGCCGCAGGACCTCATGGACTGGACCGGCGGGCGGGCGCTGATCGGCACGGGCAGCCCGTTCGAGCCGGTCACGGTCGGCGACCGCCGCGTCGACATCGATCAGACCAACAACTCGTACATCTTCCCCGGCCTGGCGCTCGGCGTGATGGCCACCCGCGCGCGGCGGGTCACCGACGCGATGATCATGGCGGCGGCGATCGAGCTCGCGCACCAGACCCAGGCGGCGGCCGGGGACGCACCGCGCCTGCTGCCGCCGCTCGGCACCGCGCGCGCGCTGAGCCGGGCGATCGCCCTCGCGGTCGGCCGCCAGGCGCTCGCCGACGGCCAGGCCGAGCTCGGCGACACCTCGCTCGAAGCGGCGATCGACGCCCACATCTGGGAGCCGGTCTACGCGCCCTACGTGCGCATACGGTAGCCGCCGGGCTGGTCCGGGTTGCGCTCGCGTGGCGCGCGGTGGTTCACGGCGACCCGGTGGAAACGCACCGCCCTCGCGGGGGGTAGGTTACCTGCGCAACCCGCCGAGATCGCTCGTGAGAACATTTGAGCCTCGTCTTCCGCGCGGCTATGTTACACGACGCTCATGAAGAGGTTGGTCGTCGGATCGTCTGGTGTTCTGGTGGCGTTCGGGCTGGTCGTCGGTGGTTGCGGCAGCGTGGGTCACACGAGCCCCGCGGATGGCTCGATCGATGTGCCAACCTCGAGCGGCGACGCGTCGATCGATGGCGTCCCACCCGCGCTGGGGACCCAGGACAGCCCGGCGCGCACCTGCGGCGAGCTCGCCCTCGCCGGTCTGCCGTCGGCGGTCTACTGGCTGCGCGACGCCGCGGCCGCGAGTCCGGCGTTCCAGGTCTACTGCGAGCAGCAGCTCAACGGCGGCGGTTGGGCCATGGTCGAGAACAGCGTCCGCCGCGACGACGGCTCGACGACCACGTTCTGGCAGTTCACGTATGACGCTCGGTTGAAGCAGTTCGGCACGCCAGCGGCCGACCAGAACTACTACGATGGCTCGCTCTACCGGCTCGGCACCGAGTACATGGATGTGTTCACCGATCTGCCGGGCACGACCCGGGTGGCTGCCTTGATGACCGCGACGGGCATCAATCCCACCACGATGCGGTTCATCGATCCGAGCTGGATGGGCGGCAACAACGACGTGTTCAACGACCAGTTTGCCTCCGGGTGGTCATCGCAAGATCACGACGACGATGCCAACGCGTCGAACTGTGCGGTCGACTACGGCAACGTCGCCCAGCACTATGGCGACTGCTGGGTTTACAACCTCGGTGCGAACGCGAACGCCCCGGTGCTCGACGGTGGCGTCGGCCCGCACGTGAACGACGGTGTGCTCACGTCGCTCGGCCTGGCGCTTCAGCCCAGCTCAGGCGGCTATAGCCAGGTCGCGCGCATCGCGCGCTTCACTCGCTGGTGAGCGCCGGCGAGCGAGCTCGCCGGGTTTGGTATGGATGCTCACCCACAGTTCGTTGATCCCAGTGCGTCGACTACACCTGTGAAGCGCGTCAGCGAAGCTCGGTCGTGACATCAGCGCACGCGTGCGCCGACGCGATTCTCGACGTAGCTTTGAAATAGCTCGGGTTCGATGAACGATGGGCGAGCTGCGGAGACTACCCGGTGTTCCCAACACAGGAGTACCGTCATGGATGTACGCACGATCGCATCGACCCTGCTCGTGTTCGCTGGTTGCGCAGCGGACGGCACCGCCGATCGCACCACCGGCTCATCGAGTAACGACCTCGGGATCGCCGAGCCTACGGGCGCGGCGAGCCAAGCAGCCGCGTTGCGCGCGGCGCTGCAGCGCAACCTCGACATCCTGCACGGCGATGGCGTGGTGGGCGCCACGGGGCAGGTGCGCGACGGCGCCGACCGGATCGCCGCCTCGAGCGGCACGGCGCGGCAGGATGGCCCCGAGCCGGTGCCGTTCGATAGCGAGTTTCGGATGGGCAGCGACACCAAGACGTTCGTCGCGGTGGTGATGTTGCAGCTGGTCGACGAAGGCAAGGTCCGGCTCGACGATACGGTCGAGCGCTGGCTGCCCGGCGTGGTGGCGGGCAACGGCAACGACGGCGCCAAGATCACGATTCGCAACCTGCTGCAGCACACCAGTGGTCTGTTCAATTACACGGCGGATCTGTTCGCGGTATTCTCGATCGATGACTACTATGCGACGCGGTTTCGCCACTACGAGCCCAGACAGCTGGTCGCGGTGGCGGTCTCGCACCCGCCGAACTTTGCGCCCGGTACGAGCTGGAGCTACTCGAACACGAACTACATCTTGGCCGGCATGATCATCAAGCAGGTCACCGGTCGCGAGTGGAGCGCCGAGGTCGGCACCCGCATCCTGGCGCCGCTCGGGCTCGTGCACACGTTCGATCCGGGCGATCAGCCGGGGCTGCCGCCGCCGCACGCGGTTGGCTACAGCACGATCGAGTGGGGCCAGCCGCTGGTCGATGTCACGCTGTACAATCACACCTGGGGTGGGGCCGCCGGCAGCCTGGTGAGCACGACGGGCGATCTCACGCAGTTCTGGCGCGCGCTGCAGGCGGGCAAGCTGCTGTCACCAGCGCGGATGGCCGAGATGCACGACACCGTCCCCGCGACCGAGCTCGCGGCGGTGATCCCGGGCATTCGCGACGGGCTCGGCGTGTTCTGGACACCGACGCGCTGCGGCGGCTACTGGAATCACCTCGGAGATACATTCGGATTCTCGACCCGCGACGGAGTCAACGATGACGGCACCCGCGCGGTGGTGGCGTTCCGCAACACGACCCTCGATAGCGATGATCCGGCGGCGCAGGACCCGGCGCTCAAGCTCATCACCGATGATCTGAAGCTCGTCGAAGACGTCATGTGCGTTGGCTTGTGAGGTCTCCGCAAGCCGGCTCAGGGACGACCGGTGACGCGGGTCGGGTCGGGTCGGGGCGCGGCGTGGTGATGCTGCGGGTCGAGCGCTCGGTAGCGGCGCGGCGCCTTGGTTACGTGCGCTTGGCCCGCGCGAACAGCCGCTGCAGCAGGCAGAACGCGAGCAGCAAGAGGCCGATGAAGATCTTGGTCCACCACGAGCTCAGGTTGCCGTCGAACGTGATGAGCGTCTGGATCGTGCCGTACATCAGCACGCCGAACAGCGTGCCGACCACGTAGCCCGAGCCGCCGGTAAGCAGCGTGCCGCCGATGACGACCGTGGCGATCGCGTCGAGCTCCATGCCCTGGGCATGGAGGCCGTAGCCCGAGAGCATGTAGAACGTGAACACCACGCCCGCGAGCGCCGAGCAGAAGCCGTTGAACGTGTAGACCAGGACCTTGGTCCGCGCGACCGGCAGGCCCATCAGCATCGCCGATTGCTCGTTGCCGCCGATCGCGTAGATCGTGCGGCCGAACCGAGTGTAGTGCGCCAGGTAGAACGCGGCGGCCATGACCACGAGCGCGAGGATCACGTTGACCGTGATCGAGGTATCGAACGGCAGCGGGATCCGGAACGCCGAGACGTCGCTGTAGAACGCGTTCTCGATCGTGATCGAGTCGATGCTGATCACGTAGCAGAGGCCGCGCGCGAAGAACATGCCGGCCAGGGTGACGATGAACGGCTGGACCTTGAAGTACTGGATCACGAGGCCCATCGCGAGGCCGTAGACCGCGCCCATCGCGAGCACGAGCGGGATGACCAGCGCCGGGCTGACGCCGTGGTGCTCGACGAGCGTGGCCGAGACCATGGTCGTCAGCGCGATCACCGAGCCGACCGAGAGGTCGATGCCGCCCGAGATGATGACGAACGTCATGCCGGTGGCGGTGATCGCCAGGAACGCGTTGTCGATGAAGAAGTTGAGGAACACCTGGAGCGAGAGGAAGCCCTCGAACAGGTAGGCGCCCGCGCCGTACATGACGAGGAACAGCCCGATCGTGACCGCGAGCGGCAGGTACCGCTGGTTGCGCAGGAGGATCGAGCGCGGGCGGCGATCGACCAGCGGGGCGCCTTCGCGGTTCATGGCGTCCCCCCCTGTGCCCGGCGCGCCGGCGCGGCTGAATGGATCATCGCCTTGATCTTGTCGGACTGCAGGATGCTGACGATGAACACGACGAGCCCCTTGACCACCAGCGTGACCTCGGGGGCGACGCCCGCCGCGTAGATCGTCGTGGTCAGCGTCTGGATGATCAGCGCGCCGAGCACGCTGCCGAGCAGGAAGAACCGGCCGCCGGTCAGCGCCGTGCCGCCGAGCACCACGGCGAGGATCGCGTCGAGCTCGAACAAGAGGCCCGCGTTGTTGCCGTCGGCGCTCTTGACGTTCGAGCTGACGATCAGGCCCGCGATGCCGGCGCACAGGCCGCACACCGCGTAGACCGCGAACGTGATGGTGCGCGCGCGCACGCCGGCGAGCCGCGCCGCGAGCGGGTTGATGCCGATCGCCTCGATGAACAGGCCGAGCGCGGTCTTGCGGGTGAGCAGGAGGATCACCGCGGCGACCGCCGCGACGATGAACAGCGAGAACGGCACGCCGAGCAGGAAGCCGTTGCCGATCGCGTAGTACGGGCGGTAGTAGATCGTGATGATCTGACCGTTGGTGATGAGCTGGGCGACGCCGCGGCCGGTGCCGAGCAGGATCAAGGTCGCGATGATCGGCTGCATGCCGAACGACGAGATCAAGACGCCGTTCCACATGCCGAACAGGAGCGAGACGCCGAGCGCCGCCGCGATCACCACCGGCATCGAGAACCGCGTGACGTCGTCCATGCCGGTGCCGCCGCTCATCACCAGCTCGCCGCCGATCATCGCCGCCGCGACCGCGCCCGAGATCGCGACCACCGCGCCGACCGAGATGTCGATGCCGTGGGTCGCGATCACCAGGGTCAGGCCCATCGCGATGATCATGAGCGGCGCCGACCGGTTCAGGATGTCGATGATGCTGCCGTAGAGGTGGCCGTCCTGGATCGAGATCGCGAAGAAGTGCGGGTTGGTCGCCAGGTTGTAGATGATCAGCAGGGACAGCGTGGCGAGCGCCCAGAAGTGGTCGCGGCCGATGATGCTGCGCACCAGGCCCGGCGGAGGAACGACCGGCGGTGGCGGCGGTTCGGGGGTCGGGGGGACCGGCATCATGGCGAGCCTCCGGCGATGATCTGAAACACCTTTTGCTCGTCGGCGTCGTGGCCCGCCATCTCGCCGACCTTGGCGCGGTCGCGCAGCACGACCACGCGGTCGGAGTAGCGCAGGATCTCGTCCATCTCCGAGGAGCTGAACACCACGGCCATGCCGTTGTCGCACAGCGCCATGACCTCGGCCATGATCTCGATCTTCGCGCCGACGTCGATCCCGCGGGTCGGCTCGTCGAGGATCAGCATCTTGGGATCGGTGGCGAGCCAGCGCGCGAGCAGCACCTTCTGCTGGTTGCCGCCGCTCAGCTTGGAGATCGGCACGTCGGCGTCGGGTGCCTTGATGCCGAGCAGCTTGATGTAGGACCTGGCGATCTCGTCCTGCCGCGCGCGCGACAGGCTGCGGAAGATGCCGCGCTTGCACTGCAGCGCGATGATGATGTTCTCGCGGATCGAGAGCTCGGCGAGGATGCCCTCGTGCTTGCGGTCCTCGGGGCAGAACCCCATGCCGTGCACGATGGCGTCGAGCGGCGAGCTGAACCGCACCGGCTTGCCCTCGATCTCGAGCGTGCCGTGGTCGGCCTTGTCGATGCCGAACAGGAGCCGGGCGGTCTCGGTGCGCCCCGAGCCGAGCAGGCCGGCGACGCCGATCGCCTGGCCCGGCGCGACCGCGAGGTCGAGGCCGGTGACCGAGCCGGTCTTGCCGAGGCCCCGGGCCTGCACGACGGGCACGGCGGCGGGGGCATCGGCGGCCGCGGTGCGCGACGCGCGGTCCGGCGCGGTCTCCGCGATCTCCTTGCCGACCATCTTGACGATGAGGTCCATGCGCGAGAGCTGCGCGACCGGGTATTCACCGACGAGCTGGCCGTTGCGCAGCACGGTGAACCGATCGGAGATCTCGAACGCCTGGTCGAGGAAGTGGCTGATGAACAGGATCGCGATGCCCTGCGCCTTGAGCCGCCGGATCACCGAGAACAGCATCTTGACTTCGTCGTCGGCCAGGCTCGAGGTCGGCTCGTCGAGCACCAGCAGCCGGGTGCGGATCGCGTTGCCGCCGCGGGTCTCCGAGGTGAGCGCGCGGGCGATCGCCACCATCTGCTGGATCGCGAGCGGGTAGCTCGCCAGCGGCGCGGTGACGTCGATGTGAATGTTGAGCTCGGCGAGCAGCGCCACCGCCTGGCGGCGCAGCTCGCGCCACCGGATCGCGACGGTGCTGGTGCCACCGCGGCCGAGCAAGATGTTCTCCGCCACCGAGAGGTTGGTGCACAGGTTCACCTCCTGGAAGACGGTGCTGATGCCGAGCCGCTGGGCCTCGAGCGGGCCCTGCGGCCGGATGTCCTGGCCGTCGAGCAGCAGCTGGCCGGCGTCGGGCGTGACCACGCCGGTCAAGACCTTGACCAGCGTGGACTTGCCCGCGCCGTTCTGGCCCATCAGCGAGTGGACCTCGCCGGGCAGCAAGCGAAAATCAACCGCGGAGAGCGCGCGTACTCCAGGGAAGTACTTCGTGATCCCTCGCATCTCGAGAACCGGAGCTGGATCGGTCATTGTCCTCGTCTCGGGCGCGTCTCCGCAGGGTCGGCTGCGTGGTGGCGGCCGACGGCTAGTACTTGCGGTTCGGGAATTCCTTGGCGGCGACCTCCTGCGGGAACACGCCCTCCTGGGTCACGATCCGCTTGGCCAGGGTCTTGCCGGCCACGAGGTCCTTGACCGCGCTCATCAGCTGCGGTCCAAGCAGGGGGCTGCACTCGACGGAGACGTTGAGCTTGCCGTCCTTCATCGCCTGGAACGCGCCCTTCACGCCGTCGATCGAGATGATCAGGATGTCCTTGCCGGGCTTGAGGCCGGCTTCCTCGATCGCCTGGATCGCGCCGAGCGCCATGTCGTCGTTGTGGGCGTAGAGCACGTTGATCTTCTTGCCCTC
>Ga0302323_100000572_pt1 | contig 29479 bp, 22 predicted proteins | sample Fen_T0_3_FD_201950 | JGI IMG/M metagenome (GOLD analysis project Ga0302323, IMG submission 201950) | Peat permafrost microbial communities from Stordalen Mire near Abisko, Sweden - Fen_T0_3 | ecosystem: Environmental > Terrestrial > Soil > Wetlands > Permafrost | place: Sweden: Abisko...
CTGGACGTCCTGGTCATCTGGGCCCTCGCCGCCCACGGCCGCGACCTCACCACCCCGTAGACGAGGAAACAAGTGACCAAGGCACCGCGTGACCGTCGCCCTGCCGCGGCGCACCTAGAGGTCGAGGAGGCTCGTCATGTCTGAGTCAGCACCGGTCGAGTCCGCCGAGGCGACCGCTGAAGCGACCGTGGCAGTTCGAGGCGGCAAGGGGCGGTCGGTCACGGCCGTCATCTGTGTGGTGCTCGCCGCCTTGTTGACCACACCGGCGGCGTTCGCGTTCTGGGGCCAGCGAACGCTGAACGATACCCAGCGCTATGTGGCCACTGTCGGGCCGCTGGTCAACTCACCGGCCGTGCAGGACGCGATCGCGACCACCGTGACCAATGCGATCCAGCAGCAGGTCGACGTCGAGGCGCTGATCAACCAGGCGTTCGCTGGGGTGATCACCGACCGACCCCGGTTGCAGTTGCTGGTCGGCCCGCTGTCCGGGGCGGTCAACGGCCTGATCGACCGCGAGGTCAGCCAGTTCGTGGCCTCCGACGCGTTCAAGAGCCTCTGGCTGCAGGCCAATACGAAGGCCCAGGAAGCGCTGGTTCAGGTGCTGAAGGGCAACAACAGCGGAGCGGTGTCGTTGCAGGGGGACCAGGTCGTGCTCGACGTCTCCACAGTGATCGACGCAGTCAAGCAACGCCTGGTCGACCGGGGCCTGACCATGCTGCAGAACGTCAACGTCCCCGACGTGAACAAGCAGATCGTGCTGCTCGACGCGCCGCAGCTGAAGCAGGTGCGCACCATCTACGCGTTCACCAACCCGATCGCCCGCTGGGCGATCTGGGTGGTGGCCCTGCTCTACCTGGCCGGCTTCCTGCTCGCGCGCCGGCGGCCGCGGATGTCCGTGACGATCGGGCTGGTGCTGGCCGCGAATGCGCTACTCGTGGCATTCGCCTTGTCGGTGGGCCGCCAGCTGTTCATCAACCAGCTGTCCGGCACCGTGTTCGGCCCGGCCAGCTCGGTGTTCTACGACACCCTGCTGACCTACCTGGTCCGCGGTTGGCACGTGTTCTTCTGGCTCGGTGTTGTCTTCGTCGTCGCCGGCTGGTTCACCGGACATGACCGGTCCGGCACGGCCGTGCGCCGCTCCGTGTCCGGGGTGCTGGAGACCGCCGGAGCATCGCTGACCGACCAGATCGGCGGCGCCGGGAAGTGGGTGGCGAACAACGCAGCGTGGCTCAGGATCGTCGTGGCCGTCCTCGGAGCGATCGTCCTGCTGTGGGGCAACCAGGTCTCACCGCCGCGACTTCTGTGGTCCCTCATCCTCGTCGTCGGGCTGCTTGCCGTGATCCAGGTCCTGGTCGGAGCCGGAAGCACCGGCGGAGTCGAAGAGACGCCCGTCGCGGTCGGCGAGAAGGCCGCTGCCTCGTAGCGTGCCGGCTGCGAGCCGGGGAGGACCAGGCCCCCTCCGGCAGGCAGCCGAGACCCACGAACACCGCACCCGCTCGGGGTAGTTGTTCCCCTTCTGTGCCACTCAGCCCAACCGAACAACGTCGGAAGGGGCTGAATGGTGGCTGACCTGCGGAGATTGGGCGCGCCCGGAGGGATTCGAACCCCCAACCTTCTGATCCGTAGTCGGCGCGGAACCGTGTCAGAGCGTGTCGTTCGGTGCTGTGCCGTGCGTGATTCGTGCTCAGGGCTGCTCTCACGTGTCACCGCGTTAGGGGTCGTTCATGGGACTCCCTTGAGAATCCGTGCCACCATCTGCGATGTGACAAGACCGAGCGCCCCCGCCGGGTGGCCCCACCCATGAGGTACCGCATCCTGACCGTTGCCGCCGCCGCATCCGGGCTGGCCCTGCTGGCTCCCGCCGCGCAGGCCGCCGCCCCGGCTCTCCCCACCGGAGTGGTCGCGTCCTGGCAGATGAACGAGACCCAAGGATCGACTGTCCTGGTCGACACGTCGGGGCACGGCTACAACGGGGGGATCGGCAACGAGTTGACCCTCGACGGCGCCTCGCACTCGTTCCCAGTCGTCCCACCGGGCGGCATGTTCGTCCGTGACCACCAGCGGCTCGACATCATCAACCACAACGCGCTGAACCCTGGCACCGCCGACTGGTCGGTGACGGTTCGCCTCGCCTGGGACTCGCCCCTGCTCGGCGACATCAACGTGGCGCAGAAGGGGCAGGGAAAGGTGGCCGGGGGCCGGTGGCACATGGCGACCCCGAAGGGCCACATCAAGTGCGTGTACGAGGACGCGACGGGGGACGGGGGCGAGGTCGACTCCTGGGCGCAGCCGCGCCTCACCGGCACCGGCTGGCACATCGTCACCTGCGCGAAGGTTTCCGGGATGCTGCAACTGATCATCGACGGGAAGACGGTCGACACCGGGACGAAGCACCTCGGCCCGATCACCAACACGACCCCGATGACCATCGGCGGCAAGTTGCACTGCACCTGCGACTACTGGACGGGGAAGGTCGACTACGTGGTGGTGAGGTCCGGGTAGTGAGCGGCCGCGGCGGTTGCTCATCCGGTCCCCCGGCCCCGTTGCGCAGCCTCGTTGCTGGCTGCTCACCCGGGTCCCCACTGACCTGCGGGTCGCGTTGCTGCGGCTCCGACCGCAGGAAGGACTCGCGGCGATGGGTGACACGTTGGCGGAGCGGCTCACGTCCGAGGGCTAGTCGGAGGTGGGAGATTGGTTGTGAGACTGGCGTGAGTGTGAGGGACCGTCCCCAGGGCTAGTGGAGGGGGTTCCTCCGTCTGTACCTGAGCACGTGTGGCGCGCCCGGAGGGATTCGAACCCCCAACCTTCTGATCCGTAGTGGCGCGAGAGGTGTTCGTCAGGGATCGTCTATCGACGTTTCCGCAGGTCACAGGCTTGCGGCGATTACGACGGACAACGGTGGACGAGCCCCATAGCTGTCCCGATAGCTGTCTTGATCTTGATCGGCGGCCGAGACTGCGGCCCGCACGCTGAAACCCCCGGCTGTGGAAACCCTGATCTGTCCACAGACCGGCGGCGCGGCAGCGTCCGCTGTTGTCCGTTGACCCTACGTTGCCCTCCGAGGCCACAACGACCACGTGAGGGGGACCCATGCAGGTCGACCAACGACCCTTGCCGCATGCCTGGGGCACCGCCTCGTCCGGAGGGCGCCGGGGCGAGTTCGATTCTCGTCACCCGCTCCCTTGAAAGTCCTTATTCCACAAGGCTCCTCGCCCTTCCGGGTCTGCGCGCATGTAGCCACCGGAGTCCGATTCCACCCCTAGTTGACCCTCACTTAGCCCACGTGGATCTTGGTCGCGAAGCCCTTGCAGCACAGGCGATCACGATCATGGCGACGGCCCGCGGCCTGAAGCCGAGCTCGTCGTCGGCCACAACGGCGAGCCACGCGATTGGCCATCCCGTTTGCCGGACATTCGGTTCTCACAGCGGGTTCTCACGCAGTTTGCGTTGGCGCCTTGCGCTTGGGCCTTGAACCACCCGCAGGCGCAGACCGTAGATTGCCTGACCGCGAGCCATTCTTCGAGCTCTCGCAGAGGAACGTCCTCGACCGCTGCCCCCTGGACCATTCGCGATCATCACCTGGATCAAGAAGACCAACCACCGCCGGCGTCGCCATGACCGACTCGGCAGAACACCCCCGATTTAGTTCCAAGCCCTTCGTCAGACCGCTCACGCTGGCCTGGCCGCACCACCCACCGAGCCTGTCTCGTCCGGTCCCAAGAGGTGTCGGTCAATCCGCTGCAGGTGGGCAAGTGCCGAGGATCTCGAGGCTGTGGCTGCCGGCCGCGTGGTTGTGGTCTGCTGCGATCTTCTGGGCCATTGCTCGAAGGCGGGCCCGTCGAGCTCGACAGTTCGTCCGCACTGGCGGCAGACGGGGTGGTGAGGAAGGCCGGTGCTGCAGCGGCGGTGGGACGTCTCGCCGCAGCACGTCAACCTCGGGCGTGTCGGCGAGCATCTGCGAAAGCGGTAGATAGTGGTCAGGCCGACGCGCTCGCCCCGCAGCTTGATCAGGTCGTGAATCTGTTGGGCGCTGCGAAAGTCAGACCGCAGGTCCGCAACCGCCCCTCGGCGCTGGTGCGTCCTCGGAGGCCCGCCCCGCGATGTAGTCCCGGCGCCGTTCGGCCGCCTGCCCGGACTGCGGCGCCCGGTTCCTCCGTCCGATCGCGCAACACTGCCAAACCTGTCGGGCGGCCTAACCCATGACCCTCGACGACATGCCCCGCCTTCCGGCGGCTGCTGTACCTGCCCGACCCGGACTGCGGTCGTCGGGGCGCTGGCCACCGTCGCGGGTAACCGGCTGCCCGGCAAGCCGGTCTGGACGCTGCTCGTTGGCCCGCCGTCATTGGAAAGCCTGAGGTCATCGACAGCTGGGCCATGTGCCCGGAGCAGTTGTGGGTTCACCGTCACCAAGGCGGGTCTGCTGTCCGGGCGGACCGGTGGCGCCGGCGGGTTGCTGTTCACTCGGTTTGCCGAAAGCACCGGGCTGTTGCTGGTCAAGGACCTGACCTCGATCCTGCCCGAAGCATCCGCCACCCGCACCGAACTGCTCGCCACCCTGCGGGAAGCGTTCGGCGGGAAGTTGGTTCGCGTCGTCGGCACCAGTGACGCCCCGCTGGAATGGCCGGCAAGATCGGATTCGTCGGCGCGGTCACCGAGGAGATCGAACACCAGAGCAACGCGATCGGTCTGATGGGCGATCGGTTCGTCTACCTGCCGATCCCGCCCGTTGGTGACCGGCTTGCGGTCGCCCGGAAGGCACTCGCCAACAGCGCCGCCAGGCCCTGCTCGCCCTGGCCGACATAGGCCAAACCCGCGCGCACCGTCGAAGTGGCCCTAGGTATGCGCACCAACCAGCCGATCGCCCACCGCGCCCTGGAGGAACTCGCCGCGCTCGGCGTCCTGGATTGCGACCGACTGTCGGCGCCGGGATCGTGTGGACTCTGGCCGAGTGGGCCGGCAACCTCGCCGACGGGATTGGCCATCGTCCCTGTCTTCTTGACGACGCCAACAGCTGCGCGCTGTACCGCCTGCGATGAGGTGGTCTTCGACCTTCGTGACTTGCCGTGCGCAATCGTGCATCTGACCTGGCGATCGCCCAATCGTTCGCCGCTGCAGCCGAATCAGATCCCAACTTCACGCCAATCAACTCCCCGTAGCCGGCGCGCACCGAGGTGCCCGCCCTGCGCCGCGAGTTGCCCTTCTGGTGCGTCACTCGAAGCCTCTGGGACCACACCGTCTTACGGGCGGAAAAGTTGCCCGGAACATCGTTGACTCAAGTCTGGATATCGGGTGGCGCATCGACTCCAGCAATGCCGAGAATCAGGCAATGAAGCTGACGTCAGACTTCGTCGACACGCCGACGCGATTCACCCGTTCGGCTCAGTCGGGCGCTAGCGTTGCGCTCCGGCTCAACCAGCGTGGCAGGGGGAGGGGGAAGCGTCATGACGAGCCAGACTCACGCGCAGAGTTCGCCGTTCGGGCATCAAGCGATGCGGCTTCTGATCCTGATCATCGCTGCCGTAGTTCCGGCGGCTGCCGCACTGCTGTTGTTCCTTCAGTGGGGGCCGACGCAGGCCCCGGCGCCAGCGCAGTCTGATTCACCTGAAGTGGTTCATGTCGCCGAACTTGCGCCCTGGTATCACGGTCACCTGTCCTCCTGGGACCACGTCGAGCAACTTCGCCGACAGGGGATTCCTGTGGTCATCTGGGCCTGGGCTGACGACGCTGGAAATCACGTGCGCGTGTTCGATTCCGAGTCTGCCCTCAACAGGTGGCTGTGTACGCAAAGCCCGTCCGATGGTTGCTCCTCCGAACCTGTCCAACCTAACAATTCAACGAGTTCGCACTGAGAAAGGACGAGGATGTATCTAGCTCCCCTGCGAGTCGCTCTGGTGTCGCTCTTCTTCGGCGGGATGGTTGGCGTTGGCATCCCTTCGGCCCTGGCCGCGTGCGCGACCAACCCAAGTTCAGGGGTCTACTACTACAACACACACACGTGCGACACCCTGATCTACAGTGCTGACGGCTACACAGCCCCGGACTCGTTCGGGGCCAATAACAACAAGATCGGATCCGTCTTGGAGTCGAAGGCGGTCGGTGGCAGTTGGCGTGCCTATCTGTACGGCGGCATCAACCACACCGGGCTGCTTGTTGGGCTCAGCAACGCTTCAACTACCCAAGGCAAGAGTTGGGACCTGAGCACACTCCAAGGCGTCGACAACGAGACGGATTCAATCTGTCAGAACCGGGTCACGGGACCGTACTCCGCTGCAGATTGCTTGAACAACTGAGCTGACTGGCGCGGTGAGTGACTCCCACGTGGTGCGACCGTCACTCACCGCGCTGCTTGCCGCCGCGCCAATACTCGCGACTATCGCCAAGGCAGCCACAGATCACGGAATGCCCAACGAGCCAGCGGGGCGATCGGCACGCAGAGCATGAGGAGCAGGACACCGAGCAGGGGAATGGCGCCGTAGACCATCAGTAGGATCCCTGCGGGTACGCCAGCAACGAATGGACCGACGAAGAGGATGGTCATGATGATCCGGGCCTTACGGCTGGCCCGGAATCCGTAGTAACGCTGACGATGCGCCTTCGCGTGCCCTGCGCCGAGTGGTGAGCGACGTACCAAATTCTCAGGCTCACACCTTTGGGCGTCTACGAATGCCCTCTCTGCTCGGCCAGTTGGGTCTGGGTCAGCGGCGTACGTACTGGGGAAGAATGCGTCACCTTGGAACATGAGCTCGCCTGGACCCCCGCTCCGCTAACCCGAGCAGGCTGTGTCAAGAAACCCGACCGTGACCACGTAGCCGTCGTAGACGGGGTTGGTACCTATCGGAAGGACAAGCACCGGCCGGCCGGCCGAGTCTTGTCCTCCGGGAACCGCGTTGACCACCCTCGGACTCACTGTCGCCATAGCAGGGCGAGAGTCCAGTTCGCCACAGACCAGATACCTATCCTTCGACCCTCTGGGAATGACCCATTCTGGACCCCGGCCAAGCACGGCCGCGATGCGACTTGCCGCCGTCCTCGCATCGATCTTGGTCGTTAGGCACTGGAACTGAGCGCTGCTATCGCATGCCCAGGTTCTCCGAACGGGCGAGAATCCAGGCGGCCAGTGGTTGACGACGGAGGCCAACCGAACGGATGTCTCAGGCGAAGCCCCGGGCTGCTGAGCCTTCGATTGCACCGTGCATGCGCCAAGGGCAAGGGCCGAGAGTACGACGGCCGCGGCAACTGGGCCAGATCCGCGTTTGCGCGTCCGGCGAACGTGCAATGTGCCCATCACTGTGAACTACTCGGTCACCATCGGTCTGAACTTGAAGCCGAACGGCGGCCGGTCTTGACCGGTCCTCGGGCCTGTCTCCTTCCTTCCCCCACAGAGTTGACCTGCCCGTTCGCTGTTTGTGCACGACCACCGGAGCCGGGTTGGCAGCCACGGCTGGCAGCCACGCCGATCGAGACGGTTTCGACGGGGCCGAGTGTGAGGTTGCACCAGTCGGCAATCTCGGCCTTGTTGACCTCCAGCCGCTGGAACTCGTGCGCCGCCTGCCCAGGCCGGACGTGTACGGCAGGGGCCGCGGCCTGCTACCACAGCGCAGCCTCGTGCAACGGCCCAAGCCCCCAAGGGCTCGGAGGAGATAGTCGCCGCGAAGATCCGCACGATCTCCGCCCAGCCCGACACCGAGCACGTCCGCGACCAGCTCGACGTCATCGCGACCATGCTCGGCCGGTCCCTCGGATCTGTCGAGGCGATGCTCCGCGACGCTGCCGACGACCTCACCGCGTTCGCTGACTTCCCATCCGCACACTGGAAGAAGCTGTGGTCGACTAACCCTCTATCGAGCGGGTCAACAAGGAGCTCAAACGCGGCACCGACGTCGTCGCGGTCTTCCCCAACCCCACCGCGCTGCTCCGCCTCCAGGCGGCCTGCTGATCGAGACCCCCGACGAATGGCAGGTCTCCGACCGCCGCTACCTGAGGCCCCCATGCCCAGATCGGCGCCGCGGAGACCGAGGCCGGCACGGAGGTGGTCGTCTGCGCACCCATCGCGTCATAGTCCAATCAGCACCACCGCGAAGCCGACCACGAGCGGCCCCGGCTGCACCACCCGGTGGGACGTGACTGAGGTCCGCCCACATGTGGGTCACTAGTTTGCGGCCAGCGGCGAGGCAATGCCCGGGGCATCGCTAGATACCAGTGTGTGCTTCGGGCTGGGGGGCTGGCGCGAAGCACACACTGGTAGCCACCGGATCGACAACGGCTACGCGGAGTCGGCGGCGACCTGCTCGAGCTGGTCGACGTAGTCGAGCAGGCTCTGGTAGGGGATGCGTCGGGATCGGCCGACGGTGACCGAGCGCAGCCGCTGGTCGCGGATGAGCGCGTACACGCAGGTGCGCCCGAGCCCGAGCGCGTCGGCGGCCTGCTCGGGGGTCAGCAGCAGCGGGGGTACCGCGCTGCGTAGACGTTCTGATGCGTGCATGTGGGTTCCTCTCGTCGAGTCTGCTCACCGGATGAGGTGTGCAGCGGCGGTGGCAAGACCGGTGATTCTTGAAGTGGCGTCTTGCTCTGAGGCCTGCCACCCCCCTTGAGGGCGTGCTCGGGGACGACGAGGCCTGAGCGTTGGCGGTTGCGCTGAGGCTGTCGCGACGCGCCGTCTCTGACAGGACGAACGTCGACGCACTTGCACAGCCGCCGCCTCCGGTGGGCAAGGCCCTGGGCGGGGGTTCCGTTCGATCATCGCCGTCGGGGCTCCGCGACAGCCCGAGCGCAAGCCCTCTTCGGCGAGCCTCGCTGCGTCGATGGTGAGGAGGTGCGACGTGTTGTCGATCGGACTGGTGAGCTCCGGCCAAGCCGCAGTCGAGTACTTCGTGCACCGGACGGCCGGCTGCGATGCCGACTACTACACCCGGGTCGGGTCTGAGAAGGGCCGCTGGGTCGGCTCGGGCGCTCGTGCTCTTGGTCTTGCCGGCCAGTTGACCGGCGACGGTGAGCGGGTGCTCCGGGGGTTCCTCGACGGGTACGGTCCGGACGGCGTCCGACTGGTCCCCGCCGTGCTTCGCCGGGACCCTCGCGGGCAGCTGCCCGCGGCGCCGCTGGTGGCAGCCGTCCGGGGGGCGGCTCGCGAAGCGGGGCTTCCGGTGGGGCTGCTGCTGGACGACTACGGACTGACCAAGCAGTTCGTCACGCTGGCTGCTGGGCTGACCGGCGGAGCAGCGTCCAGGGCTCGCGGCGTCCGTGCCGACGTCGCGGTGGCGATCGCTGAAGCGACCGGCTTGGTAGCCCCGGCGGTGTATGCCTCGGTCTCCGACCCTGACCATGACCTGTTAGCCGAAGCGCTGCGCCACGTGGGGGAGCGGATCGACGTCCGACGGGCTGGCCTCGATCTCACGTTCTCGGCGCCGAAGTCCGCGTCCGTGCTGATGGCGTTCGCGAAACCGGACGTTGCCGACCAGGTCCGGGCGGCCCACGCGGCCGCCGTCGACGACGCGCTGGCCTGGCTCGAGCGGACGACCGCCCTGGGTGCGCGTGGGCACCACGGGGACGGTCTGCGTGCCCAGCGCATCCGGACCGACGGGTTCGTCGGGGTCGCCTTCGAGCACCTCACCAGTCGAGCCGGCGACCCCCAGCTGCACACCCACGTCGTGGTCGCAAACCTGCTCCGCGGGACCGACGGCCGTTGGTCATCGGCCGACACCCGCGCGCTGCACCGGCACGGAAGGACCGCCGGCTACCTGTACCAAGCCGTCCTGCGAGCAGAGCTCAGCCGACGGCTCGGGGTTGGATGGAGCCAGGTCGGCAAGGGAACGGCGGAGATCGCCGGTGTCCCGCGGCCGCTGCGCAGGCTGTTCTCAAAGCGGACCGCACAGATCGAGCGAGCGCTGGTCACGAAGGGGACCACCGGTGCCAGGGCGGCACAGGCGGCGTGCTTAGCCACACGTCCTGCCAAGGACCGGGGCACCACACCCGCGAAGCTGCGTGAACGGTGGCTCCGAGAGGCTGCCACTGCGGGACATGACCCTGACCACATGACCTTCGAGTCGCTGGGCCGAGGGGGTCCCGCTAGCCCTGTCGACGTGCCGAGCCTGCAGGACCGTCTGCTCGGGGCCGAGGGGCTGACTCGGCACGCCACGACTTTCGGCCGGGACGACCTGCTGCAGGCGATCGCCGCGGCACTGCCCACAGGTATCGACGTCGACGTCCCGTCGATCGAGGCGCTCGCCGATCACGTCCTGTTGGACGCTCGGGTGGTTCCCACCGCCAAGCCCATCGGCGGCGAGGACAGGCACGAGTGGAATCCACGATGGACGACCACCGAACTGCTCACGATCGAGCAGCATGCTCTCGACCTGGGCGAGTCACTGCGGTCGCGCCCAGCCGAGTCGGTGCCACCTGGGTTGGTGGAGTGGGCGATCGGTCAGCGTCACCTGGGCGGGGACCAGGCCACGATGGTGCGTGCCCTGACCACCGAGCCGAGCGCACTGCACGTGGTGGTTGGTCCCGCCGGCTCAGGAAAGACGGCGGCGCTGGGCGCAGCCGCGACTGCGTGGCAGCTCGGCGGGCGCAAGATCATGGGCGCGTCCCTGTCGGCGCTTGCCGCCAGGCAGCTCTCCCGCGGAGCGGACATCCCGGCTGTCACGGTGACTCGGCTGCTCGCGCGGCTCGACGGCAGCGCCCGCTATGGCGCCGGTCCGCTGACTGACCAGTGGGTGCTGATGATCGACGAGGCTGGCATGGTCGGCACCCGCGACCTGGCCCGGCTGCTCGGTCACGCCCACGCCGCCGGCGCCACCATCGTGCTGGTCGGTGACCCAGCCCAGCTGCCCGAGATCGAAGCCGGCGGGCTGTTCGGTGCCCTGGCCTCGAGCGCCAGTGCCGCGCTCCGCGACAACCATCGGCAGAGCGCTGAGTGGGAGCAGCAGGCGCTTAGCCGGCTCCGGGACGGGCAGGTCGACCGCGCCTTGGACGCCTACCTGAACCACGGACGAGTCCACATCGCGGCCAACACGGACGCCCTTCGCGAACGGGTGGTGGCGGACTACCTGCACACCGTCAAGGAGGGCGGCCCCTCGGACGGCATCGCGATCTTGGCTGCCACCCGCAAGCAGGTTCGCGTCTACAACGACGCGGTCCGTGCGCAACTCGCGTCCGAGGGGTTCCTCTCCGGCCCTGAGCTCGCCGTCTCCGTGGGCGAGGACGACCTGCGGCTACGCGCCGGAGATCAAGTACTGGTCACCCGCAACGACTACGACCGTGGGCTGCTCAACGGCGACCGAGCCGTCGTCGCCGGAGTGGACGCGGGGGCGGGCTCGCTCAGGTTGGTCACGCCCGATGGCATCACCCATGAGGTCCCCAACATCTGGCTGCAGGGCGATCGGCTCGACCACGCCTATGCGATCACCTGCCACAAGGCGCAGGGCCAGACTCTCGATGTCACCCTCGTCGCCGGGTCCGCCACCCTCACCAGCGAGACCTCCTACGTGGCGCTATCCCGCGGGCGCAGTGCCAATCACCTCTATCTGGCGCCTGAGCCCGGCCGTGACGACCCAGCGCAGGAGTGGCTCACCGACACCGTGCTGACCGACGTCGGCCGACGGCTGCGCACCAGCCGACGTCACGTCATGGCCCTCGACCAGGTGGTTGAGCGGAGGTCGCCGGGCGCCGATCCGACGACTCGAATCGTGGTGGGACTGTGAACCGTCCCGGTTGTCCACAGATGACGGGGCCGCCAGCCCGCTTCGTCACCCTCACGAGCACGGTGGGGTACGAGTCGAGAGGCGGCCGCGGTGGGTAAGCGTGGGCACGGCGAAGGCACCGTGTACCGCAACCGTGGCCGCTGGGCCGGCGCGCTCACCATCGACATCGCCGCGGACGGCACGCAACGGCGCCGCTACGTCTACGGCGACACGCGCCGCGAAGTCCTGGCACGCCTCGACGACCTACGCCGGCAGCGCGACGCCGGGCGTCTGATTGCCACTACCCGCGGCCTGACCGTCGCCGAGTACTTCTCGGAGTGGGCGGCCGGCACGGTTGCGCACCAGGTAGCCATCGGTGAGCTGCGCGAGTCGACCGCCGACAACTATCTCGACCTGGCCGACCGGATGATCGTTCCCTACCTCGGTCGGCACCGGCTCGAGGAGCTCAAGCCGGTCCACCTGCGGGAGTGGCTGGCTGCCTTGCGGCGCACGACCACCGCGCGAGGTCGTCCGTACTCCTCCCGCACGGTCCAGCTGGCCCACGCGATCCTCCGGCGCGCCCTCAACGACGCTGTTCGCGACGAGGTGGTCCCGCGCAACGTCGCCTTGCTCGTCCGCTCGGGTCGAGTCACTTCCCGGGACGTGGAGCCGCTGCGACCTGACGAACTTCGCCGCTTGTTGGCGGCTTCGCCCGGCGATCGGCTTCACGCGCTGTGGCTTCTGCTCATCTCCCTCGGCTTGCGTCGGGGGGAGGCACTCGGCCTCCACTGGGACGACATCGACCTCGAGCGCCGCACGCTCAGCGTGCGACGCTCGCTGCAGCGAAGACGTACCGACGAGCGGACGCCAAGCGGCCGGCGCCGAGGTCACCTCGTGGAGGTCGACACCAAGACCGCCTCCAGCGTGCGGACCATCTCCCTGCCGAGCGTCCTCGTCGAGGCGCTCATCGCGCACCGGGCGCGGCAGGAAACCGAGATCGCCATCGCCCCGGTGTGGGTCGACCCCAACCTGGTCTTTACGACCCAGCTCGGCACGTGGCTCGACCCGCGCAACGTCTACGGGTACTGGCACGCGCTCTGTGACCGAGCCGGCGTCCGTAGGTGCCGCCCCCACGACCTGCGCCACACGGCAGCGTCGGTCCTGCTCATGCAAGGCGCCGACATGCGCACCGTCATGGAGATCCTCGGCCACACCCGGATGGCGACCACCTCCGACCTCTACACCCACGTCCTCGCCGAAGTGAAAGCCGACGCCGCCCAACGGATGGACACCTTCCTGCGCGGGCTGGGGAGCTGAGGCCGTGCAGCTCGACAATCGCCACCTGGCCTCCATGCCGCCTCAGAACACGACTACGAGCACCCTGAGCGAGCGGTCGGCCGGTTCGCCTTATCCGAGCTCAAACGCGTTGACCGTTCCGACGAGCCAGATTCCGCGGTACCCGAACTCCCTTGCCTCGGTTCCGTGCCGGACCTTGTAGGCCTGTAGGACCTGGACGGCCACGTAGCCGGGCGAGCGGAATGCGTCGAGGGCGAGGACCATGTTCTTCCGGTCGCCAGGCGTACTCTTGGCCACCTTCTTCGTGATTGCCGCATGGATATGGTCCGACAGAGTCTCGGTATCGTCGCTTCCCGTCGCCTGTCCGGTCCGACCTACCACCTCCCAGGTGGATCCCGGTACTACCCGGGTCACCTGGACTTTGATCAAGGAACCGTGCTCGTTCTGTGAGGTAGCGTCAACGTCGTACTCGGGACCTTGGCACCTTGAGAAGGGACCCCAGGAGGCGCCGGCCACGTTCAGGGCCCGCTGCAGCACCCCACACACTTCCAGAACGTCGTCTTCGTTCTTCGGTGTACTTCCAGCGAACTGCTGTCGCTGCGTCGAGCCGCTCTCGCTCTGGGAGCGGAACTCGCGCCCTCTGCCGACGACGACAGACGTAACGCCTTCGCCCACCGACTCCGCCGTGATCGTGGGGGCGGGGATCCCCGCCCCGGCATGCACTGTCTGCGGCGCTGCCGTGGCGTCACGGGCAGTCGGGTCGGGGAGCTGAGGATCGCTAATCCTTAGATGATGCCTTGAGGCGCCCATCCGACGACGCGAACCGCTTAGCCGCATAGCTGTCCCCATAGCTGGCACAGCCCCAACACGAACAAGGGCCGGTCCCTCGTGAACGAGGAAACCGGTTCTGACCTGCGACGACGTGGGCGCGCCCGGAGGGATTCGAACCCCCAACCTTCTGATCCGTAGTCAGATGCTCTATCCGTTGAGCTACGGGCGCATGGTCGTCGGACCGGCGGCGAGTCTAGCGGCCGCCGGAGTGCATCCGAAACCGACTGTAGGCATGGGCGCGACTGCGGAGGGCAAGCCGGTCCGTCGGACGGTGGACCACCCGACGGACCGGTCGAGCGCAACGCGCGGAGGCGGCGGGATTTGAACCCGCGAGGGGCTTTGAGTCCCCAACCCGCTTAGCAGGCGGGCGCCATAAACCGGGCTAGGCGACGCCTCCGAGACGGCCTCGCGGCCGCGGCGTCAGGGTACCTGGGCGCGTCGTGGCCCGGCAAAGCACGTCGGAGGGGTGGCGCGACCTACCCTCGGACCGTGACCACGACCGTCCGCATCCTGCGCAACGGGGTCTTCGAACCGCGGATCGACGACCAGGCGTCGGGGATCGCCGCGGCCCAAGAGCCTGACACGTTCGTCTGGTTCGACGCCGAGCCCGACGACCTCACCCACCTGGCGCACGTCTTCGGGTTCAACCCGCACGCGATCGAGGACGCGTTGAAGCCCGTGGTCCCCGGGGTCGGGGCGGCCCAGCGCGCCAAGCTCGAACGGTTCCCCGGACACGTGTTCCTGTACCTCTACCGCGCGCAATTGAAGGCCGACGCGAATGCGGAGCTGTTCGAGATCGCCGTGTTCGCCACACCGCGGGTGGTCGTCGCACTCGACCGTGGCGGCGCGTACGACGTCAAGGAGCTCGACGAACGCTGGGGCGTGCACCCGGAGCTCATGAAGTTCGGCACCCCCGCACTGCTGCACGCGATGCTCGACCTGGTGATCGACTCACACCTGCACGCGGTCGATGCGTTGGGCGACGCGGTCGACGGTCTCGAGGACTCGCTGTTCGACGGCAACGAGAGTGCTTCCGACGACGTCGCGGATCTGCCCAGACGTGGGTTCGCGATCCGCAAGTCGCTTGTGCGGCTGCGCCGGGTCGTGCAACCGATGCGCGAAGTCGTCACCGGGATCATGCGACGCGAGGAGGGTGACTCGACTCCGATCGACGTCGCCCTCATGCCCTACTACCAGGACCTCTACGACCACACGTTGCGCGTCAACGACACGATCGAGGGTCTGCGCGACCTGCTGACGACGATCTACGAGACGCGCCTCGCCATGGCCGACCACACGTTGAACACCGTGATGAAGAAGCTCACCGGATGGGCAGCGATCATCGCCGTACCGACTGCGGTGACCGGCTTCTACGGTCAGAACGTCCCCTACCCCGGCTTCCTGCGCCCGTGGGGGTTCTGGTTCAGCACCGCGGTCTGGGGCGGTCTGTCGGTCGTGCTGTACGTCGCCTTCCGTCGTCGCCGCTGGATCTGACCCTCCACTTGCCCCACCCCGCACCGATCCCCGCACCGACCCCCGCGTTGATCTTGGACTTGATGTGCAAGTTGATCTCCCTGGACCCACATCTTCTCCTTGATCAACAGGTGGGGTCCTGGGCCGGGGGTCCCCAGACGACGCGACACGTTCCGCGTCGTCGTTCGCGATCGGGGACGGTCGGCAGATGTCCGACCTCGCACTCAACCCCGATCATCCGGCCGACGAGCGTTGGCCCCGCACCCTGCGCGTCAGCCGAGGCCTCCCGACGGGAGTGACGAACAGCCGCTTGCGAGGGCAGGCGTTCGAGCGGGTGAGCCGGGACCTCTACGTCCCGACCGGCACGCTGACTCACCTGGAGGATCGTTGCCGCGCGCTACTCACCGTGCTGCCCGAGGGATCCGCGTTCTGTCTGGCGACGGCGACGCAGCTCAGCGACCTGCCCACCCCACCGGGCTGGAGCACCGACGACATTCACGTGGCCGTGCCGACCGCCGTTGGTCTCCCCCGTCGGCACGCAGTCGTCTCGCACCGGTGGCAGCTCCCGCCGGAGCACGTCACAGCCGCGCGGGGCATCCCGGTGGTGACGGCGGCCCGGACCTTCCTGGAGTTCGCCTCCCGGACGTCGCTGGAGGCGGTCGTCGCGATCGGCGACGCCGCACTCCGGTCCGGGCTGACGAACGACGAGGAGATCGACGACGTGGTCGCCGGCGCCCATCGTCGACGCGGGGTGGTCCTCGCCCGTCAGGCCGTCCGCATGCTCGATCCGCGGGCCGAGGCACCGACCGAGAGCCGCGTGCGGGTGTGGATGCAGCTCGCGGGTCTACCGCGCGCCACCCCGAATGCCTGGATCACCGACGCCTTCGGCCAAGCGTTCGCCCGGGCCGACCTGCTCGTGGAGGAATTCGCGACCGTGGTCGAGTACGAGGGCGGCCACCATCGCGACGCCGCTCAGTTCGCCTCCGACCTCCGGCGGCGCAACCGCCTGCAGGAGCTCGGGTTTCGGGTCGTCCATCTCGAGAAGTCGATGCTCGCTTCCCGCCACGAGGTGGTGCGGACCATCGCCGCGGTGCTCCGGCTGCAGGGGTGGACCGGTGAGCCGGATTACACCTTCACCAGCGACTGGACCTAGTCTCCGGCGCTCCCGCCCCCACAGTTGTTGATCTCGGAGAAGATGCTGGTCCAGGGAGATCAACTTGCACATGAAGTCCAAGATCAACGACAAGGGGGGAGCGTGGGGAAGAAGGGTCAGGAGGCCCAGGTGGGGCGTAGGGGCAGGCCGCTGACCCCGCGGCCCTTGAGCCGCACCCCCAGGATCTGGTGCAGCTGGATCCGGTTGACGTCGAAGCCGAGGCGTGACGCAGCCATGTACAGCCGCCAGACCCGCGCCTTCGCCTCTCCCACCTCGTCGACGGCGGCGTCCCACTCGGCCTGGAGGTTGCTGCCCCAGTCGCGCAACGTCATGGCGTAGTGCTCACGCAGGTTCTCCTCGTGCCGGATCTCGAACCCGTTGTCGTTCATGACCCCCATGATCACGGCCGGTCCGGCCAGCTCGCCGTCGGGGAAGATGTAGCGGTCGATGAAGCCTCCGGCCTTGGCACGTACCCGACCGTTGGGCCGGGTGATGCAGTGATTGAGCATCCGTCCACCGGGACGCAGCTTGGCCTGGATCCCGGCGAAGTATGCCGCGTAGTTGCGACGCCCGACGTGCTCGGTGAGACCGATCGACGACACCGCGTGGAAGCCGGCCTCGGGCACGTCGCGGTAGTCCATGAAGCGCACTTCCGCGCGGTCGGAAAGTCCCCGCTCGGCAATCGCCTTGTTCGCCCACTCGGCCTGCTGACGCGACAACGTGACGCCGATCGCGCGCGCGTCGTAGTGCTCAGCCGCGTGCATGACCATGCCGCCCCAGCCGCAGCCGACGTCGAGCAGACGCATGCCGGAGTCCAGACCGAGCTTGCGGGCAACCAGGTCGTACTTCGTCGCCTGCGCGGTCTCCAGAGACGCGTCGATGCTCGGGTACACGGCGCAGGTGTAGGTCATGGACGGGCCGAGCACCATGGCGTAGAAGCGGTTCGACACGTCGTAGTGGTGCGCGATCGCGGCCGCGTCGCGCGACTTGGAGTGGCGACGTCCGCGGCGCAGCGGGTGCGGTGCCTCCAGCGGAGGGATGGGCGGTCGCCGGACCATGGTCAGGCCATGGGTGCGCAACAGGTCCACCGTCCGGCCCCAGGGAATGGGCGGTCGCTGGTCGGGCACCAGCGCGCGCAGCGCGGTGTAGATGTCGCCGTCGACCTCCAGCGAGCCGGAGACGAACGCTCGCGCGATGCCGAGGTCTCCGGGCGCAGTCGCGATGTACTGGACCGCGGTCTCGTCCTGCAGCCGCAGGGTCACCGGCGCGTCGACCGGGCCGGCGCTGCTGCCGTCGTACGCCTCGAACCGAACGTCCTGGTTGGGGCCGACGTAGGCCCTGAACAAGTCCGCGAGACGGGTGGAGCTGGTCATCGTTCCTCCCTCGCTCACCGGCTCCGTACGCACTTGGCGTACAGGTCGAGCAGTCGACCGTCGGGATCGTACGTCTTCTTCAGCACCTGGTAGGTGGGTCCGTCGTAGGTGGCCCAGAACTCGTCCTCGTCGTAGTAGGACGAGGAGTACAGCGACTTGCGCCCACCGAGGTCGGCCACCAGTCGCTCGATGACGCGGTTGTGGGTGCCGTCGCTCTCGCCGGACCCGAGGGCGACGCTCGACCAGAACCCGAAGTTCACGTACGTGGTGTCGGGCGCGAGCCGGTACAGGTCCCACCGGGCGTCGGACGTGCGGTTGCGCAGCGGACACACCCACACGGGCACGATGCCGATCTGCTGGTGGAACTCGGTCAGGAACTCGGCGGCCCGGTCGACGGGCACCTCCACGTCCTGGATGACGGCCTCACGTTCTGGCCGTCCGCGGCGGCGCTGGAGCGCGGCGAAGTAGCCATGGCGGCGCTCGAACCCGACGACCTTCCAGTACGTGTCGCTGCGCAGGTACCGGCGCGGGATCAGCGGTCGGACGAGCGGATGCTGCACGCCGAGAGCACGCGAGCACCAGAACCAGTCGGTGTCCCAGCGCCACAGGTAGTCGCGCACGCTCAGGTAGTCGCGAGAGCGGGTACAGATCGACCGGTAGTAGATGTCGTTGCCCGTGTAGTCCGACGTGTACGGCGCCTCGTCGACGAACCGACCGAGGGTCAGCCAGTGCTGGCCGACGCCGAACACCGTGCCGTCGACGAAGTCGACCGCACGCCCCTCCCACTCGCGTTCGGACGAGACCCGTTCGACGGCCGCGAAGTACGCGGTCGGATCGCGGAACGGCAGATGGGTGATCTCGACGAACGGCCGCACCGGTTCGAGCTCGATCGTCAGGCGCAGGGCGTAGCCCAGGGTCCCGTAGGAGTTGGGGAACCCGTGGAACAGGTCTCGGTGCTCGTTGTCGGCTGTCGCGACGACGACGCGGCCGTCACCGGTGAGGATCTCCAGCTCGAGCACCGACTCGTGGGGGCAGCCGTTGCGAAACGACGACGACTCGATGCCCAGGCCGGTCACGGCGCCACCCAACGTGATCGTCTTCAGCTGAGGCACGACCAGCGGCATCAGTCCGTGCGGCAAGGTCGCGTCGACCAGGTGCTCGTAGGTGGTCATGCCCAGCACATCCGCCGTGCGCGCCCCCGGGTCGACGCTCAGGACGCCGGTGATCGCGGAGACGTCGAGACCCGGCCCGGCCGCTGCCGGACGCATCCGGAACAGGTTCGAGGTGGGCTTGGCCAGGCGGACCAGTTCGCCGGCCGGGACAGCCGCGTACTCGGCCTGCAGCCGCTCTCGGGCGACACGGAACGACTCAGATCCCGCCATGACGATCATCGTAGGAACCCCGAACCGGACCTGACCAGAGAACCGTGGACCCGAAAGCGGCCGACCACCTCCGCCCGCCTCAGGGACCGCCGGTGGCCTCGCCGGACGGCCGGCGCTCGGCGATGGCTGCGGCCAGCTCCTTGGGCCGTTGGGAGCCGAGCAGCAGGCGGCGTTCGTCGGTGAGGAACAGCCGAACCCCCTGGTTGCCGCGCACGGTGTAGCAGAGGTCCTTGCGACGTCCCCGGACGCCCCAGCCCCAGTAGTCGCCGAACGGTCGGTAGGTGACCGCCTCGGCACGGACGATCTCGCGGATCGGGATCGTGCGACTCGCGAACGGCGGGTACGACACGAGCACGTCGTCGCGGCGCACCACCGTGGTGAGGCCGCAGATCAGCAGCACCTGGGGGGCGACGACTCCGAGCATGATCCACAGCAGCACCACCGACACGTTCGACGCGGGGTGCTGACCCAGTCGATGGTGCATCAGCACCTGGACGACGAACACCACCCAGGCGGCCACCGCGCCGAACACGACGATCGCCGTGATCCACCAGACGCGCGCGATCCGCTGGGTCTCGCTGAAGGCGATCGACGATCCACGCACCACGCCGCCATTGTGGCCTGCCGGGGGGTGGGTCACTGCCGGCCCGGCCTCAGTGCCAGCCGGCGAGCGTGACCAGCAGACCGAGCACCGCGCAGATGCCCAACACCTCGAGCATCGCCAGGCGCACTCGGAACAGCAGGACGGCCCCCACGACGGCGAGCGCGGCGGCCCACACGTCGAGGCTGCCGGGCACGGGCAGCTCGAGGTCGAACGGCCCGACCGTCACGGCCCGGCTCTGGTCGAAGACGACGTGGATCGTGAACCAGACGGCGAGGTCGGCGATCACGCCCACGACGACCGCGGTGACCGCCGCCAACGCCGACGACAACCCAATGCTGTGGCGCAGGCGCTCCACGTAGGGGGCACCGAGGAACACGAAGGCGAACGAGGGCAGGAACAGCACCCATACCGTCACGGCCGCAGCCACCGCGCCGGCCACCAGCGGCGGCACGCCCGACGGCGTCGCCTGGTAGGCCGCGACGAACCCGACGAACTCGCAGACCAGGATCAGGGGGCCGGGCGTGGTCTCGGCCAGGCCGAGACCGGTGACCATCTGCGACGGCGTGAGCCACCCGTAGGTCTGCACCGCCTGCTGCGAGACGAAGGCCAGCACGGCGTAGGCGCCGCCGAAGCCGAGCACCGCCGCCTGCGAGAACAGCACCGCCTGCTGCGCGAGCAGGGCCGACCGGCCAAGGACGACGACCAGGCCGGCCACCGGCACCAGCCACAGGGCGAGGGCCACGTAGGCCGCCCGGCGCGCGGCCACCGCAGACGCCGGTGGCGTGCGGTCCCGGTCGTCTTGGCCCCGCGGCGTCGCCGCCAGCAGGTCAGGACGCCGACGCCCCACCAGCCAGCCGACGGCCAGGGCCACCAGCACCACCAACGGGAAGGGTGCCGAGAAGAGGAACACGGCCACGAACGCGGCTCCGGCCAGCACCACGAGCAGCGGGGAGCGCAGCGCCCGTCCGGCGATCCGGATCACGGCCTGGGCCACGATCCCGATCACCGCCGCCTGCACCCCGAACAGCAGCCCGGAGACCCAGCCGACGTCGCCGGCCACGGCGTAGACGGCGGAGATCACCAGCATGAACGCGGCACCGGGCAGCACGAACGCGGACCCCGCGATCACGCCCCCGCTGACGCCGCCACTGAGCCACCCGAGATACGTGGCCAGCTGCATCGCCTCGGGGCCCGGCAGCAGCATGCAGAAGTTCAACGCGTGCAGGTAGCGCTGCTCGTCCACGATCTGGTGCTCGTCGACGACGGTTCGGTGGATCACCGCCAGCTGCCCGGCCGGACCACCGAAGCTGTTCAGACCCACCGGCACCCAGACCCGCAACGACTCGCGAGGGCTCAGCAGCGAGCCAGGTGGGGGTTCACGGTCGTCGGTCGGCATCGTCCTCGGCGGCGGCCCGGACTGCGGGGTTCCCTGATCGCCGGGCCTTCCCCGCGACCGAGGTCGAGCCGGCGCTGCGGGCCGGCCGAGGCGACTCCGAGCCGGTCATCCGCCGCACGACCAGCGCCATCACGACCCCGCAGACGACGTACAGGATCGGGACGTAGAACGGCGCCCCCTTGACGAACGAGACGACGGCCAACCCGAACCAGGCGGCGGTGACGACCGCGCCCACCACGAACCGGGTGCGCGACGACAAGGCGACCCTCCAGGGCAGACGGTGGAACCGGGCGCCCCGGACGCTACCGGACCGGACGCCTCCACCCCGGTCGGGCGGTCAGATCCGGAACCGGGCGATCGACTGGCGCAAGTCGTCGGCGAGCGACGTGAGCGAGGCTGCGGCGTCGGCCGCGTGCCGGGACCCGTCGGCGGACTGCTGGGACACGTTGGAGACGGCGGCCATCGCGCCGACCACGTCGGCCGACGCGGTGCGCTGCATCTGACTGGCGTTGGAGATCTCACGCGCCGCCGTCGTCGTCTCGTCGGCCATCTCCGAGATCCGTTCGAGCACCGAGACCACGTTGCGCGCCAGCGCGACGCCGTTGACGACCTCCTCGGCGCCCTGCGCCGTGGCCTGGGTGGTGGCCCGCATCTCGCCCTGGATCTCGTTGACGATCCGTTGGATCTGCTTGGTGGACAGCTGGGCCCGCTCGGCCAGCTTGCGCACCTCCGCGGCGACCACGGCGAACCCGCGGCCGTGCTCACCGGCGCGGGCGGCCTCGATCGCCGCGTTGAGCGCCAGCAGGTTGGTCTGGTTCGCGAGGTCGTCGATGACCACCAGGATCCGTTCGATCTCACCGGACTTCTCGGCCAGCGCCGACGTCCGGACAGCAACCGCGCGCGACCGCTCCGCCATCGCGTCGATCGCTGCGACGGCCTTGGCCACGGCCGTCTGGCCCTGCTCGGCAAACTGGAAGGTGAGGGCGGCGTGGTCGACCACGTCGGCGCTGCTGGCCGCGATCTGGTCGGCCATCCCGGCGAGCTGCTCCAGCGTCGTCGTCGACTCGACCAGGGCATTGGACTGCTCCGTCGACGCCACCGCCTGCTCCTGGGCGGCATGGTGCAGCTCGGCCGCGCTGCCCGAGATCCGTTCCCCGCCGTCGCGCACCCGGTCGACCAGCATCCGCAGGCTCACCAGCGTCTCGTCGATCGAGACGGCGAGCATCCGCAAGGAGGGATCGCTGTCGGCCGACTCCACGCGGACCCCGAGGTCGCCTTCGGCAGCCTGGGCCAGGGTCACCGACAGCTCGTCCACGTGCCGGCGCAGGTGGTCGCTGTGCGCCTCGTGGATCGACGTCTTCAGGGCGGCGTCGAACACGACCACCAGGGGGATGATCGCGCTCGCGGCCAGCAGGAACGGGAACTCCGGAAGCGTGAAGGTGCCCGCCGCCATGGTGGCCACGAACAGCAGCACCGCGCCCAGGATCGACAGACCCACCTGTGCCCGGCGGTCGGCCACGTCGGCGACGAAGACCGCGACCGTCACGTAGAGCACCCAGACGGGGCTGGAGAGGCCCCCGGTCAGGGCCACCATGCCGGCGACCCACGACATCTCGGCGACGAGCAGGACCAGCGGCAAGGCCGGAGGGATCGCCCAGGGTTGGCCGGTCGCGGCGTCGATGGACTGCCGGGTCACGCGGCGTCCCAGGGCGGTGAGCAGGATCGCCAGCCCCGCGCCGCCGGCGCACCAGAAGAGCATCGGGAGCAGGAGGACCGGCACCGAGCGGTCGACGGTGTGCAGCAGCAGCCCCAGCGCCAGCCCGAGGGCGAGGTTGATCCAGGCCGCGACCGCGGCCGACCGCGCAACCTGTGCCGTGTTGTCCATCGTCCGGGCGAGCCCCCTGTGCTCGTGCGCGTACCGCGACGCCGGACTGGACGTCGCACCCGATCTTCGGCATCGAACGGGTCACACTTGACTCGTTCGGGCTAGTCCGGGCTGGCTGCGCCAGACAGGTGACGAGGGCTGCACCGTGGCCACCCGGGGGTCCGACCGCGTCGATCCGGCAGCATGGAGCAGTGAGCTCGCAGGCCGCGGTCGCGGCGGGAAGCCCCGACACGGTCGCCGCGGCCGTGGCGCTGCTGCGCCGGGGCGGCAACGCGTTCGACGCCGCCATCGCCGCCGGATTCGCGGCCGCGGTGGCCGAACCCGGCCTGTCCAGCCTGGGCGGGGGCGGCTTCCTGCTGGCCCACCGGGCCGACGGCCACCAGGAGCTGCACGACTTCTTCGTCGACGCACCCGGACGTGGCCGGTCGGCTGCGGCCCGCGAGCCGCATTTCACGCCGGTCACCGTGCAGTTCGCCGGGGCCGGCCAGGTCTTCTACGCCGGGTACGGGTCGGTGGCGGTCCCCGGCGGTCTCGACGGCTACCTGAGTGCGCACCGGCGCCTCGGTCGGCTGCCGCTGGCCGACGTCGTGGCCCCCGCGGCCGCGCTGGCCCGGGACGGCGTCGCGCTCAGCGCCACCCAGGCGGCCGTGCTCCAGCTGCTCGACGGCATCTTGTCGCTCACCCCTGAGGGCCGAGCACTGTTCCTGCCCGACGGGCGGTTGCCGACCACCGGACAGGTGCTCCGGAATCCGCAGTACGCGCAGACGTTGGCGCAGATCGCGTCGGGCCGGATCGACGGGTTCGCCACCGCGGCCCTGAGCGACCCGCTCGTGGCGATGATGCACGCGCACGACGGTCTCGTGGGGGCCGACGACCTGGCCGCGTACGCGCCGGTCGTCCGCGCGCCGCTCGTCATGGGCTACCGAAGCGCCCGCATCGCGACGAATCCCCGACCGTCGTTCGGCGGCAGCATCGTGACCCGGGCCCTAGACCTGCTCGGCGCCGACCGGCCCGTCTCGCTCGCGCCGCACGACGTGGTGCGCCTGGCGTGGGCGATCGTCCGCGCGACCGGCGAGGAGAAGCAACGACGAACGGGGCCGCAGTCGCGACTGGGAACCACGCACATCAGCGTCGCCGACGCCGAGGGGAACGTCGCGTCGATGACCACGTCGAACGGTTCCTGCTCCGGTGTCTTCGTGCCCGGCACGGGGATCCAGCTCAACAACGTGATGGGCGAGCGGGACCTGCACCCGGAGGGCTTCCACGTGGCCGAGCCGGGAACGCGCGTCGCCTCGATGATGGCGCCGACCATCGTCACCGGGACCGACGGTTCGGTGACCGCGCTGGGCAGCGGCGGCAGCGAGCGCATCCGAAGTGCGCTGGTGCAGGTGATCGTCGCCCTCGTGGACCGCAGCCAGGACCCGGCCACCGCCGTGACCACCCCGCGACTGCACGTGGACGACCATGGGGTGCAGATCGAGCCGGGGTTCGACCCCGACGTGTACGACGCCCTGGCCCAGCAGTGGACGGTCAACGAGTGGCCGGCCCAGGATCTGTACTTCGGCGGGGCGCACGTCGTGCGACGCGGGGCCGACGGACAGATGACCGCGACCGGCGATGCCCGTCGCGGTGGCAGTGCAGCGGTCGTCGACCTGTGAGCCGGGCGCCGGTCACCGGGCCAGCGACTCCACGCGTTCGTGCAGCCAGGTCAGCGACGTCTCGCTCTCGGGCTTGAGCAGCACGCTGCGCAGGATCCGCGCCTGATCCACGTCGGCGACGACGCCGGGACATCGCCGGGCCAGCTGCTCGGCGGGGACGCGCAGCGTGGACAGGTACACCGGGTCGATCGGATCAGCCATGCCCGCCGCGAGCATCGCGGCACTGGCCCGGTCCACCTGCGCCGCCGACCCGAGCCGCGGCAGGTACGTGACGATGTCGGTCTCCGGACGCAGGTAGGGGCGCAACACGTCGGACTGCTCCAGGAGCCCGAACCAGGCCACGGCGGCCCGACGGCCAGCGGCCAGGACGTCGCCGAGGCCGTGACGGGACAGCGGGAACACCTGGAGGGTCAGCCACAGCGCGGCCGCCGCCGCTCCCGCGCGCGAGCACTCCAGGCTGATCTCGCCCAGGTGCAGCTCGTCGGAGGTGAAGTACGTGTACGGGGAGTCGTGGGCGTAGAAGCGCCCGACGGCGGGGTCGGCGAACAGGACCGCGCCGCACCCGTACGGCTGTAGACCGTGCTTGTGCGGGTCGACCACGACCGAGTCGGCGTGGGCGATCGCCACCCAGGGGGCCGCCGCGACTCCCCCGGCGCCGTCAGGCTCGCCGGTGGCCAGCAACCGGAAGAAGCCGCCGTACGCCGCGTCCACGTGCACGCGTGCGCCGTGGCGCCGCGCCAGCGCGACGATCTCGTGCACTGGGTCCACCGCGCCGACTCCCGTGGTCCCCGCGGTCGCCACCACGGTCCCCACCCGCCCGGTGGCCAGCAGGCCGGACAGCGCGTCGAGATCCAGGCGGCCGAAGTCGTCGGTGGGCACCGTGATCGACTCGACGCCCAGCACGTGACACATGCGGGCATGCGTGTAGTGGCTGTCCGCCGAGTGGGCCACGGCCCGCCCGGGGTCGAGCTCGCGAGCCACGAACAGGGCCTCGAGGTTGGCGATCGTGCCACTGCTGGTGAGGTGTCCCAGATGCTCGGTGAAGCCGAACATGCCGGCGAGGTCGGCCACCGCCTCCTTCTCCATGGCCGCCGTGGCCGGTCCGCCGTCAAGGGCGTGGTTGTTCGGGTTGATCACCATCGCGGCGAGCGAGCCGACGAGCGCGACCGGGTGCGGGGGCTTGAGCATCTGTCCCGCGTAGCGGGGGTGATGGAACGGGTAGTTGTCGGCCAGCCGGGTGACCAGCTCGTCCAGTGCCGCGGCCAACCGGTCGGGGTCGACCCGGACCGCCTCGTGGACGTCGATCGGACCCGCCTGGGCCTGCCAGGCCTGGACGGCCTCGATGGCGCGCGTGGTCCAGGTGGTCAGGTCCATGCTCGGCCTCCGTCGGTGAGCGGCGAGGGAGGGATTTGAACCCCCGGAGGATCGCTCCTCAGACGCTTTCAAGGCGCCCGCATTAGGCCGCTCTGCCACCTCGCCCCGGGTCCGGGGACCGCGCGGCGTCCGTCGTGGCCTCGACGGGCACCCGGACTCCGGACAACCGGTGAGCAGGCTAGCGCCCGGTCGGATTCTGTCCCTGGGGCGGGCGCGTGCGAGACTCTCTCGGTTGTTCCAACGCCAGGAAGAAGATGATGGACGGCAACGCCTCCTACCGGCACACCAACACCGCGGTGCTCTCGGTCACCGCCGTCGAGGCCCCCGACGTGGTGACGTCGGCGTCGTTCGACGAGGCGCTGGCACCGACTCTGCAGCGGCTGGGGTTGCGTCCGGGCCTGCTCGAGGGCCTGGCCGGGATCTCCGAACGACGCTGGTGGCCCGACGGCTACCACTTCACCGATGCGGCCGCCGCGGCCGGTGAGTCCGCGATCGCGGCCGCCGGGATCGAGCGCGACCGCATCGGCTTGATGATCAACTCGTCGATCTCGCGCGAGTACCTGGAACCGTCGTCGGCGGTGAAGATCCATCACGACCTGGGGTTGCCCACGTCGGCCACCAACTTCGACCTGGCGAACGCCTGCCTCGGGTTCGTCAACGGCATGCACCTGGCGGCGTCGATGATCGACGCCGGTCACATCGACTACGCCCTCGTGGTGGACGGTGAGGACTCGCGCGCCGTCCAGGAGGCCACCGTTGCCCGGCTGTCGCGCGACCAGGTGACCACCGAGGACTTCTTCAACGAGTTCGCCTGCCTGACCCTCGGCTCCGGTGCGGCGGCGATGGTGCTGGGACGCGCTGACCGGCACCCGGAGGGTCACCGCCTGGTCGGCGGGATCTCGCGGGCCGCCACCGAGCACCACACGCTGTGCATCGGCGACAACGAGCACATGACCACCGACACCAAGGGCCTGCTCGACGCCGGACTCGAGCTCGCCGAGGCGGCGTGGAAGGAAGCCCTCGTCGACTTCGACTGGCAGGACATGGACTGCTACATCCTGCACCAGGTGTCACGCGTCCACACCGAGTCGCTGTGCGCGCGGCTGGGCATCGACACCTCGCGCGCGCCGTTGACCTTCCCGACGTTCGGAAACATCGCGTCCGCCGCGCTTCCGTTCACCCTGGCGCTCCAGACCGGGAGCCTCCAGGCCGGCGAGCGCGTGCTGTGCATGGGGATCGGCTCGGGACTCAACGTCGCGTTCTGCGAGATCACCTGGTGACTCGCGGGCCGGCTGCCCCCGCGACCCGCCCACCGTCGGGGCTCCCCGGACTCGACCCGGACTGGTCGCGGTTGGTCACCACCACCGATGCCCGCGGCGACAAACGCACCTGGCACGTGCTGGACACGTGGTCGGGCCGCGACGACGCCGAACCCCGCCTGACGTACCTGTGCGTCCACGGCAACCCCACGTGGTCCTACCTGTGGCGCAGCCTGGCGCAGATGGCCGATCCGGCCGACCGGGTGGTGGCCGTCGACCACCTCGGCATGGGGTTCTCCGAACGCACCGGCCAGGTCCACCGGTTCGCCGACCGCGTCGCCGAGCTCGGCTGCGTGACCGAGGCGTTGGGCGTCACCGGACCGGTCGTCACGGTCGGGCACGACTGGGGCGGCGCCATCTCGCTGGGGTGGGCGTTGAGCCATCGCGAGCAGCTGCGTGGCGTCGTGCTGACGAACACGGCCGTGGCTCAGCCCGACGGCGCGGCGACGCCGGTGCTGATCGCCCTGGCGAGATCGCGACCGTTGCTCGCGGCCAACACGGTGAAGACACCTGCGTTCGTGGCTGGGACGCTGCGCCTGGCGCACCCGCCCTTGCCCCGTGCCGTGCGCGACGCCTACCGAGCGCCATACCGCGGTGCCGCCCGACGCCAGGCGGTCGGCGACTTCGTGGCCGACATCCCGCTCGAGCCGACCCACCCCAGCCACGTCGCCCTCCAGGCTGTTGCCGACGGGCTCGACGCACTCGTCGACGTCCCGGCGCTGCTGCTGTGGGGCCCGTCCGACCCGGTGTTCTCCGAGCGCTACCTGCGCGACCTGGCACACCGTCTGCCGCACGCCTCGGTCCACCGCTTCGAGGGGGCCGGACACCTGGTGGCCGAGGACGCGCCGGTCGCCGAGACCGTCACGCAGTGGGTGGCCCAGACCGTGCTCGACGCCTCCGGATCCGACGCCGCGGAACCCACGCCACGACCCCCCGACGACGAGGCGGGTGCTGCGCTGTGGGAGGCGATCGACCGGCGGCGAACCGACGAGGCGGCCGCGGTCGTCGAGTGTCGGACGCCGGGTCGAACGGTGAGCTGGCGCACGCTCGCCGACGTCGTCGACGCACTGGCCGCAGGCCTGGTGCACGAGGGGGTGCGGCCAGGACAACGGGTCGCCCTGCTGGTGCCGCCGGGCGCCGACCTCACCGCGCTGGTCTACGCCTGCTGGCGCGCCGGAGCGGTGATCGTGGTGGCGGACGCCGGGCTGGGGCTGCCCGGGCTGCGCCGGGCACTGCGTGGGGCGCACGCGGAGGTCGTGATCGGCATCCCGAAGGCCCTGGCGGCGGCGCGCGCCATGGGCTTGCCCGGTCGGTTCGTCGTGGTCGGCGCCACGTCCGGCCTGACGCGTCGGGCACTGCGAGCCGTGACGCTGGCTGACGTCGTGCGCAGCGGACACGGTCGCGCCGCGCCGACCAGCCCGAATGCTGCGGCCGATGCCGCCGTCCTGTTCACCTCGGGGGCCACGGGTGCGGCCAAGGGTGTGGTGTACCAACACGCGCAGCTCCAGGCGCAACGCGATCTGCTCGCGGCCACCTACCGGATCGGTCCGGACGACCGCTTGGTGGCCGCGTTCGCCCCGTTCGCGTTGTACGGCCCCGCGCTCGGCATCGCGTCCGTCGTGCCGGACATGGACGTGACCGCGCCGGGAACCCTGACGGCCGTGGCGCTCGCCGATGCGGTGCGGCGGATCGACGCCACGTTGGTGTTCGCCTCACCGGCGGCGCTCACGAACGTGGTCGCGACCGCCGGCCAACTCAGTGACGACGACCGTGCCGCACTGCGGGGGGTTCGGCTGTTGTTGTCGGCGGGCGCTCCGGTGCCGGTCGAGCTCCTGCGCGCGGCGTCGGACCTGCTCGGTGGTGCCGAGGCGCACACGCCGTACGGCATGACCGAGGCCCTGCCCGTGACCGACGTCACGCTGACCGAGATCGAGCAGGCGGGTGCGGGTGACGGTGTGTGTGTGGGCCATCCGCTCGACGGGGTCGACGTGGCGATCAGCCCCCTCGACGCGCTGGGGACAGCGACCGGCGACCTGACCACGCAGGCGGGCGTGACCGGC
>Ga0302323_100000573_pt1 | contig 29477 bp, 25 predicted proteins | sample Fen_T0_3_FD_201950 | JGI IMG/M metagenome (GOLD analysis project Ga0302323, IMG submission 201950) | Peat permafrost microbial communities from Stordalen Mire near Abisko, Sweden - Fen_T0_3 | ecosystem: Environmental > Terrestrial > Soil > Wetlands > Permafrost | place: Sweden: Abisko...
CTTCTTCTCCGTGTCGTGGTGGGTCCACTCGTGGAGCGAGATGATGCCCTTCCACGGCTCGTCCACCATCTGCTCGCCGAGCTCGATCGCCTTCGCCAGGACGACCTCTTCCTCGGCCGTGAGAAGGGCGACCTTGCCGATCTCTTTGAGGTACATCCGGACCGGGTCGTCGATCCCGATCATGTCCGCGGACAGCGCTTCGAGCTCTTCGGCCGTGGGCTCGTCTACCGCGGCCGGGTCGAGCTTGACCGGAGCGTCGCCGGCCACGATCGGCCCGGCTATGGTGTCCTCGTCGGTGGCCTCGACCCCGTCCGCATCGTCGGCCGTGTCGGGTGCCGCCGGCTCGTCTTCGTCCAGATCGTCGTCGTCGCCCAGATCGTCCTCGGCGGAGCGGCGCGTTCGAACGCCGGCGAGCTTCGCTTCTTCGAGGTCGGCCTTGCGACGGCCCCCGCCGGCGAGCGCAACTTCGACGAGCTGCTTGTCTAGTGGGTCGGTCATCGGTGTCCTCCAGCGGATGAGAGAAGGCTCGTGTCGTGACGGCGCCTGCCGAGCGACTTCAGAGCCTCGTTCAGGTTGCGATTGGTATCGAGAAGCCGCGCTTTTGTGTCGTTGTCGCCGGCGGCCTCGGCTTCGATGATCTCGGTGGAGACGTAGTCCAGTTGCGCCTTGAGCCTGTCGGCCTCGAGGGCCAGCAGGCATTGATCGACTCCAATTCGGACACGGTCGCCGGCCAGATCGTTCGGATCGGGACCGCGTTCCGCGTACAGAGCGATTGCCAGACCGTGCAGTTCCGGCTCGAGCGAATCCAGGAAGCGCATTCGCTCGAAGCGGCCGGACCCTCCGGCCTCGCGGTCGCGCTCCCTGTCGGCGAGCATCGCCGCGAGCAGTTCCCGCGCCGGAGTGCTGGGCAGCTGGGCCCCCTCCGCCTTCAAGGTATCGGCGACTCTCTCCTGCTGTTCAGGGACGAGCAGAAGAAGCCGCAGCAGCTTGCGCTCGTCGAGGGAGACGGACTTCAGCTCGGACCTTGTGTCGATCGAGTCCGGGGCCGAAATAATCGCGTCGGCGGTAAAGCGGCTGGCTGTGCCGGGGCCGCCGGCACGACCGCCTCTGCCCGCTCCCGCGGCCGGCTCCGGCGCTCGCAGCGCCTCGAGCAGGACTCGCTCCTCGACACCCGTGCGGCGCGCCAGAACCTGCAGATAGCCGTCGCGAACGACAGGGTCGCGGATCTCGCGCAGGAGCGGGATCAGCGCCGCCACAACCTGGCGCTTGCCCTCCGGCCGGCGGACATCGAACGAGGTGGCGTAGTAGTCGATCAGGAACTCGATGATCGGCTGGGCCGTCCGGATCGCCTCCCGCCAGAGATCGGGCGTCTCGCGGACCACCTCGTCCGGGTCCTTGCCCTCGGGCAGGCGGGCGACGCGGACGCGCGTAATCTCGACTCCCGTTTCCTCTGCGGCCAGGGCGCCGATGAGACGGAACAGCTCCGCGCCGCCGATCGATCCGGCGTGCTGGCCGGCAGGGTCGACGTCATAAGCAAGCACGATCTCGCGGGCATAGCGGGCGATGACGGCAACCTGAGCCGGAGTGAGCGCGGTGCCGAGGCTCGCAACCACGTTCTCGAAGCCCGCCTGATGAGCCATCAGGGCGTCCGTGTAGCCCTCGACCAGGACCGCCTCGTCGCCGCGCCGCATTTCGCCGCGGGCACGCTCTATGAGATACAGCGTGCGGCTCTTGTCGAACAGCGGCGTCGCCGGGGAGTTGAGGTACTTGGGCGCGGCCGGGTCCGCGGCGTACTTGGTTCCGGGCAGGACGCGCCCGCCGATGCCCACGGCCGCACCCGAGGCGTCGCGGATCGGGAAGATCACCCGGCTGCGGAACTTGTCATACGAGCCGCGGCCGTTGGGCCGGGCCGTCGCCAGGCCGACCTCCGCCAGCTCCGCCACGGTCACGTTGCGCCGGGCACCGAGCATCTTGCTCATCTGGTCCCAGCCGTCCGGAGCCCAGCCGAGCTGGAACTTCGCGATCGTCTCGTCCGTGAAACCGCGGCCGTGCAAATACTCCAGGGCCGGCGCTCCCACCTTGGATTGCGTCAGGACGGCGTGGTAGAAAGCGATCGCGTTCTCGAGGACTTCGTGAAGGCGGGCTTTGCGGGCGTCCTCGCGGCTCGTGCGTTCGTCGATCTGGATGCCGGCGCGCTCGGCCAGACGCTTGAGCGCTTCGGGGAATGTCAGGCCGTCGCGGCGCATGACGAAGCTGAAGATGTCGCCGCCCTCGCCGCAGCCGAAGCAGTGCCAGCTGTCCCGTGCCGGAGTCACCACGAAGCTGGGGGTCTTCTCGCCGTGGAACGGGCAGAGCCCCTTGAAAGTAGTGCCGGCCTTGCGCAGCTGCACCTGCTCGCCGACGATCTCGAGGACCGACAGCTTGCTCTTGACTTCTGCGGCTACCCCTGACGCCAAATTCGATCTCCTGCCTATCAGACGCTTCGCGCGCCTGCGGCGTTCGCCCGTTCCCGACAGTTCGTCACGACCGAGCCGACCACCCGGAAACGGATAAGCGCCTGTCAAGACTTGACAGGCGTTCCTTGCGTGAATTCTACCCCAAAAGTCAATACCCCCCGGGGGTATTGACTTGTCAAGGGCCCGAGACTGGCGGTCCCTATCAGAGCCTGCCCGGGCGGTGTCTTCTGCCAACGGCTTCGAGGGTCCCGCCCTAAGGGATTGACCCGATCACCCGAAGCCTCGGTATGGACTCCGTGTTGGCCGTTCGCCCGTCGCCGTCTCTGCTGCAAGCGTTCGCTCCGGCACCGCGGAGCTCCGAGACGTCGGCCGTGGCCGCCGCGTTCGACGCGATCGCGAGCAAGGACCCGGTCAAAGAGCAGCAGGCGATCGCGCACCTCATGAGCCACATCGACGCCGAGTGCTTCATCTCGTTGCTCAAGGTCATGGATCCGCCGCCGGACGACGTCCGGGACAAGGCCGAATATCGACGCCGCTACGCGCTTCTCCGGCAGGCGTTGGAGCTCCCGACGCCATCACCGATTCCCCTGCCGATCACGGCGCCGCGCGACCCGCTCTGGTAGGGGTCCTCAGCAGGTGACGTGGAAGATGGCGTAGACGTCGTCCGCATCGAGGTCCGCGACCAGCTTGCACGCTTCCTCGGTCGGAAGTGCCTCGATCGCGATGCCCCGTCGGGCGGCTTCGTCGCGCACGTCGTCCCAGATCGGCAGCTCGCCGTGCGCGCCGGTGCCGATGATCAGCCTCTTGCCGCCCCAGGGAATCTCCTCGGCGGCGGTAAGCGGCGTGTGGCCCCACTTCCTGGGGTTGACCGCCTTGGACGGTCCCTTGTCGCGCTTGCGGATCTTGCCGCCGTCCACGACTACATCCTTGCGGTACGCCTGGCCGTCGATCTCGAGATGACCGAAGGAAACAAGCCTCGCCTTCACGGCTACACCGCCTCGACGGCAACGGCAGGTCCGGCATCCGACTCCGGCGTCGGCACCGCGGCCGCGCCTCCCCCGCCGGTCGCCAACATCGAGCCCAGGATCACGAGCCCGAGGCCGAGGATCATGGCCGCGGTGAGTGTCTCGCCCAGCACCACGACGCCGAGGAACGAAGCCACGGCCGGGTTCGCATAGGTGACTACCGTCGAGCGGACCGGGCCGACTTCGGCGATCAGCGCCGAGAACAGCACGAATGCGGCCGCGGTGCAGACGACTCCCAGAACCGCCACGGCCGCCAGGGCCCCGGCACTCGGCATGGCCGCCGGCCACTGGATCAAGGCGATCGGGGCGTAGGCAATGGCGCTCAGCGACATCGCCAGAGCCATGACGCCTACAGCGGGCAAGCCGCCGAGACGCCGGCCCAGGATCGCCGCTCCCAGCGCGTAACCGACCACGACCAACACCATCTGGGCCAGGGCCAGCGCGTCGGACACGCCGAGATCGAAGCCGACGATCGCCGCGACGCCGGCCAGACCAATCAGCAATCCGACCAGCCCACGCCGCGAAATCCGATCGCGGCCTCCGGTCGCGAGCGCCAGGACGGCACTCACCAGCGGCACTCCGGCCACGAGCAAGCCCGCCAGCGAACTCGTCAGATGCTGCTCCGCCGAGCCCAGCATCACCCACGGTACCCAGACTTCGACGACGGCGAAGATCACCACCCAGCGCCATCGGCGCAGTACCGCCCGGAGGTCCACGCGGGCGACGGCGATGGGGAGCAGGATCGCGGCCGCGATGGCCGTTCGTCCGAACACGAGCACCGACGGCGACATCTCCGCGACGGCAACCCGGATGAACAGATACGGGATGCCCCATATCAGCGACATCGCGACGAACAGGAGGAGCGCCCGCCTGGTCACGCGGAATGCCCGCCTGCGGGGCGGCTCGAGGGGGTGTTCGCCAAACGGTCCGGGCTTCGGTGTCTCACTCGCGGATCATCCCAGACTCTGCGGTCTTGGGCCGGCGGCGCACAACTGGAACGCGGCGGCCGCTATTGGCCCCGAAGCCAGGCCACCTTGGCCGCATCCGGCGAGAGACCGGCAAGCAGGCCCAGAACCGGGACCGACGCGGCGAACGTCTCTGCGAGCAGGTCCGGCAGGTCGGCCGAAAGAACCTCCGCGTCCGACAGCGGCCGCCCGAAGGTCACGTCCTTCATCTTGAGCAGGTCGGCGCCGGGGTGGTCGGCAGCAAAGCCCTTTGGCACGCGAGTCAGCCGGTCGCCCGACACGGCACCGAAAACCCGCTCAAAAGCGAGGTCGTGGAGTGCGGCGTTGACCGAGGCCGCATCCGTGTCGACGGCGCGTCGCCAGGCTGCCAGCTGGGGCGGCAGTGGATGCCACATCCCCCCGCCGGCGAAGACCTCGCCCGGCTGGAGGTGGAAGTACGCGCCCACTCCGCCGCCGTCGCCGGTCCACGGGAAGCTGGCGGATACGTGCGTCTTGTAGGGCGACTTGTCGGCCGAGAATCGAAGGTCTCGGTAGATGCGGAACGGCGATCGGCCGTCGGCGGAAAGCGGCAGCCGGCGCGCCTCGAAGCGCTCCCCGAGGGCGAGGCAGAGCGCTTCGAGCGGCTCCTTGAGAAGACGCTCGTACTCGCCTTTTCGCGGCTGGAACCAGGATCGATCGTTGTGGACGGCCAGGTCGGCCAGGAACTGGATGGCTTCGCGCGAGAAACCGGTGAAGGGCGCAGCCACGGCCATCGAACTCCTCCCGACTATGTGGATACGAGGCTCGGACATAGTCTCACGCGGGCGGCAGCCGGCGCTGTTGACCGAGCTGCCCGCAGGCTATGGCCGGTTCAGCCTCGCTGCGGACCTGGCGTGGGCCCGCACCGACGTCATAGCTCCGGGACTTCCATCACCGAGAGAATGTTGCCGGCCGGGTCCTCGAACCAGGCGATCGTCGGGCCCATGCCGCGCATGATCCCCTCTTCGTCCTGCCCGAGCCCCTCGTACCTCTGCATCTTCACGCCGGCGCCCGCGAGCTCGTCCACGGCCTTCTCGACGTCGGGCACCGGGAAGTTGAGGACGGTGAAGGTGGCCGGACGGTGGTTCGGTTTGTGGTATACGATGACCTGGCCGCCGCCGGCGAGATGGAGCATCAGCATGCCGTTGTCGGCGGTGACTTCCAGTCCCAGCGTCGTGCCGTAGAACTCCGTGGCCGCGGCGATGTCGTTGGTCGAGAATCCCGAGATGGCGTGGCTGTCGGTAAACACAGCGGCACGGTAGCACTGCACCGGCCGCTCCTGGGCCACGTCCCAAGCGCCGGCACAAGCGCGGCAGCTGCCGGAACCCGCGCCGCACACCACCCGCCGGGCACTACGGCCGCTAGGCGAGATCCCAGTCGATCGGGTTCATTCCGCGCTTCACCAGCTCGGCATTGGCCCGGCGGAACGGCTTGCTGCCCAGGAACCCCTTCGCCGATAGCGGCGACGGGTGAGCCGACTTGACGACGATGTGCCGTTCGCGATCGATCTTCTGGCCCGCGGCCTTGGCGGGTTCGCCCCACAGCAGGAACACGACCGGCGTCGGGCGGGCGGCGAGCATCGAGATGATCGCGGCGGTGAAGTTCTTCCACTCGCGTCGATGGCTGTTGGGTTTGCCCTCGCGGACGGTCAGAGCCGTGTTCAGGAGCAAGACGCCGTTGCGCGCCCACGGCTCCAGGGTGGCCTCGGACGGAACGGCGTGGCCCAGATCCGATTCAAGCTCCTTGATGATGTTCACGAGAGACGGCGGCCGCGCCACACCCTCACGAACTGAGAAGGCGAGGCCGCTGGCCTGGCCCGCCCGGTAGTAGGGGTCCTGGCCGAGGATCACGGCCCGAACTTCATTCGGCGGCGTCAGCTCCAGAGCGGCATAGACGTCCTCGTCGGGCGGAAAGACCTGGCCTTGGGCCCGCTCGACGAAGACGAATTCGTCCAGCTTGCCGAGCTCCGCGTCGGTCAGTCGGGCGCCGAGGGCTGATCGCCATTCGGCCGGGATGGGTTTCATCATGCCCGCGAGTGTACGCGAGCCCGGCCCCGCGGCCACGCGACGGCGCGTGCGTCCGGGCCCTGGGGGCAACAGGATTCCGGTGCCTCGACGCCTGCAACGCAACAACGGCCGGCCACCGTTCGTCGCCGGACGACTAAGATTGCACAGCCCCAGGCCAAATCAGGCGGCCGGGGACGTCACGGAGGTTCGCGGGTTGCCCTGGGTAAATGACACGTCCCGCGGTCGCATGCTCAGCAGCCGGCTCGGAGCCGCCGAAGCCGCACTCTACGAGGACGACGCCGCCGAAGAGTCAGAACCCGTCGCGCTGATCCCCCGCCTCAGGGCGCTGATCCCGACGGTCCTGCCCAAGGGCGGCATGGTTCTGGCCGTCCTGTTCGTCGTCAACGCCATGGTGGCGCTGCTCCGCGACAAGGTGCTGGCGCATCAGTACGGCGGCGGCCCGGAGCTCGACGCCTTCTTCACCGCTCTGATCCTGCCTCAGTTCGCGCTGGAATTCCTCGTCGTTGGCGGCGTGGTCGGGCCCTTTCTGCCGCTCTTCGTGGGTCTCAAGGGCGAGGCCGAAGACATGGCCCGCGAGTTCGCCCGGACGATCCTCACCTGCGCCATCATCGTCATGGTCGTGGCGATGGCGATCGTCTTCGTCTTCGCGCCGCAGACCGCCTCCTTCATGGCGCCCGGCTACTCCGGCGATGAACTGGAGCTGTATGCCGGTCTGCTTCGGGTCATGTGCGCCGGTCAGATCATGTTCGCCGCGTCGTGGGTCCTGGGCGAAGTGCTCGTCGCCGAACGCAAGTTCCTGACCTACGGCCTGGGCGACCTGCTGTACAACGCGGGGATCGTCGGTGGCGCGTTCCTGCTCGCCCCCTTGCTCGGCATCTACGGCGCCGCCGTCGGTGTCCTGGTGGGGGCCGGCGGCCACCTCGGCATCCGTCTGGTCGGCATCTTCCGGACCAGCTTCCGGCCGCGGCCTTCGCTGGCGCTGCGAACGAAAGGCATCGGCGAATTCGTCAAGCTGATGGGCCCCAAGATGGTCAGCCAGCCGATGGGCACTCTGATGCTCGCCTACTTCGCCTCGCTGGCTTCGACCCTGGCCCCCGGCTCGACGACCGACTTCAGCTTCGCCCGCAACTTCCAGAGCGTCGGCGAGAGCATGATCGGGCTGGCCTTCGCCACGGCCGCCTTCCCGGCACTGTCGGCCGCAGTCTCGGCTGGCGACAAGCGGGCCTTCAAGAAGACCTTCATGACGAACATGGCCACGATCGGGATCCTGTCCACGTGCATCTCGATCGGGCTGCTCATTTTCGGCGGCATGGCCATCGGCATACTCCTCGGCGGCGGCGCCTTCGACGCCACGGACGTCTCCCAGACGACGATGATCCTCGCGATCCTGGCCATCTCGATCCCGTTCGAGAGCCTGGTGGAGTTGTTCGCGCGAGCGATCTTCGCCACCCACAACACCGTCGAGCCGATGCTGGCGGCCTGGGCGGGCTTTGTCGTCGGCATCGGCACGACCTGGATCCTCTCCTCCCCCATCGGACTGGCCGCGATCCCGGTCGGGTATACGGCCTGCCGCGTGGCCCAGCTGGCCGTCCTCGGAATCGCCCTGCGGCCCCGCATGGCCCGCATCGGCGGCACTTCACGCTGGACTCGAGCCCTGGTCCGCGACCGCTGGGGCGGCATGGACGGTGGCCGACGTCAGTCGATTCCGATGGGCCAGATCGCCCTGATGGCGCTCCTCGTGCTTGCCCTGACCGTGGGCACCGCGTTCACGGCGGTCCAAGCGCTGAGCAACTCCTCACTGGTTGGCAGCCCCAAAACTACGCCCTGGCAACGAGTAGACGGGACGAGGGCTCCGCTGATCATCTCCGGCGACCCGACACCGGCCCCGAATGTGTCGCTTGCCCCGGGCCAGTCCGTCAAGCCCACGCCGGTTCCATCCCCCACCCCCGTGGGCCAGTTCTCGATGGATCTCTATCAGAAGGGCGACTTCGTCAGCGAGTTCAAAGACACGTGGTGCGTTCCGGCCGCCATGCAGACCTCGATGAACATCATGAGCGAGGTCCCCGACACGACGCGTAACACACAGGCCAAACTCTTCGACCTGGCCTATTCGCTGGACGGCGGCACGTCCGGCGGCGCCGACCCGCAGGGTTGGGCCGAGGGTCTGACGTCATTGGGCTACGGCAACTACGAGGTCGGCGGCCGGACCAGAATGACCGACTCAATCCATATCGTGGCCAAGCAAATCCGGATTACCCAGCGCCCAGCCGGGATCATCGTCTGGGGCGGCTGGCATGCCTGGGTCGTCTCCGGCTTCACGGCAACGGCCGACCCGGCCTCGACGGACAGCTACACCGTCCTCTCGATCAACTACGAAGACGTGTGGTATCCGCGCGTGTCGTCGATCAATCCGAAGTCGCGGCCGCCCGACTCCAAGGTGCTGGTCGGCCAGCTCCAGCCCAAGTCGCCGCCCAGCAGCAAGGCCAACGATTACAGGCCGTGGGACCAGTCGTCCTCCACAGCCCGGGGGCGCAACGGCCAGTACGTTTACGTCATCCCGACCGTATAGGTAACGGCAGCGCGCCACGAGCAACCGGGCGCCGGCCGGCGCTGAGCGGATCCGCGCGGGCGCTACTATTTGCCGATGCTTGAAGCGGACCTCGCCACCGAACGCGACACGGGTGGCGCCGCCGGGACTCCCCTGCGGCCCGGCGAAGAACCTGGCCCGGGGCAGCGGACCCGGCGTCCCTCTCTGTGGCGCCATCGCGACTACCTGAAGATCTGGTCGGCCGCGACCGTGAGCCTGATGGGCTCGCAGGTCAGCCAGATAGCCATACCCTTCATAGCCGCCGTGGTCCTTCACGCATCGGCGTTCGAAGTCGCCCTGCTCGGCACCTTCGAGATGCTGCCCTTCATTCTGTTCGCCCTGCCGGCCGGCGCGTGGCTCGATCGGGTGCGACGCCGGCCGGTCCTCATCGTCGGCGACTTCGGCCGTGCCGCGGCTCTCGTCTCGATCCCGATCGCCTATGCCCTCGGCATCCTGACGGTCTGGCAGCTCTACGCGGTCGGGTTCACGACCGGGCTGCTGACCGTCTTCTTCGACGTCGCCGACCAGTCGTACCTGCCTGTTCTGATCGACGCCGAGGACCTGGTCGAGGGCAACGCCAAACTCCAGATCCCGGCTTCAGCTGCGCAGATCGTCGGACCGGGCATCGGCGGCGGGCTCATCGGCCTCGTGGCGGCGCCCTTCACCATCCTCATCGACGCCGTCAGCTTCGTGGTGTCGGGCCTGATGATCTCGCTGATCCGCAAGCCGGAGCCCAAGCCGGAACGCAAACTCGCCGCCGACGGCTCGCACACCAGCCTCCGTCAGGAAATCGCGGAGGGGCTCGGCTACGTCACCGGGAACCGCTATCTCCGGATGATCGCCGGCTCGACCGCCACCTGCAACCTCGGCACGAGCATCGCATTCTCGATCTTCCCGGTGTTCGCCTACGTCGAACTGGGCCTCGCGCCCGGGCTGGTCGGCGCCGCATTCGGCATTGGGAGCATCGGAGTCCTGGCAGGCGCCGTCCTGGCAGCGCCCCTGGCGAGGCGGATCGGGGTGGGCTGGGCGATCATCGGCTCCATGTTGATGACCGGGCCGGCAGCCCTGATTCTCGTGTTTCTACCGTCGGCCGCGCTCATCGCGGGAGTCGTGCTGGCACTCTCGAACTTCACGATGGGATTCACGGCGGTCGTCTACAACGTCAACCAGGTCAGCTTCAGGCAAGCCATCACCCCGCTGGACATGCAGGGCCGGATGAACGCGACGATGCGCTTCATCGTATGGGGCACCATGCCGCTCGGGTCGATCATCGGCGGCCTGCTGGGCACGTTCCTGCCGCTGCGAACCACGATCTTGATCGGCGCCGCGGTGGCGGCGACGGCGTTCATGTGGCTCGTGCTGTCGCCGGTCAGGTCGCTGCGCGAGATCCCGACCGCGGCCCGCTGACCGCTAGAGGCGCCCGACTATGTCCTTCGCCAGCGTCTCGAGGTCGGCCTCCGGATCGCCGCTCCCAACCGAGCCGCCCAGCCCCGTGCTCGAAAGCTCGAACACGTATCCCTTGGCCTTGACGGCCAGCACCGGGTCGAGCGTCGTATACGTGTACGCGTCGTCGCCGATTCCGCTGACGGCCTTGAACTTGTATTCGGTCTTGTTGAAGAGCGCCCGCGCGGCTTCGTAAGTGTCGACCGGGAAGAACTCGACGCTCGGCGATGCCGTCGTGCCGTCACTCGCCTTGACCTGGTAGAAGCAGATGTCGGCTACGTTGGACAGACCGTGATCGGCGATGGTGAGGGTCAGCCCCAGCGCCTGGAAGTCGGTCGCGGTCAGGGCCTGGCACGTGTCGCTGTACGGCAGTCTCGGGGTGGCGCCCGCGGCGCCGCCGGCGGCTCTTGTGCCGGCAGCCGATGCGGTACGGCCGCCTCCGCCCGGGCTGCCGACGGCGGACCCGCTCGAGCACGCCGCGACGGCGACCGCGAATGCGACGAGAGCGGCTCCAAGAGCCTGCCCGCGGCCATTTCCGAACCTGGACATCGACGTGCCTCCCCGATCACCAGCTACCCGCTCGACAGCCTGACACGCGGGCACGGCAAGCTTAGGAGGGCAACCCGAAGGTAGACCCCCGGGTTCCGCCCCATGAGTCCGCACCGCCGGCGGAGGCCCACGCAGCGGGACTTTCTGGAGGATGCAGAACTACGGCCGCGGCTCGTTCGTACCAACCTCGCGGCCACCGACGACGGTCGGGCCCGCACGGATCCAAACGAGATCGCCTCAGGAGATACCGCCATGCGTCCCTCTTCGCGCCTCACATCGATAACCGGCCTCGTGGTCGGGATCGCGCTATTCGCTACCGCGTGCTCGGCCGCGGCCACCGACACCCCGGCGGCCACGGTCGCGGGAGCAACGGATACGGCCATGGCCGCGGTCATGACTCCGGCCGCCACCGACACGACGGCCCCCGGAACATCCGCGATGGACACCGCGGCCGCGGACGGCACCGTGACAATCGGACTCACCGACGATGCCACGCTCGGGGCATACCTGACCGGCAAGGGCGGCATGACACTCTACGTATTCAAGAGCGACACGGCCGCTACGAGTACTTGCAGCGGCACCTGCGCGACCAACTGGCCGCCGCTTACCTCGACGGCCGGTGCTTCGATCATTCCGCCCAGTGCCGCCACTGCTGCCTTCGGGACGATCAACCGCCCCGACGGCACGATCCAGGTCACCTACAACCACATGCCCCTCTATTACTACGCCGGCGACTCGGCCGCGGGCGACACCAACGGACAGGGCAAGCTCAACCTCTGGTACGTGGCTCCGGCGAGCGGCTCGCTCGGCGGTGCAGCCGCGACAACTTCGCCGAGCGGCTACTAGAGGTCGGGCGTCCCCGCGCCGCCTTCACGCCGCTCCCGAACCCGCCGGCGCTCGACCGGCGGGTTCGTCTTGCCCCGACGTGCGGTCGCTGCCCTCGGCCCCGCTCAGGACCGGCGATACTGGCAGCGCACAAAGAGTCCATCCGGCCGAACGGACCCTATCGACGCAAGGCTGCGTCGGGGGCTGAACGGTTCGGTCCGTTCGGAGGCGCTGGTCGGTGCTCGACGCCGTCAAGGGAGTCGAATCGATAGTCGACGGGATGCCGCTCGAGGCATCTGTTTCGACAACCCACGACTCCGACGGCCGACCGACCCGGCTGCTGCCGATGGCCCACCTGATCCGAATCTCGGCTTACTGGCTTGGCATATCGACCGTCTGGAGCGGCATCCTTCAGATCGTCAACGCCAGGCTCCAGTTCACCAACCTGGTTCCCAAGGGCAGCGAAGGCCTCGGCGCCTTTCAGATCGCACTGGCCGGCACGTTCATCGCCATCCTCGTCCAGCCGACGGTGGGCACACTCAGCGACTACACGATCACCCGCTGGGGCCGCCGCAAGCCGTACATCTTCATCGGGTCGTTTCTCGACGTGGTCTTTCTTTGGGGCGTCGCCACATCCAATTCGCTGTTTGCCGTCGCAGCCTTCGTCAGCATGCTGCAGTTCAGCTCCAACTTCGCCCAGGGCCCCTTCCAGGGCTACGTCCCGGATCTCGTTCCGGCCAAACAGGTCGGCATCGCCTCGGGGCTGATCGGTCTGTTCGCCGCTCTCGGCAACGTCGTCGGGTACGTTGCGGCCGCCGGGTCCATCTGGCTCAGCGCCACCGACCCAAATGCGTTCCTCTACGGCACGATGGCGATCGGGGTCGTTGAGTTCGTAACCATGCTCAGCGTCGTCATCCACGTTGACGAAGGGCAGCGCGTCAAGCCACGCCACGGCCGCTCCTGGATCGCGATCGCCATGGAGGCCTGGAACGGCGAGGTCCTCCACGAACGCAGCTTTCTATGGCTCGTCGGGTCGCGCTTCTTCATCCTCACCGGCGCCGCTCTCTACCCGGCCATGAGCACGTTCTATCTGGCTCAGGCGTTCGGCCTCGACGAGGCTCAGACGGGTCAGACGCAGCTCGTCTTGCTGGCGATCGTGGGGATTTGCGTAATCCTGACCGTCGTCCCTTCGAGCCGCCTGTCGGACCGGGTCGGGCGCAAACCCGTCATCTACGCCTCGTGTGCTATCGGCGCCCTGGGGCTGGGGATGGGCGCATTCGCTCCGGTTCTGGCGCTGGCGCTCGTTGGGGCCGGGCTCTTCGCTGTGGCGGCCGGAGCGTTCCTGGCGGTCGACTGGGCCCTCATGAGCGACATAGTCCCCAAGGCCTCCACCGGCCGATATATGGGCATCTCCAACGTGGCTACGGCTTCGGCCGGAACGGTGGCGCTGGCGGTCGGCGGGGCGGTCGTCATGGATACCGCGAACCGCCTGCTGGGAATGGGAGCCGGGCCGCGGGCGGCGCTGCTATTCGGGGTCCTCTGCTACATCCTCGGCGCATTGCTCCTCAAGCCTGTCGTGGAAAGGCGCCGTGAGGCCGACGGGGCCCCTGCCGAACCTGCCGGGGCGACCACCGTCGCCTGACCGAAGCGCTCTCGGACGCACGGCCCTAGGACTTCCGGATGGTCGGCCAATCCGCCAACTGGGGCACGCAGGTCGCGCACACCGCTGCCGACTCCTAACTGCAACCGCTACTCGCGAGGGATCGGTCCAGCGCGCGGTTGTCCGGAGCCGCGACGCCCGCGGCTGGAGTCCTGGGTGGATGGTCACGATGCCGCTGCGCCAAATCATCGTCCGGTGCGCGGCGGCGGGCGACGCGCGAGCCGACGACCGATGACCAGCCAGACGCTGTCACGAGACAGCCTGCCAGCTCCCGCCGCCGCCGGTGTCCAGGCCAAGCACCGCAAGTGGCACGACCGACCGGGCTTGGTCCTCCTGGTCGGAGCCGTTCTGACCGGCATCCTGGCCGCACTCGACATCGCATACGCCGGTAGCAGCGGAACGGTCTTTCGCCAGGTCTACGTCGTGATTGCGCCCGTCGCCGGCAGCCTCGCCTTGCTCGAAATCGCCCGCCGCCCGGACGTCACCACTCTCCGCTACAGACCGCTGGCCGCCGGCGTGGCGATGACCGCCCTGGCTATGGCGAGCATCAACCTCGCCACGCTGCTCGGCACGGTGACGGCTGTCCTGATCGCGTGTTTCTGCTTCGTCGCCGGGTCGGCCATGGCACTGTCCACCATCGTCCCGTTCCTGATCCAGAGGATGGACCGCCAGACCAGAATCTCCGCAGGCGTGGACACCACCATCATGTTCGTCGCCGGGGCGACGGTCTTGACGACCATCTGGAGCGCCGACATCGGCGCCGCGGGACCGACGGGAATGCTCATTCCACTCCTGGTCGCCGCGCTTGCCGCCAGCGGGTTCATCGCCTCTGTGGCAGCGCTGGCGATGCGGGCGGTACCGACGAACCTCGGCTTCTGGGTAGGCCTCCCCGGCGTCACCATGCTGGGCTTCTGCTGGCTCTTGTGGGTCGTCCTGCTGCTGGATGGCCAGGCGATGAACGGCCCTGTCGGCCTCACTTTCACCTTCGGGATCCTGCTCACCTGTCACGGCTGGATGATGTGGGACCGCGAGATTCTCCGGACCAGACCGTTCGAGATGACGGCCCGATGGCTCACCGATTGGGTGCCGATGGGGTCGATCATGCTGTGCGCCGCCATCGAGGCAATCCCCCACGGCCGATTTGCCGGAATCGACCCCGCCCCTGCCGGCACGGCAGCGGTTGTTCTGCTCGCCATCGTCCGGCAGCGGTTGCTGCTCGTCTACGCTCGCGAGGCCAGAGACAGATTGGTCGTGGAGGTGGAGGAGCGTGCCCAGACGATCCTGTCCCTCACTCGTCTCGAGCGAGGCGACTCACTCCACGCGACTGCGTTTCGCATCTGCGACGAGGCCCTGAGACTGCCGGGCATCGACTCCGCCTCCGTCTATGCGTTCCAGGCCGACGCGGTCGTTCCGATCGCTCTCGAGGGCATTACCCGCGACGGCGCGGTACCCGGAGATCCGATCAGCCCGGCCCGGGCGAAGAGAATGCGGGCTCGTGCCCAGATCGGCCCATGGGTCGACGCCCCGGGTGAGACTGCCCGGCCGGGATCCAACGGCCTGGTCGGCGAGGCCTATGCGCCGATGCACTGGGATGGCCGGGTCGTGGGTCTGGTCGCGATGGGAACGACCGGACTGGCCGAGGCCCAACAGCTGTTGCAGCGGCTCCCGACTCTGACCGAGTTCGGCGTAGTCTCGGCCGCCCTGCTGGGGCCGGCACTGGCCGATCAAAGGCAGCGTGACGAGACTCGCGCGCAGCTCGACGGAATAATCGCCGCCCATGCCTTCACGCCGGTCTTTCAACCGGTCTTGAATCTCCGGACTCGCGAGATAGTCGGTTTCGAGGCCCTGACGCGGTTCCGGGACGGCACTCCTCCCGACCAGCGGTTCATGCAGGCCGACGCGGCCGGAATGACCGTCCGCCTCGAGACTGCTTGCATAGGCGATCAGGTGGAGGCCGCGTCGTGGCTGCCGAGTGGGGCCTGGGTCAGCCTGAACGTCTCGCCGGCGCTGGCCCGTGCCGTCATTCCGATCATCTCCGCCCTCGAACGGGTCGACCGCCAGGTGGTACTGGAGATCACCGAGCACGTGATCATCGACGACTACCGCGAGTTGATGGCGGCGCTGGACCTGCTTCGCGGCAAGGCCCTGCTCGCGGTTGACGACGCCGGCGCCGGATACGCCGGTCTGCGCCACATCCTGGAGTTGAAGCCGCAGTTCGTGAAGCTCGACATCTCCCTCGTACGAAACGTCGATGCGGACCGAGCTCGCCAGGCGATGGTCGCGGGCATGGCCTACTTTGCCAGCCACTCAAACTGCGAGCTGATCGCCGAAGGGATCGAGACTGCCGAGGAACTGACCGAGTTGATCCGGCTCGGCGTCTCGCTCGGTCAGGGCTACCTCTTCGGTAAGCCCGGTCCCGTTGCCGATGCCTGAGACCCCGGCCGGTTGGACTCCGTTGTACCCTTGCCTCCCCACGCAGGAGGAGTCTTGGGCCAACTCGACAGCCACATGTTCGCGCTCGAGCCACAGTCGAGGGAGCGCGTCTGGGGCGGCCGGCTGCTACGACCGGCGACGCCCCCGATCGGCGAAGTCTGGGCAGCCTACGGACCGAGCAGAATCGCCGGCGGACCGCATGCCGGACGGACTCTCGACGACCTGATCGAGGACTACGGACCGGCCCTGCTCGGGTCGGCCGTCGCGAGCCACTTTGGAACGCGCTTCCCGCTCCTGATCAAGCTCCTCGACTGCGCCGACTGGCTGTCGGTCCAGGTTCATCCGGATGACGAGCAGGCGCGCCGCATGGTCGGCCCCGACGAGTTCGGCAAGACCGAGGCCTGGTACTTCCTGAACGCCGCGACGCGTTCGCAAATCATGCTCGGCGTCAAGCCGGAAGTCGGACAGAAGGACCTCGAGGACGCGATCCGAGCCGGACGAATCCGGTCGGTTGCCAATCTCGTGAATGTCCGGGCCGGCGACGCGGTGGTGGTCCCTGCCGGAACGCTCCACGCCCTTGGTCCCGGGCTGCTGCTATACGAAGTGCAGGAAGCCAGCGACACCACCTACCGCGTGTATGACTGGGACAGGCCGGCGTCTGCCGGCCGCGCACTCCACATCGAGGAGTCCGTCGAGGTGACGCGGGCGGTCGGTCCCGTCGAGACGATGAGCCCGAAACTGCCTGCCGGATCAGGTGCCGTAGACGCCATCGACACGCAGTATTTTGATGTCGATCTCATCGGCGTAAGCCCGGATGCGGGGCCCGTTGCGGCCGATACTCAGGGCCGCAGCTTCCACATCCTCACGGTGATCGACGGCGAAGCCATGATCGCGCGCGGCGCCGAGCAAGCGGTGCTCAAGCGATTCGAATCAGCCCTGGTCGCCGGGTCGGCCGGCGAGTATCAGATACGAGACATCGGCGGCGAGGCGAGATTGCTGCGCGCGGCGGTGCCGGACCCGAGGAGTTGATGATGCAGATAGGCGTGATGATCCCGCAGGGTTGGAAGTACGAGTACAACGGCTGGGACGCGGCGACCGCATGGGCCCGCACCATGGAACTGGCCCGGGACGCCGAGGCACTGGGCTTCGAGTCGGAGTGGGTGTTCGACCACTTCCACACCGTCCCCGATCCCATGGACGAGATCACCTTCGAGTCATTCACGACGCTCACGGCGATGGCCGGCGTTACCAAACGTGTCCGACTCGGTCATATGGTCGTCTGCAACGGCTTCCGGAACCCGGCCCTCGTCGCCAAGCTGGCATCGACGTTGGACGTCGCCAGCGGCGGCAGGTTCGAACTCGGCATCGGCGGCGGCTGGAAGGAAGACGAGTGGCTGGCGTACGGCTACGGCTTCCCGCCCACGGCCGACCGCCTGAAGGCGCTGCGCGACGGCCTCGAGGTCATCACCAGGATGCTGGCGCCGGGCCGGGCCACGTTCGAGGGCCCTTTCGCAAGCGTCGCCGGAGCGGTGAACGTCCCCAAGGGCATTCAGAAGCCGCGGCCCCCGATCATCGTCGGTGGCAACGGTCGCGACGTCACGTGGCGGCTCGCGGCACGCTTCGCCGACGAACTCAACCTTGTCTTCAGGTCACCCGGCGAAATCGCGGCCGATCTGCCGACGATCCGGTCGCGCTGCGAGGAGATCGGGCGAGACCCCGCCACGCTGAAACTGTCGATCTACGCCGGCGACGAGGAGATGGCGGCGCCGGGCCAGGCCCGCGTAGACCTGATCGGCAAGTACGCCCAGGTCGGGCTGAGCCGGCTGGTCGGGTTTCCCACGCGCTGGGATCCAACGACGGACGCTCAAGCCCGCTTCGCCGAGGACTGCCGGGCGGCCGGGATGGAGCTGGCCGTCTAGGGTCGAACCGGAACTGAGCCGACCTCCAGACGCTCCGCGGCGACTGCCATCTCCTCGATGTCATCGGCCGTGAGAGTCAGGTTGCCGGCCGGGAGCCAGCCGTCAACCTGCTCGGGCGAGCGCGCGCCCACGATTGCGCCGCTGATGCCCGGCCAGGCCAGCACCCAGGCCACCGCCACGGCCGAGACCGTCGTGCCGTGCCGGGCGGCGATGGGCTTTAGTGCGTCGCGCAGGGCCAGGTTGCGGCTCAAGCCGGGGTCGCGGTAGTTGTCGGAGTCGCGACGCCAGTCGCCCTCACCCATGGCCGCCACCTTCGCTCGCGAGAATGCGTCGGTGAGGATGCCCGACGACATCGGGCTGTAGACGATGACGCCTGTGCCGTGGGCGGCCGCCCAGGGGATGACATCGAAGCCGGAATCGCGCTGGATCAGCGAAAACGGAGGCTGGAGCGAATCCACGTGGCGGACCGACTCGCAGGCATCGAGAAGCTCGACGCCGAAGTTGCTGACCCCGACGGCACGGACTTTGCCCTCGTCCACCATACGGGCCATCTCGCCCCAGTAGTCCTCAACCGGGGTGCCGATCTCATCCGGCCAGTGGATCTGCAGCAAATCGATCGTGTCGACGCCGAGCCGGCGGAGCGACCGCTCGCATTCCAGACGGAGGTGGGCCGGGCTGGAGTCACGGACGATCGGTCCGAAGTGATCGGCCTCGTCCGCCAGCAGGCCGCACTTGGTGAAGACGAGCGGCCTGTCCGCGGCGGGGATGCCGGCGATGGCGCGGCCCACGACTTCCTCGGAATGGCCCACACCGTAAATCGCCGCCGTGTCTATCCAGCCCACACCGACCGAAACGGCATGCCTGATAGCGGCGATCGAGGCATCGTCGTCCTGTGGACCCCAGCCGTACGACCAGCCGCCGCCGCCGACGGCCCAGGCCCCGAAACCCACGGTAGTGATCTCAAGCCCACTGGTTCCGAGGGGACGCGTCCGTAGCGTCATGGTCCATACCTCCTGGTCTCCGCCCGGCGCGGCGCAACGGGCCGCAAGATCGTACGCTTTCGCGATGCCAAGAACGAGTGCCGGGATCATCCTGTTCAGACGGCGCGACGGCGTTCTCGAAGTCCTGCTCGTCCACCCCGGCGGGCCATTCTTCGGCCGCAAGGACCTCGGCAACTGGACGATTCCAAAGGGCGAGGTCGATCCGACCGACTCGGACCTCCAGGCCGCCGCACGGCGCGAGTTCCTCGAGGAAGTCGGCCATCCTGTCCCGGCCGGGCCTCTCATCGACCTCGGCTCAATTCGCCAGAAGAGCGGCAAGATCGTGTACGCCTGGGCGGTCGAGGGCGACATCGATACCGCAACCATGAGCAGCAACTTCATCGAACTCCAGTGGCCACCCTTCTCGGGCCGCCGGATGCGCGTTCCGGAGATCGACAAATGGGTCTACTACGGACCTGACGCAGCGAGGCTCCACATCAAGGACACTCAGGCTCCCCTGCTCGACCGGCTCGACACGGCCCTTGCCGCTGCGCCCGATACGGCGCCCGATACGGCGCCCGACAGGGCGGCACCTCGATGACGGACCGCGTCGGCGAGGTCGTGAGTCTGCGGGGCGTCTCCGTGATCCGTTCCGGGCACCTGCTGCTCGACTCCGTGGACTGGAGTGTCGGCGCTGGCGAGCGCTGGGTTCTGCTCGGCCCAAACGGCAGCGGCAAGACCACACTCGTCGCAGTGGCGGCGACCTACCTCTGGCCGTCGCGCGGCAGCGTCTCGATTCTCGGCAGCTCGGTCGGGGCCGTGGACGTGCGCGAGTTACGACGCCGGATCGGTATCGTCAGCGCCTCGCTCGAGGCCAGAATCCCGCCGCAGCTCACGGCTCTGGAAGTGGTCGTGGCCGGAGCCACCGGGGCGACGGCTCCGTGGTGGGATCGCCAATCGCCATCGTCGCGGAAACGGGCGGCCGACCGCCTCGATCTTGTCGGCTGCGCCGCCCTGGCCGAGCGCCGCTTCGAACTGCTCTCGTCGGGGGAGCGACAGCGCGTCCAGATCGCCAGGGCGCTGATGCTCGACCCGGCGCTGTTGCTCCTCGACGAGCCGGCCGCGGGGCTGGACCTCGGGGCGCGCGAACGGCTGGCCGTGCTGCTGGCCCGCCTCAACGCCGACGCCGGACTGGCGGCCACGGTCGTCGTAACCCACCACGTCGAGGAGATCGCGCCGGGCACTACCCACGCCATCGTCCTTCGATCCGGCCGCGTTCTGGCCGCCGGAGCCGTGCCCGAGACAGTCACCGGGCCCGTCCTGTCCGAAGCCTTCGGCCTGCCGTTGCGAGTCGAGCGTATCGGCGGCCGTTTCACGGCCCAAGCCGTTTCGGACTGACTGCGGCCGCGTGTTGCCCGCAGGTACCACGTAATCGCGTAGTACCTTCAGGGGAAAACCCTTAGGCCGATACCCCTAGGGAGTTGCCCTGACGGGTCGTGGGACCCGAGGCGGACTACCGGAGGTGCGGCATGCGCATCGAGCAGTCGAACGTTGCCCTCGCATCGACGCGACGCGCCTCCGTCTTCGACTCGAGCCGCTCGAAGGTCGAAGCCTGGATCGGCGATCGGCCCAATCCCGGAGCTCAGCCGGCCCGGCAGCAAGCGGCACCGGCGACCGGCATCAGCGCGGGGATCAGCACAGCCCCGTCGTCCGAAACCATCGACCCGGCCGATCCGTTCATCTCCGACCCCAAGCTCGCCATCTTGATCCAGCTGATCGAGCACATGACCGGGCACAAGATCCACCTCATCAGCGCCGGCGACGTCCCCACCACCGCCGATGCCGCCTCGACGGCTACCGGCCGGCAGGCGCCGGCACCTTCGGCCCCTTCGACGCCGCAGACGGCGGGCTGGGGCGTAGACATCACCACGGAACGCGTTCATCGAGAATCCGAGACCACGGATTTCGGCGCAGCCGGCCGGGTTGTCACCGCCGACGGCCGGACCATCGCCTTCGACTACGCGCTGGCGATGCATCGCGACCTGACGCAGAAGGTCACCGTCGAGATCCAGGCCGGGGACGCGATCAAGAAGGTGGATCCGATAGCGCTGAACCTGTCCGGCGGGCAGGTTCAACTCACGTCCGACCGAACCGCCTTCGACATCGACTCGGACGGCACGGCCGAACAGGTGGCCATACCGGCGTCCGGCACCTACTTTCTGGCCCTCGACCGCAACGGCAACGGCCGGATCGACAACGGCGGCGAGTTGTTCGGCCCGGCCACAGGCAACGGCTTCAGCGAATTGCAGGCCCTCGACACGGACAAGAACGGCTGGATCGACGAGGGCGATGTGGCGTATTCGAGTCTCAAGCTGTGGTCGGCGCCCGACGGCGGCCTGACATCGCTTGCGGCATCGGGCGTGGGGGCCTTGCTGGTAGGCCAGAGCGCATCGACCATGTTCGACCTCCGCAACGCGACCAACGAGACGATGGGCCAGGTCGTCGCATCGAGCATCTACCTCGCCGAGGACGGCAGACCCGGAGCGCTACAGCAGGTCGATCTCACCGCCTGACCCGGGCGAGAGTCGCGAACGGCGAGTCGTATTTGTTACGACTCTGGTCATTGCTTATGCAGACTTCGTGGCCGAACATGGATCACGGCCATCGATGCCGGTCACGAGCGGAGCCCCGGATTCTCCTCCGTTTTCGGTTGGTGGCAGAGGATCCGAGCATTGCCCGAGCGTCTCCGAGACCACCGCGGCACGACTGCGGGCCGGGTCGCCCCCCAAGCCTTCGGGCTGGCGCTGTGCCTCGCCATCCTTGCAAGCTCGGCGATCGCCGCTCCGTTCGCGGCCGCGGCCGCACCCGGACCCGGTGCCGCTGCCCAGGCGAACTTTGGATCGGCGACCGTCACCACCGAACAGCTCGGCGGTACCGACGCCTGCACCACCAGTCTCGCCATTTCGACCAGCGTCTCGCCCGGCGGCGGCGTCCCGGTCGCGTACGTGATCTCGGGCGACGCCCCATCGGCCGCGATTGCCGCAGGCCCGGCCGCGGTCCGCGACGGCGGCGTCATCGTCTGTACCTCTGGATCGTCACTCACGACCGCGGCCGCGGACGAACTGGTTCGGTTGGGCCCGGGGCGAGTAGAAATCGTGGGCGGGGCGGCCGCCGTTTCGGACGCGGTCATGGCCCAGGTCGCCGACCTGCTCGGAACATCGGTCGTGGTCGAACGCCTTGCCGGCGCCGACGCCTACACGACGGCTGCTGCTATCTCGACCAGGTCATTCACCCCGAATACCGGAGCAACGTTTCACCCCATCGCACCGGGTCGCGCTCTCGACTCTCGCATTCCCCGCGGAGCGACCCGATTCCACTCCAAGGTGAAACAGTCGTTTGCCGTCGCCGGCCTGTTCGGAATTCCGCTCGATGCCGTTGCGGTCACCGGAAATGTCACCGTCACGAACCAGACCGCGGCGGGCTCAGTCACCGTCGCACCCCTGCTGACCAGCGGCGCCCGCGCTGCGACCTCCACCCTCAACTTCCCCGTTCATGACGTGCGGGCCAACAACATAACCGTTGCCCTCGGCGTCGCGGGCAGGCTAGACGCGATGTACTTGGCGGGCTCCGCCCCCGCTACGGCGGACCTGGTCTTCGACGTTACCGGCTACTTCGCCAACGACTCTACCGGAGCGTCTTTCCACTCGATCGAGCCGGGCCGGATTCTGGATTCCAGGATCGGCCTCGGAGCACCCGTCTTCCACTCGCTGGTCACACAAACCGTGCCCGTAGCCGGACTCTTCGGCGTACCCGACGATGCAGTCGCGATCACCGGCAACGTGACGGTCGACGGCCAAACGCAATCGGGCTCGCTGACGGTAGCGCCGGCGGTCGCATCGGGCTCCAAGCCGCCGACGTCGACGATCAACTTCCCGCTCGGAGACACTCGCGCCAACGGCGTGACCGTCGCCCTGGGGACGAGCGGCGGCATCGATATCATGTACGTGGCCGTCAGTACCCTCAGCACCGCGAACGTCGTTTTCGACGTCACCGGCTACTTCCAGGCTGGATCCGCCGGTGCGACCTTCCATCCCCTGACGCCAATTCGGATCGTCGACTCTCGCCTCTCCATCGGCGCCGCGCGCTTCGGCGGGCAGGTCAAGCAGACAATCGGGGTCACAGTGGCCACCGGAGTCCCAGCCGAAGCACTGGGGTTGTCCGGCAACCTGACCATCGTCAACCAGTCCAAGCCGGGCTCCATCACGATGGCTCCCGAACTCGTGTCCGGCACTCAACCGGCCACCTCGACGATCAACTTCCCCGCCGGGGACATCCGGGCAAACGGCGTCACAATGCCGCTCAGCGCCGGCGGCGGCTTCGACCTGATGTATTGGGCCGGCGCCGGCAGCACGACCGACATCGTGTTCGACGTTACCGGATACCTGGTCGACGACGCGGCAGACGCCACGTCGCACGGCGCCGCCACAGTCATCGTGGCCGCCGTCGACAACGCGCCGGACGCAGCCGTCGCCGCTTCCGCAGCCGCCGAGGCCGGCGTGCCGTTCTTGCTCGTCGGGCAGAACACGCTGCCGGCCGTGACGGCCGCCGAGCTGGTTCGCCTCAGACCGAACCAGGCCCTCATCGTGGGCAACTCGGCGTCCGTGTCGGACGCGGTGTTTGGCCAGGTCCACACCTTGGTCGCGACGATCGAGCGGGTCTCCGGCGCGGACACGTACGGGACCGCGGCAGCCGTCGCCGGACGATTCTTCCCTCACGCGGCCACGATCATCGCCATGAGCAGCGGGACTGCGGCGTACGGCCCTGCCTTCGTGACCCTTTCGGTCGCGCGGACCGCCCCGATCCTCTACACCCAGGGCACGGATCTCCTGCCCGTGGCCGTGCGCGACAACATCCTGGCGACGCATCCCACACACGTCGTGCTGGCCGGCCCCGTCCCCGTGATAAGTCAGGCGGAGCTTGTGGGCTTCGCCGATGGCCGGCTGACCAAGCCGAGCGACGCCACCGCCTACCCGGCCAAGGATTCGGGTTATCACGATCCGGGCGAGCTGTACACCGTGATCAAGGCCGAGGAGATCGCCTATCCCGATCTGGTTCACATCTTCTCGATCGGGAAGAGTTACCAGGGCCGCGACATCTGGGCCGCCAAGGTCTCGAGCAACGTTTCGGTCGATGCCGCCAAGCCGGAGACGCTGGTGGATGCACTGCACCACGCCGACGAGCACCTGGGCGTCGAGCAGGCCCTGTATCTCCTCGAGACGCTCACGTCCGGCTACGACACCGACCCTTATGTCCACGATCTGGTGGACCAACGCACGACCTGGATCGTGTTTGCGCTCAACCCGGACGGCTGGGACTTCGACCTCGCCGGCGGGGCCTATCACTCATGGCGCAAGAACAGGCAGCCGGTGGCCGGCTCCCGATACATAGGGACGGACATCAACCGCAACTACGGCTACAAATGGGGCTGCTGTGGCGGGAGTTCGTCATACTCGCCGGCCTGGAATTACCGCGGCCCGAAGGCATTCTCCACGCCGGAGGCAACGGCTCTGGCCTCCTTCGTGACGAGCCGCGTACTCAACGGCGTGCAGCGCATCAAGACACACGTGACGCTCCACACCAACGGCGAACTGATCCTCTATCCGTACAGCTACACCGTGACCTCGACACCCTCCGACATGACGGTCGTCGATCACAACGTCTTCGTGGCTATGGCGAAGACCATGGCCGGCCTCAACGGCTACAAGTACGAGCAGTCGAGCCAGATGTACATCACCGACGGGGACGAGATCGACTGGCTCTACGCCGCGTATCGGATCTTCTCGTTCACGGTCGAGCTGTATCCGCGCGACCCGGGCGGGGCGGCTGCCGATGCGTCGCCTTCGGATCTGGTCGCCGACCCCGCCGTCATCTACCCGCCCTACTCGATCGTGGCCCAGCAGACGGCCCGTAACCGGGGGATGCTGCTGTACCTCATAGACCAGGCCGCGTGCCCGTATACGGTCGTGGGCAAGGCCGCCCAGTACTGTCCGGGTGCGCCGGCGATCATCCCGCCGGACTGACGCACGGCTCCGTTTGGCCGCCGGTCCGGCTAGGGCCGCAGCCACTCGATACTGGGCCGGTTATCCGACGCCTCCGGAACGGCTGCCGCATGGGACCGAGCGGCGATCCGTCAGCCGTAGAGCGCGGCCATCGCCCGCGACGCTGCCGCGACGGTTTCGCGCAGTTCCTGAGGCTCGACGACCTCGACGTCCGCGCCGAGATGGAGCAGCTGGCCCTTGGCGTGCCAGAGATCCTCGAGAGCGACGGAGATCACCAGCCACCCGCCCTCGTCGGGCGCGGCCGCAAGAGCAACGGCCTGATCGACGGGTCCCTGCCCGATCTCCGACGCTAGCCGCTCGAGGCCCTCGCCTCTGACGCGCAACGTGGCCGAGAACGAGGGCATGCTGCGCGCATACGCATCGACCGATTCGGCCCAGTACTCAGCCAGGTCGAAGTCCGCCGGCCGCTCGAACCGGTCGTCCAGAATGGTCAACTCCACGATCCTGGAGACTCGATAAGTTCGCATGTCCTCGCCGGCTCGCGCGACCAGGTACCAGGTCGCGGCCTTGAGCACGAAGCCCAACGGGTCAACCGTCCGTTCGACGACCGGTCCGTCCGAACTCCCGCGGCGATATCGCATCTGCAGCCGGCGATCTGCCCACACCGCTTCGGCGATACGCTCCAGATTCGGGGTGGTTTCCGCCTCCTGGAACCAGCCCGGGGCATCGAGATGGAACCTCTGCCGGAGTCTGGAAGCACGGCCGCGCAGCTCGGGTGGAAGCGCCGCGAGGACCTTGAGCTGCGCGGCGGCGAGCACGGTTCCGAGGCCAAGCTGGGCGGCGGGTCCGGGGTAGCCGGACAGGAAGAGCGTTTCGGCCTCCTCCGGGGTCAAACCGGTGAGTCTCGTTCGGTAGCCCTCCACGAGCTGGAAACCGCCGTTGGCGCCGCGATCGGCGTAGACCGGTATACCCGACGCGCTGAGCTCCTCGACGTCCCTGTAGACGGTCCGGATCGAGACTTCTAGCTCTGTTGCCAGCTGACCCGCGGTCATCCGGCCGCGTGTCTGGAGGAGCAGCAGCACCGAGATCAATCGACTCGCTCTCATGCCCGCCAGCGTAGCCGATTCTCGACTCCGATACATGACATAACTAGTCATGTATGGCGGCTAGCCTTGTCGTAGACAAAGCCACCGAGCGGAAGAGGCCGCGGCCGGCTCCCGATACGATCGGCCTTGTTCAGACGGCAATGGAGGATCGAATTCATGCGTCCCAACAACTTCTACGAAATCGAGCAGCTGCGTCTGGCTCGTGCTCGGGCGGAGGAGCTCCGCGCGGCCTGGCAGACGGCCAACTTCCGCAAGGCGTCCGCCGGGACGGCGGCGCCATCGTCGGCACCGAGCGTCGGCCGGGCGGCGCGACTGGCGCGTGCCGCCGCGGGCCGGGTGCTCATCGGCATCGGGCAGCGCATGCTCCCGGCCGAGACCGGACCCTGCGCCTGACATGAGCCGACTGGCGCGCGGAGCTCAAATCGGGCAACCTGACGCCATGCCGCCACTGCCGCTCGAAGGCGCCGCCACGGACAATCCGCACGACCCCGGGGCCGACGTCGCCGGCGGACGCGCGGCATCGGTCGCCGGGGCGGCTCGCGAGGCGCTGACGACCGCCGGCGGGACGACTATCCGCATCGGCACCGCATCCTGGACGGACCCGACCATGACGGCGCCGGGGGTCTTCTATCCACGCGGCGCCGACAGCGCGGAAGAACGGCTGGCCTTCTATGCCGCCACGTTCCCCATCGTCGAGATCGACGCGACCTATTACGCCATACCATCCGCCAAGACCGCGGCCACATGGGTGGAGCGGACTCCGCCCGACTTCACGTTCGATGCCAAGGCCCACGCCCTGATGACCGGCCAGCCGACCGAGACGAAGCGGCTGCCGAAGGATCTGCGCGCCGCCCTCCCCGACGAGCTGGCCGCGAAGCCGCGCCTGTACGCGCGCGACCTGCCCGCGGAATTGCGGGAAGAAGTCTGGCGGATGTACCTGGCCGGCCTGGAGCCCTTGCGGGCGAGCGGCCAGCTCGGCTCGGTGCTCCTGCAGTATCCGAAGTGGTTCTTCCCGATCGGCGAGAGCCGCGACCTGATCCTCGAAGCGCGCGAGCGTCTCGGGGACGTGAGGTCGGCCGTGGAATTCCGCAGTGAGACATGGTTCAACGACAAGAACCGCGAGCGGACGCTGGCGTTCCTGACCGACCACGCCATTCCATTCGTAATGGTCGATGGCCCGCAGGGTCTCAAGAGCAGCGTTCCGCCGCTGTCGGTGGTGACATCACCGGAGCTGGCGATCGTCCGATTCCACGGCCGGCGGGTTGAGACGTGGGAAGCGGCCGGGATCCCGGTCGTGGAGCGTTTCCGCTACCTGTACAGCCGTGAGGAGCTGGCCGAGTGGCTGCCGCGCATCCGCGAAGCCGCCGAGGCAACCCGCGAGATGCACGTTCTCATGAACAACTGCTACGCGAACTACGGCTCCACCAACGCGCGCGAACTGGCCGCGATGCTCGAGAACGAGCTGGGCGCCGGCGCCGCCTGATCGGCGCCCGGACATGGCAAACGGCCCGGGGAGGGGGTCCCGAGCCGTTTGCGTAGAGAGCGCGCCGTCACTCGCGCCCGAGGTGATTTCGAATTGATCCTAGGCCGGTTACGGCGCAACGACCGGCGATATGCGGAACGTTCCGCCAGCCGATCCCCGTGTGTCGGGCGGCCGACTGAAGCGCCCGGCACGTCACTCAACCTCCTCCACTCAACCTCCATCGACCCTCGATGGATCTTCCACAGCCGGTGCACGCGCCTGCCGGAGGATCCTCTCCTGACACCGCGCACGGCCTGCTGCCATGGAGGTCCCCGATGGCCTACGTAATCGCCGAACCCTGTATCGACCGGAACGACCAGAGCTGCGTCGAGGTCTGCCCCGTCGATTGCATCTCCGCAGTTGAAGGCGTCGATCGCAAGTTCTACATCGACCCGGCCGTCTGCATCAACTGCGGCTCATGCGAGCAGGCATGCCCAAACGGCGCGATCTTCGCCGCCGAGTCATTGCCCCCCGAGTGGGCCGCGTTCGCCTGGGTGGATGAAACCTGGTACGCCGACGCCGACCAGGCGCGGGCCGGCATCGACCAGGCCTACCCCAATTCGATGGCTTCGTGAGGCGCCCCGTGGAAGCCCAGATGGGGCCGAGGATCGGGCCGCAGGTCCGTCCCGCGAGTGGGACAGGGATTCTCGTCACCGGCGCCCCTCCGCCGCCGCGCTCCGACCCGCGCAGGCAACTCACACCAAATGCCACCCTGAGCGAGCGCCACGACATTACCGCCGACATCGCCAGGTTCATCGTCCGGCCGGACGCTACCGTCCCGACCTTCAAGCCGGGCCAGTACTTCTCGCTCGGCCTGGAAGTCAACGGCGGCCCGGTCTTGCGGCCTTACTCAACCGCGTCCCGCGCCGGTACCACCGGCGCACTGGAGTTCCTGGTGCGGCGAGTGGCCTGTGGAACGTTCACGCCATCGATGTGGGATCTGGTGCCCGGAGACCGGCTATGGATCGGTCCAGCCAGGGGCTTGTTCGTGCTGAAACCGGACGATCCGCGGACGCATCTGCTGGTATCGGCCGGAACGGGCCTCGCGCCGTTCATCTCGATGCTCCACGAACTCAGCGGCGGCAAGCCGGCCGTGACGGACGCCTTGCGGCCTCGCGTAGTCGTGGTGCACGGCGCTTCATACGCCACCGAACTCGCCTACCGCCCGTGGCTCGAGGACCTCGCCGCCTCAAACCGGGGAGTCACCTACGTCCCGACCGTGTCGCGCCCCGCTGCCGAGGCCAACGCCGGCTGGAGCGGCCGGGCCGGACGAGTGGAGCAAGTGCTTGCGTCCATCGTCGCGGAATTCGGGCTCCAACCGGCCGCAACCGTCGCCTATCTCTGCGGCAACCCGGACATGGTGGAGCGATCGCGAGAAGTCCTGCTGGCCACCGGATTGCCGGCCGACGCCATAGTCCACGAGAACTACTGGGTCGCGGACGGGACCCACGCCGCCTGAGCGCGCCGCCTGAGCGCGCCGCCCCGAATCAGAACGCCCGGCGGGTTGACCCGCCGGGCGTTCTCTCTTTCGCGAGGAACCCTACTTGTCGCGCTCCGCAGCGCCTTCGATCACGGCGTGGGCCGCGGCGAGCCGGGCAACCGGAACCCTGAACGGGGAGCAGGAAACGTAGTTGAGGCCGATCTGGTTGCAGAACGAGATCGACAGCGGATCGCCGCCGTGCTCGCCGCAGATGCCGACCTTCAGGTCAGGCCGGGTCTTGCGACCAAGCTTGACGGCCATGTCCATCTCCTGGACGACGACCGGGTCGAGGGACTGGAAGGGGTTGTACGGGAGGATCTTGTCCTCGACGTACTTGAGGAGGAACCCGCCCTCGGCGTCGTCGCGGCTGTAGCCGAACGTCATCTGGGTCAGGTCGTTGGTGCCGAAGCTGAAGAACTCGGC
>Ga0302323_100000574_pt1 | contig 29453 bp, 27 predicted proteins | sample Fen_T0_3_FD_201950 | JGI IMG/M metagenome (GOLD analysis project Ga0302323, IMG submission 201950) | Peat permafrost microbial communities from Stordalen Mire near Abisko, Sweden - Fen_T0_3 | ecosystem: Environmental > Terrestrial > Soil > Wetlands > Permafrost | place: Sweden: Abisko...
CCAACCTCCGCCACCCCACGCTTGCTGTATCGCGCCGTGGTTCTCGGTCTGAAAGGGCGGCAAATCGGCGCTGAGTCCCACGTTCGCCGGCAGCGTGACCAGTCGCAATGTCGCCGTCGTGCTACCCTTCGCATTACTCGCCGTCAATTTGTACACCAGTGCACCGATCGCGGGCGGTTTGATGGTCACTTTCTTGCTCGTCAACGCTGTGCCGGAAATCGCCCCCACGCCTTGGTCGATGCTCAGCGAGGTGGCGTTCGTCACATCCCAGTTCAATTCGTTCTCGTCGCCCAACCGGCTGTACGAATACGTGAGGGTGAAGGCACTGATCGCCGGCGCCCCACTGCTGCTCGACGAAGATCCCGACGAGCTGGAGGAGGAGCTGCTCGAAGAAGAGGAGGAGCTTGAGCTCGACGACGAACTGCTTGATGAAGAACTTGAGGAGCCGCTTTTGCTCCCGCCATCACCTCCACCGCAACCTGCCAATAAAAGACAAACAACCAGCGCAGCGCATACCGAGAGACGTGAAGGAAGCATGGTGCATCCTTTCTGGCGACGGCACTTCACCCATCGCAATCTCACTCTCCGGCGCGGCCTTGTTTTACAGATTACTCAAGGTTGTTCAGGTTAATTGCGCTCGAGAGTCCGGCAGGGCGCAGCCTTGCCGCGTCCTTTCCGTAAACCTCTTATATCATTTCTCTTTCAAACGCATAAAAAGCTATGACGTTTGGCTGGTAGGGACGGACCGCCGGGCCGTCCGGTTGGAGCTGGGCTGGTGGTAGGCAGCGTTCGCGGACGACCCGGCGGGTCGTCCCTACCTTTGCCTCTTTTCGTAGGTTTGAGTGAAAAACGGTATTACCAGGCGCAACAAGATCGTTGTCCCTGACTATAACCGGTTCGTTCCAGGAATCATGAACCGCCCTAGTTGCTCGCCGCACGCGGAGCGTAGGCACCTGGGAAGACAACTTGGTTCGGCTTCAATTTCCACAATTCGCGAATCGCGGGCGCGAGCGGCACGCCGTTGTCTGAGCCAGGAAACGCGCTCAGTAAATTGAAATTGTGCAGGTCGGTGCTCTGAAAAAGCGGGCCCCAATAATCAGGAAACGAGAGCGCTTTCGCCTCGAAGTGGGAATCAAGTTTCTGGAATTCCTCGAGCGTGGCCGTCGCGATAAGACCGTTCTCATTCTGAACCGGACTCCACTCGATGAAGGTCTGCGCGGTTGGGCGGGCGCGACGCACATAGACGTTGCCGTCGATTTCTTTTGCTTGGGGATCTTTCAGGCGGTCCTTGACCTTCAACGACTGCTTAAATTCCAGCAGCGGTCCGGCGTACGTTTCATCCGCAACCAAAAGATTGTTCACAAAAACGTGTCCCTGCCGTTCCCCGACATCGGGTCCGGCGCTCGGATGCCAGCCGAAGTGATCACCCACAGCGCTGCGCTCGGTGCGTTCGATCGAGACCAGACTGTTGAAGAGTGTGTTTTGGTAAACCTTAACGTTACAGCTATTCAAAATCCGGATACCTTTGTTGCAGTTGACAAAGACATTTCCAATGCAGGTCGCGCCCTTCGATATTTCAAAAAAGAAACCGTCATTGGTACGCTCGACCCAGTTGTTGATAACGACGCCATCCACATTGCCGACGTCGTACCACACGCCGCTGGCATTGGGATTGTCGATGATCAAATTATCCCGCACCGTGACGCGATACGACTGGTTGAAAATCTTAACGGCCGACGCAAAGTAGCCCATGATTTTCTCCGCACTGTTGGTTCGGGTAACGATGTTTTTCTCCAGCAGCACGTCGGCCGAATCGATCACGTAAAGACCTTCGGTGCCGCAATCGGCAACGAGGCAGTTGCGAATCACGAGTTTGTCACCCCGGAAATAACCTGCGACGCGTGAGCAAAATGAGATGGTCAGATTTTCCAGCGTCGTGCCGACCACTTCCTTGCCAAATTTCGACGGGTCCATGTAGGCACCGGGCTCGGTGCCTTCGATCTCGAGCGCGCGGTAGGCGTACTGGGTAAAAGTGATGCCGCGAATCACCGGCCCCTGGCGGTCGTTTTGTCTTCCATGCACATCCTGGATGGTGCGGGTCAGCGCGCTGTCCTGCGCAGTGATCTCGACCAAATGGTTCTCGGGATTGGTTCCGATGTAGACCTGGCCCGCTTCATAATCGATGAAGTAACTCTTTTCAGTCACCTCGTGTTCACCGCCCACGGCGTTAAGCGCCTCTCCGTCGATGAAAACCATGTCGTTGTTAAACAAATACAGCGGCGTGATCTTGGCGAACCGCTCGCGGCCCCACCAGTCGGCCGGTTGCGCGGGGAAAAACTTCTTCCAAGTGGTGCGCCACAGACCGTTGGATTGTGCCTTCCACGTCGTGGCGACCTCAGTGCCTTTCACCACCGGCCGCTCAGCAGCGTAGGGTTGCAGCGTGACACCCTGGTTCAGCTTGAGTCCGCCGGTGCGATAAGTCCCGCCACGCAGCACGATCGCGTCGCCGGTCGTGACTGCCGCGATCGCGGCTTCAAGCGTGGTCGGTTGCGCAAGCGCGGTGCCGGGCGCGTCCGCTTTTCCATCGGGAGCCACGAAGAAAATTCGTTTGGCCGTCGGCAGCTCGTACGTTTGTTGAACCGGTCCGTAGGGCCCACCCGAGGGTTGCGCGTTGCCGGCAAGGCCCATAAGGCCGAAGGCGATAAGACCTGGCGCGAAACGCAGGACTGAGGATAGATGCCGAGAGAAAAGTGAGTGAGGTTTGCGGGGTTTCATGCGGACAAAATTCAGGAATATTTCGAGTCGGCTGGCGACCCTATAAACCTAATTCCTCAGTTCAACTTAACCGCGGATATCGCGGATGACGCGGATGCAGAGATTTGCAGGGCAAGCCGCGCTTCAAATCAATTCACTGGCCGGGTGAAGCCCGCGAACTGTTCAATGCCTTGGTTATCTGCGGACATCCACGTGATCCGCGGTTTCAACCGGGAATTTTGGGAAATACGGGCGAAATAGCTCGTCCAAAGCCAGTGCGGTTCGATCGCAGACGGCCGGCCGATGATTGCAGGGACTTCACCCCAGGAAAACACGGCCTCAGTGGGGACCGTCAGCGTTAACCCGTTTGACGACGCTCGCGAATGCGGCTGTTTCTTGGTGCATGAGAAAATCATTGCCCGTGCTCCTTGTCACCGCCGCGATCTTGCTGGCCGCCGCAAATGGCCGCGCGCAGTCCGACGCGCGAGCCGAGCGCATCACCGCCTCCTACCTGCTCGGACTCGGCCGTGTGCCCTCGGCCAGCGAACTTAACGACAGCGCGGTGCTGGCGGATTCTCCGATCGCCAATTTGCTTGAACGTCGCCGCCATGAAATGCACGGCGACGCCGCGACCCAACGCGCCACCATCGCCAAAGCCTGCGAGGATGCCTTCGGCCGTGAACCCCGCGAATACGAAATCACCGCCTGGTCGGAGGGCACACGCACCTACAGCGAACTGACGGCGCTTCACCTAAAGTGGCTGGCAGAGCATCCCGCGGATTATGAGCAGGTCATCAATCAAGCCTATCAATTCCTCATTCACCGCGACGTTTACCCGCTCGAACTCTCGTATTGGAAAACCCATGACACCCTGCCCTACGCCCTGCTTGTGGCCAGTCTGGAAAGTTGGGCCCGCCGCAACCAGCCCGGCCTCATGGTCACGTCGGGAAGGCTCGTGGTTTCGATCAATAGCGACTATCTCACCACCGCCAGACTTTCTCCCGCGATCGCCGCCGAGGCCCGCACTGCAGCCGGACTACCACTGATGACGGCAGACGTGGCGAACCCGGCTGCCTTTGGTCGCAACGTCGTCGCTCCCGGTGCCGGTGAGATTATCTCCTCGGGCCACATCTGTTTCGCCGCAATCGGCGGCCCGAGTCTGCTGCCCGCGCACGCTAGCCAGCCCTAAGCGCTGTCCTTCGCCGAGAGTATCAGAATAGCCAATACGTGTTTATTCGGGGCGGCTGGCCATTACGCCTGGAGCCGTAGCCGCTGCAATCAAGCAGCGGCCTTCAGAGGAGCACACTAAACTCACCACTAATACACACTAATTAATGGTAATTCAGGGAATAGAACATTGTAGATCAATAATACCATTCACCGGCCGGGTGCGCCCTCAAGCGGAGGCCGTGCATCACATTCCTTTCATTGCCTATAATTAGTGGTTTTCCATCTGCGGAATTTAGGATCATAGAGCCCCCATAGGTATCATACCAGCGGCCTGAATTTTTCTGCACTGTAGGGCTCGACCTCGTGTCGACGCCTTCCGTCACTCGATCCGGCCTGACGCGAGGTCAGGTCCTTTTTCTCCCATACGCATAATAAGGTCTGGCGTTTGAATGGAAGGGTCGGACCGCTGGGCCGACCGGTTGGATGTTGGCTGTTAGTTGGCGACGTTCGCGGACGACCCGGCGGGTCGTCCCTACCTTTGCCTCTTTTTATACGTTCGAGTAATATCCGGCCTGACGCGAGGTCAGGCCCTACGAGAGATTCAATTCGATCTGAGCGCGTTCAGGCGCGGTAAAGACCCGATCCTCAAAGAACGTTGATATAACACGGCTGGTGCTCCCCGCGCGGGAACAGCCGAGCAGACTCAATTCCCACGAAGGTTTTCGTACCTTTTGTCGAGTTCGGCGAAACACACCCTCGCGCGGTTGGTCCTCAGGCTCATTGATTGAGTAGGTGGTTGGCCGCAAGAACCAGAAACACATAGTCCGAGGTTGCATAGCCCAGACAATACTCGCGTTGCTGCCATAGGAATGGCCAATCCAGCAGTTCTGGAAAATCAGGGCGAATGAGTGCCGTACCCGACGTGGTGCCGCCGGGTATGTAGGACCCGTCGGCACGGTTTAGACCATAAGCCGGGATCACCGACTTTGCGCCCACGCCCGAGATAAACGAATCGGTATTGGAACCCGGGTGGCAGCCGAGAATGAAATTGAGCGCATGGAACATATAGGCGTTCGTAAAAATATCGGGGGCGCCAACGTGAAGGAAATACTGCTCCACGCCAAAGTGCTCGATGTCCCAGCCCGCGCCCCAAACCTTGGGTGTATAAGGAATGCCATACGGGGTGATTTTCTCCAGCGCGTCCACATGCGAGCGGTGGGTACGCAACGCTGACCGGATTTTCTCTGTGTATCCCGGATCCTTGATCAGTGACAGAGAGCGGGCGCCGAGCCAGCCGAAGCGGTCCACTTGAGCGACAATCTGATCTTGAAGGCCAAGAATTACGTCGAGGTATTTTCTGTCTCCCGTGGTTTGATAGAGTTCGATTGCAGGCTCAAGGCGGTCGAGCGAAGTACTCGCTGCTTTGGCGCTGGTCCAGAGTTCCTGTGCGATTCGCAGGCAGTCGGCAGCGAGAGGGTCATTGAAACCTTTCAGTGCGCGCGAAGCCGCGGCCAAACCACCCGCTGTACTCAATTCCCGGCCGGGATTATCTTCCGTGAAAACCCACCGGTCGTCAGCTGAACCTGGAGATCCAAGTGGCGGAAGACCGCTAATATTCGGCTCAGCTTGGTCGCCAGCGATGGCTGCCGCGGCGAGGACTTTCATTGCTGCACCGCCGGTGTCGTGAAACACCTGATTGTCGGTCATGTTGGCGGCATCGCCCAGAAAAGTATATTGATGAAGCGATGCGTCCTGAATGCCGCGATAGAGCCGGCCCATCGAGTTATAACCTCCTACAATCGTCAAAACGCCGTGCTCGATCTGTTGGAGAATATCCGCTTTCCCGTCCGGCTGGTGGATCTCAACAATCCGGGTCGTCTGGTTGATCGAAGTGTTGTCGAGGGTGGGATGAAAGAGTTCCCAGGCGAGTGCCAGACCATGTACCGTGTCGATTTGCGATTCGATGCGTAGATCGTAGTCGCCTGCGTCGTACCAACCGCCGCGATCCAGCCCGGGGACATGATCGCCCGGTTTGTATTTCGTCAACGTGGAAGGGCCCTGTTCGTAGCCGTCAAAATGGTTGTGGTTTACCGGAGCCATGAGTGCGTCATCGGTATGCGCCAGACCGTGCCAGACCCGGTATTTGTCGTTCACCCGCATGTGCGCCATCTGCACCGGCAGGAAATACTCCACCGTGGGCTGCCAGACATTGCGGTCGAAAACGTGATCCCCGATCGCGAAAAGACCTGAACGGATATCGCCGTAGCCCACTTCGTACATGCCTGGCTCAGCAACCTGGGTGAAATCGTATTGAAGGTAATGATACCGCAGGAACCGGCCCCAGTCTTTTGCCTGCCCCTCTGCGACTTTTTCCAAGCCCGTTTCGGTGAGGCGATACAAAGTCACCGGCTTTAGTTCGGTGTCTCTCCGGTCCAATTCGATGACCGCAATTTTTTGCTGCTTGGAATGATATCCCACCTGAGACACTTGGACAACGGGTTTCGATTTCCAACCGGGAATCGCGTGGGGACGCACCAACCACTCAATAGCGCCCTTGGTCGCACCCGCCGGAACAAGGGCGCGAACGACGAACCAGCCGTTGTTGTGTTTGGCGCGCCCGTCGAGCAGCACGAGTTCGCCGCCTTTCACCGCCTCGATCGTCATGCGTTGACACTCCGATTCCGGCGCCACGGCGAGCTTCGGTCCGTGACCAAGGGGTTCGAGTTCATAATCGCCGTTGACCGATGCCCCCGGGCCGTTGGCCTGTCGCGGAAAGATCCCGGCTTGCTCGCCGATCTGGTAGGATTTGCCAAAAAGTATTCCTGGAAAAAGTTCGAGGTTGAATCCGACGCGTCCGACCCAGGCCGCCGGCAGAGGCTGGTCCAAATCCACAATAATACGGAAGGCTGATCCGTCGGGCATAACCTTCACTACATAGTTAATTTTTAGATCAGGGAATGTGATCGGGTTGACCCCTTTACGACTTTTGCTTTCGTCCGGATAAGCCATACGGACGCTTATTTCCTGGGTGGCGCGATCAACCTGGCGCGTGCCGACTGCAGGTGTTGGCTGCCATTGGCCGGGTGTGGGATCGAGCCGGAGGTCACCGTTGGTCGCGACCCGCTGACCATTCAAGATCACGCCCACGCCGCCTTGATGACCTTCAGGATAAAAATCATGGGCCAACATAACGTTCAGGCCGGGCATCTCCAGATACTCCAGCTCATTGATGGCGAGAGATTCTTCCGCAGGCTTGGAAGTGGTTGCGTTGGTTTGGGTGGCGGTTGCGATCGCACCTAGCGCACACAGGGTTCTGAAAATACTCGTGGATTTAGTCATTTCGGAAATTCGGTTGTTTATCAGTCGATGCGTCGAAGAATGGGGTGGCTGAATGGGTGGGTTACGCGGGGTCAGTTTGGAGCCTGTGCCACCTGTGAAGCCGCCAACCTGCCACGCCAGCTGATCGTCAGCAACCGTCGGTTTGCGCTTGCTAAAGAATAACACCGTAGCATCTGCGTTAACTGCCATGGCGCTCAAACGAATCACGATGGAAGCGGTCGCAAAAGTGGCGAAAGTCCACCAGACCACGGTCTCTCTTGCCCTGCGCAACGATCCGAGGCTGCCTGCGAAAACGCGTTCCCGCATCCGTGCCCTTGCCGACAGTCTTGGATACAGGCCAGACCCGATGCTCTCGGCGCTAAACTTTTATCGGATTTCCAAAGATGCGGCAAAAACGCAGCCAACGATCGCATTTATCATGCGTCCCAAGGGGAATCTGCCGCCCGAGAATTTCTTTCCCGATGAGCAGTTTCTAATGGGTGCCCGCAACGCCGCTGAACGCATGGGTTATCGCCTTGTCCCGTTTAAAATCGAAAACAACCCCAGCGAAGGCGCGAGGCTAAGCCGCATTTTCAGGTCGCGTGGGATCGAAGGCATCATCATCGCCGCCCTCAACGTGGGCATCCGCAAACTCGAGATGGAGTGGGAGCACTTCAGCAGTCTCTGCATCGAGTCGCAACACTTGGGCCTCTCGCTGCACACGGTGGCCAACAATCAGAGCGGCATCACGCGCACAGCCATCCGACGTCTCTTCGAACTTGGCTATCGAAGGATAGGTCTGGCCGTCGGTGAAGTAGAGGAAAAGTCCCTCGGCAAACCCTTTACCGCGGGCTACCTCATCGAGGTTTATGAGCATCGAGACCTTCGCCGCATACCACCGCTTTTTCTTCGACTGGACAGCGAGTCTGCGCTGGCGGCAGAACTCGGCGCGTGGGTACGGCAGCACAAGATCGAAGTTGTCATCAGCAATTGGAGCACCGTTCCCGAACTATTGAAGACGGCGGGCCTCCGCATTCCGCGCGACGTCGGAGTGGCCACGCTCGACCACAATCCACACCGGGGTGCCATTGCGGGAATTTGCCAAAGTCATGAGTTGGTCGGCGAACGAGCGGTGGAAGCTCTCGCGCTCCTCTTAAAAACAAATCAACGCGGGCTGCTGAAGCTGCCCAATACAACCTTGGTCGATGGGCTCTGGCAGGATGGCGCGGACCTTCCCCCTAAAGAATAGCCTGCCCCCCGGCGGCGACGGCACATCTTCTTCTTTGCCTCCAGGCGGCTTTGCGTAAATGTTGCCGCTCTTCTCAACATGCCCGCCGTCCTCGATTACGAACCCGTCATCGCCGCGCCTCGTCGCGAAGTCGCTCCACTCACCGCCATTCAGGAGGAAATTCTCCGTCTGAAACGCGAACGCAACGCCGTCATCCTCGCGCACAATTACCAGATCGAGCCGATCCAGCGCGTGGCCGATTACGTCGGCGACTCCCTCGGCCTCTCCTATCAAGCGCAACAGGCCAAGGCCGACGTCATCCTTTTCTGCGGCGTCCATTTCATGGCCGAGACGGCCAAGATCGTGAACCCCAACCGGACCGTCCTCATCCCCGATCTCGCCGCCGGCTGCTCACTCTCCGATTCCTGCCCCGCCGAACAACTCGCCGCCTACAAAGCCGCGCATCCCAATCTCTACGTCGTCGCCTATATCAACTGCTCCGCCGCGGTGAAGGCGCTCAGCGACGTCATCTGCACCAGCGGCAACGCGGTCAAGATCGTCAACCAGGTGCCCGCCGACCGCGAAATTCTTTTCGTGCCCGACCAAAACCTCGGACAGTGGGTCGCCCAGAAAACCGGACGCAAGATGCAGCTCTGGCCCGGCAGCTGTTACGCCCACGTCCTCTTCACCGTGCAGGCACTGGAGAAAGCCCGTATCCAGTTTCCCGATGCACCGGTCGTCGCCCATCCCGAATGTGTGCAGGCCGTCCGTGACCTCGCCGATGAAGTGTGCAGCACCGAGCTCATGATCAAGTTTGCCCGCGAGACGCCGGCCAGTCGCATCATCGTCGTGACCGAGAGCGGCATGCTGCATCGCCTGCAACGCGAAGTGCCTGACAAAACCTTTATCGCCGGACCGACCGACACCTGCGCCTGCAATGACTGCCGCTTCATGAAGATGAATACGGTCGAAAAAGTCCGCGACGCCCTGGAAACCTTGAGCCCCGCGATCGAACTCCCGGCCGAAATCCGCACCGCCGCGCTCGCCCCGATCCAGCGCATGCTCGATTGGAGCAAGCGGTAGGCGCATCGATCCGGCCGGTTAACCACCGATGAAATTCCTCAACGAGGAATTCTTGGAAGTGTCCTCCGGCTGATCGCCGGCGGGTACGCATTTCGGGGCCAGCTAATCACAGACTATAACCGCTGCACAGAGCCAGCAACCATGTCTCTTCTTTGCGAACCTTCGCGCCCTTCGGGTTCGAATCAAATCTGTGCAGCGTCTTTCAACACAAAGAACGAAATGGGACGTAAAGATGGAGCGTTTCAAACTCAACTGAAGCCACTCGATGGTGAGCTAAGAGCTGCACAGGAACTGGAGATTGCCGGCGTTGATTGAGAGCTATCCACGACCGAGAGCATCGTGCAGAAGAGGTGGTGCGCGTTGTCCCTAACGCGCAGTTTGACTCGGTCAGACCACAACGTCGAAAAGCCCGCTTGGAGATCGGGCTCCACCTCCTGACCAAAAACCACTGACAGTTGGTTCGGCCAAGTGCCTCGGGGCTTGCCTGCGGATCTTTATTAAAAGCGCCTCAATAGAGCGTTCCAAAAAATAGTGTAGCCGCGTCAATTAAGACGCGGGGTTGGCACTGCTCTGATGACCGCTGCTTAATAGCAGCGGCTACGGCTACAATTCTTTAGAAGTGCTCAAATAGTAAATGTCCCCGGAGTAAGCTCCGGGGCATTTCAGAAAAACTGCCGGAGCGGCTTTACGCCGCGATCCATCCAAACCATCGCGGGGTGAACCCGCTCCTACAGCCAACCAAGCCGCAGCAAGCTGCGGGGCATTCGACCCAGAGGGAATAAAGATTCTTGTCTCCCGGCCCTGAAACGGGGCAGCCTTTTCCTATGGTCTCGCTTGTACGAACAGGGAAGGTGGCCGCGGTACTCCTCGGCTGGTCTACATTGGTTCTGCCGATCTATGCGCAGAGCGCTCTGTTCGTGGAATATCGTGGAAAAATGCGTCCCGTCATCGCCGCCCACGACTCCTCGCCGATCATCGAAGAAAATGGCAAACGCATAACCATCCGCCCCGACAAATTCGCGATGGGCAAAGTCGAGGAATTTTTCCCGGCCTTCGTGGCCGTTAAAGATATCGAAGTCCGTGACAGCTACATTCAGCTCTCCGAAGGTGGAGACATCAACCACACTTTCGAGCTTAAGGCCGAGTTCGATTCCTCCTATGTCTTGAAAGACGTGTTCGTCCTTCTCGAATTTGAATTCAATAGCGGAGAGAAAAGCCTGTTTCTTAACCAGGTTGGAGATCTCGCTCCGCACAAAAGCCAGTTCATTCATTTGGCGGCGCCGATGTCGGGTCCCCTGGGCGAGTGCAAATATTTGGTCCATATTTTCTCCTGCGGTGTGGAGGTGTTTCATTCGCAACTGCCGTTTTCCCTTCGCGAATCCATACTGGACCAGATGATCGCCAAACGGATTGCTGGGGCGCCGGATGGAAAGCCCCAGCCCTTCATCGGCCCGCCGCCGGACTATCCGAAGCAATTAAAGAAATCTAGAATCAAGGGCACCGTACGGCTGCACTTCACGATTCGCGCCAACGGCGAGGTAAAAAACCCCACGATCGTCTCTGCGTCTGATCCCGCGTTCGGCGAAGCAGCCTTGGACTCGATCCGAATCTGGCGTTTCCTGCCCCGCATCAAAGGCGGCCACCCCGTCGAGACTGCGGTCGACCTCCCGGTCGAATTCGAGCCGCCAGAAAAATCCTGAGCGCGCGATTGCCCAGGCAGGCGATCAGCCGAGAAAGATTTACCGCAGAGAGCACGGAGTATGCAGAGCAAAATCGCTCGCTCCTGCCTCCTGGCTCCCTAAAAATGGCGCGGTGGAGGTGACTCGAACACCCGACCGGCGGTTTAGAAAACCGCTGCTCTATCCAGCTGAGCTACCACCGCGTGAAATGCCAACCTAAGCATTAACCAAAATCTGGGCACATCCTAGAAAACTTTATGCGTCATCGCCGGGACAAAAACAGGCGAGAGGTCCTTCGGCAACTTCCGAAATTTGTTATCCCCGTCCGTTGGGCCGATCACAATCTGTGACTTGCAGGGAATCCATTCAGCACGGTGTTCTGCAGTGGAAGTCGGAAGATGTCCGCTTCTCCAGTGACTAATTTGCTCCCCACGATTTCAGGCGCTTGTCGCGCCGCCTTTTTGCTTTTCGTGATCGGTCACGTACTCGAAGCCAAAACAGAAACCACAGCGGCCCCCGCCCCCGCGGGGTTTACCGAGCGCGTCGCCTGCATCGCATCACCGGATCAAAGTTACTCCTCCTACACTCCCTCTTCGTTTGATCCCTCCATGCAGTGGCCAATTCTGCTGTGCTTTGACCCAGCCGGAAAAGGGGACCGCCCCGTCCGGCTGTTCCAGTCCGCTGCTGAGAAGCATGGATACATCGTCGTCGGTTCGTACAACTCGCGGAACGGCCCGTGGGAGGACAATAAATTCGCCTCCGATGCAATGCTCCACGACGTCATCAGCCGTTGGCCCATCGATGGGCGGCGGGTTTACGCGGTCGGGTTTTCCGGTGGTGCCCGTTGGGCCAGCAACCTTGGCACTGTGGGAGTCGCTCGCGCCGTCGTCGCCTGTAGCGCCGGATTTCCAGGCGGAGAAACACCAGAAGAGGTGCGGTTCGATTTCTACGGCACCGCAGGAAATGAGGACATGAACCGCGAGGAGATGGTGCGCCTTGAATGCGATCTATCCACGCTCCCGATTGCCCACGCACTTAAAATTTTTCCCGGCGGACATGAGTGGCTGCCTGAGCGCTTCACCAACGAGGCCCTGGACTGGCTAGATTCCCGGTTTCGGCATGTCGGCATTCGCGACCGCTACACCGCGCTGATCGGCGAAGAATTTAAGGAACGACTCGCTGCGGCCCGTACGCTTCCGCGGCGCGAGGCCTTCCTGGAATACAATGCCCTGACCTCCGATTTTAAGGGTTTGCTCGAGCTGGACGCAGTGAGCAAGGAATTGAAGGTCCTTAGGAAGAGCGCCGAGATCGGTGAAGCCGAAAAGCAGGCGGTAAAGCACCGCGCCGCGGAATTCCGCGAGTACCTGCACCGCGCCCGAGAGCGTAAGTCCCCCACGGCGGCGGCGCTGACAGCGCAATGGCAAGACCGCGCCCATTCTCCCGATGACACCGCGGATCGCCGCGAAGCCCGCAGCTTGGTCGCTGCCGCCACGCTGCATTGCATGTCTGCGGCCCGAGCCAGCCTTGCAGCGAATAGCGACATGACCACAGCCGCGGTGTGTGCCGAACGCTCCGTGCAACTGCGACCGAACCAGCCGATCCTCGCCTTCAATTTTGCCTGTCTCGAAGCCCTGGAGGGGAACCCCGCGGGGGCTCTCGCGACGTTGCAGCTCGCCGCCCGTGCCGGATTCAAGGATATACAACTCGCGTGGACCGAGCCCGCCTTCAAGTCGCTTCGTCGCGATCCCGCATTTCAGGTGGTTCTCAAGGCGATGAAAAACTGAGCCGCACCGACGACCGCGTATATCGAATCGAACCAACTATAGCGTAGCCGCACAAAGTGTAATGATAATTAAACAAAACTGGATTTTCATAGCAGGAAAAATTCTTGGTTAACATTAAAGATCTGGCGCGCACGTGCCCGGCGCGACACGGGAGTGACCGACATAGTCGTTTGCACCTGGTTAGGCCCGTGCTCTTCTGAATAAAATCCCCACGATCAGAAGAAGGCTTCCCAGATATCCGTACGTGGAAGGCTCCGGGACCGCTGCAGCGCTGACCACTGAAATAGCCAAAGCAGGCACATAGCTTACTCTGCTTTGATGCCATTCACCATCAAAGTAGTTAAAGCTTGATGATGAAAGATCCCAGTCCCCGCCATCTGGGCGCGAAAACCCAACATGGGTGCTTCCCCATATCTCGTACGCCGTGTCTTCACTTGCGCCTGCAACGAAAGAATACGTCGTTTTAGCATTCAACTGCAGGGAATGAAAGTCGAAGCCCACAATATTAAGTCCATCATTGGGGTTCGGATCTAGGTAATTATGGTCCACGACATTAAATACCGTCGCTAGAGACGGTCCGACTGGCCGCCCGATACTGTCCGTCGCGAATATCGATCCTTGAAAACCGATAGGGTCTTTCAGCCGACGTACTGTAACGTCAATGAATGATAAATTATATACCTGGTTGTCCGTAGTAAAATCGTATCCCACTCCAATCGGAGGGAAAGTCTGCGCGACGTCTAACGGCTGCGATAGACTCGAAATAAATGTGGCTTGCGAAAACCCGGTTTTGGCGGCTAACGCAAAACCCGCGATCAATAGCGCTGTTCTTAGGAGTATGTTTTTCATGTTGATCTAACGATTTTCAGTGATGCAAAACAGGAGATCTGCTGGTTGAGTGCGAAAAGTTAATTATGGCCCAGCCGGAGCTGACGCGGAATTACATCATTCCGATGGCCGAGTGTAAGCCACACTCCGAATTTGTGTTCGGCGAAAAGCTGCTGCGCAAAGCAACAAAACTGCACCCATCGCCCCGTAGGTCGAAGGCTCAGGCACCGCATTGGGAAGTTTCTTGCCGGTAACCACTATATTGTCGATGCCAATCGAGCTCCTATCAGGAATGCTGGTGCCTTCATATAGGCCGTAACTGAAACGAATTTCTTGGATACCATAATCAGCGGTCCAAATATCTTCACTTAACAATACGCCATTTTGGTATACATCCCAGATACCATGGGTTTGATCGACGGCGACTGTAAGATGATACGCGGTACGATCCGAGAACCTGCCAATGGTCTTGTAATAATACCCCGACATGCTCCGACCGAAGAGTCCGATTGTCCCATCATATCGAAAGTCCAGACGTCGGATGGTAGGCGTATCGAAGAACATAGCGAATTGAGCTGGTGACCCGAGCAGCCCTATTGAATCGAAATCAAAGTCAACGCGCAGACTTGGCGTAAAAGGTGCCGGTAATGTGAGCACGAACTGATCATAATAAAACGTAGGATCGTTACCCGTCATGTCCATCCGGAGTGGCTGGTTTAAAAGATGGTCATACGAGGAAACCACCGTCGGCGTTCCAGAGGTAATTCCAGAAACTTCATTGGGGCCAGATCCAACCGATACGGGAACACCCACAGTATGCGTCGGCGAACTGAAATCGATGTCGTAGTAGATCTGGGCGTGTGCAGCCACGTTTAGTACCGCGAAAGCAGCAGCAAGTAGATAGCTTTTCATAGTGAAGTAAGGAATGAGCTGAAACAGATAGCCCGCAAAAACTCCCTCGCTTCGTGGACCCCGTCTATCGCGACAGCAAATAATTTAGCGACAGAAGGTGGTTTTTCAGGGAATCCCCTACAATGTCCGCGCTCCCGCCGGGCAGAAGGCGCGTTAAGGCCTGACGTCTTTAGCCGGTTGTCTTGACGGGCCGCCTTATGTGCAGAAGGCCGCGACCACGTCGTGGGAAAAGAAGGATTTCTGGGCTTCCCAAAAAATTTGGGTCACACGGAGATGTTTAACCGCGAACTCGGTCAAACTCGGGACGAGATTTGGCCAGGCCGATTCTGGGACGGTCATATCGTTCGTTCTGCCTAAATAGTTATTCCCTTTTTGCGTCTGTTGCACCAACAACGATCTGCCTTTCAAGCTCGGCATCGGAGAGTTTGCTTTGGGTCAGGTCATGCGCGCCGAGTCTCTTTCCCGTCGGCGTTCGGCCTTTGCCGTCGGTGCCATGACAAGAGGCGCAATTAGTAATATATAACTTTTGTCCATCTGCCGCGCTGGCAACGACTGTATTCAGGAGCACCGCGGCAAAGAATATAATGATCCGGCTTGGGTTGTTCATAGTATACGAAACGCAGAAAGTTAGTTAACCGCTAACGAACGCTAATTTTCGCTCATGTAGAATGACGGGGCAGCAAGGCTATTCTCGTTATCGAGCTCGGCAAGTGAACGGGCTCGTTAACAAAGGGTTTTCAATTAGCGGATATCAGCGAAAATTAGCGGTTCCATGTTCGGTTTCGTGTGACGTTTGTTTTGAACACGAAGGGCGCCAAGGACCGCAAAGAAGAGACAATCCATTCTCTGCGTACTCTGTGCTCTCTGCGGTTCAATTTCCTTGTTGAATATTGGATATGGAAAGCCGGAAAGCAGGAATCGGAGCAAGGTCGGATCGTGAAGACGCGGAGGGGTCGAGGTAATAGGCCACAGAGAGCACGTAGGGAAAACCAACGAAACGGTGGATTGTGCTGCGCATCTAGGCGGTGAAACCAAGCTTATCTTTGCGGCACTTTGCGTTCTTGGTGTTCAGAGATTACCGGCTCGTTCCAGCGTTCCTTATTCAATATCATTTCCTGTCCAACATCGACTCTAGCCTAACTTGAGCCGCTCCAAACCACACCTCACAGCGCCCCATTCAGATCGATTTGGAATCCGGCGCTCCGGAGTTCACGGGCGAGGCGCATTTTCCAGCCTTCGTGGTGATCAATCGCGACGGTATTTAGGCCTAACACATGGGTCGCTATCTCAAGATTACCTTGGGTAAGGACCAACACTTTGTCGGCCCCCAGCTTGGCCGTGATATAGCCCAATTCCAAAACCAGGGTTTGAGCCGGCCGTGAGCGTTTCTCTCCGGGCAGGCCGGCCGGATAACCGACCTCATCGAGCGTCAACAGGACCACCGCGAACTTGGCCTGAGCAGCCAGACGCGCGAGCTCTTCACCGGCAGTCGCCGGGTCCACCAGAGTCGCTTCGCGAAGAACGAGGGGCGCGACACCGATCGCTTCAAAATAGCGACTGACCGTTTGCCGGGCGGTCTCATCCCGTCCATGCAGAAAGAGAATCGGTTTGGCTTTCCGCATCGAGAGCACGGGCGGTTCTGGGAGAAACACCGTCGGCGTCGACTTGGTTTTCTTCTCCACCTTCGGAGCCGGCGGCAGCGTGGGCTTAACTCTCGCAGTCGTGGTACGGGGAGCAGCGCGTGCCGGAGCGGCAAAGGGCGCAAGGCGGCTCGCCACAAAAACGCCTTCGTTGCCGTCGTCCCCTTTCCATTGTCCGGTCAGAGAATCGTCCAGCTCGAGTGAGCACAGGATATGAATCCTGCTGAACGGAAGCGAACCAGGCGCGCAAGTGAGCGTAAGTTCCAGCGCATCGCCATTCCGCGTGTCACCTCTGACGTCGTAGGCCTGCCGACGGCCCAAGTTGGGCGCGTGCAGGTGGGCAACGCCCTCAATCTGCTCACCATGGCTGTTGAGCTCCAAAGTGAGGCTACCGTGGTCAGTCCCCACAAATTTTCCGCTCCAAGACCCTGCGATCGTCGGGGTATGCATGGCCGCGAGTCATGGCGGAGTCAGCCGAAGTTGTACAGCCGTTAGGACGTGTCCGTTGTTGTTTACGGTGCTTTGAAATATGGCACGGTTGACCGCCCCCCCTCAGGCGCCATCTCTGTCGATCCCGCCAGTAAGCCCAGCGATTAACCTCAAGAAGGAATCCTTTCTTTCTCTTTCTTCTTTATCGTTCTCTTTCGTCAGGGCTTGAGATTGCCTCGAATTAGTGGAGACAGACAAGTGCGTGAAGACGTAGCTGTTTGGTCGCTTCCGAGGACAGGAGCGTAAAGCTTGCCGCAGGAAGCGACCAAACAGCGGCTCATGCCTGCGTCGCCGATTTGGGCGTCAAGGAAAGGACCCAATGAAAGAGCCAAATGTGAATGCAAACTGCCGGCAACCCCGGCGACACCACGACGAGACATTCAAGCGTCACGCGGTGGAATTATCGTTAAGCGCAACACGCACAGTCAAAACGGTGGCGCAGGAACTGGGCGTACCCCAATCCGTGCTGTACCGGTGGCGAGAGCTGTACGCGCCGCGAGCGAGCGGCGGTGAAGGCCTGGATAGGCCGCGCAGCCTTGAACAAGCCGAGGCGGAGAACCGGCAACTGCGGGCCGAAGTGATCCGGATGAGGGAACGCGAGACCGTGCTAAAAAAATCGCTGGGCATCCTCTCCGAAACGCCCGAGAGCGGTATGCCCAGGTTAAAGCAATGAAGGGCGAACACTCCATCCGCGGCCTGTGCGAACTGCTGGAGGTCTCGTCGAGCGGTTACTACAAATGGCTGCACGCCCGACCCGGTGCCCGGCAACGCGAGGACGCGGTGCTTGCGGTGAAGATCGCCGCCGCGCATCGCCACAGCCGTGGCAACTACGGCTCGCCCCGCATCGTGGCCGAGTTGCGCGACCAAGGAACCAAAACCAGTCGTCGACGCTGTGCCCGATTGATGCACGACCAGGACCTGCGTGGCCGCAAACGCCACAGCCGAAAACCACGCACCACCGACAGCCGTCATGACCGACCCGTGGCGGAAAATCGTCTGGCCAAAAGCCCTGCTCCGACCAAGGCCAATCAGATCTGGATCACCGACATCACCTACCTGCAAACCAGCGAAGGCTGGCTGTTTTTGGCCGCCATCCTTGATGCGTGGAGCCGCCGTGTGGTCGGCTGGGCTTGTGCCCCCACGCTGCACGCCAGCCTGGTACTGGCCACCCTGCACCGCGCCATCCGCAACCGTTGTCCAGAACCAGGCCTACTCCACCACTCCGACCGCGGCAGCCAGTACGTCGATGCCGACTACTTGCAGGCCATGGCCGCGACCGGCATCGAACGCAGCATGAGCCGCGCAGGCAATTGCTACGACAACGCCACCATGGAATCGTTCTGGAGCACGCTCAAGACCGAGACCGGATTGGAAGAAGGCTTGTTGCTTAGCCGTCACCAAACCGAGCTTGCCGTCTTCGATTACATCGAGACCTTCTACAACCCAGTGAGACGCCACAGCTCGCTCGGTTACCTCTCCCCTGTGGCCTTCGAAAATAAACAAACCCTAAACAACATCAAAGTCGCTTAGATCGGTGTCCACTTTTTCGAGGCAAGCCCAGTTTTAGGAAGCGCGAGAACGAGAAAGATAAAGATAGTGAGAAAGATTCAGAAGCGGTTCGGGGCTCGTTCCAGTGTTCCTGAGTTCCAGATTAATCTTTGCAGGTTTCAACCATCGTTGTGCGCGTACGAGTCATGCCAGGTGTGCAGGCAAAGCCACCCAAGGAAATAGACGACGCTGACAAGGGCGAAACCGAGCAGGCAGCAAACTGCGGCGGTGGCAAATAACGCCGGAGTTTTCAGTTGAGCGCTGTAAATCACGGTGCGGAACCCGAGCCCGCCAACCCCGCCGGCCGAACTGCCGGCGAAGAAATCGCCCACGACGGCGCCGATCGGCGCAAGGATGGCGGAGATGCGCAGGCCGGTGAAGAAGTAGGGCAAGGCCGCGGGCATGCGCAGCAGTGCGATCTCCTGCCAGCGCGTGGCCTTACTCATGCGAAACAGCTCGACAAGATTTGTGTCGGTCGAGATCAGGCCTTGGGTGGTGTTTACGACGAGGGGGAAGAAGCTCACGAGGAAAGTTATCAGCACCGTGCTGACTAAACCCGAACCAAACCAAAGTAGTAAAATCGGGGTCACAACGATGATCGGCGTCATTTGCAGGGCCATGAGGTAAGGAAAAAGGCTGGCGCGAATCCATGGCGACAGGCTGAGCAACACCGCAGCAGCGACGCTGGTGATGACGGCGAGGGGAAAGCCGAGAGCGGCCACGAGCGCGGTGTTGCGCGCAGCTTCAAACAAGACCGTTCGCTCGCTGACCGCGGCCTGCAGTACGGCTACGGGCGAAGGAAAGAGATAGGTCGGCAGGCTGAAGACGGCGCACGCGGCCGCCCAAAGACCAAGCATCACCAAGCCAAAACCAACGGGTAAAAATACGGGGAGCCACCGCGATTTCATTTCTATAGGGTGACTGTCGGTGCTGGGAGTTCTGCCGCTCGCAACAACCGCGAGACCTCGCGCACTAGTTGAAAGAATTCCTCCGACCGACGGGTTTCGGCAGTGCGAGGATAAGTGAAGGGGACCGCGATCTCGGCATGGATGCGTCCGGGGTTGGACGCCAGCACCACGATGCGGTTGGACAGAAAAACCGCTTCGGCGACCGAGTGCGTAACGAAGAAGGCGGTCCAGATTTGTTCCTGGCGCAGGGCGAGCAGCTCTTCGTTGAGGTGATCGCGCGTGATTTCGTCGAGGGCACCGAAAGGTTCGTCGAGCAGCAGGATTTCCGGCGAAAGCGAAAGCGCGCGGGCGAGCGAGACACGCATTTTTTGTCCACCTGAAAGCTGGCGCGGAAAAGACGTGGCTTTTTCTGTCAGTTTGACGCGTTCCAATGCCCGCTGACAGATGGTTCGGCGTTGCTCGGGCGGGCTGCGGCGCAAGGTGAGGGGGACTTCCACGTTACGTCGAACGCTCAGCCAGGGCAGAAGAGTCGGTTCCTGAAACACGAAGGCGAGTTCGCGCTTCGGCCCCCCGGGAGCTTCGCCGTCAATTTTGAGGGAGCCGGCACTGACCGGGCTGAGTCCGGCGATGAGGCGCAGCCAGGTCGACTTGCCGCAGCCGCTTGGCCCGATCAAACCGACGAAATCACCGCGTGAGGCGGAAAAATTGATTCCATCCAATACCAATGGTCCACCGCCAAAGCGCTTTTGCACCGAGGTAAACTCAACCATGGGCGATGTCGTTGGCATGTCGGCCATACCAGATTCAACCCGGGCTTTGACGCAAGCGAACTGGTACCATGGAAAGGCGTTGTTGTAGCAGTTCGGATGGTGTGTAGCCGCATCCAACAAGATGCGGATTTCGGTGGTTCTACGTGCGCTGCTTAATGGCAGCGGCTACTCCGCCATAGCTAGTTTTGCTTTAGCTTATTCAGGGAGTCACTGGCGGAGGTGAAGTGCGGGTCGAGCTCGACCGACGTTTCGTACGCTTTGCGGGCGCCGTCTTTGTCTCCCATTTTTTCCAGGACCGCACCTATGCGCCAATGGACAAAAGCAGGTCCGGGCGATTTGGGCGGCTGCGTCAAGCCCAGGCACCTTCTCAACGTCGCCAGTGCCGTCTCGAGATTCTGTCCGCTGATAATGGCGATGCGTCCGTACTGGAGGGAAAGATTATAGTCGTCCGGCTTTTGAACCAAACCGTCGCTGCAGAGCTGAAATGCCGCGGCAAAATCTTTGGCATTGGTTTTGGCAACGATGGCGAGCAAACGGGCGCGGTCAGGGTCGCGTTTCTGGATCGCTTCGAGATGTGCATTTGCTTTCGACGCGCTGCCGAGCGGCCAGGGCGCTTGTCCGAAAAATTGATAAAGCGCTTCGTGAGCATCGAGGTGGTCCGGATCGAGCGTGAGGAGTTTTTCCAGCGCTTCACGTCCGCGGGTCGCCGCGCCGAGGGAATGTTTGATTTTGGCCAGGTCGAGAGAACTCCCGCCATATTCAAAGAGATAGTCGGTACGGGTAGGTTCGAGTTGAACCGCCTGATCAAACCACGACACGGCATTTTCCAGAAGTGCCGGGTCATGGGTTCGAACGAGCGTCAGACCGAGATAGTAACAAGCTGCTGCGTTCTTTGGCTCCGCAGCGGTGATCGTCTCGAGCGCGAGTCGGGCCTCGGTGAGCTTTCTTTCCTTATAAAGAGCGATGGCATCGTCGAGTGGCGCGGCCAGTGCAAGATTTGCCAAAAGAAATAACGACAAAGCCGAGAAAACGCGTGCGTGCATGGTGCTCTAAACAGCGGCAGGTGCAGGAAATTTCAAGCGCTACCTCAGAGACGCCGAGCTTGGTGGACGTGGCTACGGCAAGAATGATCGCAAGGGGAGGCCTCTACTCGTAACGCAGGGCCTCGATCGGGTCCAGTTGAGCGGCTTTGCGGGCCGGGTAGAAACCAAAGAACATACCGACCGCGCTGCTACACAGGAGAGCGACGGTGATGGCGGAGGTGGAGACCAGAGTCGGCCAGTGATTGAGGGCGGAGATCAGTTGCGAGGTACCAACACCAACCAGCACGCCTAAAATGCCGCCGAGCAAACTAAGGACGACGGCCTCAATCAGAAACTGCGTGAGGATGTCGCGGCCATGGGCACCGATGGCAAGACGGATACCGATTTCTCGGGTACGCTCGGTGACGCTCACCAACATAATATTCATAATTCCGATACCACCGACGAGAAGTGAAACCCCGGCAATGGCACCGAGCAGGAGGGTCATTGTGCGGGTCGTGGCGGTGGCGGCATTGGCGATTTCTTCCTGACCGCGGATCGTAAAATCGTCGTCGCGACCGCCTTCGAGGCGATGCCGCTGGCGGAGCAGATCGGCCATGTCGGTCTGGATGCGACTGGCGACTTCGGCCGACTCAGCCTGAACGTTTATCATATTAATATTGGTTCGTTTCGAAACGCGTTTCATCGCGCTGGTGTACGGGATCACAACTACGTCATCTTGATCCGTGCCCATCACGGAAAGTCCTTTCGATGTGAGGACACCAAGAATCTTGAACGGAATGTTGCGGATGCGAATCGTCTGGCCGATCGGGTCTTCGGTGGGGAAAAGCTGAGTGATGATCGTTTTGCCCACAATGCAGACTTTGCCGGCGCCGCGGATATCTTGATCGGTGAACATTGCGCCGCTGGTCAGCGCCCAGTCGCGGATGGTCAGGTAATCCGGGCTCTCGCCGAGAATGGTGGTGCCCCAGTTGAGGCCGTTGGCGAGCACTTGCTGGCGGTCGCGAACTTCGGCGCTGACCGCGGCGACACCGCGAACTTCGCGTTCGATTGCGACGGCATCGTCAACCGTGAGCGTGCCGGCTCCACCCCAACCACTGCGCACGCCCCCCGTCGAAAAATTGCCGGAGAAAATCAGGATCACGTTTTGCCCGAGGCTGGCGATCTGCCCCTCGACCTGGGCTTTCGCGCCGTTGCCGATGCTGACCATGGCGATAACGGCGCTGACGCCGATGATAATGCCGAGCGCCGTGAGGACGGAGCGGAGCTTGTTGCGCCGTAGGGCGCGTAAAGCAATGAGCGAGGTGGCAGCGATTCTCATGATGAAGCTCCGATCAGCTTGGCGGCGGCTTCGGCGTCATTCAGTTTCTTCAATTCTTCGACGGCGATCAGGCGTGGATTGACCTGGACGTCGCTCACGACGCGCCCGTCCCGCAGGATGAGGTTGCGCTTGCAGAAGCGGGCGATGTCGAGTTCGTGCGTAACCATCAGAATGGTGATGCCTTGTTCGTTGAGCTTTTGGAAAACGCCCATGACCTCGACGGAGGTGCGGCTGTCGAGATTGCCGGTGGGTTCGTCGGCGAGCAGCACCTGCGGATTGTTGACCAGGGCGCGGGCAATGGCGACGCGTTGTTGTTGTCCGCCTGAAAGCTGGTTGGGTAGGTGATCGGCCCGGTTGGCGAGGCCGACGATCTCGAGCGCCTGCATCGCCCGGTCGCGCATGTCGTGGGCGGTCACGCGTTGCTTGGTGTAAAGCATCGGTAGTTCCACATTCTCCAGGGCGGTGGTGCGGGCGAGCAGATTGAACCCTTGAAAGACGAAACCTAGCTTCTGGTTGCGAATGTCGGCGCGTTCGTTGCGATCGAGGTCCGACACATCAACCCCGTCGAGCAGATAGCGACCCTGCGAAGGACGGTCGAGACAACCGAGGACATTCATCAAGGTGGATTTGCCCGAGCCCGAAGCGCCCATGAGCGCGACGAACTCGCCTTTTTGGATGTCGATGGTGACGCCGCGGACGGCGTGAACCGAGATCTCCGTGCCATTGCCGTAGATCTTGTGGATATCCTCTAGTTTGACCACAGGGGGAGTCATGGCGCAGTTTAGAAACGACGCGGTCCGCCTGGGCCACTGGACCCGCCAAAGGGATTGCTGGCGGGGGCGTTGGCGCTGCCCTTATTGGCGACGCTGATGCCGGTTACGATGACATCACCTTCCTTCAATCCGTCGATGGCCTCCGTGGCGATGCCGTCGGTAATCCCGAGTTTGACGCTGACCGCTTGGAGTTGCGGTGCATTTGGATCGGTGCCCACGAGTTTGTAAACGGTGCGTGTGACCGGAATGCCGGCGGGGGTGGCGTTGCGATTGCCGCCGCCGCCGAAGCGGCTGAAGTCGATTTCGATGCCACGCGTCCTGGCGAGATCCTCGGCTTTTTGCCTCATCTCCGGAGACATCGGCCCGCTGCCGCGCTGGAAACCGACCTCTTGCATGATTCCCCATATTGCTTTGCGCCGTTCGTCGTCAGAAAGCGGTTTGGCGACGGGTGCGGCGGCCGCGGTTGCGCCATCGGCGGCAACGACGGGAAGGACCTTGATGCTTTCGGGAATGCGAACGCGTAATGCGCCATTGGATACTTTGAGCGTCGCATCACGACGGGCAACCACGATAGAAACATTAGCGGTCATGCCTGGTTTTAGTTTTAGATCTTCATTTGAAACATCGATGATCGTGGAATAGACGACGACGTTTTGGGAAGTTTTCGGTGAATTGCGTATTTGGGACACACTCCCGCGGAATTGGCGGCCAGGGAAGGCGTCCACCGTGAAATTAACCGTCTGGCCGAGATTGACATTGCCGATGTCGGCTTCGGAGACGTCGGCGTTGATCTGCATGCGAGTGAGATCATTGACGATAATGAACAGAGTGGGCGCGCTGAGACTTGCGGCGACGGTGTTGCCGACGTCGACCTGCCGGGAGATCACGGTGCCGTCGATGGGCGAATAGATCGTGCAACGGGCAAGGTTCACCTGCGCATTGTCCAGCATCGCGGTCTGGATTTTTACCTGGGCTTCCGCCTGCTGCAACAAAGCTTCGGCGGTGTCGAGGTCCGACTGGGTCACCAAATTTTGTTGGGAAAGCTTTTGCGTGCGCTCCGTATTCACCTTCACCAGATTGTAGTTGGCTTTGGCGTTCGCCAACTGGCCCTCGGCTTGGAGTGCGGAAGCTTTATAGGTCGACGGGTCGAGCTCGGCCAGGAGCTGGCCTTTCTTCACCGGCGAATTCCAGTCAACGTACAGTTTTTGAATAATGCCGGAAATCTGGCTGCTGACATTGACGTTGAGCACGGCTTCGAGGCCGCCGGTAGCGGTTACGGTTTGCACGAGTTCGCCGCGCGCGATTGTGACGGTGGAAATCTCGGGTGGTTTTTCTGAACCTTTAGTCCAGTAGAAATAACCGGCCGCGACTGCGGCGACCACAAGCCCAAGGATGATTAAGCCACCGAAGCTGCGTTTCTTTGCCATATAGAGATTGGAGAGGAAATAGGTTTACCTGAGCGAAGCAACCGGCGCCTTGCCGCAGGCGTAACGCACGGAGTTGGATTCGTTTTGGAAATCAGGCGGACGCAGTGACGTCAAACTTCAGTCCAAGTAACCGCGCGTTTGGCCTTTCTCGCGGCGGGCCTGGATGGTGCGTGGCGTCGTCCCGTTTTTTAGGTTGTGTGAGGAACGTGTCTTAATCTTCATCGGCGTCGGCAATGGATTCTGCCTTCCTGCATTTCGCAGGTAAACCGCCCGGCTCGCGCTGGTGCTGATGACTCCTACTGCGAACCAACGCACTAGGAATTCATATGTCTCTTTATCTCTGGATAACACTTGGCAGCGCCCTCGGTGGACTCGCTCGCTTCATCCTGTCTGGCTTCGTCGCCCATCACGTCGGCGAAACCTTTCCTTGGGGAACATTAATTGTGAATGTCTCGGGCTCGTTTATCATCGGGTTCTTCTCCACCCTGACCGATCCTGACGGGCGTTTCTTGGTCGGCGGCACGACCCGGCAATTTGTGACGACGGGGCTGCTCGGCGGCTTCACCACGTATTCGTCCTTCAGTCTGCAAACGCTCTCGCTGGCCCGAGACGGTGAATGGTTTCGTGCCGGGGCTAACGCGACTGCGACCTTCGTTGTCTGTTTCATGGCCGTGTGGCTTGGCTACGTGTGCGCCGCCTGGCTTAACTCCTTGAAAGGATCCTGATCATGCAACTGCCCACTGAATCCGTTTTGCTTCGCATCTTCATCGGCGAGTCAGACCGCCATGCCGGCTTGCCGCTGTACGAAGCCCTTGTGCTCAAGGCCCGCGAAGCCGGTCTGGCCGGTGCAACGGTGCTGCGCAGTCCGATGGGGTTTGGCGCTGCCAGCCGGTTGCATACCACGAAGATTCTACGCCTTTCCTCCGACCTGCCGATGATCGTCGAGATCGTGGATGAGGAGACGAAGATCGAAGCGTTCCTGCCCGTGCTCGACCGGATGATGGGTGGAGGACTGGTCACGCTCGAAAAGGTTCGCGTGCTGCACTATCGCCACCAAAACGGCGCGTCCCCGACGGAGGGTGCGAGGCAATGAGGCGGCTTTTCGACTATCGAGAACACCTCGGCAGCATCGCGCAACTTCTGCGCTGCACCCTGCTGGTCATTCCTGTGGGGATAATGGCTGGTTCGGCCAGTGCATTGTTCCTCTGGTCGCTTGACCAGGTCACCGAACTGCGTTGGGCGCACGGCTGGCTGGTCTTTCTATTGCCCGTGGCGGGATTGGCGGTCGGCTGGATTTATCACCGCGTTGGCCAGTCCGCCGAGGGTGGCAATAATCTCATCCTCGACCAGATTCACAAGCCGGGTGGTGGCGTACCGAGGCGCATGGCGCCACTGATCCTCGTGTGCACGCTGGTGACGCATCTCTTCGGCGGTTCCGCCGGGCGCGAAGGCACGGCGGTGCAGATGGGCGGAAGCCTGGCCAGTCTTTACGGGCGGCTCTGTCGCTTCGGAGAGGAGCATATGCGCGTGCTGCTGATGGCCGGCGTGGCGGCAGGCTTTGGCTCGGTTTTTGGCACGCCATTGACGGGAGCGATATTTGCCATGGAAGTCCTGGTGATTGGCCGCATGCAGTACGAGGCGCTCATCCCAGTGTTGGTGGCGAGCGTGGTGGGCGACGTGACGTGTTCTGCGTGGGGCGTGCATCACAGCATCTACCACATTGCGATTGCTGATGGTGCCGGGATGCACGCTGCCTTTGAAGGACGGCTCGTGGCGTTGACGGTTCTGGCGGCGATGGCGTTCGGACTGACAAGCCGGCTGTTTGCCGAACTGACGCACTGGCTACAAAAGAGTCTCAAGCTTTGGGTTCCGTCCTCGCCCTTTCGGGCCGCGCTCGGCGGCGGTGTCGTGATTGCGCTGATGTATCTGGCCGGCACGCGCGATTACCTCGGGCTTGGCGTTCATGCACCGGCCACCGGCGGCGTGACGATCCTTTCGGCCTTCACCGCGGGCGGGGCGCAACCGTGGAGTTGGGCGTGGAAACTTATTTTCACTGCGGTGACGCTGGCGGCGGGTTTCAAGGGAGGGGAAGTGACACCACTCTTTTTTATCGGCGCGGCGCTGGGAAATACGCTGGCCGGGCTGTTGGGAGCGCCGGTCGATCTTTTTGCGGGCCTCGGTTTCATTGCAGTCTTTGCCGGCGCCACCAACACGCCGCTCGCCTGTACGGTCATGGGGATCGAACTCTTCGGCGCACACTACACCGTGTATTTTGCCGTGGCTTGTTTTGTCGCCTACTATTTCAGCGGCCATTCCGGCATCTACTCGGCGCAACGCATTGGGCTGGGCAAGCGGCCTCAGACCAACCTGTCGCCAGACCTGTCACTCCGCGAAGTACGTGAAATAGAGCGGTCCGACCCTGAACCCTGAGGTTCAGGATTCGCGTTGCTCTCGGGCGAACGCTTGCTTCAACGCTTCGGCAACGTTGGGCGGGACGAAGTTCGAAACGTCACCGCCGTAGCGCGCCACTTGCTTCACGAGATTGGAACTCGTGTAGCTGTAAGATTCGTTCGGCATGACGAAGATCGTTTCGATCTCGGCTTTCAGGTGCCGGTTCATCAGCGCCATGTTGAACTCGAACTCGAAGTCGGACAGCGCGCGCAGCCCGCGGATGATCGCGATCGCTTTTTGCTCGATCGCGAAATCTACCAGCAGTCCGTCGAAACTCGTGAGCGAGACATTGGGGAACTGCGCAAGGTTGGGCCTTACGATTTCAAGCCGTTGGGCGGTCGTGAAGAGCGGGCCTTTGCCGGGATTGTCGGCAATCGCGACCGTCACACGGTCAAACAGGCGGGTGGCGCGTCCGAGGACATCGAGATGCCCGTAGGTAATTGGGTCAAAAGTGCCGGGATAAATGCAATGGCTCATCAGTAAAGAAAGGATTCTTGCCCGCGCGGGGATTCTCGGTCGTGATCGCGCGTCCAGTTGGAAGATTGCGAACACGATTCACAATTCGACCGACGAAGACGAGTAAGTTTTCACACTGACCAACCACGGCCATGAACCTGCCCAACCTGATCACGCTCTCGCGGATACCGACGATGTTTGTCATCGTGTGGTTGATGTATTGCTCGTGGTGGGGCGCGGCGACGCTGGCGTTCTGGCTCTTTATTGCCTCAGCGATCGGCGACTGGCTCGACGGCTACCTCGCGCGGAAGAGGAATCTCGTTTCCAATTTCGGGAAATACATGGACGCACTTTCTGACAAGGTGCTCATCCTCGGGATCATGGTGACATTTGTGGAGATGGATAATTCGAAGCTCTTTCTCGTGATGGTTCTGCTTACGCTGTGTCGGGAATTTTTGGTGAGCGGCATGCGAATGATCGCCGCGACCAAGGGCGTGGTGGTGTCAGCCGAACGAGGCGGTAAGACTAAAACCGTGATGCAACTCATCGCAGTCGGTTTTCTGTTATTTGTACCGGCAATGGAAAACGACTGGGCCAATTTTCTGCCCTTCTCGATCAGCAATTACGGTGAAGTGCTCTACAAAGCCGGCCTGGTGATTTTTATCGTGGCAACCGCTTTGACGGTAAGCTCTGGTGTGAGCTACGGGCTGAAGTATCGCCGGGTGTTTGACGATTCTGGGAAATGAGATTGCGCCAACCCATCTGGCCGCGGTTTCTGCCGACGAGAATCGTGCTTGCGATTGCGCGAGTCGGAGCGTGCGGGCGCATGCGGCGGGCGCCGGGCACCTGGGGTTCGCTCGCCGGCCTGGTTTACCAGCTGCTCATCTTTCACTATCAGTCCTGGCTCACGGTTGTGCTTTTCAGCCTGATCGCGATCTGGTTTGCCGTGGGCATCTGTGGTGAGGCGGAATTTCGCCTCGGCAAGCGTGATCCCGGGGAAATCGTGCTCGATGAATTTGTAGTGATGCCGCTGTGCTTTATTGGCTGGCCGATGATTGCGGCCGTGTTGCCCGGCTGGGCTGCGCCGTGGTTGGTCTACGTCGCGGCTTTTGCGCTCTTCCGGCTCTTCGACATCACCAAGCCTCTGGGCATCACCAAACTTCAAGATCTGCCCGGTGGCTGGGGCGTGGTTTTCGACGATGTTGCGGCGGCGCTGGCGGCCTGCGGCACCCTGCACGTCGCGGCGGCGGCGTGGCTATATTTTCATCGCTGATAATTGGCCCAAGCGACCGGGTAAAAACGGTGCTGAGATTACGCCCGCGGGTCGTGTCGATCTGGATACAAACCCGGAGGTCATTTCCGTTTAAGGCTCCAGTTTGGATTTAAACCTCTGAGTGAATAAATATGAGACTCAGGAACACTTGAACGAACCGTAAGCCACCAACTTTATTGTCACTCCCCCTTCCGTTCCAGAGTCCCAGCGTTCCAGATTCAATGCGCCTCCTGCCAAGCGATCGGCAATGCTCATTCGATGGCAATTTCTTGGTTGGCCGAGACGGGAGCCGCTTTTCAACCGGAAAAAATTAGCGTGAACAAACGTCCTTTAGCCGTTCAATTTTCAGCATTCCTTTTCTCCATGCCAAAAATGCTCTGTGTGTACTGCGCGTCCAGCGACCGGCTCGATCCAAAATATCCCCAAGCCGCTGCGGCGGTCGGGCGCGAGATGGTGCGACGCGGTTGGGATCTTGTTTATGGCGGAGGCAATGTTGGTTTGATGGGCACGCTGGCTCGTGCCGTGAAAACTTCAGGCGGTCGCGTCGTCGGCGTAATCCCGGAATTTATGAAGGCGAAAGAGCTGGCTTTTCTTGAGG
>Ga0302323_100000578_pt1 | contig 29395 bp, 21 predicted proteins | sample Fen_T0_3_FD_201950 | JGI IMG/M metagenome (GOLD analysis project Ga0302323, IMG submission 201950) | Peat permafrost microbial communities from Stordalen Mire near Abisko, Sweden - Fen_T0_3 | ecosystem: Environmental > Terrestrial > Soil > Wetlands > Permafrost | place: Sweden: Abisko...
GACGCCTCCGGGGTCGCTCTACGCTCGTTGCCAAAGAGTCCATGCAGAATGTCGAACCAGTGCCCAAACGACGGAAAGAGGCTCTGCTCCTCCCTGAGCGCGGCGTCGAGCGCATCGAGGAGGGGCTGCCTGCTTCCCGTGGACATGCATTGCAGCATCACGTGTCTCAACCGCGCAACTGGGGCCGGCTCTTCGGCCGGCGTTTCCGCGCTGGAACGACGCGTGGCGCATCCGCATGAGGATCGGAGAATCGTCCGCGTGGGTAGCACGACGGTCCGTCCGGCGACCCCGTGGATGGCGTCCACGACGAGGTCCAGGGCCGCTTCCCCGATCGCGTCGTACGGTTGGCCCGCCGTCGTGACAGTGGGATGGGTGCTCACGCAATCCCGAATGTCATCGAATCCTGTCACTGCCACGGCTTGGGGCACGGCAATCCCTTTCCTGCCGAGCTCCTCGATCGCAGAGATCGCGTTGTAATCGGTGGACGCCACAACGGCGTCGGGCGGCGACCCGGGCTGCGTGAGGAACGTCTGCACGGCACGCGCACCGTGGATCCGATTGAAGTCTCCGTGGTACACGAGGGTGGGGTCGTACGGGACACCGTGACCTTCCAACGCCTCGCGATACCCCGCTAGTCGCTCCATCGCTTCCGGATTGGTCGCAGCGCCGGCGATAAACGAGATCCGCTTTCGGTCGTGCTCCTCGATGAGATGGGAGACCATTTCGCGCATTCCCGCGCGGTTGTCAACGAGGACGCACGGCCGGTTTCCCACGGGCTTGCCGATCAGGATCTGGGGCACGCGTGGCAGAGACTGAAGAAACCCCTCCATGCGCGTGTCATCTGCGAAGTTCCCTATTGAGCCCGCGGCCACGACGATGCCGTCAAAGGTCACGTTGCGGATGACCGCGTAGAGGGTGGCCTTTTGGCGGTGGATCTCGTATGGATCCTCTATGGCGCCGCCGTCGATGGCAAGCAGATCGACGCCGCGCTTCTCCGCAGCCTTGACGAGCCCGCGCCACAGCTCTGCCGCGTAGTCCTCGGTAAGATAGCTGATCAGAAAGCCTATGGTGAGGCGGCGCGCGCCCATCAGAGGAGTGTCGACCGGGAACCAAGGACTGTCAACAACGGTGCCGAGAACAAAGGGCCCCAAAAGCGCCCGGCGTTGGCGCGACGTCTGCTCCTAGTCTTCTCACCGGCGCAGCAGGCGGCATGACAACGCCAGGCGAGGCGCGGCACTTGCTCGAGCGAAGGGCAGGCCTACTGTCCGGCGAGACGCGCGGCGAGTGCCGTCAGTGTCTCAGGAGTCCCGCCTTCGCTGTGCGCGAGGACAAGACGCCGCTGGCGCCTGAGACCGAGCGTGCCGGGGCGCGGGTTCTTGATGAGCGGCTCGAGCGCTGTCCGCGCGGCCTGGGCGCTCGCATAGTCGGCGAGGAGGACCTCAGCGCGGCCGGCCGCGACGTCGTAGGTTGCGAGAGAGCCGTGCTCGAACCCGTCGCGGCCGAGCGGCGCAAGCCAGGCTCGCTGGTTGAGGCCGAGCGGTCCTGCCAGGGCGACCTCAGTGCCGGCCACGCGTCCATCGACCGACAAGCTCGCAAAGAGCGTTCCGACGCCGCAGTCGCCGTCGAGTCGCGAGACGATACGCGCACACAGGTCGCGGACCGCATCATGAGCCTTCGCAAGCGGGTCCTCGTCACGACAGACCAGACAGCGACTGCCACGTGAGACGCGAACCTCGGCGTCTCCGAGGCTAGCGCGACAACCAGGGGCGATCTCGGCCTCGCTGCCAGGCCGCCGCATCGAGCTGTAAAGTGCGGCTGCGCTAGCCGCATCTCGCAGCGTGTAGAGCTCGACGACGACCTGCGTTGATGCGCGGCCGTAGCGGTGCACGGCCAAGTGCGAGAAGCCGTACTCCAAGAACGTGTCAGCGCCGCCGTCCATGTAGGCGTAGAGCGTCGCACCCGTGTAGCTCTCGGCCTCACCCACGTCCGTGTAGCCTCCAAGAACTGACCCGTCGGGCAGCGGGCCCCGCTTTCCGGCGCAGCCCGCAAGGGTCATCGCCGTCAGCGCGACCAACGGAAGTTGGCCCACGCGCGCGCGCGGCTTCATACCCGCCGTTCGACGATTTTGACGGCGTCGAGATCGGCCGTGCCCAGGCCGAGCTCGCTGGCGTGCTTGAGCTGGCGGTCGATCATCTCGACGGCGAAGGTCGGATCGTGGCGCGCCAAGATCCGCGCGCAGTAGGCGTCGGTCGCGACCATGTCACCGCACAAGACGATGCGGTTGACGCCCCTCACGATCTCGGAGCTGGCAGACAGCCCTGGTCCACTACGGGCGAGCAGAGCGCGCGCATCGACGATATTGAGCTGCGGCTTCACGGCGTCGGCGAAGTGGACCAGGCGCTGATCGAAGTAGCCCTGCTGCCGCTCGTTCTTGTGCGCGACCAGGCGGTCTGCCATGGCCACTGATCCGAAGTGGATCTTGAGGGCGCAAGTGAAGCGCGCTGAGCCGTGGCGCTTGACCAGAGGCAGACTGACGACGACAGGCGCCTCGTGGAGCACGCGATGCACGGCAACGGGAGAGGCGATGGGCCAAGCCGGGTTGCGCACCAGCTTGAAGTCGTCGCGTTCGAAGAAGTCAGCGGCCAAGACCTCGACACCTTGGCGCTGGACTTCGTCAAAGACATGCACCTTGCGCATCCCGGTCTCAGGAGCAAAGGCAGGCACGAGGTGAGTGCCGTGGGCCTCGAAGAGCGTCGTGCGCTCGAAGCCATCGTGCTTCAGGGCCTGCGAGACAGCGACCACGAGGTCCGGCGGTGTGGTCACGGGATAGGGTTGCGGCTGCACGAAGCTGCCTTTGAGGATGGCCTCGCGCCCGAACGACCGCAGCTTGTCGAAACCGCCCAGGACCTCGCCGGCGGCTTTGATCATGGCCGGCAGATCCTCACCCTTGATGGAGACGAGCAGCGGCCGGCCGCCCTCGACGAACGGGTTGGGAGCCACGTTCTTGCACCCTGGGATGCGCATCCCACAGCCGCTGCCCAGTCCGCCCAAGAGCACCGCGCCCGAAATGCCTGCGCCGGCCTCCATCATCTGACGGAGAAAACCGCGTCGATCGCAGCCGCCGTTCTCGCTCATGAGGCACCTCCCGTGGCGACCGGGATCCGATCGAGCCGCGGCCCAAGGAGTCGCAGGGTCGTCATCGTCAGCAGACCAAAGCCTGCTGCGCCGCCCCAGAGAAACTGGCCGACGACGATGGCGTTATTGGCTGCCATGCCCGCAAAGATGGTGCCGACCATCCCGATCAGGAACCCGAGCGAACCGAGCAGCGGCGTGGCCACGACAGTGGCGGCGCGCGCGCGCGTCCTCTTCAGCAGGGCCAGGCTACTGAGGCCGATGGCCAGACCAGCGACTGGCCAAGCGATCAAGGGCGTGCCCCATGTGCGGCCGATGAAGAAGGCCAAGCTCGCGGCCACGGCCGTGGCCAGGCCAGCCACGAGAGCCAGGCGCGGCCGGCGCGCGAGCAGTCCGCACGCGGCCGCGATGGCTGCCGTCGCGAGCACGGTGCGGGCCATGTTCGAGCCGACCAGCGCGCCTGCGAGCCAGCCGAAGACGCCGGCCAGCAGTCCCGCCAGCGACCATAAGGCAGCGTGGGAACGATTCATCGTGGACCTCCCGACTGACCATCGGCTATTCCTTCCGCGCACACTACTCGCCCCGCCGAGCGCGGTCAAGGCGTGTCTCTGGCCGCTGCGGGCCGCATTGCGGACCTGCCCGGCCCCTCTCGTTCGGAGGGACGCGTGCGCTCCTCACGCTCGACGGGGGGCGCATCCTCACAGCAGATCGTGGATGAGATCGCCGAGCTAGCCGTAGGCACTCGTTTTCTGATGCTGGCGCCGCTGGTCAAGGAGCGCAAGGGCGAGCACCGTGAACCGAGCAACAGCCGCATCATCGGAACCTCTGTGTGTCGCATGGTTCTGGGTCTGCAGGAGCAAGGGTGACGGGGGACACGTAGTCGTGCGGCATGCTCGTGCTCATGCGTCCGGACGGCGTGCGCGTGCTGTGGACTAGGCCTCGCCGTTACGCCTTTCTCGCGGCCAGGACTATACTCGGATCGTCCCTGTCCACGGAGGTGCGCTCATGGTCCTTCGCAGGTCCGCATCCGCGCTGCTGGCTCTCGCGTGCGCGTCCGGCCTTCTCGCCTTCGCCGCCGCTCCGCCCTCCGACGCCGATCTTCTCAAGAAGGCACAGGCGCTGTTCAGCCCGCTTCCGAAGATCATGGATAGCCGCGACAACCCGGTCACGGCTGCCAAGGTCGAGCTCGGCAAGATGCTCTACTACGAGCCGCGCCTCTCGAAGAGCAACGTCATCTCCTGCAACTCCTGCCACAACCTGGCGACCTACGGCGTCGACAACCTCCCGACCTCGATTGGCCACCGCTGGGCCGTGGGCACGGCCAACTCACCGACGACGCTCAACTCCGCGGCGCAGGTCGCACAGTTCTGGGACGGTCGTGCCAAGGACGTCGAGGAACAGGCCAAAGGCCCGATCTTGAATCCGAAGGAAATGGGCCTCGCCCATGCGGGCGTCGCCGTCGAGAACGTTGCCTCGATCCCCGAGTACGTCGCGCTCTTCACGAAGGCCTTCCCCGCCGAGAAGGATCCCGTGACCTACGACAACATCGCCCGCGCGATCGGCGACTTCGAGCGCACGCTGACGACGCCGGGACGTTTCGACAAGTACATCTCGGGAGACGCGGGCGCGCTCAACGCCAAGGAGAGAGCGGGCCTCGCCACGTTCATCGCGGCCGGCTGCAGCTCGTGCCATAGCGGCGCGCTCTTCGGCGGTGCCAAGTTCGACAAGTTCGGCATCTTCCGGCCCTATCAGGAGCTCACTGGAACCAAGCGGCTCGACACCGGACGCTTCGAGCAAACGCACAGAGAGGACGACAGGTTCGTTTTCAAGGTCGCGCAGCTCCGCAATATCGAGCGCACGTACCCCTACTTCCATGACGGCAGCGTCTGGAAGCTGGAAGATGCCATTCGGATCATGGGCGAGGCGCAGCTCGACAAGAAGCTTTCGACCGGCGAGATTGACGCCATCTGGGCGTTCCTGAAGACGCTCACGGGCGTGGTGCCGGTCGAGGCGCGCACGCTGCCGATGCTTCCACCGGGGAGCGACACGACGGCCCGTCCGGACGTCAACTGAAAGGACTCGTCGTCATCACCGGGCCCTCAGGCTCAGGCAAGTCCTCTCTTGCCTTTGACACGCTCTACGCCGAGGGCCAGCGTCGCTACATCGAGAGCCTCTCGGCCTACGCACGCCGGTTCCTCGGCCAGATGGACAAGCCGCTCTACGATTCGATCCGCAGCCTGGCGCCAACGATCTCGATCGAGCAGAAGGCGGCCTCGTCGAATCCGCGCTCCACCGTCGGCACCATCACCGAGATCCACGGTTGGTGAGCTCCCGGGATGGGCCGCCCCCCCACGGAAGCTTGCTGACGAGTGAACCGCCCTTGTATTGCCTACGCCCACGCACCCCTTACGGAGTTTTGGCACACAGCACGATCGGCGGCTTTTGAAACCAGCCTCCCTCACCGATGATGAACCAACCGATCGGGAACCCGCCCTCGTGGGTGTATGTCAGTCCAAGGTCCTGCGCATCGAGGGGGACGTCAAAGCGGCGCTTGGCGTTCACCGACTCGCCCGGCTGCAACATCGTGTCCAGGGGCACGGCCGACGGGTCAGGCAGCGGATCGTAGCGGCGCCCTTGCGCGTCGATCAGATACAGGACGGTCCCTTTCTCTCCCATGGGCACGCGCCTGGCCCGGTTCGAAAGCCGCAGCGAAACCTCATAGCGCGTGGTTGCGGGCTTGACCGTCCGCTGAGCATCGACGACCGCAATGCACCAGTCGTCGAAGCACTGCGTGTCGCCCAGGTGATACACGCGCCGTGGGCTCAGGATCGAGACGGCAATGACAACCGCAAAGTACGCCGCCAAGCCGATCCCGAGACCTCGCAAGATCCGGCCGGCGCGCGCGACCTTGCCGCCAATCGCGAAGACAGCAGCGCTGACCAGGGTGATGACCGTCACTAGTACCAGGAGCAAGAACAGCGGTTCAGCAATGTTCATCAGTGGCATTGCGAAGATGTATCACGGAGCTTGACACTTTGCAATACGAGGTATAGCATCACGATGTATGAACCCCGAGACACTGAAAGGCCACCTGGATTTGCTGCTGCTTGCCGCCGTAGAAGCCCGGCCCGCCCACGGCTATGCGATTGCCGAAGCCCTTCGGGCCCGCAGCGACCAGACATTCGACTTGCCCGAGGGTACCCTGTATCCCGCTTTGCATCGGCTGGAGCGCGCCGCGCTGCTGACGAGCCGGTGGTCGGAGCAGAACGGCCGCCGTCGCCGCGTCTACCAGCTCACGGCCAAGGGACATCGCGCGCTCGCGAAGCGGCAGGGTGAGTGGACCGCCTTCGCTCGGGCTGTGTACGCGGTGGTTGGCGGACAGCGATGACACCGACCGACGTTGAATCGTACGTGCAACAATTGAGCCGCGAGCTCAGAAAGCGTTTCGTCGCCGGAGGGCGCATCGTCGACGAAGTGCGCGGCCATCTCGTCGATGCCGTCGAGCGCGCGCGTGAGCAAGGGGCGTCGTTCGCCGCCGCCGAGGAACAGGCGATTCAGCGCTTCGGCGCGCCCGAGCTCGTCGCCGCAGCATTCGCGGCCGATCGGGCCCGAATTCTACATCGGTGCTTGGTGGCAGCTGCCAGCCTCGCCGGCGTGGCGATTGCGTACGTCGATTCGGGGGCCACGTGGGACGATACCGGCCTCACTGCTGGCGCAATGACGCTCGTGGCTGCAGCTCTCGGTCTCCTCGGACCTGAGCGGCCTTGGCTGTGGGCGCTTGCCCTTGGCATTTGGATTCCGAGCTACGCCCTGATGCGCGCGCCGAGCCCCGCTTCCCTCGCGATGCTCGTCGTCCTCGTCTTTCCGTTCGCGGGCGCCTATCTAGGCAGGATCGCTCGTCGTCTCGTCACTCTGGTGATGCCATGATGGCGGCGCGAGCGGTTGTCGCACTGCTGTTGAAGCGCAGACTCGCTCATCCCTGAACTTCTCAGCGACTTTCCACGATTCGACTACAAGCCGGCTGGTATCGAAAACGTAGGCGGTCGCACTGAAGCCGGGTCAGGCTCGCGCCTGCGCCGGACAGCTCTGCGGTTCCTGCGCTCGACGGGCGAGCGCATCCTCTATAGAATGGAAAGTTCCACCGCGCCCGCACGGGCGTCCGTGGGGAACGCCTCTCGGGGGTCTCGATGGAGCTCGACCGCATCATCATTACCGGCGCGCGCCAGCACAACCTCAAGAACGTCACGGTCGCGATCCCGAAGAAGAAGCTCGTCGTCATCACCGGGCCCTCAGGCTCAGGCAAGTCCTCTCTTGCCTTTGACACGCTCTACGCCGAGGGCCAGCGTCGCTACATCGAGAGCCTCTCGGCCTACGCACGCCAATTCCTCGGCCAGATGGACAAGCCGCTCTACGACTCGATCCGCGGCCTGGCGCCGACGATCTCCATCGAACAGAAGGCGGCCTCGTCGAATCCGCGCTCGACGGTCGGCACCATCACCGAGATCCACGACTACCTGCGCGTGCTCTGGGCACGCGTCGGTCGGCTCACCTGCCACCGCTGCGGACGGCCAGTGGCGCAGCAGACGTCGCAACAGATCGTGGACGAGATCGCCGAGCTTTCTGCGGGCACGCGTTTCTTGGTTTTGGCGCCGCTGGTCAAAGAACGCAAGGGCGAGCACCGCGACGTGATCGCCGGCGCGCGCAAGGCCGGCTTCACTCGCGTGCGCGTCGACGGCGTGGTCGTCTCACTGGACGACGACATCCGGCTCGACAAACGCAAGAAGCACACGATCGACGCTGTCGTGGACCGGCTCATCGCCAAACCCGGGCTCAGGCAGCGTCTGAACGACTCGGTCGAGCTGGCGCTGCGCCACGGCGCAGGCGTAGTGATCATCGCGCCCGAGGGCCAGCCCGAGCGCGTGGTCTCCGAGCACCGCGCCTGCCCGCACTGCGGCATCTCCTTCCCTGAGCCGACGCCGCAGATCTTCTCGTTCAACTCCCCACTCGGCATGTGCCCTGAGTGCAGCGGCCTCGGCACACGCCTCGAGATGGATCCTGATCTGGTCGTGCCCAACCCCGATCTCACGGTCAACGAGGGCGCGGTCAAGCCCTTGGGCGCTGTGGCAGACGCGAGCACCTGGGGCGCGGACATCGTGCGCGCGGTGGCCCGCGAGCGCGGCATCGACCTGAACGTGCCCTGGCGCAGCCTGAGCGAGACGCAGCGACAGGTCCTGCTCTACGGCACCGGCGAGGAGCGCGTCAAGGTGCAGATGCGCGGCAACTGGGGCTCCGGCGCGTTCCGCATGCGCTACGAGGGTGCGGTCAACTCGATGATGCGCCGCATGCGCGAGACCAAGTCAGAAGAGATGCGCGAGTACTATCAGCGCTTCCTCTCGAACCGGCCGTGCTCGGCTTGCGGCGGCCAGCGGCTACGGCCCGAGGCGCTGGGGGTGCTCCTGGCCGGCCACAATATCGCGCAAGCGACGTCGCTGTGCGTCGAGGCTGCGTACGACTTCTTCGACACGCTGGACCTCAAGGGCGCGGAAGCGACCATTGCCAACGAACTGCTCAAGGAGATCCGCTCGCGGCTGCGCTTCCTGATCGACGTCGGCCTGGGCTATCTCACGCTCGACCGGCCCACGCCTTCACTCTCCGGCGGCGAGGGCCAGCGCATCCGCCTGGCGAGCCAGATCGGCAGTGAGCTGACCGGCGTGATCTACGTGCTCGACGAGCCGTCGATCGGCCTGCACCAGCGGGACAACAAGAAGCTCCTGGCCGCGCTCAAGCATCTGCGCGATATCGGCAACACTGTGGTCGTGGTCGAGCACGACCGCGAGGCGATGGAGGAGGCAGACTGGCTCATCGACTTCGGGCCAGGCGCGGGCCGCGCCGGAGGCGAGGTCGTCGCCGCGGGCACGCCGGCCGAGGTCCAGGCGCACCCGGCGAGCCTCACGGGGCGCTACCTGCGCGGCGATCTCACGATGGACATTCCGCGCGAGCGGCGCGCCGGTGACGGCCGCACCTTGCGCGTGAACGGCGCGCGCGCGAACAATCTGAAGGACGTCACCGTCGACTTTCCGCTCGGGCTCTTCATCTGCGTCACCGGCGTCAGCGGCGCAGGCAAGAGCACGCTCGTCAACCACGTCCTCTACCCCGCGGTGGCACGCGCGCTCTACCGCAGCGACGTCAGCGTCGGCGCCTACAAGTCGCTCGCGGGCGTGCAGCAGATCGACAAGGTCATCGACATCGACCAGAGCCCGATCGGCCGCACGCCGCGCTCGAACCCGGCCACGTACACGAAGATCTTCGACCTGATCCGCGACTTCTTCGCATTGCTCCCTGATGCGCGCATGCACGGCTACACGCCGGGCCGCTTCTCCTTCAACGTCAAGGGCGGCCGCTGCGAGGCTTGCGAGGGCGACGGCGTCAAGCGCGTCGAGATGCACTTCCTGCCCGACGTTTACGTGCCGTGCGAGGTTTGCCAAGGCCGACGCTTCAACGAGGCCACCCTCGCGGTGAAGTACAACGGACTCTCGATCGCTGACGTGCTGGACCGCACCGTGGACGAGGCCCTGGAGCTGTTCCAGTCACACCCGCACATCCGCCGTGGCCTGGCCACACTGGCCGACGTCGGCCTCGGCTACCTGACCCTTGGCCAATCGTCGCCCACGCTTTCAGGCGGAGAAGCCCAGCGCGTCAAGCTCAGCCGCGAGCTGTCCAAGCGCTCGACCGGACGCACGCTCTACATCCTCGACGAGCCCACCACGGGGCTGCACTTCGACGACATCAAGAAGCTCCTGGGCGTGCTCGACCGCCTGGTCGAGGGCGGCAACACGGCCGTGGTGATCGAGCACAATCTGGACGTCATCAAGACGGCTGACTACATCATCGACATGGGGCCGGAAGGCGGCGACAACGGCGGACGTGTCGTCGCCGTCGGCACGCCCGAGGAGGTCGCTGCCCAGCGTGACTCCTACACCGGCCAGTTCCTCGCTGACATCCTCCCCAAGCCATCGCCCCGCCGCACCGCTCGCGCCGCGGTATAGGACCGGTGACGTAGGCCGCGCGCGGGCCACTCACTGACAGCTGCGGAGCGTGCACGCTAGGCCCGAAATCGCCATTTGGAGCGAAACCGCCGGCCAGGACGGACGCCGATGCGGGATGCCTGCCCGCAATTGGGCCTCCCTCTTTCTTCCCGCGCTAGCCTGCGCTGCTCTGGCGCGGGCGTCCTGGTATAATCCTGCACTAAGGGACTGCTCAGCGCACACATGCTTGGAAGAGGTCACCGCTGATCCGTGATGGCGAACGTCTTCGATCTACTGAGTAACCCGATCGTCCTGCTCATCGTAGGCGCGATCGTCGCGTTCGCCCTGTACCAGAAGTTCGCTCCAAGCGTCAAATTACGCGTCCCGGGCAAGACCATCACCATGGACACGGTGCTGGCCAAGCTGCTGGGCCCTCGCTACACCGAGGCCAAGCTGGAGCGTGCGGTCGCGGCCACGAGAAAGAAGGACGGCGCGTTGGCGGCGGGGCATCTATACGAAGACGCCGACCAACTGCAGAAGGCGGTCGACATCTATCTCGAGGGGCAGGAGATCTTCGCCGCCGCTGCGGTTCTCGAGAAGATGGGCAAGGCCGACAGGTCGGCCGAGCTGTTCCTCCAGGCAGGCGACTACAAGAAGGCCGCGCAGCTGTTCGCCCAGGCCGGAAAGCCGGCGCGAGCCGCAGCCTTGTTCGAGGAAAAGGGCAACCGGCTCGAGGCGGCGCGGCTGTACGGCCTGGCAGGACAGTGGGACAAGACCGCTGAGCTCTATGACAAGGGCGGCTATCCGTCCAAGGCCGCTGAGGCCTACGAGAAATCCGGCGCGCTTCTGAAGGCGGCCGAAGGCTACGAGCGCCACTTCATGGAGAACGTGTCCTACGGCACCACGTACTCCTCGACGGCCGTCTCTCCCGAGCAGAAGAGCGCGCTGTTTTCCGGCCGCCTGTACGCCAAGGCCGGCGATCTCGACAAGGCGTTTCAGATCCTGCACCGCGGCAGTTTCTTCAAGGAAGCCGCGGACATCGCCATGCAGCAGAAGCATTTCGCCAAGGCCGCGGAGCTGTTCCTGCGCGCCGAGGACATGAGCCGCGCGGCCGATGCGTACGAGCAGGCCGGGGACCGCGTCAAGGCCGCCAACTTCCGCGGCGAAACGGCGCTCAAGGCCGATCGCGTGCCGGACGCGGCGCGTTTCTTCCAAGAAGGCCAGGACTACTTGCGCGCGGCAGAGCTCTTCGAGTCTGTCGGCATGCTGGCTGAGGCCGCCGGGGCCTACGAAGCCGGAGACAGCTTCGCCGCTGCCGGGTCTGTGTACGTGCGCGCAGGGCTGAAGGCCCGCGGTGCAGCCAGCTACGAGCGCGCCAGCGACTTCGAGACTGCGGCCAAACTCTACGAAGAGGCCGGCGAGGGCCGTAAGGCCATGGAGCTTTACGCTCGCGCTGGCCAGACCTTCAAGAGCGGTGAGGCCGCGGTCAACGCCGGCGACCTGGAGCGCGCCGTCTCGCTCTTGCAGCGCGTGCCGCCGGCGGATGAGAACTACCGCGGCGCGACCGAGCTATTGGCGCAGACCTTCCTGAAGCTCGGCCGTCCCCAGCTTGCGATGGAGCGGCTCAACAAGGCGCTCGCGGGCCAGCCGATCACTATCGCGAACCTCGATCTCAACTACTGGCTCGCCGTGACTCTCGAGCAGGTGGGGCAAGCGCCCGAGGCCTTGGTCCTTTTCAAGAAGATCCTCTCGGAGGACCTGAGCTTCCGCGACGTCGAGTCGCGCGTGCACCGCATCGAGACGGGCGCCTCGCGCTCTGGACCGACCACGCCGGCTGCGCCCAGCGGCGCGGACCGCATCGGCAAGTACGTGCTGCTCGGGACTCTGGGCAAGGGCGCCATGGGCGAGGTCTTCCGGGCCCACGACCCGGTCCTGAATCGCGACGTGGCCGTGAAGGTCATTGCCACAGGCCTGGCCGCGAACCCCGAGCACCGCGCGCGCTTCCGGCGTGAAGCGCAGTCTGTCGCGCAGCTCAACCACCCCAACATCGTCACGGTTCACGACTTCGACGAGGTCGGCGACAACATCTACATGGCGATGGAGCTGCTCGAGGGCGAGGACCTGCGGCGCCTGATCGGGACTGCGGCGCTGCGGGACGTCGATCGCGTGCTCGCAATTACCGAGCAGATCTGCGACGGCCTCAGCTATGCGCATGCCAAGAAGGTCATCCATCGCGACCTGAAGCCGGGGAACATACGCGTGCTGCCGAGCGGGCAGATCAAGATCCTGGACTTCGGCCTAGCGCGTCTGGGCGCCTCCGAGATGACGCAGGCGGGGATGGTACTGGGCACGCCCAACTACATGTCCCCAGAGCAGGTGCGGGGCGAGCACGCTGACGCGCGTTCGGACCTGTTCTCTCTGGGCGCCGTGCTCTACGAGATGCTCACAGGCCGGAAGGCATTCGAAGCCGAGGCAGTGCCCGCGGTGCTCAACTTGGTTCTCACGCACCAACCTGAGCCTGTGGCGCGGCTCGTGGCCAAGCTGCCGCCGACGGTCGCAGAGGTGGTGGACAAGGCGCTCACCAAGGACATCGGGCAGCGGTACCAGGACGCGGCAGAGATGAAGGCAGCGCTGGCAACCGCGCGGCGCGCAGGCGTAGCTGGCGCGACCACCTCACCGACGCCAGCCCCTCGGGCTGCACCGACACCAGCCCAGCCGCAGCCGCCCGCGCGCCCTGCCACCGGTCCGGCGCCGCGCTTCACACGCCTCGAGGAGATCGGCCGCGGACCCTTGGGCCCGGTGTTTCGCGGCCAGGATCAGACCGACGGCAAGCAGGTGGCCCTGCGGCAAGTCTCCACTGCGCTACTGGCCGCGCCAAACGGAAGCGCGACGCTCGTTGCGGACCTCAAAGCGGCAGCGCAAGTCTCGCAGCCCAATCTTGCACGCGTCATGGGCTTTGTCGAGCTCGAAGGCGGAAAGTACGTCGTCGGCGAGCTGGTGCCAGGGCGCACGTTCAGCGAGGCCATCGCGGCAGGCAAGCGGCTCCCGTTCCCGCAGATACTCAGCCTGGGCAAAGTCCTCTGCCCCGCGCTGGCAGCCATTCACGCCAAGAAGCTGGTGCATGGCTCGGTCCAGCCGTCGAACGTCATGGTCGCGCAAGGCATTGTGAAGCTCGTCGACTTTGGCCTGGCCAGCCTGGCCAAGACACTGGCGTCGGCGACCGACTACCGCGCGCCTGAGAAGCAGCTCGACGTCGCCGGCGACATCTACGCCCTTTCCGCCGTGCTCTACCACCTGCTCACCGGCACACATCCGAAGAGCCAGCCCCAGATCCTCGCGGCCAGCAAGATCGTCCCTGGCGTACCAGCGGCCCTTGACCAGCTCCTGTTCCAGAACCTCCAGGCTATGCCCCAGATGCGTTGCGCGAGCGCCGAGCAGTTCTTGCAGATGTTGTCGAGGATGGTGGCCTCGGCTTGACCTGCCCGCTGTGTCGCCGGCGCAAGGGACGACGACTCTGCCCAGCCCGAGGGGCCTCGATCTGTTCCAGCTGCTGCGGGACCAAGCGCCGCGTGGAGATCGCCTGCCCCAACGGCTGTGTCTACCTGGAGGGCGCGCATGCCGCCGGCTGGGAAAGGCGCACGACAGAGCTGGATCGCGACAGCCGCCGCGTCCTTCCGCACGTCCAGGCCCTGAACGAATCTCAACGTGAGCTGTTTCTGGCGGTGTTGGTGGGGATCCGAGAGATGGGCCGCCAACACCGCGACCTCGACGATCGTCGTCTTTCTGACGCGCTCGGCGCGCTACGCAAGACGGTCGAGACGCGGGTGCGCGGCGTGATCTACGAGCACCGCGCTGAGGATGCCCGCGCTCAGGCGCTCGTGGCAGACCTGGCCGATTGGCTCAAGGGCCGGCCCGCGTCCGATCGTGCACCCGCGGCCCCGGACACGGATCAGCTCGCTGTGATCAAGGCGCTCGAGGCCACGCTGGCCAGCGTCATCGCAGAGCGCTCTGACCCGCGCTCCTTCCTCGACATGGTCGCGCGCGTCACGGCCGGCGCGGAACCGACGGCGCAGAGCGAGCCCTCTCCCCTCTTGTTGACTTGAGGCCGCTGTCACCTGCCTCGGGCCGCCGCACGCGCCCAGGGCGGCCTAAGGACCGTGGCCAGCGCAATTGAGCGCCGCGGCCACGAAGGGCGTCGCGGCCTCCGCGCCGATGCGATGACCGGTCTCGTTCCAGTGGAAGTCGCTGCGGAAGTACGGCGCGTGCCCGCTGACGTTCGCGCGCCGGAGCGCCTCGCGCGGGTCTGCCAGCGGAATCTCTAGCTCGCCACAGACCGCGGCGAGCTTGTCGAAGACCTTGTTCGGGCTCCAGCGCCGGCCCAGGCGATATCGCTCGCGCGTCACTTCCCACTCGCGCGGATCGACCTCGAAGACCACCGGCACGTAGAGCACCACCAGCCGCGCGCCGTCCGCCTCGACCGCGCGCTTCAGCTCGCGCAACAGCGCATGCGTCACGCGCCACATCTCAGGCACGCGCTCGCCGACACCGAAGACCGTCAGCTCCTCGGCCGGCGTGGGCATGCTGGGCGCGACAAGCCCGACGCGCGCCAGCAGCCGGTCGAGCCGCGGATTGGTCTCGTCCAGACGATTGCCGAGCAGGCGCAGCGCCACGGAGCGGTGCCACGGCTCTTGAGGCTGAACGCGCATCTGGCGCTCTTCCGCGGACACAGGCGTCGGAGCGACTAGCGGCGTGTTCGTCAAACGCAGCTCGTCGCCACTCAAAGCAAAGAGCGGCTTGGGACCGCCGTTCACCCCCACAGGCACGATGTCGTAGAAGAGGTCGTTGTAGTAGAACATCAGCACGACCGCGGCTGCGCCGTAGCGCCGTCCCTCCTCGCAGTAGAAGAGATACTCCTGGTCCGTGCTGTAAGCAGCCGTGCCGCCGTTGATCGTCTCGCACGGCGCGCAGCCTTGCCCGGCCAAACGGCGCTCGAGCACAGAGGCCACCGTGCCTTCCTCGCTCGTGAAGAAGCCCTCGGCGAATGAGTCGCCCAGCACCAAGACACGGCGCGTGCCGGCAGGCCGCTGATAGGCCCACTCGGGGCCGCGCAACCCGTGTGAGTTGTAGCGGAAGAGGTAGTCGATGCCTTCGCTGCGCTGCGCGCGATGAGTGTGTCCAGGGACCTTGTCCCAACCCAAGAGCGGGTGAAAGCGCACGCCCGGGCTTTCGCGCAAACGCTGGCGCTGCTGGCTAACGCGGCGCGCATCGCTCATGCGCGCCCAGCCCTCGATCGCCAGCAGGCACACGAGCGTGGACGCCAGCGCCAGACCCGGGCCAGCCAGCCACCGCAACAGACGCGCGCGCGTTCCCGTCATCTGGGCCAGGAGCCTAGTGCCCGTATCGCACCTGAGTCAAGCGCTCGCCTCAAGCGCGCCGCTGTTGGCATCTCGCGCCTGACTACGGCTACACTCACGCCACGGCGTGCACCTGCAAGCAGTCGTGCCCTTGCCAGGCGCAGAAGGAGAAGAAGATCGATGGCCTTGCCGCGCTGGCGAGCGATGCTCGTCAATCTCGCGCTGGCGTTCGCGTCACTGGGCGTGTGCTTCCTCCTGATCGAGGCGCTGGCACGGGTGATCGAGTCGCGGCGCGTGGCCGAAGTGCAGCGAGTCGTGAAGGCTGGCGGGGCCGCGATACGCTTTCACCCTGTGCTGGGCTGGGAGAAGGCGCCCGGCACCACGCTGCGCGTGCAGCGCAGCGAGTTCGACGTCGTCATGCACACGAACTCACGCGGGCTGCGGGGGCCTGAGTTGGAATACGCCTGTCCCAAGGACACGCGCCGCGTGTTGGTGATTGGCGACTCGTTTGCTGCCGGTTACTACGTCAACGACGACCAGACGCTCGCTGCGGTACTCGAACGCCGCCTGAGCGCTGCGACCTGCGGACCGGTGCAGGTCCTGAACGGCGGTACCATCGCCTACAGCACCGATCAGGAGTACCTGTTCTACAAGATCGAAGGTCAGCGCTACGAGCCTCGGGTGGTCGTCCTGATGTTCTACTACAACGACCTGCTCTATAACATCCGCGCGGCCGGCCCGCAGGGCGAGCCCAAGCCGTACTTCGAGGAAGACGCCGGCAAGCTCGCGCTCCTCAACGTGCCGCTGGCGCCGCCGGCACCAGGCTCCGGCGGCCGTGTGGGCGAGGACGTCGAGCACGTCTCGCCCTGGCGCGGCTCCCTCGCGCTGCGCCAGCTCGGAGTGCGCACGACAGACTCGGCGCCGCGCTTGAACCGCTGGCTGGCCGCGCTCGGGCTCGTGCCTCCGGCTGCGCCCACGCCGAATCCGGAGCTGTGGGTCTACGGACCGGGCGCGGAAGTCCCGGCCATGTGGCGCACGACCACGGCATTGCTCAGGGCCTTGCGCGACGAAGCCGCCACGCACGACGCACGCCTGATCGTCCTGTACGTGCCTGTGCGCTTCGAGGTCAACGACGCGGTCTGGGACCTCACGCGGGAGCGCTACAAGCTGGGACGCCATTGGAGGCGCGAAAAGGTCTTCGAACGCCTCGAGGCAGCTTGCACCGAGTTGGGCGTGCCCTTGATCGATCCGCGTCGAGCGCTGCGCGCCGCGGAAACGTCCTCGCGGCCCGCGTACTACACGCGCGACGTGCACTGGACAGATGTCGGCAATGAGCTGGCAGCCGTCGCGGTCGAGCCAGCGGTTCGCGCCGCCCTCGAGTGTCCGGGCGCTGCCAGCGCGGGACCGTAGGACATGCGATTCGGTTGGCGCCGCGCGCTGCGTTTCGTCGCACCCGGCCTCGCCTGGCTGGGCGCACTCGCCTTGGGAGCGCATGCGCTGCGTCATCCATCGCCGCTCGTCATCGACCTCGGCGCTGGCGACGAGGCGGTGGCCAATGGCTTCGCAGAAGGTTGGGCCCGCTACGACCTGCGCGGCAAGACCACTTTTCGCTGGACCGGCGACGCGGCTTCGCTGGCATTGCCTATCAGCGCCGAGGGGCACGATGTCTCTGTGGAGGTGCGCCTCGCGCGCTTCGCCGAGCAGGCCGCGCCGATCGCCCTCGCCTCAGGTGATCGCGAGATCGCGAGCTGGTTGCAGCATCCTGTTGGCTGGCGCGTGCGTCGCTTCCCTGCGGGCGCGTGGAGCGGCCCTGTGTCGCTGCGGCTGAGCTCGCTGCCAAGCGAGGGCCAGCCGAATGGTATAGCCATCGACTGGTGCGCCCTGCGCGGCATCGAGCGCATCCGGCCCCAGCCCGCCTTGTGGCTGTCGCTCCTCGCGCTCGTGGTCCTCGCCCCGCTTGTCGCCAGCCTGGTTCTTCGTCGGCTCTGGCCACTCGCCTACGGCGGTCCTTTCGTGCTCGGCGGCCTGGCGCTCTGGGCGCTCAGCGACACCGTGGCTGCTGCGACCACTGCGCTACTCGCCGGGCCACGTGTCCTTCTCGCCTGCGCGATCGCTCTGCCGGTTGTCCTTCTGATCGGCCGCCGCTCAGGTGACCCCGAGGCGCGCGGGCAGCGCGCGTTCGTCTGCGTCCCGGCACTCGTGCTGCTCCTGGCCCTCGGGGCGCTCTCCAATCCGCGCTACCACTATCCTGACGTTGACACGCACGCGCGCTTCTTGGCAGGCCTGCGCGAGCAGCCGCACTGGGCGCTCGACCCGCGTGAGTACCAGCAGCACACGCGCGCCTGGACGCGCCTGATCGGCGAACGCTTCGTCGGCTTCCCATATTCCGCGGCGTTCCACGTCCTCGCCTGGCCCTTAGCGCCTGTGCTCGGGGAAGTCGGTGCGGTGAAGACGCTCGCGGTGATGGGGGTGGCGCTCAGCCTCGGCCTCGTCTATCGCCTCGGCCGCGCAGCCGGCGCAGCAGCTCCAACGGCTGTCTTTGCGCAGGCCTTGTTCGCGATTATGCCGGTCGTGCCATCGCGGCTGACGCTGGCCCTGCTCCCCTCTTTGTTCGGCCAGGCAATGGAGTTGTGGCTACTGCTCGCGCTCGCTACACGCTTCAGCGACCTAGCGCATGGACGCGACCGCCTCGCAGCACTGCTGCTGCTCTTTGCAGTGCAGCTGAGCTACACCGGCTCGCTGTACAACGTCGCGACTGTGGTGCTCATTTGGGCCGCTGTCGATCTCGCGAACCGGCGCGCCAGCGTGGCCTTGTGGTTACTCGCGGCCTACGGTGTCGCGGCTGTCAGCGTCGCGCTGCTCCAATACCGCCACTTCGTGCCTGTGCTCCTGTCGGACCTGCTGCCGCATCTTGGAGCGCCGAACGCAACTGCCGCCACGCCGCAGGATGCGGCCACACCGCTGAACGTGCTGGCCCGCGCTGGCGAACGTCTCTGGATCTTCTTTGGACCGTTTGGCCTGGCCCTGGCCGCGATCGGCTGGACCGCGCTCGCAAAGGTCGAGCGGCCCGTGCGACGCGCGCTGTTCGTAGCGCTGGCCGCCGGGCTGCTGCTGGCTCTCCTGCGGCCTGCGTTGCCAGCGCTCTTCTCCGATGCCAAAGAGGTCGAGTTATTGGCCGGGCCCCTCTCCATTGCCGCGGCTTTGGGCGTCGCGTGGATGTGGTCGCAGCAACAGGCCATTCGCGTGGCGGCCGTCTTGCTCACAGCAGCGCTCGTTGCCTGGAGCGCCCTTCGTGCCGTCGAGCTGTACGCGAGCCGCCTCACGTGGCCGCTGGGCGCCTAACTCGTCAACGGTCGGCCGACCTTCTCGGAAGGCACAACTGCCAACAGCCCGACAGCGTTACCGCGGGGCTCGCGACGCTGCTCATGGTTCGGTGGCTGCCCGCTGAACCGCCTCGACCCACGCTATCGCGAGGTTGACCATGTTCTCGAACGCCACGTACGGTCCGAAGAGCACGCCATCCAAGGCTTCCTCGTCGCTCGCGAAGTCCAGCCGATCGCCGGCGCAGTCGAGGCGAATCAGGAGGTGACCGGGGCGGGAGGTGAGTACTAGCGTCTGTCGCGTGGCCGGCAGAGCTGCGCGGAAGTGCGGGTCTTCGACAACGGGTTCGGCTGGTCGCCACGGCAATCGCCAGTAGCGCCAATGACGGTCAGGTGTGGGTGTGGGGAGCGCCTTAGCGCCAACCAACGCCGTCGGCGACCAGAACCGCGAGGCCCCTTGAAGATGCAGCCACGGTGCGCGGTCGAGCGCTGCGCTCTTGAGCCGCAAGCGCATCCACGCTGACGCGGGATCCGTGAAGTAGCGGACTCGGGCCATGCCAACATTCGGAATCGGAACGTCGACCGTCGGCGCCAGAAGGCCCTTCCGGAGCCTGACGTCCAAAGAGCGGGCCGATCGGGACGCAAGTAGGCGGTTGAGCTGGTTGGAAAGGGCCGTGTTCTTAACAGCGAAACCGAAATAGAGCAACGCCCAAACTGGCACGAACAATACGGCCAAAGTAACGGGGATCTCCCACCAGCTTCCTGACCCGCGACTGTCGGCAACAAGCACAAACGTCAACGGCCCACCGAGCAGGAGCAAGAGATACCTCGTCTCCGGACTGAGCATCTGTCAATTCCTCCCGGTGCGCTAGACGGGTAAGTCGGCGGCAGCCAGGGCCGTGGACACGTTGTCGCGCGGTTCTGTTTCATAGAACGTCAGGAGCGGGCCGAGGACCCGCGCCAGAGATTTGTCGTCGAGGTAGCTCAGTGCCACGAGCGGTTCCGGTCGATCGGTCCGCAGAGGCACACCGAGAGGGATCTCATCCAGACTCGTCGCGTCGATGGCGCGGCTCACGATGCGTTGGCCAGTGGGCCCCACGAACAGCAGACGCTTGCTTCGCCGCAGCAGGTGGGCGGCATCGAGGTCGCCATCTGGAAGCGGCGTGACTTCCACCTCGAAGCGCTCCCCGGACCAGAGGGCTGCAAGCCAAGGCGCGAGACCTTCGGCCAGCGACAGCGCGGCATCGTTCTTCACGACCAACCCCGATTCGACCAATCCACTCACCAGCGTTTGTGCTGTGTCTGCGTCGGCTCCAATACGTTGGCATGTGCTGAGCACGTCGGCGACCGGCACGCGCGCTCCGATGTCGCATGCGACGTGCGGCCACAGCGGCGTGAGAAGTCCCAGGGCGGTGGGTGCGAACACTCGCTCCGTCACGCGCTGATCAGGGGCCTCGCTGCGAACCTGCTCGATCAGCAGCGATTCCAAGGTGGCAAGCGCCGTGGGGGCTCCGAAGAGGAATCCCTCGGTATTGAATCCCGCCTCGGCAACGGAACTGCCGTGCCGCCAGAGGGTGGTCTGCCTGGGCGATTCGTTTGAGACCTGCGTCGTGACACGGATCCGCGCGTCCGGCCGGGCCACGATAGCGAGGGCTGTGAGCAGAGAGGAAGGCGGTCGCCGACCCAGCTCGCGCCTTGCCGAAGCTTCCTGCTCCTCTGGAGTGGAGTGACGAGCCGCCACAGCCAGAAAGCCGAACGGGGAGGCGGGATTGAGTCGCACGTGTCCCTTCTCAAGAAGCCACTCCATGGTGGCGAGCGAAAGCAGGTACGGCGGCGGCTGGATCGGGATGGCCGGCTGTGATGACAAGGCCATAGCCGTTCACCTAGTGCGCAAGCCTGAAGCCGTGAAGGTAGAAAGAGATGTTGGCAGAGAGAGTCGCGCCAAGGCCATCCTTGCCTATGTCCGCTCCCAGATCAGCAAGAGCCTGGGCTGGCGGTCCGTAACCGCCGCTCTTGGCCTTCTCGTCAAAGGCCGCGACGCCGCGGTAGTCGCCAGTTATGCCCGCCTCTGCCGATGTGACAATGGCACGGAGTCCGCTGCCCACGTTTTCTCCTATGGTCCACCCTTTCGGGTCAAGCCCGGCCGACTTCAAGCCGAAGTGCGACGCCAAATCGATCGGCGCGGCCAGTGTCTTGTTGAGGAGAAAGTCGGCCGTGCCCGCGAGGACGCCGTCAACGACCTTTCCCTGAAAGGTGGTCGCCGTTGATTTGTCGATCTGTTCGGAAAAGGTCACGGCTCCTCCGACGTACGCCAACCCGTTGCGGATTGCCGTAGCCCACGTGGACTCGATGACATTTCTGATGGGTGCCAGACGGGCCATGGTCGCCTTCGCCTCTTTCACCTGAGCGCTCGCGGCTGTCATGCGTCGCGCCCACCAGTCTGGAACACCGAGAGTCCACCGGGTCGTGAGAAATTTCTGCCGCAGAAGCCTCACTTCTGGAAGTGCTTTCTGGTAGGCCTTGTACACGGGGTCCCAGCGTTTGTCCATGGCGTACTTGATCGATTCCGCGAGCTTCGCCACTGGCGGGATGTTCTCCAGCGGGGAGGTATGACGCGGCTCAGCCATTTCTCTGCCTCTCGGACCGGTTGTCACGCAAGATAGCGCGCTCTCTCCTGGGCGTCAATGATGGATGATACGGAATTCAACAGCCGAACGGCTGTGTGTTGCGTCACTCGCGGCGGAAGGGCCGCAGGAGGCCACGCACGCTCACGGCCCTAGAATGCGGATGCTCTCGACAGACCAGGGACCGCCACTGGGCCTCACCACTCTGAGGCCGGCCAGCAAGGTTGGCTCACGCAGGACGAACACTTGGCCGTGCGGCGGAAGTTGTCGCTCCCGACGCTCTGGCCGAACGGGCAGCGCGTCGAGAGACCTCCACTGGCTCGCGTCAGAGGCTGCGGCGCCTAGAACGACCAGTTGTTGCGGCCACGCATCGGCAGGCGTCTGAATCTCGACCAGGCGCACGGTCACCGGCCGCGCCCAGCGAGCCTCCAGCCAGCTCCGGGATTGCACGCTCGACCAGACGGTCGCGACATCGCCATCAAAGGCATGTGCCGGAGCGCCGTCGCTCGCGAGCACCTGCTCGGGAGTGAGCACGCGCAGGTCTGCGCTGGGCTTTGGCGGCCGCAACAACAGCAGCGGAAGGCCACCCTCCACGGCAATCGCAGCGTCGGGTTCTACCTCGAGGTGCGGAAGGTCCTCGGCTGTTGTCACGAGCGCATCGAACTGGGCGAGATACTCACGCGAAAGGCGTTTCTCGGCGCTCAATCGCACTTCAATGCCGGAGGCCTTGAACGGGACGACCGTGGACAAGACGCGCCGGGCCTGTCGCTGTGAGAGCGCCAGCGCGATGCGGTCGCGAGGCGATGTCTCGAGACTCCTACCGGTCAGCCGGATGGCCTCTCCGGCCGGCTGCACCAGGCTCGCAGCAGCGAGGAGCCAGGCGAGCGCCGGGCCCCAGCGAGCAGGCCCGCGCGTTCCGGCCAGCGCAGCGATCTGACCGATGCCAACCGCCGCCAGGATTGCCAGCGCACTGCTGGGCAAAAGCGTGTGCCGCGGCCACACCTGAATTGTGAACAACAGCACAGAGCCGGACAGCACCGCGGTTGCAGCCGCGGCGATCACGGTGCGGCGCGCGCCGCGCAGCGCCGCAGGCACGAAAAGCAGAGCCAGCCAGCCCAGGTTGAGAACGATGCGCGACAGGCCTTCGGTGTTCAGCCCGCGGCCAGCGAGGCTGTCGCCAAAGTAGAAGTGCACCGCGTGGAGCAGACCCGCGCCCTGGCCCGCGCCGCCCCATGCGCCCAGAACCGCAAATGGCGCAGCCGCGACAAACACGACCAGGCCCACGAGCAGCAGCGTTGCCGCCTTGCGCGCACTGCGCACGTTTGCCGTGAGGATGAGAGCAGGCACGAGCAGCAGACCGCTGTACTTGGTCGCCACCGCCAATCCAAGGATCGCCGCTCCCAACACGCCACGCCGACGCACTTTCGACTCACCCAGGAGCAACAACAGCAACAAGGCTGTGACGATCAACACGTCGGCGTTGATGATCTTTGTCGTCGCGATCTCCGCCCGCGAGGCAGCCTGCAGCAGCCCACCGTACGCGGCCACGAAAGGCGAGGACGTGAGGCGAAGAAGGAGCCAGAAGATCAGCGCTGCGTTCAGCGTGCTGGCAGTCGCCGTGACCAGTCGGCCGGCAACGTAACCGCCTTGGTCCCCACCGGCCGACAGACCTCGCGTTACAGGGAAATAGAGCAGCCAGTTGAAGAAGCCGGGATAGCCCGAGTGCACGGTAGGGTTCCACGTGCGCTCGACCTGCATTCGCCGGATGGGCTCGACGAAGTTGTTGCGCTCGTCGACCATCGCGGATGCGTGCTCCAGCCCCGCGCCAATCCCCAGATAGCGCGGCACAGCAGCGCAACCCAGAACGAGACACAACAACAACAGGGTGGAACGGCGCATCATCGAGAGAGCCCCCGGTGGTGGCGCGGCCAACTGGCCCGTCCGCGTCCGCTCTTCAAGCACCGGCAGCATCGCGGGCTACGGCGCGGAAGGTGGCGTCAAGCGCAGGCTGCTCACTTCCATTGACTTGTCGCCCGGCAGCAGGTCCACTGCATTGGTCCCGAACCGCACGGCTTCGCGTGGCACCCTCCAGGAGTAGCTCCGCCAGCTCGCCGCCAGCGGCTGTGTCGCAAGGACGTGGCCGTTCCAGACCAGGACGACGGAGCCAGCTCCGCGCATCCGGAAACTCGCTTCGAGGTCAGCTGCTCGCGCAAGTGGTAGCAGCAGCCGGCGCGTGTTTGACTTCTCCCGCCACCCTTCGCCTAGATACGGCGCGTCTTCGCCGCTTCCGAGCGGCAGCCAGAATAGCTCGTCACCGGACAACGCAATGCCACCTGCCGGGACAAGGCTAGCGCCCACGCCGATCTTCGATGACACGCGCACCCACGCCTCGCCGGCAACGCCACCGACGTCGACGCGACAGCCGTAGCCGTCTCTGTGGAGGGTCAGGTCGCTCAGCGCCAGGTGAACGCGCGTGACGGCCCGCGCGCCGCCCAGCGCGCTGTCCGGGAGCGCGTCCACCCGCGCGACTGCCGTGAGCTCCCGCTCTCCGGCAGCGAACACGCGCTCCTCGGTACGCAGGGTGGCCCCGCTGTCGCACGCGATCCTGGGTGTGGTCAGAGTCGCGCCAGTGACATAGAGCGTCAGCTCGGCTACCGGACCGGCGATAGCCCTCGACGGGTCAAGCGAAACTAGTACCCGCGAGCTCGGCATAGCAGGTGCGATCGTCACCCACCCGGAGTCGCGCGACGCGACCGGGGTGACGCGCGTGACCAGCCGATTGGCGCTTAGGCCGATCCGCTTGCGCTCGAGGGGCATCCGCCAATCTTCAGAAGGGAACAGCGCCTCTGCCTCGCGTGCACGGCCACCGACCAACACGGCGAGCGCTGCGCCGTCATCCGCGACCACGAGGGATTCGCCGCTGTGTGTGAGCTCAGCGCGCCCCTGCACGGCGCTCAGCGTGAGGTCGTAGCCGCCCCCGGCAACGGTGTGCAGCGGAGCTGAGGGTTTGACCGTGAGCGCGCCGTTAGGCGGCAGGCCGCCATGGCCAACGAACACGAACGCCTCCACCCCCTGCCACGTAAGATGCGGCCACAGCAGCTTGCCGAGGTCGCTGGCAGACGGACCTGCCACGGCCAAAGCGACTGTCTGCTGCCGCGAGAGCGACGCCATGTATTCGGTGAGCGGTGCGCCCAGGAGCCGGATCGGCGAAAACACGTAACCGCGCGACGCCAGCAGGCGGGTGGCAGATCGGAAAGCGAACAGCGGCTCGTTCGGAGTGGCGCTCAGGAAACCGTCGACCTGGTTCGGTGTGAGGGTCGTAATCCGGTGCGCGCGCCGCTGCTCTTCGCCCAGCAACATGTACTGCACTTCCATCTCCGTCGAGTAGTTTTCGTAGACGATCGCAGCGGACGGAGGCAGTTTCGCGAACAGTGCATCAAAGAATGCGATCGGTAGCACGTGATCGTGGTGATCGCTCTGCGCGAGATTGCGGACGAACTGCGCGCAGGGCAAAGTAGCAGCGAGTGCGAGCGCCACCCGGTGGCGGGCCCGCGGCGCCTGGACGCCTTGCGCCACACGCTCGATCCCGACGCTCGCCAGCGGCCAGAGCAGCACGATCGCGGGCAACAGGAACACGTCGAGATCGACGACGTCGTAGTTGACCACGAAGAACAGGGAGCCAGCGAGCCCGCCCAAGAGCAGGCCCGCAACGGCCCAGCGCCTCGTGCACCAGAGCGCCCAGACGCCGAGCAGGACCAGACCACCGCCAAGCCACCCGGCCTCCCGCCAGAGCATGCCGAGGGCTAGCGGCAAGCGGCCCAGCACGATCGTGCGGAGATCGAAGGCGAACAGACTGTGGGCGAAGCTTTGCCCGGACACGATCCGGAGCAAGGACGTCAGCGAGGTGGCGCGTGATTCCAGGTACGCCGCACCCTGATGGGTCCGCAGCAGAATGAATCCGTATTGAGCGAGCCCTGCCGCGACGCAGAGGACGGTGGCAATCGGAGCGCGCGGTCGCACGGCCGTACGCCAATCCGTGAGGATTACGAAGAGGGCGAGCGCCGGGCCGAGCGTCACAATCGTCAGGTGATGTCCGAGTCCGAGCCCGGTGGCTGCCATGGCCAAGAGCAACCATCGGAAGCGTCGTGTGTGCGCCCAGGTAACGAGCGCGAACAGGATCACCGCTTGAATCAAGACCGCCAGGCCGTAGACCTCCGCGATCGTCGCTTGTGCCCAGAACACGCCGCCAAAGGCCAGTCCGAGGCTCCCGGCAATCGCTGCCGGCCGGCCACAGCTCAGCCGCCGCGCCACCCGGTACATGAGTGCCACCGCCGTGGCAGCGCAGACACCCGAGAACAAGTTGATGCGCCACGCCAGCCGCCCGATAGGCAGCCAGCCGAATATGTGCGTGAGGACGACGTAGAGAGGGTAGCCGGGGTTGTGGGCGGTGCCGAGGACGTGCCCCAGGAACTGAAACTTCGGGGCGTCCATGCTGTTGCTGCCGACACCTGCCAGACCGGGATACATGGTGCGCACGTAGACGAGCAGCGCGAGCAGGCCACAGCCGGCCGCTAGCCAGCGGTCGCCGACATCGCTGGAGCGCGTCGGACCTTGTCGGTCGCGCGCGCTGCTCGTGACGGATGGCTCGCCTACTGGCACGTGAATACCGGGCTGTTCACCCAGGACGTGTACCCCCACCCGTCGGCGGCCTTGGCATGAACTTGACACGATTGCGGCGTCGGTGGCATCTTTATGGCTACCCAAACAGAACCCGTCGCATTGCCGCGGACCTCCACCAACCCGCACGGGCCAGACGCGACCTCCCCCTGGCCATCCGACAGCGGGTCGCCATCAACGTCTGAGAAGTCGAAGTAGATCCAGGCCTCGCAACCGCATAGCACTGGAATGGAACTGCCACAGCCGCTGGGAACTGGTCCACTATTGAAACTCACCGATGGCGCGCGGTTCACGCCCGTCACTGTCGCACTCCCCGACGCGGTCCCACCGCGGCCGTCGTTCACGGCCACCGAGCACGTGAACGCGGTCAGGTTCGAGACTGTGCAGGTCGCAGACGAGCCACCTCCCGATGCGCATCCTGACCATGCGTAACTCAGTGCATCGCCGTCTGCATCATTTGCCGTAGCAGTGCAGGTGACGGTGCATGGCTGCGTAGGGCTTCGTGGGTGGCACGTGCCCGCGGCCGCCGCAACGCTGACCGTCGGTGCGCGGTTCGCCGCAGGCGTCGGCGTGGCCTTGGGCTGCATGGTCACCGTCGTATTGAACGGCGTGGCTGTGTCGCCGTTCTTGGCCTCGTAGATGGTGTCGCCGCTCGCCGTCGGATAGCCGACCAGGCCAGTCTTGAGCTGATAGCTGCCATTTGAGGGCTGGAGCGTGATGAACGGGCTCTGGCCCTTCTGCGCCAGGCTCACAAATCCACAAGGCGCAGCCCAATTGAACGTGAACGCGTCTCCGTCGGTGATCCTGCTGGGACTCGCAGTGAAGCTCGTCATGGCCTGCTGTGCGCCTGCCGCACAGGACGCGGGAGCGGGCGTCGGCGTGGCGCCACCTGGCTGCGTGGGGAGATCGCCCGTCCCACCGCACGCAACGAACAGCGTCCCACACACAACCAGCGAGCGACTCAGTCGGCGGCCTGTAGCCATGGTTCGTTCCTCAAACAGAAGTGAACGGGCAGATTCTCCGCCCGCCCCAGCCGATGGTCAAGGCGTGCGCGGCCCCGTTCGGGAATGGGGCGCTTCTTCACCACCAAGCCAGCGGCCAGCTTGGATCGCAGCCGGGGCTGCCGCCCCAGCCTTCGCCGATCAGAGGCCAGCGGTACGACGGGATGATCACGTTGATCGGGTCGAACACGCCGTAGAGCAACAGCAGCGCGAGCGCCAGTTGCACGGCGAGCGACGCCAGGCTGGCCGTCCACACCAGGGAGTGACGACCTTGCGCAGCAAAGTCGGCCAGCGCGACTCCAGCCGCGAGCGCGATCGCCGGCGCAAGGAAGTACTCGAAGCGAAACGCGACAGGCGTCACCAGCGCCATCAAGGCTTGGATCCCGCCAGCCGCCAGCCAGGCGAGGAGCAGCGCGCGCAGTGCTGGCGGCATGGAGCGACTTCTCAGGCCGCGCCAGGCAAAGGGTACGAAGACGCCGAACTTGAGCACGAGGTTCTGCACCATCTTGCCAGCGTTCATCCAGCGAAAGGCAAAGAAGCACTCTGGCATCACGGCCGCTTCTTTCCTCAACGTCGCCAGGCTCGACGCGCCCACGACCCAGGCCTCCCGGTAGTAGACCAGCCACGCCACTGAGAAGCCGATCGCGGCCACGGCTAGCAACTTCAGCGGCGGTGGGTGCTGCGTCCTGTGCGCGTACGCCCACATCACCCACAGCCCGGCCAGGGCCGTGGCGCCGAAGGTGATGCCAGGATGACCCAGGCAGGTCAGCGCCCAAACTCCCGCCGCCACCCACAAGGTCCAGCGGCGGTTCAGCACAGCCGCGACAGCGCAAAGAAGGGCGTACAAGCCGCCGGCATTGGCCAGAATCCCCTTGGCCACCACGAGCAGCCCTTCCGGCATCATCGCCAGGGCCAGCGCAGAGTACTCCGCTGCCGCGATGGATCCGCCGGCCACGCGCGCGATCGCGAACACCAGCAAGGGCGCCGTGCCCTCCATCACAGCAGGTGCGACCCGCGTGAGCCGCACGTGGTCGCAGACGCTGGCGAGTGGGCTCAGCACGGCGTACGCCAGCGGCGGATACGGAATGGCGATCGTGGTCCGTTCAACACCGCTGCCCACGATGTTCGTGACAAGCCGCCCGGCGAGATACGTCTCCAGCCGGTGGCTATGGAGCACGGAATCGATGCTCGGGAACGCGGGCTGGAGAGCACAGGCCACACGCAACCAGAACGCGGCCGAAATGCCCACTGCAACCGCGGGTGACACTCCGCACCTGCGCGCGACAAGCAGCAGCCCAGTCGCTGCGGCGCCGACAGCGATACACGCCGGCAGAGCCAACACTGCGATCGCCTTGCACAGCCAGAGTGCCAGCGAGAGCGCCGCTCCGATCGCGAAGGTGGGCCAACGTCGGCCGAGTGCGAGCGACCAGACTGCGCCGATCGTCAGAAGGAGCGCGTAGATCGCGATGCGACCAGGCGCCGGCACGCCGCGCCGGACCTGGCGCAACTCCACGACCTGCTCCAGCGAGAAATGCGGATGCCGCTTCTCCTTGCCGACGATGCGCGGCTCGACCTGTAGTCGCACAGCTCCAGAGCCATCTGCATGCCCCCGAAGCGAGAACCGCCGCCCAGGCCGCGCCACGATCGCATCGCCCGCAACCGCACCATTGATCAACAGTCTGACGGCCACTGGCGTGCGCGCCGCTGGCGCCAGAAAGACGGACAGCTCGACCTCGGCACCAGGCGATGCCGCCGGCAAGATCAACGTCGACTCCCGACCGCCGACCGCGGCCGGGTAAGTGCCCTCGCGCTTCTCGACCGCAAAGCCGTCGAGCGCGAGCGCGCCCCATATGCCGTCCAGCGATATCGACGTGTCGCGCACCGCCCAGTCCACCGCCGATGCGAGCGCCACGCCGAGGGCCGCTGCTGCGGCTGCTGCGCGCCAGTTTGCCAGCGACATGCGCGCGATTATGCCACGCTGCCTGCGTTGCCAGAGTTGGCGACACCCGCGCTGGCACGCCTGCGCTAGAATCGCGGCGCGCAGGCTCATGCCGATCCGAATCGCCCTCTGCTACCGCTGCGATGACCGCCACAGTGGTGAGCTGTACTCGCGTCTCGTGCCGGGCGGCCTGCTCTGTCTGCACGGCGTGCTGCGGCGCGCAGGCTTCGACTCGCGGCTGTTCAACTTCAGCGGCATCTCCTGGCCGCAGATCGAGCGGCGCCTCGCGCGTTTTGCCCCGCGCCTGGTCGGTGTGTCCCACT
>Ga0302323_100000580_pt1 | contig 29350 bp, 28 predicted proteins | sample Fen_T0_3_FD_201950 | JGI IMG/M metagenome (GOLD analysis project Ga0302323, IMG submission 201950) | Peat permafrost microbial communities from Stordalen Mire near Abisko, Sweden - Fen_T0_3 | ecosystem: Environmental > Terrestrial > Soil > Wetlands > Permafrost | place: Sweden: Abisko...
TTGGGGTAAATCAACCGGCGTGTCACGCTGAAACCGGTGCGCGAAGAGTTTGCCCGATACCCGAGTGTCACCGGTCCTACATCAATGGCGCGAAATCCTTCCGCATTCCGTTCCAGCAGCAGTTCCCGCTCGTCGTTCCAGAACTCCAGGAATTTCTTGGGGTTCTTTTCGATCATGCTGATGTAGAGAGAGGCCGATTCCTCTGCGAATCCTTCGCTCATCCATTGGTCCCGCCCGGACGAGAATCCGACCGTGTGACCCCACCATTGGTGCGCAACCTCGTGCGCCGTTACGACCTTCCAATATCCACGGTCGCCTTGGTCCAACCCGAGCGTATGGCGAACCGTAGTGTCAAAGTAGTAACAGATCGGAATCCAAACCAACTCTGGCCACGATTGGCCAAAGTTGCAAGCGGTCTGCTGCGTTAGCTGCATGTGCTTGAACATCGAAGGCCCGAAATAGTCTGTATAGAGCTGCACGGCCAGTTGGCCTTCGGCAAGGGCCTTCTTGTTTAGTCCTACCGTACTCATCGTGCCGACCGCCACCCCTGGGGTGTGAGACCGATCAATTCCGCCGGAGATGTCATCGCCTTGGGCAGCATGTTGCAAGCTTTGCACCCAATCCGGCGACTCCTCATTCGCATAGGATTGAATGAAATACTCGGGTTTCGTGAGCTTGACTTCTTCCTCCTTGAATCGGCCGAAACTGAATCCTGCCACCGTCTGCGGTCCTTCGCTCTTCCAGACGGTCACGTTGTGACCATCCTCGTTGCTTTCGGACAGCAGCACTCCTGTGGCCGCCATCTTCATCCCTTTGGGAATCCGCAGCGTCATGTCATAGTTCGTGTATTCGCCCAGTCCCCCGTTGGCGTTGTTGGGGTACCAGTTCTCGCGGGCGACCGGAAAGTAATTTCCTCCGCCCTCGTTGCGAACGGCATCTTTTCCTTCGTAAGTAGTGGTAATCGAGAATTTTTCTCCGGCCGCCAGCGGCTTTGGCAGGATCACGGCGAAATCTGCGTCGTCGTTCTTGTCTTCTTGAATGAACGAGACCGGCTGCCCATTCGCTGTGACGCTTCGAACGCGCAAAGTCCGAAAGAGGTCAAACGGCACCACACGCAGGCCGTTGCGCCGCACGGTCAGATCCGTAATAGCTTTGCCAATTAGATTGCCGCTTTTTTCCAGCGTAACGTCGAGTTGCTGGTGCTCGATCTTGGTCCACATACCCAGCGAGCGCTTCGCCGCCTCGCCCGAGAGATTGAACGACGCCCAGTGCCCCCACTTGTTTTCGTCGAATGTGCGGAAGTTGACCTGCCGCGAGTTGTAGTCCGGATCAATCTCAAACAATTCCTTGTCGTTATACTTCTTACCCCGGATAAACGCCGCAAAGAACCCGCCCGGTTCAGGACTCAGTACGTCCTCCAGGATGCGCGCTTCCAGGTTGTCTTTGAACTTATGTCGAGTCGTATTCTGTGTGTCCTTGAGCAGGCCGCCGTCGCAGCCGCCTTGCGCCGTGCTGCCGCCCTTTTTGATCTCGTCGTAAGTCGCATCCGTAAAGCGAAAGATCGCCTGGCCGAAGTTTTCGCTAAACTCGTCCTCTTTTGTGAGCAACTTCAAGTTCGCGCGCTCGGAAGCGTCCGGCGCGTCCAGCACGAAGTTTCCGTCCCCGGTGAACACCGCACCCGTAACTTTGCCGTTCACCGGCGTAACAAAGCACACTGTCCCGGAACGCAGATTGAACCTGCCCGCATCGCGCTTGAGCGTGAAGTTTGTGACACTCACGGCCTCGCCGCCCAGGCCAAGATTTCGTAATTGCTGGTAAGTTGGGTCGGAGTTCGGACCCGGCGCGGGAGCGTCCGCAGCCAGCGAGAAAGAAGACGCGAGTATAAGCAGCATGCTGAGAGTTACGCGATCCAGCCAGTTCGACATGTGCCTCCTATCGGGAATCAAGGAGTATGCACGAACCTAGGCCCTAAGAAAAGGGCGGCGGCAATCACCATGCTTGATGAGACAAATGTCATTGCGCTCCCACTATGACTGGTCTATAGTTCGCATGTTAAAAACCTGACGAACATCTTGCTCGGAGGAGAAGTAATGAAACGATCAATAGCGTTGCTCTTGGTTTGTATTTTTGCATTTGAGTTTGCCGCTTTTGGTGGTCTGGGCAGTGACAAGACTGCTTACATTGGCGGCACGGAGAACCAGATTAAAGACGGGACCGAGGGCACTTCTTCCGCGAGAGACGAGAAAGTCTTCATTTTTGAATTCAAGGGCGGAAAACTCGAGATCCCTTACGACCAAGTGGACGACTTGGAGTATGGGCAGAAAGCGGGCCGCCGGTTGGGCCTCGCTTTGGCAATAAGCCCGTGGCTGCTCCTTTCGCACAAGCGAAAGCACTTCTTGACTGTCGGTTGGAAGGACGCACAAGAGAAGCAACACGCTGCAGTGCTCGAACTCGGCAAGTCCGTTGTCAGGACGACGATCGCGACGCTAGAAGCAAGAACGGGAAAGAAAGTGGACTTTCAAGACGACGAGGCACGTAAGAGCGGCTTAGGAGGCATGTAGCCATGCTGGCTCAGCTGTTGATCTTTGGTGTTCTCCTGCAGGGTGAGGCTGTTGCTCCAGCAAAGCCGGCTGCAGGACAAGTCGTCACGCAAGCGGGCCCAGATCGCACGGCGTTGTTGAAAGTAAAGCGTATTTATGTCGATAGTTTCGGGGACGATCCGACCTCCAGGGAGGTGCAATCTATGATCGTCTCCGCTCTGGTAGGAACGAACGAGTTCAAGGTTACGGAAAATCGCGACCGGGCGGATGCCGTTCTTAAGGGCGTGGCTCTAGAAAAAAGCTCTCAGGAATTGCATGCCTATTCAGAAGGCACAGCGGTAGCAAGCGGAGGAGGCGGTGCTGCGATCAAAGACTCGGCCGCTAACACTGAGACTATTCGCGAAGCGAAGGTTACTGTGCGATTGGTCAATCCAGACGGTGATGTCATCTGGACAAGCACGCAAGAGAGTAAAGGGGCGAAATACAAAGGCTCCACTTCTGACGCGGCGGATCGGTGTATAAAACAGCTGCTAAAGGACATGGAAAAGTTGAAAACCGCAAACGCTGGCGCGTCCACTCAACCAGTTGCTGAAACCGACGCTCCGAAGAAATAACAGAGGGGAGCGCAACCACGCTCCCTAGTTATCTGAGAACTGAGAACCGGAAACTGAGAACCGCCGTCAGTACTTCGGCATCGAAGTATCAATCTTCTCCGCCCAAGCCGTGATCCCGCCCGTCAAGTTATACACTTTCTTAAATCCCGCCCGCCGCAGGAAGTTCACTGCCTTCGCGCTGCGTCCGCCCATTTTGCAATGAGCAATAATCTCGCGGCTCGAATCCAGCTCACTTACGCGTTCCTGCAGATCGCCCACCGGGATCAGATATCCATTCAGGTTACAGATCTGATATTCGTGTGGCTCGCGCACATCCAGAATAAAGATGTCGGCCTTGGCGTCTATCTTCTTCTTGAGTTCTTCCACCGAGATCGTCGGAATGTCGTTGCCCGCCGGTTCTTCCTGTCCTCGCACTCCGCAGAACTCCTCGTAGTCAATCAGCTTCGTAATCGTCCGGTGGGTGCCGCAAGCCGGGCAATCCGGGTTCTTGCGCAGCTTCAGTTCGCGGAACTTCATGCCCAGTGCGTCCACCAGCAACAGCCGTCCCGCCAGCGAATCGCCCTGGCCCAGAATCAGCTTGATCGTCTCTGTCGCCTGAATCACGCCCACCAGTCCCGGCAAGATTCCAAGCACTCCACCCTCAGCGCACGAAGGAACGAGTCCCGGCGGTGGCGGCTCCGGATACAGGCAGCGATAGCACGGACCGTCCTCGGTCGCAAACACGCTTGCCTGCCCCTCAAACCGGAAAATCGAACCATACACATTCGGCTTGCCGGTCAGCACGCACGCGTCATTCACCAGATAGCGCGTCGGAAAGTTATCAGTTCCGTCGGCGACAATGTCGAACTCGCGAAACAGTTCCAATGCGTTCGCGCTCGTCAGCTTCGTGTCAAAAGCGCGCAGATTCAGAAACGGATTGATCGCCTTCAGCTTCTCCGCCGCGGAATCCAGCTTCTTGCGGCCCACATCGTTCGTGGTGTGGAGAATCTGCCGCTGCAAATTCGTGTAGTCCACCACGTCGAAGTCCACGATGCCCAGCGTGCCCACGCCCGCCGCAGTCAGATAAAGCGCCAGCGGTGACCCGAGTCCCCCCGCGCCGATACACAGCACCTTCGCCGCCTTTAGTTTCTGCTGCCCCGCCATCCCCACCTCAGGCATGATCAGATGGCGCGAGTAGCGCAGGATTTCGTCGTTGCTTAAAACGGCTTCGGGTTTCACATCGGACAGGGTCGCCATACGTTCCTTTATCGTTTTTCTTCTAGAAATAGTATCACCGTGGTTCTGCGAAGGCCAAAAGAGGCAGCCAAGCGTTCACATCACAGCCGTCCTGTGAGATAGATCACAACCATCGTTCTTAAACATCACAGACACATCATGTGCACTCCTTTTCTACTGAGACGAAATTGGACAAGAGCAGTCCGATTTCCTAAGAGCCATGCAGATCACTCGGGCAACAGACTATGCGGTACGAATCATGATTACGCTGTCGACCCTGCCGGAAGGAACACGGGTCGCTGCGCCCGAACTGGCGCGCAACATTGAAGCTCCGGAGAGTTTTGTTTCCAAGGTCCTACAACAACTCGTGCAGCGTGGAATGGTGACATCCCATCGCGGGGCGGGCGGAGGCTTTCAGCTCGCGGTCCAGCCAGAGAATGTTTCGTTGCTCAATGTGGTGGAAATGGTTGAAGGGCCGTTGCAGATCAACTTGTGCCTGCCGGGCGAAGCGACCTGCGATCGAAAGTCCTGGTGTGGAGCACACCCGATTTGGAACGAAGCGCAGGATGCACTGAAAAAAGTATTGGCCAGTGCCTCGATCGCGACCATGGCCAGGGATTCGCTGGCCAATCTCAGCCGGACTGCCGAGAGCGCCAAGAACGAGACGGTTCAGATTGAGTCCGCTGGACTGGAGCGCGAGAATCGGCGCCGTGATTAGAGGCGAAGCGTGCAAGGCGAGATATGGAAGTTACGTGGATCGCGATTCTGGCAAGTCTGTGCATGGGAATCGGAGCGGTGCTGGTTTTTGTGTTTGCGGTGAAGAAGAACTATTTCAAGGACGTGGAGAACGCAAAGTATCACGTTTTTTGGTCAGACGTTGAGGAGCTGGTGGAATCGCCGGCAGGAAAGAAGACTGGCAAGGAAGAGGTAGAAAATGACGATGATTCCGAAGAAACCCACGAGTGATGCCCCCGAAGACTTAGGCCGTCGGCGTTTGTTGTCCTGGCTGAGCGGCTTCGGCCTTTTCGGATCGGCCATTATTGCGGTGCTGGCGAATCTTGTTTTCATCAAGCCACGCGCCACCTACGGCCAGCCAAACAAGTTTGCGATCGGCAAACCTGGAGATTTTCCGGCTGGAGCCCGCATGTCGCTGGATACGCGGCGCGTGTGCATCGTGCGCGAGGGTGACAAACTGGCGGCCATCTCGACGACGTGCACACATCTCGGTTGCATCGTATCGGTCGCGGAAACCGGATTTGCCTGTCCCTGTCACGGTTCGCACTATGACCAGGATGGATTCGTAACCAGCGGCCCGGCGCCGAAAGCCCTCTCCTGGTATCAAGTGACGCTAGCTCCCAATGGCGACCTGGTGGTGGACAAAGACAACGAAGTTGAAGCGGGGACTTATTTGAAAGTATGAGCACTCCTACTGCAATTCGCTCGCGAAATAGCTGGCTGGCCCTACCGGAGAATATTTGGCGGTCGATTTTTCGGAACCCACTGCCGAATTCTGACTACGGGCGCTCGTCCACCAGCTTCACGAATTTCTTCCTGCATATTCACCCCGTAAAGGTACACCGCCACAGCCTGAAGGCGACCTACACCTGGGGCCTGGGGCTGATGGCGTCGTTCCTGTTTTTGATTCTGGTGGTAACCGGCATTCTATTGATGTTTTATTACGTGCCCTCCACCACGCAGGCTTACGACCGGATGCTCGATCTGCGTGGGACGGTGGCGTTTGGAATTTTCCTGCGCAACATGCATCGATGGTCGGCGCACGGCATGGTCGCCGTGGTGTTTCTCCACATGTGCCGCGTGTTCTTGACCGGAGCGTATAAGCCGCCGCGCGAATTTAATTGGGTGATCGGCGTCCTCCTATTTCTTATCACGCTCTTCCTCAGCTTCACAGGTTATCTGCTGCCCTGGGACCAGTTGGCGTTCTGGGCGATCACGGTAGGGTCATCGATCGCCGGATATGCACCGGTGGTCGGCAAAGACGTGAAGTTTCTGCTGCTAGGCGACTCGACGGTCGGGCAGGAGGCGTTGCTCCGCTTTTATGTGCTGCACGTGGCCGTGCTGCCGGTGGTGCTGACGGGATTGGTGACGATCCACTTCTGGCGGATCCGCAAAGATGGCGGGTTGGCAAAGCCAGAGGAAGAGCAAGCTGCTCCGACTGGTCCAACTATTTTGCAAGGTGGGGCAGTTGCGGCTTCGGCCCCAATGACGATGGCCGTCGCGGCTGGTGCCGGAGCGCCGTTGCCGAAACGCAGCTTCGGAATTCAGGGCCTGATCCGCGGACCTCTGGTCAAAGTCGGAACGACCGAAGACAAGACGCTCTTCAGCTGGCCGAATCTTTTCCAGGCGGAGCTGCTCGTGTTTGTGATCTCCGTAGCGGCGATTCTGGTGGTTTCTCTCTTCTTTAATGCGCCGCTGGAAGAGCCCGTCAACGTAATGCATCCACCGAATCCGGCGAAAGCGCCATGGTACTTCCTGGGATTACAGGAGCAAGTGAGCTACTCGGCGTTCTGGGGAGGAGTCGGCATACCGACGCTTGAGGTGCTGTTGCTGCTGATCGTGCCGTACATCGACCGCAAGCAGAAGGGCGTTGGAAGGTGGTTCGCGAAGGAACGGCTGCTGGCCAACACTCTGTTCACGACCTTCGCGGTTATCAATGTCGTGCTGGTCATCATCGGTACGTTCTTCCGCGGTGCCAATTGGGAGTTCGTTTCGCCATGGTGAGAAAACAGGTGAAGAAGATGACGAGGAGAATCCTGTGAGTACGCGAGTCGCGCTGGCTATCGCAAGTTTTGTGGTGCTGATTGTGCACGGGATCGTTTTCTACAACCAGTTCTTCAATCGCTGGGAGAAACATCAGAACGCATACTGGGAACAGGCGCGCAGCCTGGCGAAGACCGACGCAGAGAAAGCGACAGTGGATGCCCACAAGCTGCGGATCGAACAGATCATCGTCACCCAGTTTGGCGAGTCGCGCGTGGATCGCTGCACCACGTGCCACGCCGCCGCGGATGATCCCCGCTTCCAGGGGCACGCGCAGCCGCTGCAAGCGCATAGCTACTCGACAGCTTTAGGGGACGTTCAGAAAGACGGCAAGTGGGAACGCCGGCATAAATTCTCCGACTTCGGTTGCACGATCTGTCACGACGGACAGGGAAGAGGTCTGGAGACGGTTTACTCGCACGGCGAAGACGAGAACTGGCCGCAGCCGATGTTGGGCTACGCGACCCAAGCCAACTGGAAGCCGGCATTTAAGGCGAAGCTGACTGGCGCGGAGTACATGCAGGCCAACTGCGCGCAGTGCCACACGGAAGAGAATTTCGCGGGGACACCGCTGGTGGCTCGCGGTCGGCAACTGTTTTTTGAGAAAGCTTGTTACGGCTGCCACAGAATTGAAGGACTGTCGCGCGGAACCCTCGGTCCGGATCTGACCGAGGTCGGCAAGAAATGGCGCATTGACTACTTGTGGGGGCACACGGTGAATCCGCGTGACTACAGCGCGGTTTCGTTCATGCCGAAATTCGATCTCACGGACGACGAGATCAAAGCCCTGGTGGTTTTCCTGAAGAGCCGGCGCGGCATGAATTTTTCCGAGACCACGATGGAGCAATACAAGGCGCGTTTGCAGCAGATCAGCCTGACCCCAGGGGCGGGCGGGGCTGCCGACAACATTCCTTCGGTAGCGCGCGGCGAGCAGTTGTTTGCTCAGCGTTCCTGCACTGCCTGCCACAAGTTGGGGGACAAGGACGGAAGGGTTTCACCGGACCTGTCGTATGAAGGCCTGATCCGCGATGACAACTGGCTGATGGAGCACTTCAAGGAGCCGCGGTCGAGGATTCCAGATTCGATCATGCCGGTGTTCGGATTTAGCGAAGCTGACTGTCGCTCGATCGCTGTCTATCTGGAGAGCCGCAAGACTCCGCCGACGTTTAAGAGCGGAGAGGAGATCTACAAGGGCCTGTGCGCTCGTTGCCATGGCGAAAAGGGCGACGGCAAGGGTGTGACCTACTTGTATCTGGATCCGGCGCCGCGCGACTTGACCAAGGCCGCATTCATGAATTCGAAGCCGGACGAGCGCCTCCTGGCCTCGCTGAAAGATGGAGTGGCGGGCACTTCAATGCCGCCGTGGGAGCGCGTTCTCAGCGAGCAGCAGCGCAAGGATGTTCTCGCGTACGTCTTCCAGAATTTTGTGAAGGAGCCTCGCCAGAAGCTGAAGGATCGCAAGGTGCCGGAGACGAATCCGGTCGCCTTCACCCCGGAATCAGTCTCTGCGGGTGAGCACATCTTCCTAGAGCGCTGCACCGGGTGTCACGGGCGCAAAGCGGATGGCAAGGGGCCGAACTCTCTGGATATCAGCCCGCGTCCACGCAATCTGCGAAACAGCGCATTTATCAACAGCGCGAGCGACAAGCGTCTTTTCACCTCCATCAGTTACGGAGTGGAAGGTACGGCGATGCCCTCGTGGATTGACTACGGACTTTCGCAACAGGATGTTGGGAATCTTATTAATTTCGTACGTAGTTTGAACCGCAAGCCCGCGGCACCGGCTCCGGTCGATGAGAAGTCGCCGAAGCTTACGTCGCAATTGAAATAGCAGAAGTGAGTAGTTTCGAGAACCAGGAGGCGCCATGCCAGGACAACAGCAAGTTAGTGCCGCTCGTCCGTACGGGGGGCCGGGCTCTATCTCACCGGTAGAGTCTATTCACGAGGACACCACTGCGAAGTGGTTCATGTTGAGCGCTATTACCTATTTTTTTATCGTGGGCATTATTGCTCTTACGATTGCGGCGAAGTTTGTGTGGCCGCAACTGCTTGGTACCGTTTCAGTCCTGACCTACGGACGCCTGCGCCCGCTGCACGTTAACGGCATGCTCTTTGGATGGCTTCTGGCAGCGGATATGGGGCTTGCCTATTACATCGTGCCGCGGCTCTGCGGAGTGAAGTTGTGGAGCGAGAAACTCGGTGTTGCGACTGCCGTCATCTGGAACATCATCGTTCTGGGGGCGGTCGTGGCGCTGCCGCTTGGATATAACAAAGGATGGGAATACGGTGAGTTGCCGCTTCCTCTTACCGCACTGGTTGTTGTGGCGTGGGTGATGTTTGGCGCCAACATCTTTGGCACGATCGCCACACGCAAGTACGAGCAGATGTACGTGAGCCTCTGGTACATCATGGGCACCGTTCTGTGGACGGCGTTTGTGTACCTCACGGGCAACGTGGCAGTGTATTTCACCACCGGCGTCAATCAAGCCAACCTGAATTGGATGTACGTACACAATGCGGTGGGTCTGATCTTTACGCCCATCGGTCTGGCCCTGGCGTACTACTTCATCCCGAAGGCCTCGAACACTCCGCTGTATAGCCACAAACTGTCTATGGTCGGCTTTTGGGCGCTGGCATTCGTATATGTATGGACGGGCGCGCACCACATGTTGCACGGTCCGATTTCGCAGTGGCTGCAGACGATCGCGATCACCTTCTCGCTGATGCTGCTCATTCCGGTGTGGACGGTGGTTTACAACTTCTTTGCCACGATGAAGGGGCAATGGTATCAACTTCGCGAAAACGTGCCGCTGAAGTTCCTGATGTCGGGCGTGGTGTTTTACCTCCTTACCTGCTTCCAGGGACCAATGCACAGTCTGCGTTCGGTAAATGCGATTGTGTCGAAGACGGATTGGATTCCGGGCCACGCGCACATGGCGGTTCTCGGAGCATTTTCGTTCTTCGCGATCGCTGGTTGCTACTACGCGATTCCACGGCTGTTCCGCACGGAACTGCACTCCGCTCCGCTCGCGAACTGGAGCTACTGGTTCCTGATGATTGGCGGGCTGGGATTCTTTGTCACGCTCTGGCTGGGTGGATTCTGGCAAGGCTGGCAGTGGAACAACCCATCGATTCCGTTCATTGACACGGTGCGAGCGCTGAAGCCGGTTTGGACGGTCCGCTTCTTCTCGGGGATTCTGATGTTCCTTGGGATCACCACATTCCTTTACAACATCATGGCCACGGTTCTCGGCGCGGGAAGTTCGCACGAGACAGCAGCCAGACCGATTTCGGCGTAAGGCCACAAGGAGAATGCCATGCTAGGAAAAACTGACAAAAGTGCTGTGGGATTCGTGGTGGCCGCGCTCGTGTTCTTCTTCATCGGAGGAATCCTGACGACCGTGGTGCCGCCGCTGGTAGATAAGAGCTGGTCAAAGCCATTCGAGAACAATGATCCCTCGAAAGGGCCGACCGGCAAGCTGGTTCAATATACGCCGGAACAACTGAAAGGGCGCGCGATCTATGTCCGCGAGGGCTGCTGGTATTGCCATACGCAACAGACTCGCACCCTGCTCTCCGACGTCAAGCGTTCGGGATGGAAAGGCGTGGATTCGCCGATCTCGACTCCGGACGAGTTTGTGTATGACTCACCTCACATGTTCGGTACCAAGCGCACGGGGCCGGATCTTTCGCGAGTGGGCGGCAAGTATGACACGCAGTGGCATCGCACTCACTTCCGCAATCCGCGCGATCTGACGCCGGGCTCGGTGATGCCGCCGTTCCCGTGGATCGTAGACAACCCGGAAGAATTTACTGCGCTGGTGGCCTATATCCAGACACTGGGACGATCTAAGAACTGGCGTCCGGATAACGACTACGAGAAGTGAGGCGCTATGCATGACTACTCATATCCGAGCATTTTCCTCGCTTATCTGATGTTCTTCATCTTCCTGGTGGGAGGGATTTTCTTCCTGGTGAAATCTCTCCGCCACGGTTACTGGGGAGAGCACGGGGAAGATCCCAAGTACCGGATGCTCGAGGACAACGAAGAGACAACCGCGCGAAAAGCCAGTTAAGGAGAAATCAGATGGCGGAACCGAAAGATTCGAACGAACTCAAGAGTTATGCCGAAGGTTGGATGACCGAAAGGAAAGGTACGGAAATCCCGACGTTCTTGAAGTTTTCTTACATCGTGATTGCCTGCGGTTGCTTTGCATACTTCTTCCTCTTTATGAACGGAGAAGTCACCCATTCCACGCGCGGCGCGCTGGTGCGGCAGTTTAACTCGGTGACACAGTCGTCGCCGGGGTTGATGTACTTCGTTGCGGCACTGATTGCGATTTTCGCGATTATCACGGTCAAGTTTGCATTCAGCAAGTTTCACGAAGACTGAGAGCAATGAGCAATCCCTGGACCCAATTCGAAGCGATTGAAGGGGCGGACTACTGGATCAAGATGGTGAAGTGCCAGCACGCCTGCCCCGTGCATACCAATGCCTGCGGGTACGTGACCTCCATCGCAGAAGGGCGCTATGAAGACGCGTACCGCATTGCGCGCGCGACGAATCCGTTTGCATCCATTTGCGGGCGGGTTTGCGGAGCGCCGTGTGAGGTTAACTGCCGTCGCGGCGACGTGGATGAGTCGGTTTCGATTCGAGCTCTGAAACGCTTCGTGACTGACAAGTTCGGTCCAGAGGCGGGCAATCCAGCATCCCATCATGCCGGCTGCGACCAGCGTATGCTGCCGCAGAATCGCGGCGACTACGAGAAAGTTGCAGTCGTAGGCGGTGGCGTTTCCGGGCTAACCGTGGCCCACGACCTGGTCCAGATCGGCTACAAGGTGACCGTTTTCGAATCGAATCCCGAACCCGGCGGCATGCTGATGGTGGGCGTGCCCGTGTTCCGCCTGCCGCGAGAACTGGTGCGGGCGGAGATCAACGCCGTGCTTGCGCTCGGCGTGGAACTCAAGTGCAACATGCGGCTGGGACGCGATTTTTCGATCGCCGATTTGAGGAGCCAAGGGTACAAAGCAATCTTCCTAGGAATTGGCCTGCCGAAGGGCCGCAAGTTGAACTTGCCGGGCGGCGACCGCGAGATGGTGTATGACGGTATGGACTTTCTGCGCGCCTTCAACGAAGGCAAGCCTCTCGTGCTCGGACGCCGCGTGGTGGTCATTGGCGGCGGCAACGTTGCCTACGACGTGGCGCGTTCGGCGGTTCGTCCCGAGATGTCCTCGATGAGCGAGACGATCTCGGAGATGGGACGCGGCGAGCAGGTTGCATATGACGTGGCACGGTCGGCGCTGCGCATGAGCAGCGACAAAGAAGTTCACGTTGTCTGCCTGGAAAAACGTGAGGAGATGCCGGCGGACGAGATCGAAATCGTCGAAGGCGAAGAGGAAGGGCTCAAACTCCACAGTGCGCGTGGCCCAAAGGAAATTCTGGGCCAGAACGGCACGGTGACTGGTCTGCGCACGGTCCGGTGCAAGAAAGTATTCGATGAGAACCGCAGGTTCAATCCCACATTCGATGATAACGATATCGAAGACATTCCCGCCGACACGGTCATTTACGCCATCGGGCAATCGGCGGATTTGTCTTTCCTGAAACCAGAGGATGGAGTTGAGAGCGACCGCGGGCTAATCAAGGTCAATCGCGAAACCTATCAGACGACGGCACCTGACGTGTTTGCGTGCGGAGATATCGCGCACGGGCCACGGCTTTTCATTGACGCCATCGCTTCGGCACAGATCGCGGCCCGGTCGATGCACGACTATTTGCGGGGCACTCGGACGGAAATCGCCGTCCGCAGTCAGTGGTCCCCGGCGGTTTACACCATGGCTGAGGGCTGGGAGCGTACACCGCGCAGTAACCCGCCGGTGATTGACGCAGTGCAACGTGCGTCATCGCTCGAGATCATTGAGGTGTCGTATCCGGAGGAAGAAGCGCACCGTCAGGCCTCACGGTGCCTGCGCTGCAACATCAACACCGTATTTGACACGTCGATATGTATAGCGTGCACCGGCTGCGTGGATGTCTGCCCGATGAACATCATTAAGCTGGTCGGGCTGAGTGAACTGTGCAAGGAAGATCGCTGGCTCGACATGATTTCCACTTCACTCGAAGTCACCCGTGACGACTTACGCAAGATGGACAAGGCAGAGCTCGATTCACTCGGCGGCGTGATGCTGAAGGATGAGACGACTTGTATCCGGTGCGCCATGTGCGCGTCACGGTGTCCGACGCACGCGATTGCGATGAAGAAATTCGAGTTTTACCGCGAATGCGTGACCGTGCCGACTCGCAACGAAAAGATTCGCTATCAGGCAGAGGGAACAGGAACGGGCACGCGCTGACGCGCAGGAGCAAGGAGCGTCGTAGTGACTGGGATTGAGCTTTGGGTGGTGTTCACGCTGGGACTGGTTAGCAGTTTGCATTGCGTGCAAATGTGCGGACCGATCGTGCTGTCTTACAGCGTGGCGCTCGAGCAGATCACGAAAGTCCCAGGCTACCGTTCGCCGTCGCTTGTGTTCGGACACCTCGCCTACAATGCGGGCCGCATTCTGACTTATGCCGTGTTGGGCGCGGTTGCTGGACTGGCAGGAAAGACGGTTGGCCTGGTCGGCCGCCTTGCCGGATTGACCAGTACGCTTGCGATTGTCGGCGGCGTCTTGATGCTGATCGCAGGCTTGGTCATGTTTGGGGCGTTACCTGCAGTGCAAGCTTTTGGTGGCAACTTCTTCCGCGTTACGTCGACTTTCGTTCGTCCGCTAAGCAGATTTATCTCCTCGGCAAGCGTGGGGAGCCGCCTCGTGCTCGGCCTCGCCTTTGGACTATTGCCTTGTGGCCTGGTTTACGCGGCATTGGTGCGGGCGCTCGCGACCGGGTCGGCGCTTTGGGGAGCCGCAACGATGGCGGCTTTTGGTGCCGGTACGGCCGGTGCGTTGTTGGCAGTAGGGATTTTTTCGTCCGCCATTCGGAGCAAAGTCAGTCGGTGGGGCACGCAACTCGCCGCAGTCAGTGTGATGGCCATGGGCGCGCTACTGATCGTGCGCGGCACGATGCCCGGAATTCTCGCAGGAGCGCATGTCCATGTCTGTCATTGAGCCAGTTCGGGACCCTGGAAACACGCTCGTCACCATCTCCGACAAACCGCAACCTTCTCCGCGGAAAGCAAGGCCGGATCCGATTGATCCGGGTTTTCACTATCACCGCCTGCGCAAGACAGTTCACGTCATCTGCGTCATCATTTTCTTTCTCCTGCCGCTGTCGAACCTGATGCGCATTGATATCCCGCGACAGCGCTTCTACTTCTTCGGCTACGAGCTCTGGATCAGCGAATTCGCCATCATTTTCTTTTCGATGATGTTCCTGATGTTCGTGGTGGCGGCGATGGCCATCATGTGGGGCCGAGTGTACTGCGGCTATCTCTGCCCGCAGATGATCTTCAGTGAAGCGTCCATCGGGCTGGAGAACTGGCTACAGCGAACAGTGAACAAGTATGTGGATGCGGGCGCCAAGACTCGCGCCGTGTTAGGTAGAGCGCTGTTTTACCTGATCTCCGGAGCCGCCGCCGTCCTCCTGTCGTTCGTTTTTATTTCCTACTTTGTCGAGCCAAAAGACCTCCTGCATCGGTTGATGGCGTTCGATATCAAGACCACGGCCGGCATCGCGGGAGCCACCACAGCGCTGCTGACGCTGATCGACTTCCTTTTTGTGCGGCTGCGCTTTTGTACCACCGTGTGCCCATATGGCTACCTGCAGGGCATGCTTACGGACGGCCACACGTTGTTGGTCCACTATCGCGACGGCGATCAGCAGTGTATCGAGTGCATGAAGTGCGTTCGTGTTTGCCACATGGGAATCGACATCCGGCATTCGCCATACCAGATCGAATGCGTTGGCTGCGGCGAATGTATTGAAGCCTGCAACGTCATCCTGGCGAAACTTGGCAAACCGGGCCTGATCCACTACGCCTGGGGCGAACAAGGCGAAAAACTTGGCACTGGCGACAAGACCTGGTTTCAGAAGATCGGGCTGCGCGACGCGAAGCGCGTCGTCTTACTGCTGGTCCTACTGTTCTACGGCGTCGGCTTGTTTACTGCTCTCTCCATGCGGAATGCAGTCCTGGTGCAAGTTTCACCCGTGCGCGCAACGCTCTATCGGCAGGGTGCGGACGGTACGGTTTACAACCGTTTCCACTTGAAAGCAGCGAATCGCAGCGGGACGCAACAGACTGTGGTTCTTGGAATCGAGGGACTGCCCGGAACGCATTTCGAGGGATTCGAAAACGCGGTGATCGTCAATGCCGCCCAAACTCAAGATTTTGATTTTGAAATCGCGGCGCCAGTTGTGGCAGGCCTCACTCCAGGCGTGAATCATTTCCGCCTGACCAGCCGCGTGGGCAACGAGAAGGAATCGTTTGACGAGACCTTCATTACGCCATTCAAGGATTCAAAGTGAACCCTCGGGTTCAGTTTGATTTGTAGTTCGTACGCCGTTCACAAAGAACCCCGACGCAGGGAACAGAAATTGGATCGGGGAATCATAGAGGAGGAAATAATGTGGAGTAGAGAAAGGAAGATGTTGCTCGCCACGAGCGTGGTTTTGCTTGTGGTAGTCCTCGCCTCCGTCGCTGCGTTTGGGCAGACGGCGGCACCTGTACAAATCGCCGCAAACACAACCGCGCCGGTGGTAGCAAGGCAGGCTGCTGAAATTACGCCTTCCACATCAGCGTTGCAGGCTCGCATTGACGCGCAGCAGCAAGAGATTAACAAGCTCACCATGCTAGTCGAGCGGTTGCAGGCAACTCTGTCGCCGGTTGCTTCCATGCATCCCATGCTGCCGAGCGCCAGCATCGGCTCTCCGTCGCCCTCACCGTCTCCTTCGCCCGAGCCACCGCCAGTGGAGGCCGGTTACACAGCGCCTCGGGAATTGCTGCCGGATATCGGACACATTGGAGCTGAACTCGGATTCTTTGTAGGCGGAGCGACAAATCCCTACAAGGCTGACAAGGGTTTTGCTTCCGGCGGCTATATCGATCTGCCCTGGAAGAAGGTTCCGGGCGGCAAACTCTCCTACGAAATCATGATTGGATTGCAGCGGTCGGTAACAACGACGAGTTCGACCTCTGGCGTGAATGCGCTGGTGAATGCGGCGACGATGAACTATCTATATAACGCCGGCGTATTCGAAGGCCTCCCAAGTCTGACTGACTATCTGGCGGGCCCGTTGCCGATCACGAGCGTCGTTCAAGAACGCTCAAAGGTCCTGACCGTTGCTCCGTTTGAACTGAAATACACCATCACGAAGTTGGGCCGGTTCCGTCCCTATGTAGTGGGCGGATTGGGCGCGTATGTCTGGATTGGCTCAGACAGCAATACGGCTACCTTTGATGCCGTCACCTCGCTGAATAACTATGGAGCCACGATTGGCATACCTGATTTGGCCAGCCTTCCGGTTGGTGGATCGACACTCGGGAACACGTTCAATGCATTGCTGAAGGGCTCGCAGATTGGTGGGCTCGCCCCAACCTCACCGGAACTCGCGGCTCGCGGCGTTCCGCACGGCCAAGGCAATTTGCTATTCGGTGGGCAGATCGGCGGCGGTTTCGAGGTCAGAATCTCTCCCAAGCTGTCGATTGGCGCAGACTTCCGCCACAACGCGGTGGAAGGCAAGAATGCCAGCTTCAATACGTTCGCGTTCAAACAGGGTTTGCACTGGTAAGAAACCGGAGGCGGGAATCATGTCAAAAAACGAAAAGACAAATCCGAAGACGGTTTCGCGCAGGCAGGTTCTGCGAGCAGGAGGACTTTCGGTAGCTGCGGGCGTTGTGGCATCGGCCACACCCGCAGTTGCCGCGAAGGAAGTCCGGTATGGAGGCGATCTCGCGATTCTGAACGTGGCGTTGGGGCTGGAACATCAGGCCATCGCCGCCTACAACGCGGGCGCAGCCAGCAAACTGCTGAGTGCCGATCAGCTCAAGCTAGCCGTCAGTTTTCAAAACGACCACAAACGCCACCGCGACGCGCTGACCAGTTTCATCAAGCGTTTCGGCGGCACGCCCGTCGCGCCCAAGTCGAGCTATGACTTCGGCACGATTACCTCGGCAACTGACATCGTCAAACTGGCGCAAAGCCTCGAAGACGGTGCCATGGGGGCCTACCTGGCCAACGCCGGAAAACTCGAGAATCGCGAAGTCTTGAACGCCGCGGTTCCCATCCTTGAGGACGAAGTGCGCCACAACACCGTCTTCAAACAGCTGCTCGGCATGGATGTGACCGAGCGGTTGAAATATTGAAGGCGGAGGAGGACTAGTTCATGAAAACAGAAAACGCGGAAGTGAACTTGGTGGAGCCCATTCTCGAGGAGAAGAACCTACGGCGGGAGTGGCTCCGTCTAGCCGGCACGGCAAGCGCGGGAGCGATCTTGTTCTTGCTGACTGGAAGCACGAAGCAGTTGTACGCGCAATCGAAAGAAGGCGACCTGGGCATCTTATCGGCGGCTCTCTACCTTGAGCATGAAGCCGTTACTGCCTATCAGGCCGGGGCCGAAAGCAAACTCCTGTCACCGGGAGTGCTCAAGGCCGCGGTTGCGTTCCAGAGCGATCACAAGTATCACCGCGATGGAATCAGCGGCGTACTTAAGTCGCTCGGCGTGGACCCGAACGGACCGGAAAAGAAGTATGACTTCGGAAGCTTGCACAGCGAAAAAGATATTCTTCGCCTGGCTCGCGATCGGGAGAACGGCGCTGTGCTGGCCTATGGCACGCTGGCGTCGAACATCTTAACCAAACCAGTGTTGAACTTTGGCGCGAACGTGCTGGTGGATGAAGTTCGCCACCGGACGATTTTAGACAGCGTGCTGGGTTTACCAACTTACTGACAACAGCATGGAAATGGGCCGGAACATGGTTTCCGGCCCGCATTCCAAAATTCCGAGCCGTTCGGGACGTTCGATCCCGGCGGTTCAACAACGGGGTGAACGAATGAGTGCAATCGCGATGGCAACGAATCTTCCAGATAAGAAGAAACCGGCGCCGCTGGTGTATTTCCTCGGATTTATCTTTGTTTTGTTCATCGGCATTCTGATCTTCTGCTATGTCGTTACGAAGCGGGCAAACCCGGTTTTCCTCGATGAGCACGGGAAGCCTGTGAGTTCATCGACGGCGCACGATCATGCCGGCCACTGATCTGACCCCGAGCCAGACGCGGAGTTGCGATCTCTGCGGTCTCGCCTGTGGACGGCATCCCTACGCGCAGAATGTTCGCGAGCAGGATCGATTCTTCTGCTGCCTGGGCTGCATGAATGTGTATCTGATTCTGTCCGAGAATGCGTTGGAGGGGCAGGATCTTCGAGAAACCGAACTGTTCAAGCGCAGCCTTGCGATGGGACTGGTGTCGCAGCCAGAATCGCCGGCGGTCGAGACGCCCGCCGCTGCTGAGGACGACACTCCGACCGAGGAACTGTTGCTCCATATCCGCGGGATGTGGTGCACATCCTGCGCATGGCTCATCGAGTACGCGCTTGCCAAGTTGCCAAGCGTTGCCGGAGTGGAAGCCTCGTTTGCAACCGATCTGGTCAAGATCAAATATCGGCCCCAGCAGATCCCGCCTGCACACATCACAGCGCGCATTCAGAGCCTGGGATATGAAGCGCGCGAGTTCCAGGCTGGAGATAATTCGAAGGACACCGAGAAGCGCGATCTGTTGCTGAGGCTCGGCCTGGCAGGCTTTCTTTGGATGAACGTCATGTACTTGAGCATGACGTTCTACATCAGTTTTTTTGAGCGGATCTCCGACAGCATTCGACACTACATTCCGTTTTTCGTTTGGGCACTGGCGACGCCAGTCGTCTTCTATTGCGGGTATCCGATCTTGCGTTTAGCCTGGCGCGGGTTGCGTAACCGCGCCATCCGCGCGGAAGCGCTGCTGAGCCTCGGCATTTTGACCGCATATTTCTATAGTATCGTGCAGGCATTCCGTAGCGATCCCCACATCTACTTCGACACCGCCTGCGTGATTGTGACCCTCGTTCTGACGGGCAAGATGATCGAGCGCAATGCTAAGGAACGGGCTTCGCGCTGGATTACGTTGTTGCACCGGTGGATGCCCAACAAGGTCCGGTTGCTGGCTGGCGGACAAGAACGCTTTGCTGCCATCGACGCCCTGGAACCGGGCCAAGTATTCGTGACAAAAGTCGGCGAGCACTTTGCCGCGGACGGCGTGGTGTCAGTCGGCAAGTCGCATGCGGATGAATCCCTGCTGACCGGAGAATCCAGTCCAGTCAGCAAGGAGCCCGGCGATTCGGTGGTCGCGGGCAGTATTAACCTGGATGGTGTGCTCGAGATTCGTGCGGTACGCGCCGCCAATGACTCGACACTGGCGCGCGTCGTTACGTTGGTGGAAAAAGCGTTAAGCAGCCGTTCACCGCTCGAGCGGGTTGTGGACCGCGTGTCACGAGTCTTCGTGCCGGCAGTAGTCACAGTGGCGCTCGGGACATTTGCTGCTCTTTGGTTGTCGGGATCTGCGAGCTTCGGTACATCGCTGATGCGCGCGATCACCGTGCTGGTGATTGCGTGCCCGTGTGCTCTTGGCCTGGCGACGCCGCTGGCGATCACGGCTGCCATGGGCGCCGCTTCGCGCCGTGGGGTTCTTTTCCGCGACAGCGAAGTGCTCGAAACCGTTCGCAAGATCGACGCGGTGGTGCTCGACAAGACGGGCACGGCGACCGAAGGAACGTTTTCCGTGCTGGACTTTGCGCTCTGTAAGAACGCGTCCCGAAATCCTGTGCTGGCGGGTGCGATCGGATTGGAATCGGAAGAAGCGGTGTCTGCTGGAGAATCAGGCGCCTATGCTTTTGCAGAGGCGAGGGCCGAGGCCCTTTCGTTGGTTGCTTCACTGGAGCAATATTCGGAGCATCTGCTCGGCCGGTCGCTTGTAACTCTCGCCAAGAGAGAAGATGTGGCCGTTACGGACGTCTCGGAAATTGGGGTCCTCAAAGGACGTGGGATCACCGGAACGGTGGAGAGAAGGCAGGTCTTCATCGGCAATCGCCGCCTTCTCGAAGAACGTGGTGTCGCGCTGCCTGAAGATATCGAGGATCGGAGTCAACGTTGCGAATCCGAGGGCAAGACCGTTTCTTTCTTCGGATGGGACGGCGAGTTGCACGGTCTGGTCGCCTTTGGGGATCGTATTCGAAGCGAGGCGACGGCCCTGGTAACGCAATTGAAGGCGAAAGGGATTTCGGTTCACGTCGTGTCTGGCGATTCGAAAATGACGACCGCGTGGGCGGCGGCGACCATCGGCGCGGACCATTATCGGGCAGAAGTGCTGCCGGAAGAGAAAGCAGAGTTCGTGAAAGATCTGCAAAGCCGCGGATCTCTTGTTGCCATGGTGGGTGATGGCATCAATGACGCGCCGGCCTTGGCCCAAGCTGATCTCGGGATCGCGATGGGTTCCGGTACGGATATCGCGATGAAGGCTGCGGCGGTTGTCCTGATGAAGAGCTCACTGGACAAGGTTCCGGAGATTTTTGCATTGGCCTCAAAAACAATTCGCGTCGTACGCCAGAATCTTTTCTGGGCGTTTTTTTACAACGCGCTCGGTATCACGTTGGCGATCGCAGGCTTGCTTAATCCAATCCTGGCTGCGGGCGCTATGCTGCTCTCAAGCGTTTCCGTGGTAGTGAACTCGATGCGGCTCACCAGGACGGCCAGCGATTAGCCGGATTTCAGATACTAGGTCTTCGCATCGGCCCGCTAACGAGTTACGCTCGCAACTGTTGATCGACGTCACCGTACCTTTGCGTGGCATACCCAACGATCAAGCCGACCATGCCTCCTGGCAGCATGATCTGCAAGTAGTAACCGTGTTGCAGTTGGGCGACGATAAACGCAAGCAACAGGCCAACGGCAAGACCAAACACCGTGCCTAATGCCCGGGAATGAACTTTGCGGGAGAAGACTCCAACGAGGACGCCAGCGACCAAGCCCTTGATCGTAGAGCCGATCACGATGCCGACGATCTGCGCGCGTACCGCGGGCGTGAGCCACGCCGTCATGCCATCGAATGCCCCTAAAACCGCACCCAGCACAAGACCTAGAACAATCTTGTTCATGTTTTTTCTCCTTATTCTGAACCGCTACTGTTCTATTACCCGTTTTGAAGGATTCCTTTAACGGCGTGCCAGGAGCAGGAAAAGAAGTCGCATCAGCAGATAAACAGCCACCAGAATAATTGCCGTGCTATGACGCTTGTAGATTCGGATGGCTCGCTCAAACGGGCTTTCCGAATAGGCTCGTACCGGAGATCCCTCGAGATAGCGAGCGACGTCAGCAATCATTTCCGCCGCGGACTGATAGCGCTCGTCAGGATCGGGAGCCATGGCCTTTTGTGAAACCGCACCCAAAGGCCGAGGTACGCTGGTGTCAGCGCCGGGCGGGTTGCCGGGCGGCGATCCGGTCATTAGATACCACAGGATTGCCCCCATGGAAAAGATATCGGAGCGGTGGTCCACGGCGGCGGCGCCGCGAGCCTGTTCTGGCGACATATAGCCATGCGTCCCGAGCACTTTGCCCTGGCCGGAGACTCCGGGCGCTGTCACCATCGGAGCGTCGGTATTGTTCTCGGCTGGTGGTGGAACGCCCGCGGCAATTTTCGCCAACCCCCAGTCCATCACCAATACCTCGCCAAAGGCACCGATCATGATGTTTTCCGGCTTAAGGTCGCGATGAATAACCCCGCGCGCGTGTGCAAAACTCACAGGTTCCGCAATGCGTTCGAGGAGGCGCAGCTTATCGGCCAGGCCCGTACCAGTGACATGGTGCGTAAGCGTTTTGCCTTCGACGTACTTCATACAATAAAAGGCTCGCCCGTCCGGCAGCGTGCCGACGTCGTGGATCGGCACAATGCCAGGATGTTCCAAGCCAGCCAGGATGCGCGCCTCTTGGAGTAGCCGCCTGGCGAAATCGTCGGTTGGCGGGACCAGGTCAAGCACCTTAAGCGCAACTCGACGCTGCAGCATGGTGTCCTCGGCGAGCCAGACGCTGCCCATGCCTCCCCGTGCCAGGTAACGTACGAGGGCGTAGCGCGTCCCCGCCAAGTCGGGCTCTTGCATACAACTTTGGAGCCGTGCCACGGCTTGGTCGGAGAGTTGTGTCACTCGATCTCCATCCCGAGTAGAGATCGCGCTTCGCGGCGAAACTCCTCGTCCGTGGCCGTCATCTCCCGCAGTTGTTCGAGCACACAGCGCCGGAACTCCTTGCGGGCGAAGGAAAGATAGTTCGTCACATCGGTTGCTGACAGTCTGAACTCATCCGCTAGCTGCGCATACGAGGGTTTGGAGTCGGCTTCGTCGAGATCGTAGCGCGAGAAAAGGTGGAAGGCGGCCATCTTCCCGCGACTTTCGCAGTCAGCCCTCAACCTCTGCATCGCTTGTGCGAACAGGCTGCGTATCCATTCCTTGTCGAACAAATCTTCTGGAGACTGGGCACTTGCGCTGGCTGCCAGTTCCTGCTCAGCCTCCTGGAAATCGAGAGAGAGATGTAGGCTGCCGGAACCTCGTTTCACTCGCGTGGAGTCGCGCATCTGCTTCATGTAAAGCCGGTCTGCGCAGGTCCGAAGAAACGTGCGCAGGCGACCCTTGCTGCTGTCGTAGGAATCGAGAAATTCCTTCTCCAGAAGGCGAGTGAAGAACTCCTGCGTGAAGTCCGCCGCGTCCTCCGTATCGATGTTCCATTTCATTCGGACATATTTGTAGATCGGTTTCCAGTACGCGGCGGCAATGGTTTCGATCGCCCGCGCCCGCGAGCTCGGATCAGGACTCTGAGCGGCCGACACGATCGAGTGTCGCGTGAGAGGGAAATTACCGCCTTGGGAGTTTGCGGACAAGTGGGCCTGGAGTGCCGGGGGAATTCTAGTGGGAACGGACTTGACCGGCAAGTTCAGCGTACAGAACGGAAGGTCGCCACTTGGCAGTAGCGACCTCCCATTGCAGTAATTAATCGTGCTCTTTACGGATCTTCTTGCGGGCACGTTTCTGCGCCAGAGCTTGCTTGACGCGCTTTTTCTCACCTGGCTTCAGGTAATAGGAGTGACGTTTGACTTCTTTAATGATGTCTTCTGTCTGAACCTTGCGCTTGAAACGGCGCAGGGCATTCTCCAACGACTCGCCTTCTTGCAGTCGAATTTCTGCCAAAACTCATCACCCCCAATCCGCACTGATCGTAACCCTAATTCTAACCTCTATCGGCGTTTTCCGGGTGGGGACGCCTAACGTTAGCGGCCTTGAACCAGCCGTAGAGCATCGGCGACGGCCGGCTCTTTCCCATTCTTCGGAGCGGCGTTGTCCACTGGATCGCCATCGCCTTCGCCCGGAGCCAGGAAGAGATTGGTCTCCAATCCGTGCTGTTTTGTGTAGAGCTCGTGATACCGACCTTCCAGTGCGTAGAGCTCTTCATGGGTGCCACGCTCCACGATCTGCCCTTGCTCAACCACGAGTATCTGGTCGGCGCGGCGAATCGTGGACAGGCGGTGCGCGATCACGAAAGTTGTTCGCCCCTGCATCAGGTACGACAGGCCCTGTTGGATCATCTGCTCGGATTCGGAGTCGAGGCTGGACGTCGCTTCGTCAAGAATCAGAATGCGCGGTTCGGCCAGTATGGCCCGCGCAATCGAAATGCGCTGGCGTTGTCCGCCAGACAGCTTGACCCCTCGCTCGCCGACGATCGTGTCGTACTTGTCGGCAAAACTCTCCGCAAACTCGTCCACGCGGGCGATGTGGCAGGCACGCATGATCGCTTCTTCCGGAGCGTCCGGTCGCGAAAAAGACACGTTGTCACGAATCGTTCCGTCGAACAGGAATGATTCCTGCAGTACGACTCCAAGTTGTGTGCGGTAGGAATCGAGCCGCACCGTGCTCAAGTCAATTCCATCCACGGAAACCGTCCCCTTCGTCGGCACGTAGAACGCAGAGAGCAATCCAATCGTTGTGGACTTTCCGGAGCCTGACGATCCGACCAGCGCCGTGACTGTGCCGGGCGATGCGTGGAAGGAAACATCATTGAGTACCGTACGCGAGCCGTTGTAGCTGAAGCTGACATGGTCGAAAGCAATGTTCCCGACGATTGCAGGCAGCGAGACCGTGCGGCGCGGGTCCTTGTCCTCGGCACTCTCTTTCAGAATCTCGTGCGTTCGTTCCAGGCCAGCAAGCGCCTCGGTAAGCTGCGTGCCAATCGCGACAATCTGCATGATGGGCGCGATCAGAAATCCCATGAACAGCGTGTAAGTAAAAAAGCCGCCGATCGTGAGCGATCCAGCCAGAATCTGTCGGGCGCCAACAAACATGATCACCGCGCCGACAACGCCCAGCAGCACGCTCGCGGAAAGACCCATGATGGACGTCGCGGTCAGGGTCTTCATTACGTTGTCGAGAAGACGCATAACGCCGGTAGAGAAGACCTTCTCTTCGCGATCTTCGGCGTGATAGCCCTTCACCACGCGGATACCGCCAAGAGATTCCGCCAGACGCCCTGTGACTTCCGCGTTGATCTTGCCGCGGTCGCGAAAGATGGGGCGGATGGTCGTGAACGCTTTCTTTAGCGCCAAGCCAAAGCAGAGCAGAAAGCCGAATGCCAGCAGCGTCATCAACGTGCTGATGCGCAACAGAACCACGAGCGCGATGGCGGCAGTCAGCAACCCGCCGGAAAGATCAACCAATCCAGTTCCGATCAGGTTGCGAACACCCTCCACATCGGTCATGATCCGCGAAACGAGCACGCCGCTCTTGTTGGAATCATGAAACGAAACGGGAAGGCGGCCAATGTGTGCTTGCACTTTTTGCCGCAGTTCCGAGATCAGTCGCTGTGCTGCCTTCGACAGCAGTTGTGTCAACGAGAACGAAGTAACGCCCTGGATCAGCGTCGCAAGCAGAACGCCAAGCACCAGCGGTTTGAGAAGGTCGACGTTGTGCTTGATGACAACGCTATCGATCAGGAACCGCGTCGAGTAGGGAAGTACCAGCGACGAAACGCGGTTGATCACCATCAAGAGGAAGCCAAGCGCAAGCAGTCCGCGGCGGGGACGTATGAGTTCCCACACTAGCGGCCAGACGGCACGAAGCTTCGGGCGAGAGCCGCCCACAGGTTTTGCTGTTGCTGAGTGATAGGCCACGTTCTTTAGAGTCCGCTCCGGGTGTTTAGGGTTCAATTTGCCTTCTGTGAGTTCACCAATCCTACCCCTTTCCCACAGCCCCAGAACTTAGAATGACTTCATGAAGCGAATCTGCGTGTTTTGCGCATCCAGTTTCGGGACCCGCCCGGAGTATCGCGTCGCCGCTGAAGAACTGGGGACCGAACTGGCGCGGCGCAAAATAGGCCTCGTATATGGCGGCGGCAACGTGGGCCTGATGGGTGCCCTGGCGGACACCGTGTTGAAGGCCGGCGGCGAAGCGGTAGGCGTCATTCCAAAGCATCTGATAGAGCGCGAGATTGGGCACGACCGATTGACGAAGCTCCACGTGGTTGGCTCGATGCAAGAACGCAAGGCGCTCATGGCCGACCTGGCCGATGGCTTCATCGCCTTGCCCGGCGGTTTTGGGACGCTGGATGAATTCTGCGAAATCCTGACCTGGGCGCAACTTGGTTTGCACACAAAGCCTTGCGGCATTCTGAATGTTCTCGGTTACTACGCGCCGTTACTGGCGATGTTTGACCACGCTGCCGAAGAGCGTTTGCTGAAGGTGGAGAATCGTCGACTGGTCCTCGCGCGAGATTCCGTGGAAGAGTTGTTTCGAGCGATGGAGGAATGGCGCCCGGTGCAAGTCGAGACATGGCTGGACCGGGAAGAGCGGTGAACAGAGTTCATTACTCTGAGCGGGCCTGGCACTGCCGGGCTATTTGGGCCCAGTTCTCCACAAGCTGATCCGCGCAGCCACTTGCGAAGCGAGCACGACTTCTCGATAATTGGTCAAGGACATCCGCCGTGTATCGCTATAGACGCGCCGATGTGTTGCGTATCTTGCACCTCGTACCTCGGCAACTTGCCACGTGGGAAAAGGCTGGCTTGGTCAAGGTGAGCGAGGACTATTCTTTCTTCGATCTTTTGCAGGTCAAGAAGGTGCGGGATTTGTGTGCGCAGCGCGTGAAGCCGACGGTGATTCGTCGCTCACTGGACGCCATGGTCCAACAAGTGGCGGGGATGGAAAATCCCCTGCTCGAAGCGACCGCCTACCGCAGTGGACAGCGCGTCGCATTCCGTCATGATGGACGTTTGCTCGAGCCCATCGCCGGACAGTTCATGTTTGATTTCACTTCCGAAGAGCAGAAAGTTATGACCAGTTCGGGGCGGAACGGACCGGAACTGGTGATCACCGACGTTGCCGACCTGTTTGCCCGCGGGATTACCCTGGAAGAAAATCCTTCGACGCAGAGCGAGGCCATTGGCATTTACCTGAAGGTTCTGGATATGGATCCTGTTCACGCTGCCGCGCACATCAACATCGGAACTCTGTACTACAACCGCCAGGAATATTCTCTTGCCGAGAAGCATTACCGATCCGCGATCCAGATCGATCCCCGGTACGCGCTCGCCTATTTCGATCTAGGCAACGTGCTGGACGAAACGGGAAGGATTGACGAGGCCATCAGCACCTACAAGACGGCGATCCAGTTGGCACCCACGTATTCCGACGCGCATTACAACCTGGCGCTCGCCTACGAAAAGAAGCGTGAGCCGCGCAAGGCTCTACAGCACTGGCGTGCTTATGTGAAGCTCGACACGGCCGGTCCTTGGACGGTGCATGCCAAACACCAGATTCAGCGAATTCTGCAGGGCGACCGGCTGCGGCTGGTTCACTCGCGCCGGGCGAACTAGTGCTTTTGTTCCGCAGCCTCCTGTAAGATTCTGTCTTTCGGCCCCGTCCTGTCTGTGGAGGAACTCCAGATGCAAGTCTCTCGTAAGGTTTTCTTTGCAGCTCTCATGCTCGCGGTCCTAACTGCTCTAGGCGCGTTCTGCTCCGGACAGCCAGCCGCGAAGGGTAAGCAGATCTATTCCGAGACCGCCAACGCTCGTGCGGAGATCAAAGAAGCTCTGGCCAAGGCCAGTGCGGAACATAAGCGCGTGATCGTTGTGTTCGGAGCGAACTGGTGCTTCGATTGCCATGTGCTCGACACCGCGTTTCATAGCAAGGAAATCGCACCTGTCATCGTGGCTAACTACCAAGTCGTGCATGTGGATATCGGCAAGGGTGAGAAGAATCAGGACCTCATGCAGAAGTACGAAGTTCCGCTCAAGCGCGGCATTCCCGCGCTGGCAGTGCTTGATGCTGATGGGAAGCTCGTTTACGCACAGAAGAACGGCGAGTTTGAAAATGCGCGAGCAATGTCGCAGCAGGATTTTCTGGCGTTCCTGAACAAATGGAAGCCGGGCTCACAGACATAGCCGGTCGCAGAAACTTCCAACCCAGCCGGACAAAAAGAGGCGCGGCTTGCGCCGCGCCCAGGAGAGAATTTCACTCTGCTTTGCTGTGGTTCTGCCGTAGCCCCTTAGTCCACAACCAGTTTGTTTTCCACGGAGAAGGCTCCCGGAACCTCGCTGGCACGAATGCCCGCAATGTTCTTGTCCATTTGACTCTGGACCGCTCCGTAAAGCGTCACGTGTCCGTTACTGACCACGATCCGGATCGGATCAGCCGGGTCCGTCGAGTAGCGCCCGAGCTGCGAGTCGCGATAAATCGCACGCGCAGTCCGAATGCGGATCGAGTCATCGAAATTCGAAGTTGGAAGCACCTTCACTTCGTTGACCACGTCCTTGACGCCCGGCATGCGAGCCGCGATCGCCATCGCGTCATTCCGCGGCACGTCCCAGTAAGTAGCCCCCTTCAGGGTGGCAACGCCGTCTTTCACATCGATCGGGATGTAGTTGAACGCGTTGTCGAAGTATCCGACGCGGTCGTAAACGAGTTTCTTCGCCAGTTTCTGCTGAAGCTCGCTATCGGACACATTCTGTCCGGTGACCGCGATCTCATTGCGAACGCCTGCGACGTTCGCGATCTTCTTTACCTTGTTGGCCGCGTCCAGTTTGTCCTGATACAGGTTGACGCTGCCGGTCAGCGTCACGATTCCATCATCAACGCTGGAGGTGACACTCTGAAGTTGTTTGGAATCCACAATCTTGTGGTTGACGGCCTGCTGAATCTGTTGATCATAGCGGCCCGTTGCGGCCACGGCCGTCATGCTCAGCAGGACGAGCAGCGCCACGGTCAATGCGAGGAATTGCTTTTTCATGGTTGCCATCCTTATTTTGAATTCCGGTTTCCCACTCTTAACCGGTTAGTTAAATAGATGCAGGTGAGGCGCTGTCGGGATGCACCCGCAGAGCGTCTTACAAACTGAAGCCGTCTGAAGGCATCTGGAGCGGTCTGAAGAATGGGTACAGAAGACCCGGGTGGTGCATTTCAACCACTTTTCGTCCGCACTTCCGATTGCTTCACTGGAACAGTTGCCAGGAGTAGAATTCCTTTGTGACTACGGACGAACGTTTAGATCGCCTTACTGAGAGGCACCAAGCCCTGGCTGAGAGTCTCCAGTTACTTACCGCCGACGTGCAAAGCCTGGCGCAGTCAGTCAAGGAAACGGTGAAGGATCACGATCGAATTCTTCGAGGGCATGCCGAACTCATCGGCGACCTCGTGCGGATTGCCACGGCACACGAACAACGTATTCAACGACTGGAAGGACACGCCTGATCCAAGGATCTAGTCGAATCGGTTGACAACTGTTCGTTATCACAACTAATCTCCCATCATGTCGCGTGGTCTGCAGGCGGAACTCAAGCAAAAAGCCCCGTTCACCAGTCGCGAACAGGAGGCGTACCTCTCGTTGCTGCGGACGGCCGATGCACTGCAGACGAGGGTCGAAGCAAAGCTGAGGGAGTTTGGGCTGACGGGCACCCAGTACAACGCGCTGCGCATCCTGCGCGGAGCAGGGCCCGAGGGCCTGCCTTGCAGCGAAATCGGCGAGCGCATGATTACGCGCGATCCCGATATCACGCGTCTTCTCAATCGTCTCGAAACGCGAGGCCTAGTCATTCGAGCGCGAGCGAAAACGGATCGGCGCGTGATTCACGGAAAGATCACGACGGCAGGTTTGAAGCTTCTCCGTGAAATGGATGAGCCGGTCGCACGGCACAACCGCGAAATGCTGAAAC
>Ga0302323_100000581_pt1 | contig 29343 bp, 33 predicted proteins | sample Fen_T0_3_FD_201950 | JGI IMG/M metagenome (GOLD analysis project Ga0302323, IMG submission 201950) | Peat permafrost microbial communities from Stordalen Mire near Abisko, Sweden - Fen_T0_3 | ecosystem: Environmental > Terrestrial > Soil > Wetlands > Permafrost | place: Sweden: Abisko...
AATAGGAAATGGCTTATTTGTTTTCAATTCAACCCAAATCTTGAAACGACTGATTATATCGTTCTTATCCATACTGCAATTTTTTACACTATGTTAACGAAATTAACTTTCTTAAAAAATTAGTAACTTCGTTTAATGAAAAAGTCAGAGAAGAAAAAGGAACGCTCTAAGGAGTACGAGAAGAAGTTAGCAGTAGATGCTACCTTTGATGAACTCGTGGCGATATCTTTGGGGAAAGAAATCCAGAAGACAACTAAAAAAATAAAATAATTTTATGGCAAAGAAAGGAACTAGAACAGTTAACAAAAGTGCCAAGACTAGTGAATTTGTTAGCAATAAAGATGTAAAAAAACATCCAAGCACTACTTTCAAGGAAACCGTTAAGATTGGGAAACGGAAAAAATAGAATCGGGGATAATCACCTTTTTACGAATCCAAGTAAGGGGGATTTTAAGCACTCCACCTACCATTATTTCACCGTCTTTTTGCGGATTTATTTTAGAGGCTAAAAACAGATATTCGTCTGTCTCTTTTATAATAAATGATACTTGCTTTATAATCCAGTCCTCATTCTCACACCATTCATTAGCAGCTTCTAAGTTGAGCCAATTACCAGATCCCTCTATCGAATCACACCATTCCAGATAAACTAGTTTAAAGTTGTCCATACCACAAAGAACGCAATAATTTTTTTTATCTTTACTAAACAGCCCGTTAAGAGTACGTATGCCGAAGGAATTGAGAACCCCTCATAGCATCGGTAAGCTGTCAACCGTTCATTGAGTTTAACAAAAGCAAATTAGTTTCAAGGCCCTCCGCTTCCTTTCCTGGTTGTGGGTTCTGATCTCACAGAAATGAAACGCTTTTTAAAAATCAAATCACATCAATTCCCACTTTCTCTTTTATATCCAGTCCCATATAGTATATAGTTACCACTACTTACGGTTATAGTCGTTTGTAAACGTTTGTTAACGAATAAAACCTATTCCTATAAAAATGTAGAGGTTTTTTTTGAAAGCTCAGTCTCAAAAAGTTATTCAAAATATAGCAGTTGCTTATCGTGCGCTCTTCCCCTAAGCACAAATCCAAATTAAAAGCTAATTCCTGTAACCTGACTGACAACAATTGTGTCTAAACTGATAGGGTATTCATTTTCAAACAAAACATTCCCGTCATGATTAAAAATTATGTGAAAGTGGCTATTCGCAATCTACTGAGAAACAGGGTATATGTGCTTATCAATACTTTAGGTATGGGGATAGCAATGGCCTGCTGCATGACAGCCTATCTGCTCATCGCCTACAACATTGAGTTTGATGAATATTTTAATGATACCCAAGTTCAAAACATTGTTAAAGTTGTGCATCACTTTGAAACCTCTAATAACAAATCCGAGAAGAAACTTGTCATCCCAATTGTTATGGCTCCTCAAGCTATCGTTGGAATATCTGGTATTGATGATTTCACTAGGTTTTGCAATGAAGGAGGAACAATTAGTTTTAGAGAGAGTGCTTTCAATGAGAATATACGCTTCGCCGACTCCTCGTTTTTCTATATGTTCAAGTTGGGATTGGCGAAAGGATCCTATAAAAATTTCGAGAACCAAAAGTCCATTTTCTTAAGTGAACGGATTGCCAGAAAATATTTCGCTGAAAAAGACCCCATTGGAGAAACGCTGACGGTAGAACTTAACAACAAAAAATATGAAGTTGTGGTTGGTGGCATACTTGAAAAATTACCATTAAACATATCTTTTAATATTGATGCACTCATGCGCATCGAAACGTATATGGATGCTCATTCAATCGATCCGAATCGTTGGGATAAAAATTATTCATCCTCCACATTATTTAAACTCACTGACATCAATCATCGCCAATCTATTGGTCAGCAGATGAACAAGTACGTTAAATTACTTAATGAAAATCAAAAGGAAATTCATTCTGTTTCATTTGAATTAGTTCCCTTTATGACACCAATAATAAATGGTGAGGTGAGCCAAAGTAATCTCCGTCTTCCGATACCCACCATTGCCTTATTCATCTTTAGTACGTTAGGCTTTATTATTTTGCTCATTGCCTGTTTTAATCTCACTAACACTACAATAGCTTTAACAGGCAAACGCCTAAAGGAAATAGGGGTGCGTAAAGTAGTCGGTTCTGGCAGAATTCAAATCGCACAGCAATTCCTGATTGAAATGGTCATTACAATTTCATTGGCTATCATTGCCGGATTGTTAATGGCTCAAATCATTGTTCCCCAGTTTGCTTCCATGTGGCAACTTCAGTATGGATTGCACGACCTGAATAAATTGAATTTACTTTTAGCATTAATTGTATTGCTATTCATCGCTGCAATAGTAGCAGGCATCTATCCAGCATTTTTCAATAGTAAATTTAATCCCATCGAGTTATTAAGGGGCAGAAAGGGAATTAAGGGAACGAATTATCTTACTCGCAGTCTTTTAGTTGTTCAGTTCTCTCTTTCAGTTATAGTTTTTATTGCAGGGATTGTTTTCACACAGAACGCAGCGTATCAAAGAAAATTGGGACTTGGATATGACAGACAAAATATTTTGACTGTTTCAGTAAAAGATGATAATGAATATGAACGATTCAAAAACAAAATAGCTGGTAGTGCCGAAATCGAGAGTATCGCCGGTGCAATAAACCATATTGGACCATATAGTGCAGAGTATAGAACGATAAGGATTGACACCTCATTATTTCAAACAAACATCTACAAAGTAGGTGTGGGTTATTTCAATGTTGTGGGTTTGCACATGACTTCGGGTCGGGATTTTATAGAAGGCAACCAGACTGACTTTGAATCAGCTGCGATCGTTGATGAAAATTTTGCGATGAACCATAAAATTATAAATCCAATTGACGCACAGCTTTTTTATAATGATAAGCCTTATAGAATTATTGGGGTAGTTAAGAATCACCTAAGTGGTTTGAAACAATTGGACGACAGTGAACACATATTTATGTTTGCCAAACCTTCCGACTATAAAATTATGGTCTTGCGCACTCCTCCAAGTAAGATGTTAGTATTGCGCTCCCATCTTGAAAAAGAATGGAAATCTTTATTTCCTGGTAACCCTTTTGAAAGCAAATTACAGGATGATATTGTTTACGAAGAAGCAGATGGGTATAACAACAACTTAAAACAGATTTTCTTTTTCATCACACTGTTGGGCTGCATCCTCTCAGCTTCCGGCATTTATGCGCTTGCCAGTCTTAACGTGCAAAAAAGGACAAAAGAAATAGGAATCCGAAAAGTGTTAGGAGCAAGCGTGGGTAGTATTGTTCAATTACTTACTAAAGAATTTTCAATTATTCTTATGATGGCCGTAGTATTGGGAGGCAGTGGTGGCTATTTTCTGACAACCGCTTTGTTGGGTAACTTATATGCTCAACACATCGAAATAAGATTTATAACAATTGTACTGTGTAGTCTTACTATTTTCATTATCGGTATTTCAACAACAAGCACAACCATTTTTAAAACCGCTTCAGACGACCCTACTAAGACGCTCCGGAGTGAGTAAACTAAATAGCAGATGAATTAATAAAACTAGCAATACCACTGCCGTATATGCCGACGCAAACCAAAGGACTGAATCAGTGTGGTTGAGTACGGTATGCGCTACCCGCAAATGTATTGGCCATAAATTAATGGAAAGATGGATTGATCAATCTGAAATCAAAAACTTGAATGGCTATGCTCGTCGCTGGTGGAAAACTATGCAGTGCTTGAAATTCTTTTCTATAATTTCAGGCATGTTCAGCATCATGTAGGTCAATTAAACCAACTATTGAGACAAAGAATCAATAAAGCGCCTGAATGGATAGCATATGCTAATTAGAACAATCGGGATAAACATAACTGAGAAAAATCATACAGCAGAAGGAAAAATCAAAAAATGGCTGTTCTTGATTTTAGACACCTTGTCTAAATTTGCCGCCCGATTTATTTATCTATGGAACAAATATTTGAATCTTCTTGCGCAACCGTTTATTAAATACGCGATAAAAGCTTGGGTAAAATTGTTTGGCATGAACCGTTAACGCCTGAAGAATATAAGAAACCATTTCTTGCCTTAATCGATTTGGCCAAGAAAGGCAACAGTGTAACCCGGTTTTTGTCTGACATACGCAATCAGGGACTGGTTACACCCGAAACCCGCAAGTGGTTTGAGAAAGAGATGATCCCTGCTGCTGTAACGAATGGCCTCAAACGCGCCACGGTTATTTCAGGAAGCAACGTCTTTAAAACCTATTACATAAACCTCATTCTTAGCTCGGTCAATAAATTTAACCTTCCTTTCAAAATATTTAATGATGAAGAAAGGGCAATCGAATTCCTGATGAAGGAATAGTATTTGAACGGAATTTGTTCTTTCCATTTTAAGGGTCGTCTCTGTTGGATAAGGTAACAGGAAAAAATTACGTGCGTTAATCGCCTATCGCCGGATGCAGCATAAGCGTTAAATATTTTTATCTTCGCTGTAACTTTATCATGGCACAAAGAATTCATTTCAAAATTATTACAGTAATTGTATTAGCAACCATTGCGTTGCAATCACATGCGCAGCAACCAAACAAAATACGAATCGTAGCGGCTTCCGATCTTAAATTTGCGCTCGATTCCTTAGCCAGTATTTTTAGAGAGAACACACAAGGAACGGTTGAAATCACATACGGTTCATCCGGTAAATTTTTTGAACAACTATCCAACGGAGCTCCCTTTGATATTTTCTTCTCGGCCGATATCTCCTACCCCAAGCAACTCCAAGAAAAGAAACTCACTCTCTCAGAAATTTATCCTTATGGGGTTGGGCAGATTGTACTTTGGAGTAAAAAAATAGATCCTGAAAAGGAGGGCATGAAATCCTTGCTTCAACCATTCATAAAAAAAATCGCCATCGCCAATCCCGCACACGCACCGTACGGTAAACGTGCTGAAGAGGCCTTGGTGTATTATAAAATCCTGGATGTCGTTAAAGAGAAATTGGTGTTTGGAGAAAACATCTCACAGACCGCCCAGTTTGTAACCGCCGGGGCTGCTGACATCGGCATCGTTGCCTTGTCACTTGCCCTTTCACCCAACATGAAAAAGGAAAACGGAAAATTTTTCCTGATTCCTGAAAGCAGTCATCAACCTTTAGTGCAAGGTGTAGTGTTGATGCGTCAGGCACAAGACAATGACCTTGCAAAGGATTTTCTGGAATTTGTGAAAAGCGAAAAGGCCGCAGCCATCCTTCACCATTTTGGGTTCGCCAAACCATAACAAGATGTTAGATTTCGAACCCTTTTATTTGACTTTAAAACTTGCCCTCACTACAACGCTAGTTCTCTTTATTATTTGCACACCGATCGCTTATTGGCTTGCATTCAGTCGTTCAAGATTTAAGGTATTGATAGAAGCATTTGTTGGTTTACCGCTGGTGCTACCTCCCTCTGTCCTTGGATTTTATTTACTTCTCGCCTTCAGTCCTGAGAATAGTTTTGGTAAATTTCTCGAAATGCATTTCGACATCCGGCTTGTCTTTACTTTTCCCGGGTTAGTCATTGCCTCTGTTATTTACAGTTTGCCATTCATGATACAACCCATTCAATCTGGCTTTCGAATGGTTCCTGATGCACTCATAGAAACAGCATACACATTGGGTAAAAGCAAACTCACCACCTTAATAAAAGTATTGATACCCAACATCAAGACAGCACTTCTTACCGGGTGCATTTTATCGTTCGCTCATACCATCGGTGAATTTGGTGTTGTGCTCATGGTGGGCGGAAATATTCCCAAAGAAACTCGAATGATCTCGGTAGCCATCTATGATGAAGTCGAGGCGATGAACTATCATCAGGCCAATGTATATTCATCCATATTATTGGTATTTTCATTTCTGGTGTTGGTAAGCGTTTACCTGGTTAATCACGGAACGCGCAAAACCCAGTATGCATGATCAACCTCAACATCTCAAAAAAATTATCCGGTGCCAACGGTGAATTGAATTTGCAATTCAATACTAAAATCCTTCCACGAGAATTTGTAACCATCTACGGCCCATCTGGTGCAGGTAAAACCAGCGTAATCAGAATGCTTGCCGGACTACTTGAACCTGATGGCGGACATATTGAAGTAGATGACAACATTTGGTTTGATAAGGAAAAAAAAATTAACGTCAAGCCACAGCTTCGAAATATTGGAATTATTTTTCAAGAGTATTCACTGTTCCCCAATATGACCGTGCGTGGCAATCTCGAATTTGCTTTAGAGAAAAATCAATCAAAAAAAATCGTAAATGAGTTATTGCGGTTAACAGAATTGGAACAACTTCATGATAAAAAGCCAGGCTTACTTTCCGGTGGACAAAAGCAACGGGTAGCATTGGCACGAGCGTTAATCAGAAAGCCAAAGTTATTGTTACTTGACGAACCATTATCTGCTCTCGATACAGAAATGCAAGTCAAGTTACAAGACTACATCTTGCAAGTACATCAACAATTCAATCTCACTACAATCCTGGTAAGCCATGATTTAAACGAGGTGATTAAAATGTCGAAAAGAGTTTTGGTTCTAGAGGAAGGCCAAATTAAAAAAGACGGACTGCCATTAGATGTCCTTCCATTAAACCATTTGAAGTCGTTCTTGATAAGATAGGAGTACGTATGGTTTAGTCTTGTGAAACAAATGTGTCTTACATACGTCTTACGAAAACAAATCAAGCAAAATGAAGTATCTAACTACCATTATTTTAATCACTCTATTAGATGCGACAGCAAGTGCAAAGGAAATCAAGACCGAAATTTTGATCAATGCATTGCCTGAAAAAGTTTGGGCTATTTTCAGCGACTTTAATAATTATCCGAATTGGAATCCATTCATAAAATCACTTGCAGGTGATGTAAAAGTCGGGAATAAGATTACAGTTAAAATAGAGCCTTACAATTCCAAGCCAATGACTTTTAAACCAAAAGTTCTTGCGTTTGAAGCCAACAAGGAAATGCGTTGGATAGGCCACTTACTCTTTGCTGGACTTTTTGATGGCCGACATCAATTTGAACTTATTGATAATGGCAATGGCACCACCACTTTCAAGCAAAGCGAAGTATTCAAAGGAATATTAATGCCATTCTTCAGTAAAAAGAAAATGGGAAACACCAGGAAAGGTTACGAAGCAATGAATCAGAAATTAAAAGAGTTAGCCGAACAGAAATAATTTGTGTATAATTTAACACATTTCAACATGGACATGAAGAAGATAGAAATCGAAAGAGAAGCCTGAAAAATAAAAAATCATAATCCTAGACTTCTGAACAACTGCTGATAATCGGGATTGGATGGATCAAGTTTTTGGAGAGCTACGCATGGTGTTTCGCTTTTCGAGGAAGTACTTCACGCAGATACAAATAAGCTAATGCATAATTGATGTTGGTAGCTTGTGGACTTAGCGCATGTCCTTTCAGTAAAATCTGTTCCGCTTCTTTTAATTTCCCTTCACCTGCGATTGAATCTCATCGAGGAGCCACTCATTCTTTAAAACACGCCATAGTTTTGATTGAAAAAATCCGGTTATAACCCTTTCTGTTAACATCAGACTGAAAGCTCAGATAATTTGACTTCTCTGTACCAAAATGGATCATCAAAATACCTATAATTATCATGTTTGCCTATTTAACTTTAGCTTAAACATCAAGTTAACCGGATCGGTTAATTAAGAATTTCCATTTCAAATTATTCAAAAACAAATCATCCTTCCCATTTAACGTCCTTGACTGACGCAACCATGAACTAAAAATTCTTCAGAATTCGCGCCAAACTTACATCCAATCCCAAGGCACTGTATTGTTATTTTATTTGATAGGCTAATTATGGAAGTTGCATAATATAGCCTTAACACCTTTAAATGGAAAAGGGGATTTTACTGGAACTGGAGCTTCAAAAGTTGGAAGAAATCGATAAAAAAAACGAGTTTCTTTTCCGAACACTTTTCAATTCCGCCAGTGATGCCATCTTTACGATGGACAACCGCAAGTTTATCGACTGCAACGAATCAACACTGCGGATTTTTCAATGTACGCGTGAACAAATCGTAGGCCAAACGCCCTATCGCTTTTCTCCACTTCTGCAACCTGATGGCCGGTCTTCGGAAGAAGCTGCCTTGGAAAAAATAAATGGCGCCTTAGCTGGCCAGGCACAGTTTTTTGAGTGGCAACATATTCGCTTTGACGGCACTCCATTTGAAGCTGAAGTATCCTTAAACCGATTGGACATTGGTGAAGAAGTTTTCATCCAGGCCATTGTGCGCGACATTACCGAACGCAAACAAGCGGAAGCAGAAAATAACCGGTTGGCAATGGTGGCGAACACAACCACTAACATAATTGTAATTGCAGATGGCGAGGGTAAGATTGAATGGGTGAACCCAGCCTTCACACGCGTGACTGGATATGTGCTGGAAGAAGTGAAGGGCAAAAGACCAGGAAGTTTTCTTCGAGGCCCGCAGTCTGACAGCAAAGTATCCAAAATGATGGGTGATAGATTGAAAGCAGGCGAAGGCTTTAAGGAAGTTGAGATTATAAACTATACGAAAGAAGGAAAGCCATATTGGGTATCAATTGAAGTACAGCCAATTCACGATAAAAATGGAAAAGCAACTCAGTTCATCGCCATTGAAAGTGACATCACCGACCGAAAGGCCATTCAACAAGTTTTGATCGACAGAAACGAAGAGCTCGTTAAAATCAATGCTGAATTAGACCGGTTTGTATACAGCGCTTCTCATGATTTGCGTGCGCCAATAGCTTCTCTTTTGGGGCTTATCGAAGTAGCAAAGTTTGAACCCAACCGAGCAAAAATTGATGAGCTGCTGGAGATGCAAAAGAAGAGTCTGAATCGATTGGATCGTTTCATCAAAGATATAGTAGATCATTCGCGCAATACCCGATTGGGAATAGACCGTGAACCGGTTTATTTCAAGGAGCTTATCCATTCAGCCTTTGAGCAACTACAGTTCATGGATAACGTTTCGCACATCGAAAAAAGAATCAATGTAAATCAGGAAGGTAATTTCTATTCTTCGCCTAGCCGACTTAATATTATCCTTAATAATTTGATTTCGAATGCCATTAAGTATGCTGATTCGAAAAAAGAGAACCCCTATATCGAAATCGATATTCAATGCACCATTTTGGAAGCTCAAATTATTGTGCGTGACAATGGTGAGGGAATCGCCAACGAAGCGTTAGCAAAAGTCTTTGATATGTTTTACCGGGCCTCAGAAAAAAGTAACGGATCCGGGCTGGGACTGTTCATTGTAAAAGAGGCCGTACAAAAACTGAAAGGAACCACTCAAGTTAAATCAGAACTTGGCAAGGGAACTGAATTTATTATTCGAATACCCAACCAATTCCGAGATACAGAACAATAAGCTTATCTGGATTATTTCTATTTTAGTTTTTAAAGGCCAAGCTTGGATGGCTCTTAACAGACAATAACGGCTTGAAGCAAAAATATATAATCACTTACCTTTCAATTCTTCAGCAATCATCAATACAAAGTCATTTCCTTTTAAAAATCCCTTTCCCCAGTCCGCGTCATACTTAGCCGCTATACCAAGTGAAGGGATCTCTTCTGGTTTCTTTCCCTTTTTCAGTGCAGCAGCCACTTGATCTCGGATATCCACCAACCGATCGCGAAAGACTTTCACATCTGCTTTAGTAGCCAATTCACCGTGACCCGGAATGATTATGGCTTTGTCATCGATCCGCACCAGTGCCAAATCCAGCACTTTGATAAATCCATTGATTGAACCACCGTTGCTCATATCGATGAAGGGGAATCCATAGCGAACAAAAACGTCACCCATGTGATACACGTTGGCATTCTTGAAGTGGACAATCGCATCTCCATCCGTATGGCTTCCAAAATTATAGTGAATAACATCCAAGTCTTCCCCGTTAATATGAAGTAAGATGTGATCCTCAAACGTAATCGCCGGCAATGCTTCGGGATCGCGAGGTGGGGTGGTGGTCTTTCGAACTGCGTTATATTGTTCTTTCATCATACGGCTACGAACGTGCTCCTGGGCAATGATCGTTACTCCATCCTTTTTAAAATTCTCGTTGCCACCTGTGTGATCTCCGTGAATGTGCGTATTAATTAAATATTTGATTGAACCGTTGTCAAGAGACTGAACAGCTGCTTTAATCTTTTCAGAAAGTGGCGCATACTGGTCATCAATGAGAAGATCACCATCTTTGCCGGTGAGCAAGCCAATGTTACCGCCAGAGCCCTTAAGCATATAAATATTCTCCTTTACGAGAACCGGCCTAATTTTTACGGTGTCAAAATTTTGTTGTGCGCTTACGCGCGAAACAATCAAAATCAAAAAGACGAAATATTTCATAGTAGAGAGTTTGTTGAATAATGCTTCAAATTAATCTGATCTCAAAAATAAGATCCCAAATTAAAACTTTATGATGGGATTCTTCATCTTTCGGTGTGACTATTCTATGGGCAAAACCACAAAACAAGCAGGCTTTTTGGTAAACGGCAATCACTTCAATTCACTAAATCAACAACTCAATTCAATGTTCTTGCTGCGACTGAACCCTAAGGATACTTTTGACGTACTATAAAAAAACTTTCGTCATGCTAAAAAACTACCTAAAAACTGCATTCCGTAATCTCTGGAGAGAAAAAAACAAAACAACCTTAAATATTATTGGGCTAACCATCGGAATAGCAGGAAGCCTTGTACTGTTTTTATTGATTCGCTATCACAACAGTTTTGATCTCAATCACTCCAAACGCGATCGCATATTCCGTGTGGTAACAATGTCAGACGGAAATAGCGGCAAAGATTATACCAGTGGAATTCCGTCTGTTTTGCCTGAGGCATTCAAAAATGATTTTCCTGAAGCAGAAGAGGTGACATTTACTTCATACCGGTCCAACTCATTAATCACTATCCATCAAAAAACAGGTGAGCCCAAGCGCTTTGAAGAAGAAGCTGGAGTGACCTTCGCTCAGCCCAATTTTTTTAAAATATTCGATCGCAAAATTATTTCGGGTAATGCCATTAAGGGACTGGAGAATCCAAATGAAGCCGTCATCTCAAAAAGTCTGGCTGTAAAATATTTCGGTAAAGAAGATGCCTTAGGTGAAGTTCTTGAGCACGACAAAAAACAGTATAAAATTACTGCAGTAATGGAGGATTCTCCTTCCAATACTGATTTTCCTTTTAACTTAATGCTGTCCTGCGCGACTATAAAAAGTGAACTGGAAAAGCACGGGTGGGGCAGCATTTGGAGTGATGAGCAATGCTACCTCGCCCTCAAAGAGGGCGCAAACGCAAGTGACATAGAGAGCCGAATGCCGGCATTTGTCAAAAAATATCTGGGTGACAAAAATCGCGACAACGAAACATTTGTTTTGCAACCATTGAGCTCCCTTCATTTTGACGACCGCTTTGGCAATTACAATTATAATACGGTAAGCAAATCAATGCTCCTTGCCCTCAGTGTCATTGCTGTTTTTCTAGTCATTACGGCCTGCATCAATTTTATTAATCTCGCCACGGCCGATGCCATCAAGCGATCAAAGGAAGTAGGCATTCGCAAAACGCTAGGCAGCACTCGTCAACAACTTGTCATCCAATTCCTCGGAGAGACCTCCATGGTTACATTGTTTTCTATTCTACTAGCATTTGTGGTCAGTTTCTTTTCATTGAAGTTTCTCAATTCGCTCCTCAACCTAAAACTTTCATTGTCGTTGGCCGACCCGACGATCATAATTTTTGCAGTCAGCATTTTGATTGTGGTTTCGTTGTTATCCGGACTCTACCCGTCACTTGTAGTCTCAGGCTACCAGCCAGCCCTGGCTTTAAAAAATAAAATCAGCAATAAAAATTCATCGGGCTATTTATTGCGAAGGGGATTAGTCATTACCCAATTTTTTATATCGCAAGTGTTGATCATCGGCACTATTGTGTTGATCGCACAAATGAATTATTTCAGAAACAAAGATCTCGGCTTCCGCAAGGATGCCATCATTACTATTCCCGTTCCTGTTCGCGAAGAACCCGTCGCGAGCGACAGCTCAAAATCAAGTCGCATGCGCACGTTGCGAACGGAAATGATGCGATTGAAAGGAGTTGAGCTTGCCAGTCTAAACAATACTCCTCCCTCTTCGGGCAACGTTTCCGGCACTGGATTTACCGTTGAAGGCAACGATACCTTTTATGAAACTCAAGTCAAAACTATTGATAGCAGTTATGTTCAGCTTTTTGGATTGCAATTGGTGGCCGGAAAAAATATTGCTGATTACGATACGGCACAGGGTCTTATTGTAAATGAAAAATTAGCCTCAACGGTTGGCTATAAAAACCCAAATGAAATTATTGGGAAAATTATTCGAATGTGGGGTAAAAAGCTTCCTGTTGTGGGCGTAGTGAAAGATTTTCATACGGTGGCCCTTCGTAGCCCCATCGAAGCTACCATCATGTTGAATCGCATTCGTAACTATGGTTCATTGGCTATTAAAATTTCGCCTGTCAACATGCAAGAGACAATTAAGGAAGTTCAAAAGAAGTGGGAGGCTCTATACCCTGATTTTATTTTCTCGTATGAATTCCTGGACGAGTCCATTCGTAAGTTTTATGAGGATGAGCAGCGCACTTCTACTCTTCTCGCCATTTTTACTTCCCTGGCTATTTTTATTGGATGCCTCGGCCTGTTTGGTCTTGCTTCGTTCATGGCCAACCAAAAAACAAAAGAAATAGGTGTGCGAAAAGTGATGGGTGCCAGTGTGCAAAGCATTGTCATTCTGTTTTCGAAAGAATTTGTTATTCTCATCATCATAGGGTTTGCCTTGGCTGCGCCAATGTCTTGGTATTTTTCCAATCAATGGCTCAACCAGTTTGCTTACAAAATCGATGTTGGCCCTATAGTTTTTGTTATGGGTCTCGTTACCACTTTTTTAATTGCGATATTTACCGTTGGTTATCGTTCATTCAAGGCCGCTACAGCCAACCCGGTTGACTCATTAAAATATGAGTAGCAGATTTAAGATTTGAAACAGTTATTCCATCTGATCAGATTATTTTGAACTAAATGATTGAATTGTCGGTTAGGTAAAAAATCATTTCCTAAGCACTCTTCAACCTAAATAAAATCAAAATGACTCCGATTGAAATCTGTTTGTTACAGTGGACTACCTATAATACCAGAATGCAAAAAATGATCGACGCTATCAGCGATCAAACTTTTAATTCACCCATAACGCCTAATGGAAACTCACCTTCCTGGTTATTCGGGCACCTTGCAGATACAGACGACAAGATCCTGGAGCTTTTTGGAATCCGCAGCCGGCTATATCCTGAATTAGAGAAAATTTATCATCACGAACGCGGAACAAACCAAATTGGGCATTTATCAAAAGCTGAGCTTTCTTCCAAATGGAAAGACATTACAGCCGAACTTGATAAGGCTTTTAAATCCTGGACTGAAAATGATTGGATGAGCAGGCACACGGCTGTTTCGGAAGAAGATTTTAAGAAAGAGCCACACCGTAATAGGCTGAACGTAATGCTGGGACGTGTTTCACACAAAGCTTCACACTTAGGACAAGTGGCTATGCAACCGAAGTAAGCTTAGATACTGCATACTAGATTCTGGAATTTGAAACCATGAGGTTTGATTTGGAAGAATTACAAGGATGCCAGGTAAAGATCCTCCACTTTCTTCCGAGCCCATGGAGTTTTTCTAAGAAAAGTTAGACTTGATTTGATGCTTGGATCAAAGCGGAAGCAATTGATGTTAATGATCTCACCCAAGTCCTCCCAACCATAGCGATTGACTAAAAAAACTAAAATCGCCTCTAGTGTCTTGCCGTGCAATGGATTGTTGGGTTGTGTTTCCGGCATTTTAATTTAGGATGAATTTCAGCTCGCGTTCGTAATCAGCTCGAATATCTTCCGGCAATTTAGCGAAAGCACTTTCAATTTTTTTGAGTTGTTGCTGGTAGAGATTGAAAAGCACAGTACCTGACTGACGTGGGATTTTTGCTTCTTTCATTTTAGTGCAGAAGAAAATGCGGACCTCCAATTCCGTTTGCTTGATGCCTGAATATTTGATTTGTCGGTTGGCAAATCGCAATATTTTCCGAAGTGATTTTTTGACAAAGTAAACATTAGAAGACGGCACAGTATTGAAAAGCTCGTTTAATTCTTCTTTTACATTTTCAATATAAGCTTGTTCGTTGTGTGCTTCGAAGAGCAAGTAGTTGAGCAACTCCTTGTTTTCCTTTTTGTATTTAGTAAGCCGCATGCACAACTCTTGCAATGAGTCGGCATCAAGTGTGCGAAGTTCTTTTTTAATTTCTTGAATTGAAGCCGTATTCATCTGAGAACTTGAAATGATTTAACTGTAAATCGTGTGTCATTGGTTCTGGCCCCTAATTCCTAGAATCCAGTGACTAGAATCAAGACTCATTTCCACCACCGATCTTCAATCACTTTCAACATTTCGGAATGAATGCCGCCCGCTGCGCATAGTTCTCCACCAAATAAAAAATTATTGCCGCCTTTGAAGTCCGTCACTTTTCCTCCCGCTTGCTGTAAGATGAAAGCACCACCGGCTACGTCCCAGGGTTTCAGATCGTATTCAAAAAAACCTTCAAGCCTGCCGGCGGCAACATAGGCAAGGTCAATTGCTGCACTGCCGAGCCTTCGAATGCCATGGGTGCCTTCCAAAAACGTTTTGATGATGTCGAGGTAAATGTCCTTCTTGTCGCTGTGATAATAAGGAAAGCCTGTAGCTAAAAGGCTTTCATTAAGGTGTAAGATTGGAGAAACTCGTATTTCGTTTTGGTTGCAATAGGCCTTATCGTTTTCAACAGCATGGAAGCATTCACTGTGTGTTACTTCGTGAACCACTCCCAGCACTACTTTGTCATTCCTTCTTAGTGCGATGCTGATGGCAAAAATTGGTAAGCCATGCAAAAAGTTAGTAGTCCCATCCAATGGGTCGATGATCCATTGGTATTCGTTTTCACTCTTCGAATCAGTTCCCTCTTCCGCGAGAAAACCCGCACCAGGAATAATTTTTTTTAGTGCATTAACAATTTTTTTTTCCGATTCTTTGTCAACGTATGACACTAAATTGCTAAATGAACCTTTCTGTTCAATTCTTGCTCGGTCAAAATGTGAACTCTCTTGACGAATGAAGTGTGCCACCTCATAACACAAATCTATGACCGCTTTTTCTATCTTGATTAAATCCATCTCAATGCCTTTGGAATAATGTCAAGTTAAACGTTTTTAGTTTTGAATTAGATGTTAAATTATTTAAACTATCTCATTCTTCTTTCATTCGGCCTCTATCCTTTCCACTCACGACCATCACAATCTCACCTTTTACCTCCTTTTTCTGAAAATGAGTTAATACATCTGCGACCGTTCCTGTAAATGTCTCCTCATGAATTTTGGTCAATTCTCGTGAAACTGATACCACCCGATCGCCCCCAAAAAACTCCATCATTTGCTCCAGTGTTTTCACCAAGCGGTGTGGTGATTCGTATAAAATAATTGTCCGTTCCTCTTCGGCTAATTCTTTTAATAACGTTTGCCTGCCTTTTTTATGTGGCAAGAATCCCTCAAACACAAAACGATCCGTTGGGAATCCTGATTTCACCAAGGCAGGAACAAAGGCAGTTGCTCCTGGCAAACATTCAATTTTCAGATTATGTTTCAAACATTCACGGATCAATAAAAAACCAGGATCAGAAATACCGGGAGTACCGGCATCACTCACCAGAGCCATGGTTTCTCCGTCTTTCAATTTTTGAATAACCGATTGCAATGCTTTGTGCTCGTTGAAAATATGAAAGCTTTGCAGCGGCTTAGATATTTGATAATGCTTTAAAAGAAATCCAGAAGTGCGTGTGTCTTCAGCAAGAATTGAATCTATCGATTTCAAAATCTCCAATGCGCGTAACGTAATATCACCAAGATTGCCAATGGGTGTTGGCACAACATAAAGCGACACTTTTTCTTTCTCCATCAAACCATTTGATCTATCGCCTTAGCCAGCTTTTTATCTTTTTCAGTAACAATGTCACCGGCATCATGCGTGGAAAGTTCAATATTTACGGTATTATAAATATTAGTCCAATAGGGGTGATGATCCATTTTTTCGGCTTGCAAAGCCACGCGGGCCATAAATGCGAAAGCCTCTGAAAAATCTTTGAACTTGAAAGTTTTCTTCAGGCGATTGTTTTGTTCTGTCCATTCCATGATCTTGGGGTTGAGATAGAAAGGTAAACTAAATGGAAACAAAAAGGAAGTGGCGCTACAGTGCGATAAGACCTTCTACTTCTGAAGCTAAATTATATACTTCAATTACTTCCTCACTACCAGGCATCATCATTTGAAGTGTCACACTGATGTAGTTTCCGTTTTTGGATATTTTCTCTGTGGATTCATGTTTTGGGAAAAGTTTTTTCACGTCCTCCACTTTTTCCTTAGGTACAATAAATTTGAACGTATACAACGAAGGCCAGATGTAATGCTCATCCAGTTTTTCTCGTAGTGAATCGGCCCAGTTGGGTTCCATATATCTTTTAGAAAATAAAAAAGTCGCCCCGCTTCAATCGGGGCGACTTTTCCATATTATCAGTTAATAAAACTTGTACCTCTTGTCTTTGATGTTCGATCCGTCCTTTATCGCTTCGGCAATATTAAGACCTGATTTATTGTTAATGTTTTTCAACAACTCGCTCTTAAACATTGCATAGTCGCCAACTTCAGGGGCGGTGGTTTTATTTTGAAGTTCTAAAACAATCACACCATTTTCACCTGCGAAGGGTGCCGACCTCTTTCCGTTCTCTAGAGAAAATGTTCTACCAACACCAGTTGGATCTAACCCTGCACTTGGCAATGTATTTGAGTTCAATTTCAAATCGCTGGAAGAATTTACCTGAGCATCCGCGCCGAACGCCTTGGCAATCTCGTCCAATGTGCCCTTCTGTGCATTTAGTTTTTCGATGATTTTTCTTCCTTTAAGGATGTTGCGAACTGCTGGAGTGATTTCTTCTTTCACTTGATCGAGAGAACGGTAGCCTTCTTCGGTTTCACCCGTCATAATTGCCACGATGTAGTTATCGTCAAGATCAAATACTTCAGAAACTTTTCCTTCCGATCCATCGCGGAAGAGCCACGTCACTACTTTGCGGGCATCTCCAAGGTTTCCTACACGTTGATCATTTGTACTCAGATCCTTAGCTTCCAATACATTCAAGTTTTCTTTTCCTGCCTTTTCCTTGAATGCTGGAACACCAGAAAGTCCTGCTGCAAAATTCTGTGCTTTAAGGAACGCAGCATTGTGCGTATCGTCGCTGGGCACAACTTTCAATTCAACTGTGGCAATGGTATAAGCGGAATTGTCTTTTAACGATGTAACATCAATGATGTGGTAACCAAACTGAGTTTCCACCACATCAGACAACAATCCGGTCTTCTTAGCATTAAACACTGCTGTTTGAAAAGGTTTCACCATTTGGCCTGAAGTGAAGTAGCCTAAGTCGCCACCACGAGAAGAAGTGCCGTCAGTACCAAACTCACGTGCCTTGGCTGCAAAGTCTGCGCCGGCCTTTATTTCTTTTAAAATCTTCAGTGCCTTGTCCTTTGCGATTTTTTTCTTCGCAGGAGTTTCATCATCCCAACGAATCAGGATATGTGATGCTTTAGCCGTGTAGGTTGTGTCGGTACCCGCCTTCACTACTTTCGTAATTTTGTAATTTCCTTCACTTAAAAAAGGACCAATAACATTTCCTGTTACCAGCTTATCTTTCGTTAATGTAGGAGGCAGAGTTGCCATCGTATACTTCTTATATGGATCTTGCCCTTCAGTATTGGTTGCAGCAAAAAGAGAGTCATCAGCAACGGTTTTAAAATCAGAAGCAATCTTTTCGGATTCGCTTTTAATTTTAGCAGAGTCTTCTGCAGAAGCAATTACAGGAAAGGTCACATAGCTCAAACTTCTTGTAAACTTTGCCTTGTATTTTTCTTTGAATTTGTCGTAGTATTCCTTGAGATCGCTGTCAGAAATTTTTACTGACGAGTCGCTCATGGCAAAGTAAGGCACGAACAGCAACTTCACTTCAGCAACATCATTTTGGTTGTGGTACTCGCGCTCACCTTCGGCCGTGGTGACATAATTTGTCTTGATGAGCAAGTTTTCATACTTCACACGCTCACGGCCCAATGCTAGATCCTTCTTAAACATATCCCAACGGTATTTGCTTTCAGCCCATTGTGCATACATCTGCTGATTAGTAGGAGGTGGGGAATTAAAATTATTAAGAAATTGAATCACCCTGTTTCTGTCAAAGTTACCTGCCGAATCACTGAAGGATTGCTTTACATTAGGGTCAATATTCTTGCCTTGCACCATATCCCAAATTTCATCGGTAGTTACTTTAACTCCAGCCTTTTCGATCTGGCCCCGGATAGCATATTTTAGGATTAACAACTCCCAGGCTTGGCTTTGAAGGGTTGGTCTCTCCCGCTCGCCCGGCTGCCTGTTATAGGAAAGCGCATAGTTACTTTCCCGTTCTTGAACCGCATTTTGGTATTCATCACGAGAAATGCTCGTGCCGGCAATCTCGCCAATGTTATTTTGGTTCCCTCCAAAAATTGATCTCGGCCCACTGCCAAATAAATCACTTCCTACTATGAATGCTCCCATTGCAAGAGCTACAAAGCCTACTACAAACTTCGTCATCTTCGTTCTGAGCGTGCCGATTAATGCCATAATTCAGTATCTATTTAAAAAATTAGTTTATGCTGATTTTCTGTTTTTGAAAAAACCGGGGTCAACCCGCCCCATCCGGATTACCCGAAAAAAGGAGTGCAAATTTAAACGGATATTAGTATTCGCCAAAGCGATTGGTGATTTATAAACCAGTTGCCTGTCAGGCAGTTATAAGTTGAAGAAACCCTAGCCTAATCAATTGTCCTTATCCCAAATCACTTTCACGGTATCGATCCGTTTTTTATCCGTTTTTTGGATGATGAATGTGAAGGGTGAAATCGTGATCGACTCACCCTGTTTGGGGAAGTCTTCGGTATAGGCCAAAATCAATCCCGCCAGTGTTTCATATTCACCCGTAGGCAGATTTAGTCCAAAATTTTCGTTGAGGTAATCCACCTCAAGACGGGCGCTAAACAAAAAGGTCTTTTCATCAATCTTCTGTTCCACTAAATCATCATTGTCGTGCTCGTCTTCAATCTCACCAAAAATCTCTTCAATCAAATCTTCCATGCTCACGATACCGGAAGTACCTCCAAATTCATCGACTACTACCGCCACGCTTTTTCGCTCCTTGATCAATTGCACCATCAAATCGTTAGCCATGGTTGTCTCTTGTGTAACGATGATTGGGGTGATAATATCTTCGATGCGTTTTGGTTTTTTGAATAACGCAGCCGAATGACAATACCCAATCATATCGTCAATGGTTTCACGATAAACCAAAATTTTAGAGTGGCCACTTTCTACAAATGCTTCTTTTACTTTAGTAATGCCTTCATCAACACCCACGGCTGTTATTTCCATGCGTGGTATCATACAGTCACGGACTCTAACCGTCTTAAATTCGAGTGCGTTGTGAAATATTTTTTTGTCGAGTTCAATATCTTCGTCCTCATGACTCACTTTCATCATGTTCTTGAGGTAGTTGTTAAGATCGATCAATCCGAATACAGGCTTCTCCTCGGAATACGGAATGCCTAATACTTTCGTGATAACAAACTTAGAGAGCCCAACAATGGAGAAAGTCAAGGGATAAAGTAGGTAATAAAAAAAATTGAATGGAACAGCTAAGGCGGCCAATACTAAATTCGGATTGATGAGGAACAAACTCTTAGGAAGATATTCTGCCGTAAAAAGAATAAACAAGGTTGAGATTACAGTTTCAATCAATAAATGAATTACCTCGTCATTCAAACGCTCAGGTAAAACATCCAATAGCGGATCAATTAACTGAGCCATGAAAATTCCAAACAAAACAAGGGCTACCGTATTTCCGATAAGGGTGGTGCCAATAAACGCAGATGGATTTTTTAAAAACTTGGACATAATGATGCCCCACGTTTGGCCCCGTTTGCCTTGCAATTCAATTTGTAATTTGTTGGACGATAAAAAAGCGATTTCTATCCCCGAAAAGAAAAAGGAGAATACAAGAGATGCAAAGATGTAGGGTAAAAGGCCGGTGTCCATGAGTTATTTCTTCTTGCGGTAGAGGTATAAAAAAAAGAAAACCACCGACAGCATGACCGCCCAGTAGCCATTACCAACACCCAGAGCCATCATTTCATATATACCGATTATAATAAATACTACTGCTAATGAGAAGAGCAGCACATTACTTAATTTCATCTATTAATTTTATTCCTAAACGGCAAAGATAATAGGATTCGGCCAATTGAAGCCGACTAGTCTTTTACCTCCACTTCACCCGTTGTTTCTTTCAGAGAATAATTAGACAAATCCTGATTGGCCCTGAGATGCGTTCCGTAAATAACATCTTCATGGTCAGTAATCGTTACGAATTTATCGGTGTATATTTTTTTTGTAACCGGCATCCAGAACAGCTCTTCGGTATTCAGTTGTTGTTGTTTTTCCAGATTGACTACGATTACATCACCCCGGCCACGCCATTTATTTTCCTGTTTGAAGTAGTAGGCCGTATTGGCTTTGAGTGTAGAGGTAATTTTTCCTGTTTCGTCATAAAACTCCAGGTAAATGCCTTCCGGGAATTCGCGATCGCCCGTTTGAAATTCATCTGCTTTTTTTGCTTGCAAAATCACTTTTACTTTTTCCTTTTCGGCATAGTGCATGGTAATATTCTCCGCCCGGCGCAATGGGCCATCATAAATGATCGGCTTAGGTTTTTCTTTTGAGGTACAGGAAAAAAGAAAGACGAGCGGAAGGCACAGCTTTAAATTAGAAACGAGTCGTAGGCTTTCTGAAATCATCATTTGAATATAAACAAAGAAGGCTGACCATCAGCCAGCCTTCTTGCAACTTTCGTGCTATATATTTTACTCTTTCTTTGCTTTGACCGTTACACTCTCATCAATCCAGCAAGCTAATTTTTTCACCTCACCCTGTTTCATGTTAGCCTTCTGCAGTTCGGCTAGTGTTGGGTATTTCGTCAGAGTCTGCTGACACTTTTCAACATTCGCTGCCTTAAAGTATTGCTGATAAGCAGCGATATAAACTAATTTCTCTTCAGCTGATCCGGGGGTTTTTGAACATTCCCCAGCAGCAGACGAATAGAGGTCGCCCAATTTGTTATAGGCATCCTTACCTACTGGATCAACTACCAACGCTTGCTTATACAAATCACGCGCTCCTGGTTTATTTCCTTTTTGAAATTCAATGTCTCCTTTCAAAAGATTGATCCAAGCTTTATCTGCTGGCGTGGATGACTTTGTTTCAATTTGACTTAAAAGTGGAGTTACCTTATCAAAATTTTTGTCTTGAACATTCTTGGTACACAAATCTTTTGCAACTTTTATGAATTTGGTATCGATCTTCTCCGTTACCTTCTTATAACCTTCAACCAAGTTTGCCTTGTTCTGTTCTTGCGCCTTCTTCACCTTAACTTCGATAATGCTCATCAGGTTATTGTAGCGCTGCATGATCTGATCTTCACTTAAATTTTTGAGCATCTCAGCACTATTCTTTATGACGCTCATGTAGGAATCCAAGTTATTATCAAGGACATTATTCCCGCTGATTTCATAAGTCTTATCAAAAATAGCCAATACTTCCGCGATCTTTGCTTTGTTTTGGCCGTTATACTTATACGCTGAAAAAGCCTTTCGGTTAAGTACATTCTCTTCCTCACCGCAATTCTTAATTCGCAAATCATAAATCAACATTAATGAATCAACATACTTCTGCTTTGTAGATGGATCAAGTTCTTGGCTTGCTAACTTGTCATAAGTATCGGCGGCACTTACATAGAGTTTTGTATGCCACTGTGGCGCATTGTTAATCATCCATTGAATGCCGGCAGTTGCGCCTTTGTAGTTTTGATCTTTATAGGCCGCTTCATATACTTCCACATATTTCGCTGCCTTGGCCTGGTCCTGGGGCCATTTGTAATCATTGCACTGTGCCGCTGCACCAAACGAGCTCATGATAAGAGCCAGACCAAAGAATACATTTTTACTCTGCATAGGTTAAAATTTTAATCAAATTTTCTCTTATTAAACCATTTATCATTAAAAGTGACTCCAAAATACACCCTAAAATAGTTTTCTTCAATAGAACTTTGAGGAAGTACACCTCTTTTTCCAATTTTAATACCTAAATCAACGGTAGAAGCCTGACCAACAGGTAGAGAAAACCCGAATGTTCCCGCCACATCTTGCAGAGGATTTCCATTAACCAGATAGGGCAATCTCTCAACACTCCCGCCAACCCGGTAAGTTATCCGATTCAAATAATTGGTATAATCGTAAGCATCGGGCGTGATTTCCATTCCTATTGACGATTTATATCCAACTGTTGGAATTCCAATTGAATTGGGGAATCCGTTAAACTGCCTAAAATCATTATAAGTAAAATCACCTCCTATTGTCCATTTATCGATTTTACCAAAAGACATTCCGACACCAAAATTTTGAGGTATAAAAGTCTTACTAGGATTATTTTTAACAACTGTTGACGAATCGATTGTAGGGCCCGAAGTACTTTTCAATTCATATCGAACAGTGTGCTGGTTATGCAGGTCTGTGTTGGCATTGTATACTAAACCAATGTTGAACCGATAATTTTTATGGAATAAGGAATCCTTATGAAATGAAAGTCCTCCTTGCAAATTGAGCCCATTGAAATAGTCTCTCACATAAACAGAGGCGTAAGTACCTACTGATGAAGAACTGAAGATGTTGGATTCTTGTGTGACGATTGAACCGAACAGGTAAGAGGCCTTAACTCCAACAGATAAAAATTTATTTATGGCTACCCCGTTCGACCAATAAAACTGGTTGACTCCTCCACTTCCAGATTCTAATCGGTTGATTGGCACTGAACTTCCAATAGCATAGTCAACAAATGATAATTTGTAGTTGACATTAGAGTAAGGCATTAACCCAATTGAAGTGGTCCATTTAGTCAGCTTCACAGGAAACGCGATCGCCAGATAATTCAAATTGCCACTGGCAAATTTTTGTGAATTCGTGCCATCGGATTCAGTTATTTTTTCATACTGCATCCCCGCCTGGAACACGGTTACGCGATTAAATACCAACAATGCTGGATTCAGGTTATTCAAATACCACATACTAGGATTGCTTATGCCAATACCGCCCATGCCCTGGCTCTGAGCAATGCCTGTGCCAGTTAGGTCGCCAATTCCAAATTTTGAAAATGGGCTAGACGCAACTTGTGCATCGGCTGCAACCGCCGTAACCAAGAAAAACAGAAGAATTAGGAAAATCTTTTTACAATACTGCATTATGAAGCAAAATCCTGTTCAAACCGCTCAACACGAGATCGGGGGCTGCAAATATGGTAGGTTTCAGTTTGTTTTCAAAAAATAAACTGTCGCCCCCGCACAAAACAACACCCAGATCGGGGTACAGCTGTTTATAATTAATAATAATCCCTTCCATCTCAGCTATTGCTCCATTCAAAACTCCACTTCTTATGCAGGTCTCAGTACTGCTTCCAATCAGCGGCAAATCACCTGTTTTTGTGACTAGCGGCAAACGTTCTGTAAAAGTGTGTAGCGCTTCAAATCGCATTTCAATGCCTGGCGATATAGCGCCTCCTTCATAATTTCCTTGTCTATCAACGAAATCGTAGGTAATGGCCGTGCCAGCATCAATAACGAGTGAGTCCTTGTTCGGAAAAATATCGATGGCTCCACAAACGGCAGCAATCCGATCGACACCAAGCGTTTTGGGGGTTTTGTATTTTATTTGAATGGGAAGGGGAAGCAAGTGAGTTAATAAAAAATTTCGCGATGTTTTTATCCAACTTAATATCTCATTGCCATCCAAACTTACAGAACTGACAATGGTATTATCGAAGGTGTGATGATTTAAAAAGTCTTTTAGTTCTTCCTTATTTAGAAAAGAGTGTTTTTTTTCAAGGTGTGTACCCGTGAAAGTAGCCGCTTTAAAGCGTGTATTACCACTGTCTATTACCAAATTCATGTGCTAATGATGTCTTAAGTAGACACATGGAATTCGCCATTTTTATTATCATTCCCTCTACGTGATAATAGATCCTAGCTCACTTCATGTGTTAATCCTGTATTCAATGATTACTTTCGCAATCTTCAATTATTGTACCAATGAAAGATAAAATATTGTACCAATGAAAGATAAAAAAGTACGTAAATATAAAGTTATCGGCATCATGTCAGGCACTTCATTGGATGGTGTTGATTTCGCTTATAGTAAATTCATCCTGAAAAAGAAGCATTGGCAGTTTTCAATACAAACCTCACAGACTTTCTCTTATCCTAAAGAATGGAGAAGCAAACTTTCCTCAGCTCATTTACTTTCGGGTGAAGATCTTTTGGTTTTGAATTCTCAGTATGGAAAGTTCTTAGGACAACAGTGCAATCAATTTATCAAACAGAAAAAAATAAAAAAAATCGATCTGATCGCCTCTCACGGTCACACCATTTTTCATCAACCGCGTAAAAAATTTACTTTTCAGTTAGGCGATGGCAATGCCATGCATGCAGCAATTGGATTGCCTATTGCATTTGATTTTCGCAGCCTTGATGTCGCCCTTGGAGGAGAAGGAGCTCCTCTTGTGCCAATAGGCGACAAACATCTTTTCTCTGATTTTGACATTTGTTTAAACCTTGGTGGAATCGCTAATTTATCCATGGAAGTAAATGGCAAAAGAAAAGCGTTTGATATCTGTTTCTGCAATATGATCTTGAATTATCTTTCCGCGAAGGCTGGAAAAGACTTTGATAAAAATGGAATGCTCGCGAGCAAAGGTTCCATCAATCAGAAGCTATTAAATTCACTTGAAAAAATTTATCACTCGAATGGAAAGAAAAAACCATCCCTGGGTCGCGAAGGTTTTGAAAAAGAGTTCCAATCGTTATTCGATAATAAATCCATTCCATTAAATGATCGACTGCGAACTGCTTGTGAGTCGATAGCTTCAGAAATAGCAAGTTCTATTCCGACTTCTAATAAGAAAATGAAATTGTTGACAACAGGAGGTGGAGCGCTCAATAGTTTTTTAATTGAGTTAATTGGAAGCAAACTCCCCGCCAAAACAAAAGTCATAATTCCATCAAAAACTATTATCAATTTCAAAGAAGCTCTGGTCTTTGCATTTCTGGGAGTGCTCCGATTACAAGGTGAAAACAACGTCTTAAAAAGTGTGACGGGGGCTTCATACAATTCTTGTTCAGGCGTTTTAATAGGGTAGATTTGCCTGAATTTTTATTACAGCACATGAAAGATCTTTTACAAAAATTTGAAAATAAGCGTCCTGAAATTGTTTTTGAATGGAAGGATTCTGAGACTGAAGCCGAAGGTTGGGTGGTGATCAACTCTTTGCGTGGTGGTGCAGCCGGTGGTGGCACGCGTATGCGCAAGGGCCTCGACAAACGTGAAGTGGAGTCACTGGCCAAAACGATGGAGGTAAAGTTTACCGTGTCAGGGCCACCCATTGGTGGTGCAAAATCAGGAATCAATTTTGACCCTAACGATCCACAAAAAGCGGGCGTGTTGCATCGCTGGTATTTGGCGGTTATGCCACTATTAAAATATTATTATGGAACAGGTGGTGATCTCAACGTTGATGAAATCCATGAAGTGATTCCGCATACCGAAGACGTTGGCATCTGGCATCCGCAGGAAGGAGTTTTCACCGGGCACTTTAAACCCACCGAGCCACATAAAGTAAACCGCATTGGCCAGCTTCGGCAAGGAGTTGTAAAAGTCATTGAAGATAAATTATTCACGCCTTCGTTAGAAAAAAAATATACCGTTGCCGATATGTGCACAGGTTATGGAGTTGCTCAGGCCGTGCGGCACTATTATGAATTGTGGGATGGAAGTCTGAAAGGCAAACGCGTGGTAGTACAAGGTTGGGGAAACGTAGGCGCTGCTGCTGGATTTTATTTGAGTCAGATGGGTGTGAAAGTAGTGGGTATTTTAACACGTGAAGGTGGACTGATCAATCAAGCAGGGTTCTCCCACGAGGAAATATGCAGATTAGTGATAGACCGCGATGGTAACCGGTTAGTGACAGACGATTTACTTTCATTTGACATCGTGAATCAAAAAATATGGAATCTGAATTTTGAAATTTTTATTCCAGCGGCGGCATCTCGTTTAGTGACTAAACAACAAGTCGGCAAAATGATTGGGTCAGGCGTGGAAGTTTTTTCATGCGGTGCGAATGTGCCCTTTGCAGATCCTGAAATTTTCTTTGGGCCAACTGGTCTTGACGCTGATGAAAAAATTTCTATCATTCCCGACTTTATTGCCAATTGCGGAATGGCTCGTGTATTTGCTTATTTTATGGAAAGTGAAGCAGCCATGGAAGATTCGGCAATCTTCAACGATATTTCAAATACAATTCGAAAAGCATTAGAAAAAACAAAGAAGGTAAATCCTTCTAAAACAAAAATTGCCCAAACATCTTTTGAGATTGCGCTGAAGCAACTAGTAAAAAAGTAATCTTAATTTAGACCTCCCAGTCACTGGACGTTGTTCACTATTCAACTTTTAGTACTTCATCTAGTTTGAACACAAAGATGCTTCCGTCCTTCATCAGGATTTTGATTTGTGATGGCGAGTCTGGTTCCATCAATGTACCTTTAATGATACTTCCATTTTTCAAGTACACGATGTCCACCTTTGCGTCCGTTACAATATCATCTTCATTTTTAACAGGACATCCTGAGTAATTGACAACGTACTTGAAATTTTTGGAGTCGACTTTTACTACTCCACCCTCGGCAACATTAGGCTTCCACAATGCTCCTGTTGCCAGATCCACACCAAGGCCCCACGGAATATAAATACCACTAACAAGACCGGTCCATGTGATCAGAGTTCCTGCCATGGCCCAACCCCTCAAAGTCCTCTTGGTGTAGTTGTAGGTTTGAGGCTCGCATCCTTTACCTCTAATCGTGAACGAGAACTTATTCGCGTTCTTCCTCTTCATCATAATGAAGGCGCCGCCTGTTCCCCTCACTTCATTTTGGTAAATGACCTGGGCATTTGGATTGTTAGGCACTAAAACCTGTGCATAGTATTTTGACCCACCACAAATCGTGGCGCAACTTGAGAGAAAGGCGGATACTGACAGAACCAATACAATTCTCTTTAGAACATTATTCATGAAGGATAGGTATTTGAATGATCAAAGTCGCCAAATGTATAAAATGATTTTGTCAAGCGGCTCCAGCGAGTAAATACAGAACGGCCATTCTTACAGCTACACCATTTTCCACTTGATCCAAAATAATCGAGTGATGTGAATCCGCCGCATCGCTGGTCAACTCCACTCCCCTATTGATCGGCCCTGGATGCATTAATACAATTTTCTTTTTTAGATCGTCCAGCATTTTTTTGTTGATGCCATAATACAAAGTGTATTCGCGAAGAGACGGGAAGTATTTAAGTTGTTGACGTTCCAATTGAATTCGCAAAACATTGGCAACATCACACCAGTCGAGAGCTTTTTTCACTTCAAGCTCTACTTGCACACCCAATGTTGAAATAAATTTTGGTAGTAATGTTGGTGGGCCGCACACCATTACTTCGGCACCTAATTTTTTGAGCGCAAAAATATTCGACAGTGCAACACGCGAATGCAAAATATCTCCGATGATAGCAATCTTTTTTCCCTCCACGCTTCCCAATTTTTCGCGGATAGAAAATCCATCTAACAAAGCTTGTGTTGGATGTTCATGAGTACCATCGCCTGCGTTGACAATATTGGCCTTGATATGCTTGGATAAAAAATGAGGTGCACCGGCGCTTGCATGGCGCATCACCACCATATCCACTTTCATGGCCAAAATATTGTTGACGGTATCGAGAAGTGTTTCTCCTTTTTTTACACTGCTTCCGGAGGCAGAGAAGTTCACAACATCGGCTGACAGTCTTTTTTCGGCCAGTTCAAAAGATAATCTTGTCCTTGTTGAGTTTTCAAAAAACACATTCGCAATAGTGACATCGCGAAGTGAAGGGACTTTTTTTATAGGACGATTAATGACGTCTTTAAAATTATCAGCTGTTTCAAAAATAAGTTCAATGTCCTCGCGGGTGATGTCTTTGATTCCGAGCAGATGTCGCTGACTTAGTTTTGACATTTCTATTCCTTGTTGATTAGCCAGATTTTATTTTGTTTGTTTCCCTTTGCCTCCAGTTCCACCAGCACCTTTTGAGTATCGTGGGTGTCCACATGTTTTCCTACATAATCGGCAGCAATGGGTAGGTCGCGGGTCGCTTTGCGATCGACAAGTACAAGCAATTCCACTTTAGCAGGTCGACCAAAGGAAATCATCGCATCCAATGCAGCTCGCACTGTTCTTCCTGTAAAAAGAACATCATCAATCAGCACTACATTTTTTCCTTCTATGGCAAATGGAACTCGGTTTTCGCTGGCTTTAACTGGTGTATCGCGTCTGCGAAAGTCATCGCGATGAAACGTGGCATCAAGGTATCCCAAGGGAACGTTGATTTTTAGTGACTTAAGTCGCTGATGAATTAATTCTGCTAAAAAAATACCTCTTGGCTGCAGCCCTAAAAGAACGCAGTTGCTAAAATTAGAGTGGTTTTCGATTAATTGTTGGCAAAGGCGGCTGAGGGTGATGTCGAGTTGTTTCGAGTCGAGGATCAGTTTTTTCTGCATGCCAGCGCAAAAATACAGGAAAAAGTCCACAGTCAACAGTCTGCGGTCAACGGTCAATAGTAAAAATTATAATTCTCAGCCTGGCTTGTGTCTTCATGAGTCACTCCAGTTTCGGTGGGACATGAACCGGGAAAAGATTTCCGCCAGCGATAGAAGTGGCACCCGCAGGAGCAAGGGTGTGATCAGGCAAAAAGATATTCAAATGGCAGTTTGTATAATTCCTTGTTTTCCCGATATTTGCACTCCCTTTTTAAGGAAAAGACTCATTTAAAACGATTTTTATGGCAAGGGTTTGTGAAGTTTCAGGCAAAAGGCCGCAGGTTGGCAACAAAGTATCGCACGCCAACAACAAGTCAAAACGCAGGTTTTACCCCAATCTGCACACAAAAAGGTTTTTTGTGGT
>Ga0302323_100000589_pt1 | contig 29107 bp, 24 predicted proteins | sample Fen_T0_3_FD_201950 | JGI IMG/M metagenome (GOLD analysis project Ga0302323, IMG submission 201950) | Peat permafrost microbial communities from Stordalen Mire near Abisko, Sweden - Fen_T0_3 | ecosystem: Environmental > Terrestrial > Soil > Wetlands > Permafrost | place: Sweden: Abisko...
CTCAAGAGGCTCTGATTCGATCCAGATCAGGTCGGAGAGATCCGGCCGACGCTCCCAGGCCTCGTAGTCGAATCCAACGCTTCGCAGCGCCTTCATCAAACCGGCGCCAGAGGGATCGGGCATCCCCTCGAGGATGTCGTCCGGAAGCGGGGTTCCGGCCAACCACGGCGCGTCAACCGAACTGAAGCACATCCAGTAGCCGTGAAGCAGCGTGCCGCCCAGCGCCGCGTAGAACCAGAACGTTCCGCTTCCGGTCTCGGCGCCGCAACCCACGACAGTGGTCTGGAGAAGTCGGGACGTCTGGACGACTACGTCCGCGTCAGCCGAAATCATGGAGCTGATGTCGCAGACATACGTTGCGCCACCGTGTTCGCCTATGCCCAGATGCCACCCGTCGGCGTCGTCATCCGGATGCACATTCTCGAGGGTGCCGCGGCGTTCTCCCGGCGCGATCCCGCCTATCTGCTGCCGTAGCGCCGCGACGAAAGGTTCCAACGAGGCGCCTGCCGCCAGGATGCCGTTGTGCATGGCCACGGCTTGTTCCTCCTCCGGGCCACCTCGTCGGCGGCCGCAACCGAATGATCATATAGACGAGCGCAGCCTGGACGGCAACATTCGGGCAGAGCCTACCGACCGCGATCAGCGCCTATGGATGTGGGAACCTTCAGAAATGACCTCGTCATCGGGCGCCGCACCATCAACGGCCAATACGACAGCACGGCACTTGACTCGGTCCAACGACAAGACGAGCATCACCGGCGAATCGCACATCGACGGAGGTCCAGACCGTGCTTGACAAGCTCAACGACTCCCTTCGGAGCCACTTCTCCGGTCATCCGGGCGGCGACGGAAACACGGCCGAGACGCACATCTCGACCGCCGACGAGCCGTGCATGGGCTGTGGTCAGGAAACGGCAGCCGGCAGCATCTTCTTCTCCGATCGGCGCGAGGTCGACGTCGCGGATGGGAAGCGCGTGTTCTTGTGTTCGGAGTGCCAGTCGAAGGCGCACCTGGCTCGGAAGGGACAACCCCTGACCGACAACGATCTCCGGAGGATCGCCGGCAACGGCGTGATGATCGCACACGGTTTCTTTGGTGGCAGCGGCTTCTGATCCCCGGCTCCGCCTTGAGAAGTTGAGCGCGGATTTGAGCGGGTGGCCCCTTCGGGCCATTGCTGCGCCGCCGCCGCGCCGCGAAGCTTCGGCCGACGAAGCCGCGGGACCAGCAGCGGAGCGGGAATGGAGTCCAGTCAGATCCGTGTCCTCGCGTACGGGGGCGTAGGCAACGGGGCATGTGACTACTACCGCCTGGGCGCATACGTCGAGGATCTCGCCGGCCAGAACGTCGAAGTCGTCTCCTGGGTACCTCAGCTCAGATTCCCCAGCGAGGACTAGCGGCTGAGAGTCGGCGAGGTACCCGCCGCCTCTGGCTCGGCGCGAACGGCGATGAGGTCGGCGACCTCGTCGATGAGGTCCATCCGTATGTTCAGGCGGGCCCGAACTTCGCTCGGAAGCTGGCCGAGCTCCGTCCCGACGTCGGCCTTGCGCCTCTGCAGGATTCGCCGTTCGCACGGGCGAAGTCCGAACTCCACTGGCTCGAATACTCGGCGGTCGGGGCGGTCACGGTAGCCTCCCGACTCGCCGGATCCGGACCCTACGACCCTATCCACGACGGACAGGACGGCGTGCTCGTCGATCCCGGAGGCGACTGGTTCGGGCCACTCAAACGCCTCGTCAGGAACCGCTCCCTCCGGGAGGACATCTCATCGCGGGCTGCGGAACGGGTTCGCACTGAGTACTCGACAACGACAAGGGCCGCCGAGTGGAGCGCTGCGTTTCGCTGGGCCTCGGAGCATCCGGGCACAGCGCCTCACTCGTAGAAGTCGATCACGACCCGCACATGGCCCGACGTCGCCCAAACTCCGATGCCCACCCGGTGAAAGTGCGGGTTCATGATGTTGGCGTAGTGCTCGCACCGGCACCAGTATTCGTTCTGGTAGAAGACCTCGACCGCGACCATGCGGTCGGCCCCGGACCCACCCGGGGAGGCGAGGTTCTCGCCCCAGGACGACCCACAGAACCCGGCCGCGCAGAGACGCGAGCTTGGAGTCGTGTCGAGGAGGAAGTGGTCCAGTAGACCGCTATCGGCCAGTTGCTTCGCGTAAGGGCGAGCCACCTTCGCCGAGATGTCGGCGTCCAGCACCAGAGCGGGCTGTGCCGGGAGGGTGTGATCCTTGCTCGAGCCGCACGCACCCCCAGCGGTCACCCAGCCACCGGTCCGGGTGCAGTTGATCAGTTTCAGGAGGTAGGTCTCGTCCGAATACCAGGGGGAATCGGGAGTCGCCACGCTGCCACCAGACGAGGCCACGGCGGAAAGGCTCGGTTCCGGCGTGTTCGTCGGCGCGGCGGTGGGCTCGCCGGTCGGCTCCGCAGTGGGCTCGGCCGATTCCTCGAAGCTGGCCTCCGAGACCTGCGACGCGCTCGGCGACTCACCCGCTCCGGCCGAGTGACCCGGGCGCCACACGCCGGACCCGAGCACGACGACGGCGATCAGCCCGGCCGCGAGAAGCCCGGTCGTGGCTCCCAGATTCGGGCGAACGCGGACGGACGGCTTGCCGCGCCTTTCCAGGCCCCGCAGCGCCGGCGACTCCATCTTCGCGAAGGGCGCGGCCGGCGGGACGAACGAGTCGATACCGCGCAGGTTGGCCTTGATCTGCCGCCCGAGGGCGTCGTCCTCGGTCATACGGCTGTCGTCTCGATCACTCATCGGTCCATGACCTCCGGCTTCTGGCGAAGCGTGGCCAGGCCACGCGACACTCTCGTCCTCGCGCTTCCCACAGAGATCCCCATCACGCTCGCCGCTTCGGCGTCGCTCATGTCGAACTGATACCGCAGAATCAGCGCCTCGCGCTGAGCTTCGGGCAGGGCCCGGCACAGCTGGTCGAACCAGATCCAAACCTCGGAGCGGCGCATCGCTTCGTCGGGATCGGATGGCTCCGACACGCTAGCGAGCGGCAGCCAGCCGATCAGTCGGTGGCGGCGTCGCCGATCTATGACTATCCGTCGCGTGATCACGAAGAGCCACGGCAACACATCGCCGCGCGGCCCGTGACCGTTGTCGCACGCTTCGATGGCGCGACGAAACGCTTCCGCGGCCACGTCCTCGGCATCTTCGCGGTGCCGCAACAGCAACCACGCGTAACGAAAGACATCCGGCCACGTCCGGTAGTAGGTGGCCTGGAGTTCAGTTCGGTCGAACTCCCTTTCCCGATCGAGCACCAGGCCTTGCTCCCTCAGCAACTGCATCGTCCTCCTCGGCGGGAAGGCCCGTCTGGGGCGCCGTCAGCGATGGCGCTCTCATCAGAGTCAACGAGTGAGCGACCCGAAGTATGTCTACGACCCGGGCGGATACAGCTTGATTCGGCAAGGGCCGACGAGAAGCTCGCCGGAGCGTAGTCCCAGCTCCGGCCCGATGGGTTGAGCTCGGCCCGTGTCGTCGAGCAGCATCGCCGGATTGGCGGCGTCGAGACTGCCGACTAGCCAGCCGGGGCCGAGCCTCGCTATCGCGACGTGGCCGGCGCCGACTCGTGGATCGTCGATGACGACGTGGGCGGCGGAGTCGCGGCCCACGACGAGGTGCTGCCCCGGCTGCACGGTATAGGTCGCGGCGAAGCCGTTGGGCATGACGACGACCATCGTTCCCGGGGCGGTCGGATTCACTTTCACTTTGGGCTCGCGGCGGGCGTGTAGATCTGGGAGATGGCCGTTTGCTTGTTCGCGGCCGAGTCCAGCCCGCCCCCGGCCACGAGCACCCGGCCGTCGGCCAGAACCACCGTCACCGGCAGCGTGATCGCCGTGACGAGCGATCCGGTCGGCCGCCAGGTTCCGGAGGTCGAGTCGTATAGCTCGGCGGAGGCCTCGACCTTGTACGAAGGATCGACGCCACCGATGGCCAGAATTCGACCGTCCGGCAAGCCCACCAGACCGAAGAGGCTTCTCGAACCCGTCATCGCGGCGGCAGCGGTCCAGGCTCCGGTCGCGGGGTCGAAGACCTCGACCGTGTTGTGGGCGCGATCGCTGTTCCTGGTCGAGTACCAGCCACCGGCGACCATGACTCGCCCGTCCTTGAGAAGCGCGGCGCCCTGCGCATAGCGCGGTTTGGACATCGCCCCGACCCGCCGCCATGCTCCCGTCTTTGGGCTGTAGATCTCGGCCGTGGCGGAGACGGATCCGGTCTGGCCCTCGTAGACCGTGCCTCCGCCGGCGATCAGGACATCGCCGCCGGCCAGCAGGGTCGCGGTATGAAGCGCTCGAGCTACGGACATCGGAGCCGTCGCGGACCAGGCCCCGGTCGCCGGATCGAACAGCTCGGCGGTTGCGGTGGCGATCCACCCCGGCGGGCCTTCGATGCCGCCGCCCGCGGCGAGCACTCGGCCACCCGGCAGCAGCGTCAGAGTCCCCTGGGTCCGGGGCATCATCAGGCGCCCGGCCGCGACCCACGTGTCGGTCTTGGGGTCGTAGCGTTCCGCGGTGTCGAGCGGCTGTCGGTTGCGCATTCCGCCGGCGACCAGCACCGAGCCGTCGGCGAGGGTCACGGCCATCGGGTAGGCCCGCGGCTGGAGCATGTGGGTGACGGCGGTCCAGCGTCCGGTGGCGGGGTCGTATGTTGTGGCGCCGGCTACTGCGCTGGCACTGGAGCTGCCGTTCATGCCCCCGACCACGAGTACGCGGCCGTCCGATAGAACCGCGGCGGCCGAGCCGAACACCGCCTGCGGCAGTGACCCGGTCCGGGACCACGTTCCGTCGCCGAAGACGAGCGTGGCAGCGGCCGAGGCTCCGCCGGATCCAGCCGCTGCCGCGGATGGGCTCGCCGATGGGCGGACCGTCGGCGACCCGCCCGCGGCCGGAGTGGCGGTTGCACCGGACAGGCTGCCTCGGGATTGGTCGAGCCAGATGAACGCGGCCGGGCCGGATGCGACGACGAGAATCACGGCCAGGGCATCGACGACGAGGATCTCGCGGATGCCGGCCAGCGGGCGTCGGCGAGTACGCGCGGTGGTTGACGCGGGCGCGGGCGACGCGGGGGCGTCGGGCGGGGGCGGCGGCGCGGGGGCGTCGGGCGGGGGCGGCGGCGCGGGCGGCGCGGGCGGCGCCGTGTCGGGCGGCGCGAGGGTGGCGGGCGCAGGCCCCTCCGCCGGAGTCTCGGCCGGCGACGTGTCGGGCGGCGCGAGGGTGGCGGGCTCGGCAGGCGACGTGTCGGGCGGCGCGACCGGCGCCGTATCGGGCGGCGCCTTGGCCCGCTGCGGAAGCTTGTGCTGGTCCGTGTCGCGCGGTTCGCTCATTCGCGGCCGATCATCGTGATGATCGCGCCCGCGACGATCGAGGTTCCGCCCATAAGGGACGCGACCGACGCCCCGAGCACGCCCCCGTCTGATGCGTGCCCGATCCGTGCCGCTGCGCCACCGATGCACGCGTCGATGACCAGGGCTAGCACCAGCAGCTCGATCGCGGCGGCCAGCGGCTGCAGACGCCCACGGGCCATCATCACGGCCACCGCCGCAACCACGACCGCCGCCGCGGCCGCGGAGACGAGCGGCGAGACCTGCCCGAAGCGTCCTGCCAGGTCCCCCGGCCCGGTGAGAGGGGCGAGGTCGTGGGCCGCGACGGGCGTGCCGGTCAGGATCGCGGCGACCCCGCCGATGACGACCAGCGCCCCGCCCAGGGCGAATGCCGCGCCGCTGATCCGGGCCGCGCGTGCACTCGGTGTGCTGGTGGACCGCCCAATCGTCATCTCGAACCCCCGCTGGTCGGCGCCGCCGCGCCTTGCCGCGCCTTGCCGCGCCTTGCCGCGCCTTGCCGCGCCTTGACTATACCGCCCGCGGCCTACCTTCCAGCGGCGACCAGCTCGAGTGCCGCGGCGGCCGTCGGCTCATCGGTGATCAGCAGATGCAGCAGACCCGTGCGGGCGCCGGCCACGATCGTGTCTACCTTGTTGGCGCCGGCCGCGATGCCGACGACACGCGGCACGCGGCGCAGTGTCTCGATCGGGATCGAGATCGTGCGGCGCTCCCACTCGTCCTGGACGAACGAGCCGTCGAGGCGGACGAGGTGGCCGGCCACGTCGCCGACCGCGCCCTTGCCGCTGAGTCGGGCTCGCCCGTCGTCGTCGAGGCGATCCATCACGGTTCCGTATCCGGGCGCGAAACGTGGCGCGCCGCTCATCCCGACGAGCGCCAGCCGTAGCTCGCCCCAGAAGCGTGTGGTTGCGGTCACGGCGCTATCCGAGAGAAGGGCGGCGGTCGTGGCCTCGTTATCCAGCAGCCCGGGGGCGTGGAGGAGCCGGACGCCCGCCCCGATACGCTCGGCCATGTGGCGGGCGATGTCGTTGCTGTTGAGGTGGGGATTGCTCGAGTCCCAGCCGCCGACGAGAGGCACGACGACGGCCCCGGGCCGGGAGGCGGCAGGCAGCGCGGCCACGAGCGACTCCACGGTATAGCCGCCCGTCAGCCCGATCGCGCCGTCGGTGGGGAGTTCGTCGGCGAGGCGCGGGGCCGCGGCCACGCCGCACAACCGTGCCGCCAGGGCCGGGGCCGTCTCGTGGCCGGGCGTAACCCAGACCTCCACGCCCAATGCCGCGGCCAGCGCGCGCGCGACCGGCGTCGGGGCGGCGGGTGCGCCCTCGATCGAGATCCGCACGACACCGCTCGACCTGGCCGTGGCAAGGAGCCGCGACACTTTGGAGATCGAGAAGCCGGTGAGCGCGGCGATCTCCGGCTGGCCGAGCTCGCGGACGTAGTAGAGCTGGGCAACGAGCCTCATCATCTCGCGCAGGCTCGTAGCTTCGGTGGGCTCGGTGGCTTCGCCGGCTTCGGTGGCCGTAGTGACTTCGTTCGATTTCCGGGCCATCGCGAGCCCCTTTCTTGACACGATCGGCTCCGCGCGCGACCATACCGCCACGCAATCGATGCAAACCGTTGCGTGAGAATATTTGCAGGTACTCCTGCCAGGGTCAAGCGGCAATAAACATGGAGACACGGTGAGAGCGTTTCGGATCGTCATCGCGGGGCACGGCTCGCTGGCCTCTGCCCTGCTGGCCACGACCGAGATGATCTGCGGACCGCTGGCGGACATCGTCGCCGCGGACCTCGCTCCCGGCGACTCTCCCGACACCTATGCCGAAGCCCTCCGCGCCGCAATCGGCAAGGACGGCCGGCGCGTTCTCGTGCTGAGCGATCTGCTCGGCGGGACGCCGTTCAACGTCGCCTCCACCATCGCCCGCCGCTCGCCGCGCATCGTCTGCATCGCCGGTGTCAACCTCGCCATGGCCGTCGAAGCGGCCCTGGCCCAGGGCGAACTAGACGACCCGCTCATCGAGCAGCTGATCGAAGCCGGCCGGACCGGCATCGTCGAGACGGAGCGCCACCGCGCCCGACGCGCCTCCTGACTCGATAGACCGATCCACCGTGAGCCTTCGACTCGTCCGCATCGACGACCGCCTGATCCACGGCCAGGTCGTCGCCGGCTGGCTGCGAGCGCTCGGCGGGCAGCGGATCGTCATCGTGGACGACGCCACCGCCCGCGACGAATTCCTGCGCGAAGTCCTGACCCTCGCCGCGCCTGAGGGCGTGCCGGTCGAGGTGCTGGACGTTGCCCGCGGCGCCGCCCGCTGCCTGGAACTCGCCGCCACCGCCGAGCCCGTGATCGTCCTGGCCCGCTCGCCTCGCACCGTCCTCGGCCTGCGCCAGGCCGGCGTCCCGATCGACGTCGTGGATCTCGGCGGCATGGGCGCCGGACCCGGGCGCAAGCGCATCCACAAGACCATCTCGATGAGCTCGGATGAGATCCGGGACGTTCGCCAACTCGAGCAACTCGGTACGCGGGTGGAGGTCCAGATCGTCGTAGACGACCGGCCGATCCCGTTCAGCTCATTGGATTCGGGCAACTAGGCGCGCCACGGCACCGGGAGGAGAAGAATGTTCAGGAAGTTCGCGGCCTTCGGTGGCTGTCTGACGCTGGTTCTGCTGATCTCCGCGGTCCTGCCCGCGACCGCGCTCGCCGGCGGCGGCGCGGGCTCTGCCTTGCCGGCCGATGCCGCCGCGCCGGCCATCACGGTCAGCGTCTGGCAGGCGGCGCTGATCGCCCTCGGCTACTACCTGGCCAGCTCGCCGTGGCTCTTCGGCCTGGCGTTCTTCACCTTGTATCGGCCGCTCGTGGCCGGGTTCCTCGTCGGCTGCATCCTGGGCGACCCGGCCCAGGGCACTCTCATCGGGGCGGCCATCAACGTGCCGGTCCTGGCGTTCATCTCCGCCGGCGGCAACCTCCCGTACGACCCCGGGTTCGCCGGCTGGGTCGGCGTCACTCTGGCCCTTGCCGGCCACCTGGATCCGGGCACGGCCGTCAGCCTGGCCATCGGTCTCGGGCTGATCGGCACGATCATCTTCTACGGCCGCATGGCGGTGGACGCCGTCTTCGCCCACTGGGCCGACGACCGCGCCGAGAAGGCGGACATCTCCGGCGTGGCGTTCATGAACGTCGTGCCCGGCCAGCTGTTCCTGTTCGTGGCGAGCTTCGTCCCCGTCTTCGTGTTCGCGCTCAACGGCCCGGCCTACGTCCAGGACATCCTCAACAGGCTGCCGCTGTGGACGATCAGCGGCCTCGAGATCGCCGGCTTCATCCTGCCGGCCATCGGCATCGCCCTGAACATGCGCTTCATCTTCCGCGGCGCGGCGATCCCCTACTTCTTCATCGGCTACATCCTGATGGTCCAGACGCACGGGTCGATGTCGCTAGTGGTCGTCGCGGCGCTGGGCCTCGCCCTCGCATACCTCCATCTGACGTTCGTCAAGCCCGCGGCCGGCGTGGCGCCGGCGGTCGAGACTGCGCCCGAGCCGGCCACGACCGCCGCGACCGCCCCCACCCTCGCCGACGCCGCTCCCAAGGTCCGTCTGACCCGCGGCGACATCATCAAGTCGTGGATGCTGTGGACGTTCTTCGCCCATGCCAACTACAACTACGAGCGGCTGCAGGGCACCGGTTTCGCCCACGCCATGACGCCGATCATCCGTCGCCTCTACAAGACCGACGACGAAATCCGGGCCGCGCTCAAGCGCCATCTGGTGTTCTTCAACACCGAGCCCAACTTCGGCAACGTCGTCCACGGCACGGTCATAGCCATGGAGGAGCAGCGCGCCAACGGCGCCCCGATCGACGACGATGCCATCAACTCGGTGAAGTCCGGTCTGATGGGCCCGATGGCCGGCATCGGCGATACGCTCAGCCAGAACACGATCACGCCCATCCTGCTGGCCCTCGGCATCGGCATCGCCGGCGGCAAGGTCAGCGGCACCGTCGTGCCGACGATCGCCGGCGCAACGGGCAACCCGCTCGGCGCGATCATCTACGTCGTCCTGATTTCCATCGTCATCGTGGCCATCGGCTACACGGCCTGGATGCAGGGCTACTCGCGCGGCCGGACCTTCATCACCAGCTTGCTCCGCTCGGGCACGATCGACCGCGTTCTGATCGGCGCGGGCGTTCTCGGCAACATGGTCCTCGGCGCGCTCGCGGCGAGCTTCGTCGTCGTCAATCTGGCGCCGACGATCACGATCCAGAACGCCCAGATGAACCTGCAGGCGACGATCCTCGACCCGATCTTCCCCGGCATCCTGCCGCTCGGGCTGGTCCTGCTGACCTGGTGGCTGCTGCGCCGGCGCGTCAGCCCGCTCGCGCTTCTGGCGGTCTATCTCGTGATCTCCATCGTGGCCGCCTTCCCGTTCTTCGGCCCCGGGCAGCAGAACGCGGGCGACTACTCATACCAGGCCTGCACGTCGTCGCTGCTTCATCCGTACTCGCCGTGCGGCGCGCCGCCGGCCCCATCCGCGGCTGCGCCCGCATCTACCGCGCCGGCTCCTACCGCGGCGCCCTAGTTCCCCCTTGGTCGCCCGCGGAGTTAGGCCGGGACTCGGAAACACCGAGGCCGCGCATCACCACCGGGACAGATCGGGAATCCGGCCGCGGTCATGGAGCCGTCGGCGGCAACGGTTCAGAAATCGCTGTCCCGCCCAACGGGCGAGTAGAGGGTATCTCGACTCCATCAGACCACGGTCGGTTCAGAGACAGTCAGGCCGACCTTGTGACCCGGGGCACCCGCATCTCGGCATTCCTGATGACTCTGACCCTCTCGATGGGCCAGACGACCCCAGCTGCCCGCGGCAGGATCGGAGCCATAACGCGGTCAGGATGAAGCCGCGGCGAGCGTCGTGGTGTCGGCTGACTGATCAGAATCTCGGCCGCAGCGCTTACGGCTTGAGTAACTCGGCGGATGCGAGCGGGTCCCCGTTTAGGTCTTCGCCGCCCGCGATCAAGACGCTGCCGTCCGCGAGCAGCGTGGCCGTCTGAGCGTAGCGACCCACCTTGGCTGAGCCTGTGCGGCTTGGCCCGCCGGTCGGGTCATAGAGGACGGCGAGGTCGGCGCTTGTGGAGGCACTCGAGTCTGTCACCAATGCCCCTTCGTAGAGCACTCGACCATCGGGCATCAGGTTCGCGGTGGCGCCTTCCCATGCTCCTGCGGGCGAGATGAAACCTGCGTCGGCGCACGCACCGCTGGCAGGGTCGTACGTCTGCAGATAACCGCCTTCGAAGAGGAGGACGCGGCCGTCTTTGAGCAGAGTCGCAGCACTCGGCACGGCGCGATCGACCGCGACCCCCTTGTACTGGACCGGCTTGGTCCCGGCCGGAAGAGCTAGTGAGACTGCGGCGAACTTGCCGCTCGTCGGATCGTAGACCTGCGCAAGAGTGTCCTGGCTCGCCGACTGTTCCGTGACCAGGACTTTCCCGCTGGGCAGGAGCGTCACGGTGTTATAGCCGCTTTGGACGGTCGGACTGCCGGTACGAGCGAAGTTGCCCGAGTTTGGGTCATACAGTTCGGCCCACTTGTCACCGCCGGCGAGAAGAACCCGACCGTCGGACAGAAGAGTGGACGCGCCGTTGGCGCGGACCCCGGTCATCGAGCCCGTAGCGGTGAACTTGCCTGTTGTCGGGTCATAGATCTCGGCCGAGGCAAGGTGCTGCAGGGAATCCCTGGCCACGAGGCAGGATCGGCGATCAGAGCAACCCTCCCCGCCGGCGACCAGAACGCGGCCATCGGGTAGAAGGGCGGCCGTCGCGTAGAAGCGTGCGGAACTCATCGATCCGGTCGTGCTGAACTTGCCCGAAATAGGATCGTAGAGTTCGGCGGAAGCGTAGACATCCTCGGTGGCGTTCTCTCGCTTCGTTCCTCCGGCGATTAGGACCTTGCCGTTCTTGAGCAACGTGGCTGTGGCGCCGCTGCGCGCGGTGTGCATGCTACCCGTTGCGACGAATGACAGCGGTGGCGGCGTCGTGGGGGATGGATTGGAACTGGGCGGCGCGGTCGGGGTTGGGGCGAGACTCGTAGATGGCGTCGTGGCGACGCTCGAGGGCGTGCCGGAGCAACCAGCGAGGCCTACGACCAACACCAGGCCAGCGACCACAGAGCCAGGCAGGTGCCGCAACTTACCCCTCCCAGCGCATGCGAGGCCACGGATCTTCATGAGCTTCGTCCTCTCCGTCTATGGGATTCTAGCGTCCCATCGCGTAGTAGCGTTTCATGATGAAGTATGCGGGGTGCTTCTCTGTTCCTGCGTTGTCCGTGAACATCGGGGTGTTCTTCCCCGCCGCCTCGGTGTTCTTCCAAGGGTCGTTGATCAGGAAGTCGCCGTATGTGGCTGTGTACAGAGCGAGAGCGTGCCCCTTCTTGGCTCTGGTCAGCACGACTTTCTCGAACTCGCTCTTGCTCTGGTGGTGGCCAAAACTCGTCCATGTTCCCTGGGACTGCCACGTCTTCCATCCAGTGATGACGACGTAATGCGTGTGCCCCCATCCGAAGGCCTTGTTCCCCCAGGTCGTCTCAGCGATCACTGGGATGCCGTGCCTCAGCGCGCGGGTGATCCGCTTGAAGGATCCGTTCCAGATCGCGGTCAACATGTTCGGGGTCCAGGCGTGGCCGATCTGGTAGAGACGGGCACCAAATGCCTTCCTCCACACCTTTGTTACGCTGCCGCCAAACTTGAGCCCACAATCTGACGTCCTTATCAGCTTGTTGGCGGTCAGCGACACCAGGAGATGCGGCGGTGTCGGCAATTGCCCGCCGATCTGGACATGCCGATAGGCGAGCACCATAGCCACAGAAGTGATGAAGCAGCCGGCCGACGCGATCGTATCGACGCAGGGTCCGTTCGGCGCAAGTCCGATACTGTCGTAGCCCTTCGCATTTTGGCTGTAGAACGGTACCCACAAAGGATTCGTGAAGACCGGGGCACACTCCCCCGAAGGGCCGGCACATGCACCCGATGGGTCGCTGTCGTTGACTGGGTCGCCCGAAGCGTAGGCATATGGATCGCGGCCCTGAGGATCGCTCGTTTCCGCCACATGCGGATCGTCCGACAAGAACGTCCCAAGGGTCGGGGAATACCAGCGGGCGTTTACGTAGTACAACCCGCTTGCGCTCTCAAAGTAGCTACCCTGCCAGCGACTGGCAGGGGTTGTACCCGATGAACTCGCTAGGTTTCCGTAAGGGTCATATGAAGCCCGAGAGGTGACGGCGCCAGTGGTAGACGCGGTCCAGGTCACATCGCCGTGATCGTTGAAACCCAGGTAGGTTTGAGTAGCGCCGCCTGCGGTGAAGTCGAACAGCTCGTTGCCATCGAGATCGGTGGCGTGGTTGGTGAGGACAGTGGCGCCGTCCACGATCTGGGCCACGGCGGTGGTCAGGCCGACGTAGCGGAAGCGATTGGTGGCGCTCCCGACAGTGATGGTCCGCAGACGATCGAGTGCGTCGTATGTGTAGGTCGCCAGGACGGTGTCGCTCGGAGCGGCCTTGACCTGGACGAGACGACCCAGGGCGTCGTAGACCATTGTCTTGCCCGGGATTGCGGTGATGCGGCCTTCGCGATCGGAGCTGTAGGTTCCGCCGGCGTCATCGGATACCGGTCGATCCGCGGCATCGAACGTGACGTTCACCGTTGGGTTCGCTCCGGTCTTGATCGAGGCTCTATCGGGCAGGCCGTTCCAGGTATATGTCTGGGTCGGGATGACCGATGGCGGGGTATAGCTCGTCAGCCGGTCGATGGGGTCGTAAGCGAAGTTCGTGGTGCCGTTGGCGGTGTCGCCGCTGATCGTGCTTACCTTGGTGAGCTGGTTGCCCGCGTTGTTGTAAGTGAAGGAGTAGACAGCGCAGCTGGTGCAGCCGGTTCCACCAGTGGTGGAGCGGGCGGTGATCCGACCGAGCGGATCGTACGTGTTGGTGGTCGTGTTTCCGGTGGGGTCGACGACGGCCGAGACGGCTCCGGTGGAGGCGTAAGTCCAGGCGTACGTGTTGGTGGTGGTATGAAGCGGATCGGTGAGGGCGACTTGCCGGCCGTAGGCGTCGAGCGTGGCGCTATACGGGAACAACGGGTCGGTAACCGACGGATCGGTCCGGGTGATGTTGGCGAAGGAGTACGTGTAGGTCGTTCCCGGGTCGCTGGTCTCGTCGCCGCTCACGGTGAGCGGGCGGTCGAGCCGGTCGTATGAGGAAGTGATAGTACGGCTCGCGAGGGCGTCGGTCGCGGTCAGCGCGTTGCCGGCAGCATCATGGGTATATACGGTGTCGATCGTCGCCCCAGTGACCAGATCAGCAACGGTAGGCTGGGCAGGGTCGGGGCAAGGATTGGCCGGGGGGGTACCGAGCACAACGCCAGCGGGCAACGCTGCGCGCTGACACAGCCGGTTGGCAGCGTCGTAGAACCAGACGATGGTCTGGCCGTCAGGGTCATTCTCTCTGACCTTGTTGCCAGCAGCGTCGTACACCCAGGTCGTGGTATGGGCGTCGGGATCCGTCTGCCTGACGAGATTGCCCTGCGAGTCGTACTCGTACGTGGTCGTTCCCGTGGGATCGCCCGCCGCCGGTACTCCGACGTTGGTCTGGCTCGCGAGATTGCCGTTGGCGTCGTACGTGTATCTGGTTTCGACGTTATGGGTCGTGTCCTGGGTAGCCCCACTCGGAAGGGCACTGTCGCAGTGAAGGACGAGCGGATCGACAGTGGTGTTGAGAAGTACGCGGCATAGGTGGTCGTCCGCGTCATAGGCGTAGTCGGTCTGGACCATCAGGACGCCGGTGGCGGTATTCGAGGGCGAGGAGGCCGTCACTGAGATCTTCTTGCCAGCGCCATCGTATGAGTAGGAAGTGGTGACATTGGTCTGCGAGTTCTTCGTTCCGCCGCCTGTGCAGGAGGCTGGGTTCTGTTGGTCGGGTGTGGTGTCATTGGTCGTGCAGTTGACGATCTCGGACGTCAAGCGATCCAGGGAGTCGTAGTTGTCAAGGGTGACCGTGACCGATCCGGAAGCGGTTGGGCTGAGGGTGGCGATCCTGCGCCCAAGGATGTCGTAGTAGAACTGGGTGGTGACGTTCATGGTGGGATCGGTGGCAAGCGAGACGAAGTTCTCGATCTGCGCTACCTGATTCCCGTCGTCGTCATAGGTGTAAGCGGTAATGGTTCCGTTGGGGGCTGTCTCGCTGGTCTTGTTGCCGGCGTCGTCGTACGTTGTGGAGGTGACCTGGTTCCAGGTGCCGTCATGATCCCCGGCGCCGGTGCATGAGGCCCAACTGTCTCCGGGAGGGGCCGCCGGGCTTGAGTCGGTGCAGTTGGCGATCGTGCCCACGACCCGGCCCTGACCGTCGTAGACGGTGATGGTCACGACTCCGGCCGGGCTCTTGAGGGCAACCTTGCGACCGACCGAGTCGTACGTATAGTCGGTTTCGAGAGGGAAGGCCGATCCGGAAGCGACGATTGACTTGAGGACTCGCCCTACGCCATCGACTGTCGTCTTGGTGGTTACGCCCCCGACCACATTCGTTGACGTCGACAGATGCTTGTCCGGGTCGGACTCGTCCTTGGCGGTGGCCACGATATTCCAGGTCGGCTCGGTAGGTGCGCCGGTTCCTGTGCAAGACGTCCAGTTCGCACCCGGAAGGGCGCCCGGAGTCGCATCGGTGCAATTGGAGATTGTCTTGAACACGCCACCGTTGATATTGACGATCGTCCGGGTGACGATCCCTGCCGGATCGACGCTCAGACGGTATTGGTCAGGCTGTCGCCGAACTCGTCGTACGTGCTGATCGTCTTCTCGCCCGCCGTGTTATCGTCTCCGGGCTGGCTCTGGCTCGTGACGCGGCCGAAAGCATCGTACGTGTAGCTGGTCGTGCGGACTACACCTGTGCCGACTGTTGTGACCGGTGCTGTTTGGCTGGCGGGCAACCCCGCCTTACCGGCGACCGTACCCGAGTCGTACGTCCAGGTCGTGGTGACGCTCGTGGAGTCGTCGTGCTGCCCGGCGACGTCGTTACGGCTGACGGATTTCTGGTTGCCGTTGGTGTCGTAATCGTAGGCGGTCACGATGCCAAGGGGGTCTTTCGCGGTGGCCCGCTGGTTGTTGGGGGTGTACGTGTACTGCTCATCGACGTTCTGTTCGACCTCGTCCTCATCGGGGTCGCCGTCGAGGAGATTGGTGCAGTCGATGGGGTTCGAGGTCATTGTCGGGTTCTCGACCTTGCGGCACAGATGGCCGAGCTGGTCGTACACGTAGGCCGTCGTCAGGGCGTATGAGGTCCCGTGGGCGCCGGTCAGCGTCAGCACGTCGTTGTCCGCGTTGTAGGTGAACACGGTCACGGCTCCCACCGGGTCCTGAGAGGTCAGGACGTTGCCCGCGGCGTCATACGTCTGGGTCGTAGTCGCCCACGTGCTCGAGTCGACCTGCTGGCTTGAGGTCAGAGCGTTGCCGTTGGCGTCGTAGGTGGTGGTCCTTGCCCAGCCATTGGGATCGCTGGCCCAGCTCACCCAGCCGTGGGAGTCGAAGAGGTATGTGCTGGTGTTGAAGACCGGCGCTCCGAGGTTGGAGGCGTCGCGGAGGTTCCGCCCGGTCGTCGTTCCCGCGCCGTATGCAAACGCGCTCGATGCCACTGGAGTCGCGTGGCCGCCGATTGGATCGGTGACTGACGTCACCTTACCGCCGGTGTAGGCGAGGCTCCAGGCAATGGTTTCAGCCGGGCCTGAAGCAGGCGTCCGCTGGCGGCTTATGCCGGTCAGCTGGTTGGAGACATACGAGAGCGTCGTGACCTTGCCCGCGGGATCGGTGATGCCGGTCAAGTTGGGGCCGGTATAGGAGAAGTTCCACTGGCGTGTGGCCGAATCGGTCACCCTCGTGATCCGCGAGTTGGCCGTGTCGATCGCGATCGTGGTGGCGCGGTGCGACGCATCGGTCGCGGTCGCAGGGGCGCTTGTCCAGTCAAGCGTGAGCGAGATCCCGAAACGGTCGCTGACGGCGGCCAGGCGTCCGGTGGCGTCGAAGCTTGTGCTGCTCCGATCGGTCGCAGTGATCTTGTAGCCGCCGGTGTTCGTTGCGAGGGTTTCGTAGTGACCGGCAAGCGCGGTCCATGTGCCAGCGACCTGGCCGAACGGGACCGTGCCCCCGTCGGCTCGGTGCCAGACCAGAAAACCCGCAGCGAGATTCGATACGTCCAGATACTGGGTGAGGTTGCTCGACCAGCCTGTTCCGAACATCCCGGCCCCACCCGCAAGCGACGAGTTGTACGAGAGCGAGAGCGACTGCGCGGGACCATAGGACGGGATAGAGAATAGGTCACGCTCGAGAGACGCCTCGCCAGTGGCGACGTTGACCCCGAGGTTCCAGCCGCCGCCAAGGTCATAGGGCACCTTGGTGTTGTATGAGTCGTCGCCGCGCTGTGTGTTGTCGAGATAGACCACGTTTGTAGAGGTAGCGACGTTTCCCGCGAAGTCAGTCGCGGTCAGGCGCAGGGTATTGACTCCGCTCAGGGATCCTGCCGGCCAGAGAGCAAGAGAGCCAATGGACGCCACGCCGACCGTGCTGGAGGCGAACGTGGTCCACGCGGTTGGAGCGGCGCCCGCGCCGTAAGCGAGAACGTAGCTCGAGAGATGGCTATCGGACGCCTTTCCGGTGACGACGACGGAGCCCGCGAGCGGGCGGCCGGCTTGCGGATAGTCGATTGATGCCGAGGGTGTGGTGCCATCGGCGGCGACCGCACCTGAGGTGAAGGTCCTGGTTCCGGTCGAGTCGGTCAGGCTGAGAACCCAGTGGTAGCAGGAGCCATCGGCCAGCGTCCCGCCGGCAACGGCCAGCGGTGATCCCGTCGTTGTCGGTGTCCCATCGTTGGTCCATGCAGTCCCTGCGCAGAGACCGTCGGAACCGACTGGCTGGACCTGGCGCTGCAGAGAGCGCGAGGTGATGCCGCCGGTCGCGGGCACTTCGGCCCACGCCACCGAGAGTCCGGCGGTCGGCGTGACGATGGTGGTGACGCCCTCGTCGGGTGTCGAGAAGTCGCCGGTCGATCCGGTGACCGGAACGAATGTGATCGTCGTGGGCGCAGAGACAAGACCCGCGTTGTTGGTGGTGGTTACCGCGAGCGTCGTCTGGACGGCGTTGGCGGTGGGCGTGATCGTCTTGGTCGCGCTGTTGCCGGGCACGGTTCCTTGTGTGTAGGTCCAGCCAGTGGATGGCGACAGTGCCCCGAATGTCGAGGACGCGATGTCGGAAACGGAGTCAAAGCCCTTCGAGGTCAGAGTGATGGGCCTAAGCGCAGACGGACGGAAGTAGATGGTGTAGCCAGAGCTGTAGGGGTTGGGGATCGCGGTTGCGTCATCGAGTACGACAGGCGCCGCTGGTGCGCTTGTGTCGACCAGGACCGGGCTGCTGTAGTTGACCGAGCCGACGTTTCCCGTGGTGTTCTTGGCCGACACCCCGATCCGATAGCAGGTCCCGCTCGCGAGCGATGTTGCGTTGTAGGTCGTGGTCGTGACGCTGGCCGGAAAATCGGGAGAATCGACGTTCTCCCAACTCGTTCCGCACGTGTTGGCCGTGGTAGTGCTTATCGGGGCGGACTGGAGCTGGACCGCATAGCTCGCGATCGCCGAACTGCCGCTCGCAGCGTTCCAGGTGAAGGCATACGAAGTTGTGGAACGATCGACCAGCGAGGTGGCGGTGAAGCCATTCCACGTTGGGGCTGTGCCGTCCCAACGGAACGAGCTAGAGGCCCAGTTGGACCAGTCCAAGCCGTTGAAGCCCTGGACCTTCCAGTAGTAGGTCCCGATGTTGCTGAGCGAGACCGATCCCGGGATGGCGAAGTTGGTGTTCACACCGGAAACGGCGCCAGTCGAGACGATCGGGCTCGTGAACGACGAGTTGTTCGCGACCACGACGTTGTACTTGGTCTGGGTCTTGCCCGACACATCCGACAGGTCCCAGTCGAGAACGCGACTGCTGGTCCAGGCCCCGCCTGTCGGGGTGACCGCGGTGACGACCGGGAGGTTGTAGACGATGGCTAGCTGCGGAACCTGATTGCCGCCGTGCCCAGTTGAATAGAGGCGCTTCCAGTATGTGGTGTCGTTGTTCTTGGATGCCGCGAGCAGGAAACCGTAGTTCGGGTCGCCGCTGGCCCAGTCCTGGACCGTCGAGGTGACATTGGCACTGCTCATGGTGCCCTCGGCGAAGGCCTGGCTGGTGATGCCGGTAGTGGAGGGTTTGCTGTTATAGGTGACGGTGCTCACGTTCCAAGGGCTCGTGGCCCGATAGAAGTCGACCGACTTCGCGGTTGTGACCCAGCCGTGGAACGGATACACGCCCAGAGTCGCGGACGCGACCGTTGAGCCCATCACGGCCGCTGGCAGGGTGAACCTGATGAGGGGGTAGCAGACCTCGGCCACGCCGTTGTGAGTGACTCCGTTGTATCCAACATCGATCTGGTGTATGCCGCCATCGGCCCAGTTGTGGAAGTTGTCGCCCGGGTAGGCCTTGTCGACGAATGTGTCACTGGTAGCGGAGGCTCCCGAGACCGTTACCGAGGGGTCCACGCTGACCGGGTAGATCGCGGTCGCGAGCCACGCCGGATTTACCTGCACCGTGAGCAGGTTCTTGCCGCCGGAGCTTGCGAGCGAGTAGGAGACGTCGCGCGAAACGCGGCCGCCACCCAGCTCAGCGTTGGGGGTCGAGTCATAGGCATACGGCTGGGGCATGGTCGCAACGATCGTGCCGCTCTTGTCGACGAAGCTGAGGCTGCCGTCGGTCTCGAGCTTGGGCGTCAGCCCAGGTGAGTTGAGGGTGAAGGTGAATGTCGGGTCGGTTGGATCTGAAGCAAGGACAAGGAACAGGCCAAAGCCGTCTGTCGAGGGAACGACACTCAGATCGACCCCGGGCAGAAGGCCAGACACGCTGGCCCGACCTGACCCGACGACAGGCTTGGATCCTGTCTTGCCCGGTGTGGCACCAGGCGCGAGACTCAGGCTGATGGTTCCGTGGCCCGTGTTGGCCGACACGAAGCCTGCGGTGTCGTCAGGAGCGCCGACTTCGATCGGCACTTGCGTCTTGGATGCCCGGACGCGGCCTTTGCCGCCGCTGATGGCTGAGAGAGTCAGATCGATCGGACTCCAGGCGCCACCGGCAGTCGGCTGGTAGTTGATCGGTCCGGAGCTGACCGATGCCGTGTACGAGCCGTCGTGGTTGTCGTAGGTGTTGCTGTATGCCGAACGGAGGCCGGGGACTTCGGTCGGCGTCTGGCGCTTCTTGGTCTTCCGGGCGGGAGCGGAGTTGGGGGTCAGCTTCGCCGCTGGTGCCTGGGTCGCTTCAGTCTTCACCGGCAGCACCACGGCAGCCGCATGCGCGGGCGGCGCCATCTCGACGGACATCGCGGCGAGAATCAGGCAGGCAGCCAATCGGGCCACACGGCCGGCCACGTCATGGGAATGGATGCGCCGAGATATGAAGATACCCACAACACCCTCTGGGCACCTGGCCCCTCAAAGGCGCGTCCGCGCCGTGTCCTCCTCAACCAGCCCGCCTACCCCGGCAAGACCGGCATCCCCTGCGTCGAAGCCTCGGCCACCCCAAGACTCAGCCGCTCAAGTACGCGGGCGAACTATAGGCTTCGCTGACTGCGCCTATTCGTCGGTTTCGCACACAGTGGGTCCCGGCGCACCCAGTCGCAACCCACTACTGGCTACTCCCCCACGCCGTCGAACTCGGGCACGTGGCCGGCCCCAAAGCGCTCCAGCTCGGCCAGGGCGGAGACGATCATCGGGTGGGAGCGGCGCTCCGGACGGATGACCGAGGAGATGCGGCGTGCGAGGGGTGGGGCGATCGGGCGCACGCGGGCTCGGACGGGGCGGTCGAGCAGGGCCAGGCCGGGCAACACGCCGACGCCGAGGCCGGCTTCGACGAGGGCGATGATCACGCTGAAGTCTCTGCAGCTCGAGCGGATGTGGGGCTGGAAGCCGAGACGGCGGCACTCCTGAAACACCACTCTCGAGAGGTGGCTGTTGTCCGTGTCCATGATCCAGAAGGCGTTCCGGAATTCCTCCAGCCGGGCATCTCCGGCCGGAGGCGTCCCTGGAGCCGGCCCCGCTGTCCCGTCCGTCGCAGTCGCCAGGTAGATAGGGTCGCGCATGAACTCGCAGACCTCGAGCCCCGGGTCGGTCACGCGCGAGCCGTCGCCGTAGTCGTCCACGATGGCGATGTCGATCTCGTCGTTCCGGAGCGCGGTCAGGCTTTCGTCGGCCTCGAGGTCGCGCAGGGTTACGCGAAGCTCGGGGTGGAGGCGGCTCAACGCGGTCATGACGGTCGGCATCACCGCCCGGGCGGCGGTCGGGAAGGCGGAGACGCGAAGCGTGCCGGTCACGACCTGCTGCATCGATGCCAGGTCCGCCTCGGCGACGGCGATCGCACCGGTGATCGCGTCGGCGTGGCGGACGAGGCGCTGGGCGGCTTCGGTCAGTCGAACGCGCCTGCCGTTCTTCTCGAGCAACGGGACGCCGGCCTCGCGCTCGAGGATGGCGAGCTGCTGAGAGACGGCCGACGGGGTGATCTCCATCGCCTCGGCCGCTGCCTTGATCGAACCCCGGCGCGAAACCTCCCGAAGCAGCTGGAGCCGCCAGACACCGATCACTTCGAAAGCCTCCAACACGGGGGCGACACGGCCGCCAGGGCCGACCCGGACGGCCGACCGGAACGAGCGCGGTGCCTCCGGACAGTTTAGCTCAACTTCATTGTGAGGCGAGGAAGCTGAACTTGACCTGTCCAAACATCACTGCCATGCTCGCCGAAAAGCTGGCCGACCAGTGCCGCTGGCTATGTCTCGTTCGCCGCAATGCCGGCAACGCGCCAGCGTCCCAAGGATGGCCGCCGATGCGAGCCAGCTGAGGAGACCAACGATGATTCTCGCTGAACGCATGGGCCGGATCGGCACCGAGACGGCGTTCGAAGCCGCGGCCCGAGCCCGGGCCCTCGAAGCTACCGGACGCTCGGTCATCCACCTCGAGATCGGCGAGCCCGACTTCGACACGCCGCCCAACATCGTCGCGGCGGCGCAGCGTGCCCTGGACCGGGGCGCGACGCACTACACGCCGACGGTCGGCATCCCCGAATTGCGCGCCGCGATCGCCGCCGACGCCACCGCCCGCAAGGGCTTCGCCGTGGCGCCCGGGAACGTGGTCGTTGTTCCGGGCGGCAAGCCGGTCATGTTCTTCGCGATGCTGGCGCTCATCGATGCCGGAGATGAGGTCATCTACCCCGACCCCGGATTCCCGATCTACGAGTCGATGGCGAGCTACGTCGGCGGCTACGCGGTGCCGTGCCCGATCCGCCAGGAGAACGGCTTCCGGCTCGACCCCGACGAGCTGGTGGCGCTGGTCACGCCACGAACCAAGCTGCTGATCATCAACTCGCCGGCCAACCCGACCGGCGGCGTTTCGACGCGCGACGACCTCGAGCGGATCGCCGCCGTGGCGCGCGACCACGACTTGATCGTCCTCGCCGACGAGATCTACGGCCGGATCCTCTACGAAGGCGAATTCGTCTCGATCGCCTCGCTGCCCGGCATGGCCGAACGGACGATCGTCCTCGACGGCTTCTCCAAGACTTACGCCATGACCGGCTGGCGCCTGGGTTATGCCATCGTGCCCGATGCGCTCGTGACGCCGTTCAGCCGCCTGATCGTCAACAGCGTCAGCTGCACAAACGCCGCCACGCAATGGGCCGGCGTCGAGGCCTTGACCGGGCCACAGGATGCCGTGGCGGCGATGGTGGCCGAGTTCAAGATCCGCCGCGACTTGATCGTGGACGGGCTCAACGCGATCCCCGGAATCACGTGCCTGCGGCCATCGGGCGCGTTCTACGTCTTTCCCGACTTCGCCGCGACGGGCCTGACCGGAGCGGAACTGGCCGACCGCCTGCTCAACGAAGTCGGGGTTTCGGCGCTGGCCGGGACGGCGTTTGGGCAGGTCGGGCGGAACCACTTGCGGTTCAGCTATGCCAACTCACGCGAGAACATCGCCGAAGCGATTCGGCGGACGCGGGCCGTGGTCGAGCCACTCGTCGAGGCGCCCCACGGCGCGGCCGCCCGATGACGAGCCCGATGACGAGCCCCGAAGTCGAGCGGCTCCTCGCCGCGGCAACACCGGACTTCGCGCGCTACCAGGTCATCGCCGACCTGATCGACGAGTGCATCGACCTCCAGCTCGACTACCGCCAGAGCGGTCATCCCGGCGGCTCGCGGTCGAAAGTCCACATGCTCGTGGCGCTGCTGCTTTCCGGGGCGATGCGCTGGGACATCCGCCGGCCGTGGCTCCGCTTCGGCGACCGGTTCGTGCTCTCGGCGGGCCATACGGTGCCGCTCGTCTACGCCACGCTGGCGGTGCTGAACGAGGCTCTGCGGGCGCGGTTCGAGCGGACCGGCGACGCACGATTCGCCTTCCCCGACGACGGACGGTTCGCGCTCACGTGGGAGCATCTGCTGGGATTGCGGCATCGCGGCGGGCTGCCCGGCCACGCCGAGATGGCCGGCCGGACACTCTTCTTCAAGGCCAACACCGGACCGTCGGGCCACGGCATGCCGTTCGCCGCGGGCGAGGCGCTGGCGCTCAAGCTGGCCGGCGCCGGCGATGTCCGCGTCTTCGTCGTCGAGGGCGAAGGCGGGCTCACGCCCGGCGCCGCGCACGAAACCAAGAATTCGGCCTGGGGTCTGGGGCTCTCCAACCTGGTCTTCCTGGTCGATTGGAACGATTTCGGCATCGACGAGCGACCGGCCTCCGCGGTAGTCCACGGCACTCCGGTGGACTGGTTCGAGCCGTACGGCTGGCGGGTCAACGGGGCCGAGCAAGGCATGGAGTGGGAGCCCGTCACGCGAGCCGTTCTGGAGGCCGCGCGCGGAGCCAATCCCACCGGCGCCCCCAGCATGGCCTGGTTCCGGACCCGCAAGGGCCGCGGCTACGGCAAGCTCGACGCCGCCAGCCATGGCACTCCCCACAAGCAGCACTCGCCCGAGTTCTGGGCCACGCGGCGCGAATTCGCGGCGCGGTACGGCGTCGAATATCAGGGCATGGACGGGCCGGCGCCGGCGGATTCGGCGGCGCTCACCGCCGAGGGCAGGGACAACTTCGCCGCCGCTCTCGGTGTCCTGCGCCGCGATGAGGCGCTGGTCGATTGGCTGTCGGACAGACTGCTCGATATTGCGGCGACCGTGCCCGAGAAGATCGCCGGCTTCCGGCTGGCCGGCGCGGAGTCGGGCGCGAGCGCGGGTTCGGCCCGCAAGACCCAGGCCCGCTCCCGCCCGACGGCCGACCACGAGCTCTTCGACTTCGAACGCTATCCGGCGGCAATGTGGCGCTCGCCCGGCGACCGCCAGCCGAATCGCTCCGCTCTGGCGACGTGGGGCTCGTACGTCAACGCCGTCTCGAAGCGCGATTTCGGCCGCCCCCTGTTCATCGCCTGCTCCGCCGATCTCGCCGAATCGACCAACATCGCCGGCTTCGCCAATCCGTTCGGCGACCTGCCCGGCTTCGGCTGGTACGAGCGCGACACGAACCCAACGGGCGCGCTTCTGCCGACGGAGATCACCGAGTTCACGAACGCGGGCATGATGGCCGGCCTGGCAAGCGTCAACTTCGACTCGGACCCGTTCACCGACTTCGATGGATTCTGGGGCGCCTGCTCCACCTACGGCTCGTTCAGCTACCTCAAGTACGGGCCGCTCCGCCTGTTCAGCCAGCTCGCCCAGGACTGCGACCTTCGCGTCGGCAAGGTCCTGTACGTGGCCGGGCATTCAGGGCCGGAGACGGCCGAGGATTCGCGGACCCATTTCGGGGTCTTCTCGCCGGGCGTGACGCAGCTCTTCCCCGACGGCCACGTCCTGGACTTGCATCCCTGGGAATACAACGAGGTGCCGGTCGTGCTGGCGGCCGCCTGCGCCACCGACGTGCCGATCATCGCCCTCCATCTGACGCGGCCACCCGTGGAGGTGCCGGATCGCGCCGCCCTGGGCATGCCGAGCCACTACGCGGCGGCGCGCGGGGCGTACGTTCTGCGGCAGTTCCGCGACGGCGTGCCGAAAGCCGGCACGGTCTTCGTGCGCGGCTCGCTCAGCACCTCGAACCTGGTCGGGTTACTGCCCGAGCTGGACCGCCGCGGGCTCAACGTCAAGGTCGTGGCCGCCATCAGCCCGCAACTGTTCGACCTGCAGGACGCCGCGTATCGTGCCGCGACGGTTGAGCCGGCGGATCGTCTCGACTCGATGGTAGTGACCAACGGCGCGTACAAGCTCATGCGCGACTGGGCCGACGACCCGATCGTGCGCGAGTATTCGCTCAGCTCGGATTGGGACGACCGCTGGCGGACCGGCGGATCCGTGGACGAGGTCATGGAGGAGGCGCACCTCGACGCCGGCCACATCCTTGCCGCGATCGAGCGTTTCGCCGCCGAACGGGCCGACAGGCTGGGCCGGCTGCGAGAGCGAGTCGCCGCCGCCGAGCGTCGCTGAAAGCCCGGCCGAGTCGCCACGCACCGGCCCGAGTCGGCCGCGCGTCGCGGGCTGCGGGCCGCCCGGGCGGGTAGTGGCCTGAAGTTGGGAACCCGGTAGAATCCGACCGTGCCCGACTTCTTCGACATCGACGCCGCGAACGCGAAGCTCCCCGAGGTCCGCGAAACGCTGCTGCGACTTCGCGATCAGCGTGACGAGATAATCTCGTTGCGCGATCGGATCGTGGCGATCAACGCGCCCATGCTGGCCGGCGCCGCGTCGCAACCGCCGGAGTCCAACCCCGAGATCGACAGCGAGACACAGACGCTCCGGATGCGGATGCAAGGGCTCGTGGACCAGATGCAGGCCGCGGCTCTTCAGCTCGACGGCATGGGCATTCAGCTGCGTGACATCGCGACCGGCCTCGTGGATTTCCCCGCGTTGGTCGCCGGCCGGCCCGTCTGGCTGTGCTGGCGTCTGGGCGAGGAACGCATCGACTGGTGGCACGAGACATCCGAAGGCTTCGAGGCCAGGCGCCGCCTCGAGGACCTTTACTGACGGACGGATCGACCTCGCCGGGTCGCGAGAACGAGCAGGCCGGCCGGGCGCGGGGCACGGTTGCCCAGGGCGATCGACGCAAGGCCTACCGGCCGCTGCCGCCGGACCTGCGCCGCGCGGCACTCGAAGCCGGTCTCGAGGCGTACTCACGCGGCGACTTCTTCGAGGCCCACGAACTGCTCGAGCCCGCCTGGATGGGGACGTCGAACCCGGCCGAGCGATATCTCTACCAGGGCTTGATCAAGCTGGCCGCCGGATATGTCCACGCCGTCCGCGGCAACCCGATCGGGTTCTCGCGAAATCTGCAGGGTTCGCGCAACTACCTGGCGATGTCATTGCGGCTCGATCCGGATCTGGCACTCGACGCCGGCATAGACCTGGCCGAGCTCCTTGTCCGGGTCGATGCCCGGCTGACGGCCGTCGCCGCGATCGCGAACGAACCGGTCGTCGCCGCGGCGCCGCTGATCGATCTCCTGCCGGACGCCCCGCAAATCCGCTGACGACCCTAGATAGCTGCGCCTCGCATCGAAGCCCCTGAGGGCGTCCGACCGACGTCTCGCTCAGTCCAGGTTTGCGCCGCACCTCGAACATACCGTTGACGCGGCCACGAGCGCCTTGCCTCGATCGGTGTCGTCGGCGCACACGAACCCGAACTTGCCGCCGAACGGGATCACGGTGCAGACATGCACGGTCGGTGAGGCAGTGACGGTCTTGCCGCAGACCATGCAGTCGCCGCCGGCGCCCGACATGAGGGCCTGGATGGCCTCAGTTCCGCCCAGCAACTTGCAACCCATCGAGCAGTAGGGCTCGTCCATGAAACCGCGCCAGTCCATTGCCCCTCCCGAGCTGTGGCCGTGTGGCCGTGTGATTGTCGACCGGCACAAGGATACCGACAGCCGCAGGCCGCCGAAGCGCCACACGCGGAGCGGCGAAACCTGAACTTCCCGGCGCCGTGCATCGAAGGCCCCGTGCGGCCGCGCCGCCCACTCCCCCGCTACTCGCCGGTGACCTCCACCCCGGCCGCTCCCCCAAGCCGGCGCGCCATGACGGCCACCGCTTCCGGGTTCGAGTCGACCAGCAGGAAGCGGCGGCCCAGCTCCAGGGCCGCGGCGCCGGTCGTGCCGCTGCCGGCGAAGAAGTCCGCGACTATTCCACCAACAGGGCACGACGCCGAAACCACGCGCCGCAGCACCGCAACCGGCTTCTGGGTCGGGTAGCCGGTCCGCTCGGTGCCGCCCGGCGGAACGATCGTCTGCCACCACGTGTCCGTCGGCAGCTTGCCGCGAGCCGCCTTCTCCGGCCCGACCAGACCCGGCGCCATGTACGGGATCCGCTCGACCGCCTCGGCGTCGAAGAAGTACCGGCCCGGGTCCTTGACGTAGACCAGGATGTTGTCGTGCTTGGCCGGCCAGCGTGTCTTGGATCGGGCGCCGTAGTCGTACGCCCAGATCACTTCGTTGAGGAAGCAGTCGCGGCCGAAGATCGCGTCGCACAGGACCTTGGCGTAGTGCACTTCTCGTGCGTCGAGATGCAGATACAGGGAGCCGCTCGGCCGGAGCACGCGCCTGATCTCGGCCAGCCGCGGCTCGAGCATGTCGAGGTAGTCGTCGTGGATGTCGAGGTAGCTGGTTGACCCCAGCTCGATGGTCCGGTAGCGCCGCCCGCCGAACCCGGTCCGGTCGCCGTCCTCGGCATCAGCGACGGTCCGAAGCCGCCGCAGCGTTTGGCGCTTGCCGGTGTTGAACGGCGGGTCGATGTAGACGAGGTCGATCGACTCGTCGGGCAGCGAAGCCAGGACGGCCAGGTTATCCGCCAGCACGATCCGCCCGACCAGCCCGCCCAGGATGTCGTCTGCCTCGCCCATGGACTGAGGTTATCAGGCAAGCGCCGTCCGGGCCGCCCGCCGGAGCCGGCGGCTTTCGAAGCTACCTGGGGAAGCTGCCGGTGAGCTTCTTCCAGGCTCGATGCGGGGCGTGGAAGGAGGGCGTGCCCGGCAGGAACATGTACGGGCACAGCCCCTGGACGACGTTGATGCCGTTCTCTTCGCAGAATGCCACCGCCGACTTCGTGGCAGCACCGGGGGCCATGCCGCCGTACATCCAGACGTGCTTGACGCCGGCCGCGGCGCAGTCGCGGACGATCTCGTCGGTGGACGTCTTGGGCGTCATGATCAGGACGCCGTCCACGCCGGGCTTTATGTCGCTCACCTTCGCATAGCAGGGCTGGCCGTCGATTTCGGTGGCGAGCTTGTTGACCGGAACGGCGTCGTAGCGGCGCTGCCGGAATTCCTGCCAGAGGACGGTCCCGAATCCCTTCGGGTCGCGAGACACTCCGACGACCGCGATGCGCTTGAGCGCCAGGAAGTCGTCAACCTGCTGCTTTGTCGTCATTGGTGTCCCTCGGTGCTGGCTGGTTCAGGAGCAGTCTGGCCTTGCGGCCGGTCCGGTCAGAAGTGCCGGATGTCCCGATGCTAGGTCGCTCGTGATCGGGACGCGTCCATCGCCGGACGGACACGATGTCGACCGGAGAATGATTGATTCCGAGCGTCTCGAGGCCGATCATCTTCGCGTGCACCCGCTCGCGTCATCGGAGGAACCAGCGTGAAGAAGGCTCTCGTCGTCTACCGCAGCCACTCGGGCGTCACGCGGCGCTACGGCGAGGAGATGGCCGCGTTCCTGAGCGGCAAGAACATCGCCACGCAGGTCGTGTCCGTCGGCGAATGCTCCATGGCGGGCCTGGCGGGCGTGGACTACCTCCTGCTCGGCTGCTGGACGAGCGGCCTCTTCGTGGTCGGGCAGCATCCGGACGAGCCGTGGCTGGCCTTCGTCCGCGACATCCCGCCGCTCACCGAGCCGGGACCCAAGGTCGCGATATTCACTACCTACATGCTCCGGACGGGCAGCCAGTTCGGGAAGATGCGAGCCGCCCTGGCGGGCAGGACACCCGCGCCGCGCCTCGAGCTACAGTCACGCAACGGCCACCTGTCGCCGGCCGACCGCGCGGCCCTGACCGAATTCGTGGCCTGAGCGGGATAGAGAACGCCGCCGCGCCGGAGGGTGGTTCCGGGCGGCGGCGTTGATTGGAGCGGGCTGCTCAGTCGAGCCCGCGGGTGGTTGCGTTGGCCGGGTCAGACGGGCGTTGCCGTCGGCTCGGGAGTTGCGGTCGGTTCAGGCGTTGCCGTCTGGTCGGGCGTAGCCGTCGGCTCGGGCGTTGCCGTCACTTCAGGCGTTGCCGTCGTCGTCGGAGTCGCGACCGGCGTCGGGGTCGCCCCGGCGTCCTTGATCTCCTTCTGAGCCCATTCGGACGCCCAGCGCGCAAGCCGGACATCCCAGGACGCGAAGAAGAGCTTCACGTTGACGGACGACAGCGTAGACGCCGCCGATCCGTCCGCCAGTTGAGCCGGCGTGATGGCCAGGAGTATCGCCGGCAACGGCGCAACAAGGGCCGCTGCGTCTGCGGCCGCGGTCTTCATCCTGGCCAGGAAGATCTTGGCGTCTTCGGTGTCCGGACCGGCCGGCAGACCGGCGATCTCACCGTCGAGCTTGGTCGCGAGGGTCGTGAGGCTGACGCCCGCGGCGATCAGCTTCTCGGTGGTGACCAGGTCCCGAACCCACAAGTGCACCAGCTTGAACTCGGTGCCCATGGACTTCAGGGTCTGGTAGTCGGTCTGGAGGCC
>Ga0302323_100000590_pt1 | contig 29105 bp, 39 predicted proteins | sample Fen_T0_3_FD_201950 | JGI IMG/M metagenome (GOLD analysis project Ga0302323, IMG submission 201950) | Peat permafrost microbial communities from Stordalen Mire near Abisko, Sweden - Fen_T0_3 | ecosystem: Environmental > Terrestrial > Soil > Wetlands > Permafrost | place: Sweden: Abisko...
AAGAATATGCGCTTGACTTCCGCTTCGCGCCAGAACTGCGCCGCCTTGGACCCTTCCGCCCCGGAAATGGCGACACAGATGAGGTCGATCTTGTCGTGACCCGGCGTGTCGACCCACTTCATGAAGTTGTCGATTCCGGTGTCCGAGTTCGCGTATTCCCTGATCTGATATTGCCCGCCGAACGGCATCGCTGCCTGGAAATTCGATGCGGTGGCGATCCAGATCGCAAGTACCAATGTGGCGCTCATGTGCTTCCCTCGACGTGACACTGCTTTTGTCAGGGCATTGTAGCGCCAACGGTCCTTCGCACGGGAATCCCGGCCGGGTCGAAGTCATGCAGACAGTGGACGTTGATACCGAGATGATCGGGTGTCACGCGTTTGCGATGAAACGGATAGATGCCGCACGTCCTGCAGAAGTAATGGCGTGCGGTCATCGTATGGAACCGGTACTCCGTGAGCGAGTCCTCGCCGGCCAGCAGCCGGAACTGGCTTTCGTGGACCTTGACCATCAGCGCATTCTTGCGCCGGCAGATCGAACAGTCGCAGGTCGTGAGTTCCGCGAAGTCCGTCTCGATCTCGAAGACGACGGCGCCGCAGTGGCAGCTTCCGCGGATTTTCCGCAGCGCGCTCATGACGTGCGTGGATGCGGACCCAACCGGTCGACGCGGAGCGTCAGGCGGGTTGCGGTCCGTCGTATCCTTCGATGATGACCAGGTCGGCGGTCGACACCGGCTGCCGCAAAGCTATCGCATGCTGGTACTCCGGCGATTTCCAGCAATCCAGCGCAGCCTGGTAGCTGGGAAACTCGATCACGGCGTTGCGCGAGCGGCTGCCGCCTTCCGGGTTCTCAAAGGCGCCACCGCGCACGAGGAAACGCGCACCGAATTTCTTCAATGGCGCCGCGTTGGCGGCGACATACGTCTTGTATTGCTCCATGTCGGTGATGTCGACGCGAACGATCCAGTAACCCTTTGCCATGCGATTCTCCGTTTGCTGGTCATGCAAGGTCATGCATTGTCATAGGCGCGCTGAAGCGTGGCAATGTCGAGCTTCTTCATGCCGAGCATCACGGCAATGGCTCGCTGCGAAGCTGCGGTGTCCGCCTCGCTCAGCATTTCCATCAACGCCACCGGCACCACCCGCCACGATACGCCGTACTTGTCCGTGAGCCACCCGCATTGCACCTCTTTCCCGTCATCGCAGAGTCTCTGCCACAGGCGATCAACCTCTTCCTGCGTCGCGCAGTTCGCGACCAGCGATACAGCCGGCGAAAACGGATATTTCGTTCCGCCATTCAGCGCTACGAATTCGACGCCGTCGAGGACGAACTCGACCGTCATCACGGATCCCGTCGGCCCGGGCGTGCCCTCGAGATGGCGGGTCACACCGGCGATCCGCGAGTTCGGAAAGACGGATACGTAGAACGTGGCCGCCTCCGGCGCCTGGTCATCGAACCATAGGCAGGTTCTTATCTTCTGCATCGAGTCTTCCTCCTGTCACCGAAAAAACCTGTCCAGCCCACGGTCCGTCGGATTCGCGTGAATTCCGCGTCAGGCGTGCCGTATCGGCGAAGGTTCGATGCGTTCCATTTGATGCCTTCGGCGACGCCAGGGTCCGCGCCGTGGACGACCTGCCGGACGGCTTCGATTACTGGCCTGTGCGGATGCTCGAGCTGCGCCATGAAGGTGGCGACCTCGGCGCCAGGCCGGATTTTGAGCCGGGCGCCTGCGCGTGCCATGATGTCTCTCCGGAGTAGAGTGTCGCACGGGCGTTCGACGGGTTCGCGCGACGGGAAATTATGCACGCTGTCGCAAATGCGAGCCAGCCCGGGTTGCCGGGCGTCGATGGTTCGCCCTATATTGTGCGCAATGCAAGTACCAAGACGCATGGGTTGGGTCGATGGTTCTAGGATTGGCACATTCACCAGGAGGATTCGATGTTGCGCACCATGTCACTGTTGCTGGCACTTCCGCTGGTCTTCGGCGTTTCGGGGGCCCTGGCGCAGACCAAGAAACCTGCGCAGCCGGCCCGCGTGCCGACCGCCAAGGACAATTCGATCGTCGTCAGCGTCTACATGAAGGACGCCAACAAGAACGAGCTGCTGCTCGGCACGCGCATCTGGCCCGATTACCCGGACTACAACGCCCTCGCGCTGCAGCGGTACTTTGCGTTGATGAAGGCGCTCGAGCCCACCTACAAGCAGGACGACGAGGTGGCCTACACGTGGGGTGCCAAGGGGAAAGTGACCAAGTGCAGCATCTACCTCGAGGCGGCGGAAGCGGGCGCCAAGAACGGATTCGGCGCGGTCGTGGGGTGTGAGGCTAACGGCGTGAGCAGCCTCGCCGCGACTTCGGTCGCCGATCCCAAGCACCCGGTCAGCGTTTCCTCAGATCCCAAGCATCAGGCCGACGTGCTGGAGCTGTTCAAGAAGCAGTCGGAGCGAGCGAAGACGACCCTGAACAAGTAGCGCGCGGCGCCGACCCGTCGGAGCGGTGAACTCGGCCACGACCTCCAGTCATTTTCCGGGGGTCGGCGTGAACGTCCACGTCCAGCCGCCTTTCTGCTGGACCATCGATTTCCGGTCGGCGGAAATCCGCAGGTTGTCCGAGTCCGGCAGCGACATACCCAGCATCACGGGCGACGGCACGACCATTTCCTCCGGATGCGCCTTGCTGCTCGCCGGGATGGTCTTGCGGGCGCCGGTGCAGAACTGCGCGACTTCCACGACCGGATAGGTGGTCTTCACCTGCAATTCCAGCGCGCCGCCCAGGCCTTGCCTGATCTCCTGCAGTTCGTAGTGCTCGTACTCGCCCTTGATCACCGGCGGCGAGCACTTCGATTCCGGGTTGCGCGGATTCGTCACGGTGGATGTCGAGTTCTGAAAGGTCGGGGTTCCCAAAAGCACGGATTCGGCAAGCTTCCACTTGAGGTCGATCGTCACGGTGTCGGTCACGTCCGCGTAGGCGATCCAGTTGCTGTCGCCGGAGACGTTGGTCCGGCCCTGGTAGACGCCGATGATGTGATAGTCGACGATTCCATTCTTGCCTCCGGTCCAGGGGCGCGCCGCCGTATTGCTCTTGGCTGCGTCCTTCGCCGCGCCGGGGTCGACGCCCACGGACTTCATCATGTTCCTGTAGATCGCCTCGTCCTCGGCGCTCATCTTGTTCTGGGCAACGACACGATCGGCATGCGGCAGGAATGCCAACAACAGGCAAAGCGCAAACGGCACGGATTTGGGACCGGCGCATCTCATCATCGTGGGCTTTTAGTCAAGGTAATTCGGGTGTTGGTTAACGATCGATCCGGCGACCGCGAGCCGGTCGAATGATCATGTCACGCACGATGCTGCCGGGCGGCTGCGCACGCCTCGCGCGCCAGTTCAAGCAGGCGCGCGACATCCTCGGCCGTGTGGAATTCGAGTTCGAGCCACTCGGACCTGCCCTTGCGGAAGCGCACCCTGGGGTCGGCGCGGAGTCCGGCCTGGATTGCGCGGGGAAGGCGCAGGTCGAGCAGATCGTCGGCGTGCAGATGCGCGAACTCGCGGCCTGCGATGGACCACGCCGGATTTTCCCGCGCGCCGAAGCGCGTAGCGGATTGCGTGACGTCCGGCAGTCCACCCAGGCCGGCGCGCAATTGTTCGACGGGGCTCAAGATGACGCGCGCGCTAGACGTCGGCGCGCACGAGTGGAACGAGAAACGTCTGGACGAAGGCCATCGACAGGACGCCTGCAAGCACAGCCGCGCCGCCTTGCACGAACGACGCGGACCTCACCGCCACGAGGCCCCCGACGAACGCGGGAATGGCCGCGAACACGGCCATTGAATGCGTGGTGACGGGCTTCCCGCATGATTGGCAATTGACGATTCGACCCGGCCCGAGGCCGGACTTTCGCACCAGGCTCATCGCGGGGCGGCTGCACCAGGGGCATTTCACCATTTTCGTCGCTCAGCGTTTGATGAAGCGGGCAAGGAAGATTTCGAATGCCGACCGTCGCTTCGGCAGCGGACCGGGCATCGGGTCGAAGTAACGGCGATCGACGTAGCACCATCCCCAGGTCTCGCCGCGTTCGAGCGAGGCGATCATCGGATGGCCTGTCGACTTGAAGTGCGCGAGGGCATGAGCGTATGCAGAGTCCTCGCAACATCCAACGTGACCGCACACAAGGCAAACGCGAAGTTCATTCCATGCCGAGCCCTGCGCCAGGCATTCCTCGCAGCCGTCGGTGCGGGGTTCCACTTCCTGGATCGTGTCGAAATGCTCGCAGCGATCGTCCATGGGGAATCGTCAGGCGTCGTGTCGGGCGCCGGGCGTGGGAAGCCGCTTCTGCATGTTGATTCCTGTAACTCGATAGCCCAACGAACTATATAACGACTGCGCGCCTGGTGCGTGGCCGAAGACGTGCAAACCGATGCTCGAAAGTCCCATTGCGGTACAGAGCGACTCCATCGCCTCGAACGCCGCCCGGGCGTGGCCCCGACGCCGGAATTCCGAGTGGACCTCGAGCTGGTAGACATACGCGGCCTTCGTGTTTCCCCGGGAAACGGTTGCGAACCAGAGAAAGCCGACCGTCGTGCCGCCGCTTTCGTTCCGAATCTCGTACAGGTGGTTGTCCGGCGTCGCGAGACCTTGCGGCAGCAGCCGCGCAAACTCCGCGCGCGACAGGTCCAGCGCTTCGTCGGCCGTCCACCGGCCCGCCGCGACGTTGTCTTCGGCATAGCCCGCCACGGAAGTCTCGACGAACGCAGCGAAACCTTCCTCTCCCATGGGAACGAGCGTGGTCATCGGTCAGGCGCCGCGCGTAATGGGCGCCCGGCTCCAGCCTCTCGCGTACCGCTCGTAGGGATCGCCCTGGTTCCAGGAATCGCCGGGACGCATGTCTGTCGGCTAGTGGACCGTGTTGCCGCCCGAGCTGGCTTCGGGTAAAGGCGGCGGGTGCGCCGCGGGCGTGGGCGCCAGGGACATCGAAAGGGACTGCCGCAGGAACACGCTCAGAAGGTTGGCCCGTTCATGGGGAGGAAGAATGACCGTCACCCAGCCCAGACCGAGGTGGCGAAGCTGCAGGATCGTGTTCGCGCCGTGCACGAGCGAACGCCATGCCGGATCGATCGTCGCCTCGCTGGTCTGCGGCGGCTCCAGCGCTACCGGCGGTTGCAGGGCCTGGCGCAGCTTCGCGGCGCTCGCGATCAGTTCGTCCAACTCAGGCGCGGTGAAATTCGAGATATCGAAGTCGGGCATGGAATCCGCCTTGTGTCAGAGATCGAGGACCGAGTCGAGACCACGATGGACGCCGACCAGCGTCGATACCTTGCGAATGGCGAGCAACGCGCCGTCGACGTAGGGTCGGGCACTGCCTCCGGAGTCATGGCGGATCGTCAATCGCTGGTCCGGCATGCCGAAGACGACTTCGGCACTGATCACGTAGCCGGGCAGGCGGAGGGAATGCACCTGCGTGCCCGACAGCGTGGCGCCGCGGGCCTCGCGCGGACCTACCGTCCTGTCCAGCGGGATCGTGGGCTCGGGGTGGCGCACCTTGGCCAGCCGGGCAGCGAGTTCGCGCGCGGTTCCGCTCGGCGCGTCGATCTTGTCGTCGTGCGCGTAGTCGATGATTTCCCACTGCGGAATGAGCCTCGCGGCCGCTTCGGCAAATTTCTGCAGCAGCACGACCGTCAGCGCAAAGTTGCCGCAGGCGAGAACGCCGCGCTGCTGGCTGCGGGCGACCGCGTCGATCTCCGCGAAATCGCCGTCGGCGAGCCCCGACGTGCCGACCACGACGTGCGCGCCGCGTTCTAGCGCCGCCAGGATGTTGGCCTTGGCGCTGACCGGCTTCGTGTACTCGACGAACACGTCGCAGGGTTGGGCGAGCGCCTCCGCGGACATAGCGTAGACAGGACACGTGAGACGCGGCTCGCCCAGCACATCGCCGAGGCGCTGTCCCGCGTGCTTGCGCGAGACGGCCGCGACGAGCGTCATGCCCGGCGCCGTCGCCATGGCTCGCGCCAGCGCGGACCCCGCCCAGCCCGTCGCGCCCGCCAGACAAACGTTGATCGTCATGAATCAGGCTCCAACGCGCCACGGCGGATTGAGGCGATTCGATCCCGCGTGGTAGAGACAAATGACATTGCCCGAAGGGTCCGCGAGGCGCGCCTCCCGCCACAGCCACGGCTCATCGCGCGGCTCCTGCGTGAAGCGCAGTCCTTTGACCTTCAATTCCGCGACGGTCCGGTCGAGCGCGGCGCACTCGAAATACACGATGGTCTTCGACGGCTCGGCAATGAAATCTTCCTTGTGGATCGAGAACGTCGCGTCGCCCACCGTCGACCTGAAGCGGGCGTAGTGGGGCGCATCGACGATGAGTGTGAATCCCATTCTTCGATAGAACGCCACCGATGCTGCCACGTCGATCGCGGGGAGGGTGACTTGATTGAGTTCCACGGCACATAGATTACCAAAGCCGCAGCTGCAATGAGCCACGACGAGCCGACCATATTCGGCAAGTTCGAACGCGGCAGGAATGGTAATCGACTGGGCCGGAGGTCATTCCCCCGCCTTGGAAATGCGAACATCGGCAATCCAGTTGCGGCTCCTGCGCGCAAGGCGCGAATCGATGTCTTCCCCGTCGAAATGGCTGGCGGTCGGGCGCAAACGCGTCGTGTCGACATTCTCCAGTGCGTTGACGTTGACGACGGCATAGCGATGTCCTGCGACTTCGCTGGTGACGAGCGGAACGGCACCGCAGATCGTGCAGACGTGAAACGTGGCGGTCCGGGTCCCGAACTCGTACTTCGATACATGCGCGGCGTCGCGAATGGTGACGTTGAGTCGAGATTCCGGATTGGACGTCCAGACGCCGCCGTGCTTGACGCAGAACGAACAATCGCAGGCACGCGCGGGAATGTCCGGCGATCCCCGCGGCCAATCGAGTTCGAAGGCGATGTTGCCGCAGTGACACTTGCCGTTGAGCAGCATGCGATATCCAGTCAGAAAGGAATTTTGCCTGTGAGCGTGTCCCACCAAAGGCGCCAATCTCCGATGAGGCTAAGCATTGGGTACCGAAACGTGGCCGGCTTGTTGTGTTCGAAGAAGAAGTGTCCGATCCAGGCAAACGCGTAGCCCTGCACCAACGCGACACCGATGAGCCACCACACTTGTGTGATCACTGCCGCGACCAACAATGCGGCTGCGATGCTCGTGCCCGTGACGTGAAGCTGGCGCGACGTGCGATTCGCATGCTCGCTCAGGTAGAACGTGTAGAACTCGCGGAAATTCCGATAGTTCCCGGATTCGCTCATTGTCGAATTCCCCGCTTGCGATTCGAACCGCGAGCCGAGTTCCACAGTCCCGCGAGCGATAGCGCCAGCAGCAGTGGGTATATCAGCAGCAGGTCGACGCGGATATTGCATTCTCCGGAGCACAGCACGCGGAAATGCATCAGGTACTCGTAAACGCCATAAAGCACCCAAAGGAATCCTGCCACCGCCGCACTGCGCGCGCGACGCCACAGCCACGCGCCGAAGAAGGCGCCACCCGCGACGAAAGCCAGTAACGGATACGCGATGAACGTGACCATGTTTGGGAATTGCCGGCGCGGACGTCAATCCGGGTGGCGCCGCTGCGTCTCAGCAACGGAACGCTCGACGAGGGACTTAAGCGTCTCGAGGTCGATGTCGGCAAGACGCTTGACGTAGAGACAGACCTTTTCCGTCTTGTATTTGCCCAGCTTGGCGAGCAACGGCGCCTGGCCGTCGAAGCCCGCCGTCACGTAGATGCTGATGTCGCCCTTGCGCGGCGCGAAGCCGGCGAGGCAGGAGTCGCCTTCGTGGCCGCTGGCATATCGGTAGTGGTAGCTGCCGAAGCCCACGATGCTCGGCCCGCACATCACGGGCGGCTCTTTCGTGACGCCGGTCATCAGCTCCACGAGCGCACGGCAGTCGTCGCGCCGCTGCTCGTCGCCGATCGCGGCGAGGTATTTGTCGACGCTTGCGCGGGTTGCTTTGGTCATTGGCTCGGCCATGATCTGTTTGGGGACCCGACTTCAGCGTCGTTCGAATGCCAGCCGCACGCCCAAACCGACCAGAATGGCACCCGACGCACGAAAAATCCACGTGAGCACGCCGGGACGCGAGCGCAACCAGGCGGACAGTTTTCCGGCGAAGAAGCCCACCGGCGCCTTGATCAGGAACGTCAGGCCCGCGAATGCGAGCCCGAGGACGAATACCGTCACTGTCGGTTGTTGCGCAGAGGGCGCGACGAATTGCGGCAGGAACGCGAAGTAGAAGATCGCAATCTTGGGATTGGAAAGGTTGGAAACCGCGCCGTCGATGAAAAGCCTGTCCAGCGTGCGCGTCGCTTGCGCGCCGATCGGCAGAGCGCTTTGCCGGGTTCGCAACAATCCGACGCCAAGATAGATGAGATAGGCCGCTCCGACGAACTTCAGCGCCACGAACAGCCACTCGGAGGTCCGGAGTATCGCTCCCAGCCCGAGCGTGGCTAGCACCGTATGGCCGACCAGACCGACGCTGACGCCGGCCGCGGTGACTACGCCGGCCGCCGCACCCTGGGCGACCGATCGCGACATGACGAGGATCATGTCCTGACCCGGCGTGGCGATGAGGACCAGCGATGCGATCATGAACACGAGCCAGGCTGCGTCGATCATGAATCGCTCCTGCGAATATCCGTCATCATGGTTCAGGTGGGCGTCGAAAGTTTCAACCCGACGATGCCGGCGACGATGAGAGCCAAGCTGAACAGGCGACCCGCATTGGCGGACTCGCCGAGAAGCGCGATGCCGAGGATCGCGGTGCCCACAGCGCCAACGCCTACCCAGACCGCATACGAGGTGCCCACCGGCAAAGACCTCATTGCGACGCCCAGCAACGCGAGGCTGATGACCATCGCCGCGACGGTGCCGACTGTGGGCCACAGGCGGGTGAAGCCTTCGGTGTGCTTGAGACCGATCGCCCAGGCAACTTCAAAAAGTCCGGCAACGATCAGAATAATCCATGCCATGCTACCCCCGACTCGTTGCTTAAATGAGATGGAATTGTAGGCGACGTTCGGCCCGAGGATGTCCATCCCGCGCAACGTCGCGCCGTCACTTCGGCGCTCGTTGCTGCATTTGCAACGCGAGCATGCACCATTGACCTTGTCGCTTCACATAGGTGGACATATAGCGCAGGTTCTGTATGGCGTCATCCTTGCCGGGATCTGCGAATCGCAGTTCAGCTGTTCCGAAGATCAGAGCAACATCGCCCTCGATGAGGACGGAACGCTCGCGAACCGACTGGCCGACCATGGCCAGCTTGAGTACGCTCTCGATGAAATCCGTTTTGCCGGTGGTCGCGCCCGTGCTGGAATTGAACGCGAATTGGTCGTCGACCAGTCGCCGAAGTGTTGGCTCGTCGCGCGCAACTTCGGCTGCGATGTATTCATCCTCGGCGGCCAGAACGCGTTGCTCTTCGATTTGTTGTGGCATGGAGGTGTTCGTCAACTGAGCATGGCCCGTTGCCTGTGACCAGACGGCTTGCCACTGACCGCCTCGCAATTCATACGAATCCGTGTGCCAGCACGTTACCGCATTCCCGGATGGAAATTCCAGCCGGGCCTGATAGCGGACGATGGCAATCGCGGGCGAGCGCCGTACGTCAATGGTGCCGATATCCCACTTGGCATAGAAGGGGCCGGCGGCGATTGCGGCCAGATAATCCTCGCGATTGAAGACCTTGCCTGAGGGCGTGATCAGTTGATAATCGCTGGCGTGAAGCCTTTCGGCAGTGTCCATGTCCTGCGCAACGAGCGCCTGGGTTCGCTCCCTCTCCAGCGCCCGGAAGAAGTCGGCCGCCGGGACGGATGGATCAACGGGGTTCGCCGTGTCGTTCATGTTTCCAGTGAACCAATCAGGGGCCGAATGCGCCTGGCAGAACCAGGAAGTCAGAAACGGGCGTGAGCAACACCTCCGGCAACGATTCGGCGATGGCTGCCCGCATTTGGGCACCCGCTTTAGGGTCGAGTGATTGCGCAAAGGCGCGCTGTCTCGCCGTGTCGTCGGGCCATTGTGCATAACCATACCAAAGCCCATCACTTCCGCGATGGAGCCGGGAGCCGAGCGAGCCCGCATCGCGGCGCAAGGACAGAGTGATGCGCGACCATGCTTCGGTGAACGAAGCCTCCGACCCCGGATTGAGTCGCCAGCGGTACAACACGACAAGGCCCGGACCGGAATCGTTCACGCGATCCCCATTGAGACCGGCCGACGGGCTCGTTCGAAGACTGTGTCCGCGCGCAAACGAGCGGCACTGCGTCCGTTCATTCGACACTCCCGTAGGGACGTATAGGAATCATCAGGCTACCTCATTTTCGAGCGCAGCTTGATCGTCTCTCCTGCGACCATGAAGCTGCCGTACCCACGGTGGTGAATGGTCCGCGGTTGTCTTGTCCTGGGATCGACCCAGGCCTTCAGGACCTCGAGAACGAAGAAGGCGTATTGCGACACCATGCTCGTATCGACGACGCGACATTCAAGGCTGGCCCAACACTCTTCGATCAAGGGAACGTGGACAACCGCAGCGGGGCCGGGCGTCAGTCCGAACTTCTTGAATTTGTCCGTCGTAGCACCGGTGGTATTCCCGCAACCGACCACTTTGTCGGCAATGTCGGCGGTCGGAATGTTGATGACGCACTCCCTGGACTTCTTGAGAAGGGTGTACGAATGGCTGCGATTGCTGACGACGCATCCGATCAATGGCGGCTCGAATTCGAGCATGGAGTGCCAGGACATGGCCATGACATTCGACTTTTCGGAAGCTGCAGTCGTCAACAGGACGACCGGACCTGGTTCAATCAACGTGTAGACCTTAGAGAGGGGAAGCGACTTCTTTGGCATTGTCGTCGCTTAGAACTCGACGGCCTCGGCGATGGCCTCGATGCCGGCTGCTGCGCAACCGTCATCGGCTTCGCCGCCTGGGCCACCCGATACGCCAATGGCGCCCAGCACGCTTCCGCCGGCTTCGATCACCCGACCTCCACCTGCTGCGAGAAACCTGGGAAGGCTTCGCAATCCGCTCATCGGACGTCCGGGTTGGGTTTCGGCCGCAAGGGCCAGCGTCGAAGTGCGAAAGCTCGCCGCAGTCCAGGCCTTGTTTGCGGCGACATCGACGGTATGGGGTCCGGCAAATCTATCGCGGAGCAGCACCTGCGTTATGCCTGCTCTGTCGGTGATCGCCACCGCAACCTGAAATCCCTGCTTTCGGCAGGCATCGAGTGCGGCACGTGCAGCGGTGAGGGCGGTTTCCGGCGTCAACGATTTGGACTGGAATGTTCCGTCCTGCGCATTTGCGGACATCGCGGCGGCAAGCAGCGCAGGTGCCAGCCATTGGGCGGTTAGCATGAGCAATTTCCTCGGTGGCTCGATTCCCGGCTAAACAGTTTAACCGGCGGGATGCGTCGGTGGTGACCGAACCGAAGTCAGTCTGGGCGGGCGCCTGTGTGCGCCTGCCCCTCGCTCGGGAGTCTTCCGAACCAGGCCATGAGCGCGCATACCGCGCCAAGGGTCACGAACGAGCTCCCCGCCATGGCGAGCCCTGATGGCGGGGGAGGCGCGAGCGTCATGCCCGCGACGGTGAACGCGAGGATGAGGATGCTCAGTGCCGCGATGGCGATGTATCTGCCGCGGGGGAGTCCACAGCGCGGGATGAACAGGAACAAGCCGAGCATGACGATTGAGCCCTCGGTTACGAGCGCGACGGGCACGCTGTTCCACAACCCGAGGCCCATCAGGGTCGACGTGGCGCCCGCCAATGGCAATTCGGGACGATGCACGAGCACGTCGAGAAGCCAATGCGAGAAGACAGCCGCCGCAATCAGCAGCGCGAAACGAATCCGCGCTGTGCCGAGGCGCGCGAACGCGGCCCACGCTGCGCCTGCAGCAAGTGCCGACCACACCACGCCGGCAGCAAGACTGTGCGAGTAGGGGAACACAAATTCGGCCTGGTGCGTGCGGGTAAAGTCGTAAGGTATGACAACGGACTCGCAGCCCACGAGCACTAAGAGCCAGAGCGCAATGTCCAGCAATGAAGCCGCTGCAACGAACAGGCCGACGTTCACTCGGCGCTCGGCGCTTCCGATGGCCAGGCCGGCGCCAATGTGGCCCGCGAACATAAGTTTCCTCTTAGTTGCCGGCAGCCACTAGGGCAGCCATACCACCGCCGGGCGCTGGGGAGTAGCTGCCTCGTGAAAGATGTCGTCGATGAGCATCCGCTTGCCGAATAGGTCGAGCCTGACGGAAGGGGACATGATCGTCCTTGGGAAAACTGTGCCTGCCTACCTGAAAGTGCGAGTCATGAACACGCTGTTCGGGTCTGCCGTGTAATCCGCAAACGGTCCGCAGTACGTGAATCCGAAGCTTTCATACAGCCGCCTCGCGGGCGCGAACGCGTCCATCGAGCCGGTCTCCAGACTGAGGCGTGCATATGAGCGCGTGCGCGCTATCGCGATGATGTGCTCCAGCATTGCGCGGCCAACACCCGTGCGCCGGCTCGGCAACGACGTTCGCATGGACTTGACCTCACCATGCGCGGAATCGAGAGCCTTCAGCGCGCCGCAACCCAGAAGCGTGCCCTCGGACCAGGCGGTCCAGAAGGTGATCTCTGGCTTTCTCAGCGCACCGAGGTCGAGCGCGTGCACGCTTTCGGGTGGAGACAGATCGTGCATGTTCCGAAGATGCTCCTCCAGCAGGGCGCGTACCTCCGGACCTGAAAGATCGTCGACTTGGATGAGCATGGCGTTCGTGGTTGCGCCGTCGCTCAAGTGAGCCCAATGATTATGTCTGACCATTGCGTGCCAAAGGGCGCCCCAAGTGCGCCGGCTTAGCCGGCATTCTGGTCGCTGGCATGGGCTTTGTACATGACCAGCTCGTCGGACTCGTGTTCGATGGGGGTCAGGCCGACTGGCGGCTCCACAGCGAACCCGAGGTGGCGCAGAAAGGCCATGGATCTGACGTTCCGTGACTTGAGGACTGCGACGAACGTGTTCACGCGATAGCTCGTACCGAGCTCGGCAAGCACGGCGTCGACTGCAGTGCTGCCGATCCGCTGGCGCCAGAACTTGCTCGCGAGTTCGTAGGCGATGTACGCGATTGATTCCCTGGTAACGGTGGCCTGGACATACCCGGCCAATGCGCCCGAAGGAAGGCGGATTACCCAGTTCAGCCATTGTTCGTGTCCGTCTGCTGAACGTCGAGACTCGAGTCTTGCAAAGCGCTGCTCCAGCCGGGCCTGGGACTCGGGCGGTGCGTTTTCGAACTCGTAGATCGCCGTGTCACTTAGGACCTGAAACATAGCCGCCGCATGTCCAGCGATCTGTGGTTCAAGTACCAAGTGGCCGGCAACGAGAGTTTTCAAGACGTCTCGACGAATTTGGCTAACCGGTTGCCCGCAGCGCAGGCGCAAGCCGCATGCGAGAAATTCGCCGTATCGACAGGTTAGACCGCATTCAGAACCTTGATGTACTGAAGCGCCGGATTGTGCGGGTCCCAAAGTGTGGGGAAGATCTCGATCGGCGTGAATCCTCGGCGGTTGTAGAACTCGCGTGTTTCAGCGTACTCCTTGCTGGGGGAGGTTGCCGCGACAGTCTTGACCTGCAGGAACCGAACGTCGCGGCTCCGAAGCCAGCCTTCAGCATGGGCGAGAAGGCGAGAGCCGTGTCCCTGGCCTCGTGAATCCGCCCGGATAGCGACGCAGTGAATGTCCCAGGCCTCCGCGAAGTGCTCGCGCAGCGTCAGAAACCCGACCAAATCGCGCCCGTCCGCGAGCGCGAAAGTGGGCATGACCGTTGTGTCTCGCACATACATGAGCAGCGCGTGCTCGATCCCAAACCACATGAACAATGAGCGAAGAACCGCTTCGCATTCGTCTGCATGGTCGAGATTCGGTCCGATGATTTCCATGCGGCCCGACTATTACGCGTCGAGCGCCGCGTCAGGCCCGCATTTCGAAGCGCTGCTCACTAACTTCGACATCCCATTGTGCGCCACGTTGCTCGTGAACCAACCGGAATCCGAATTTCTCATAAAGATGCCTTGCGGTGTCGAGGCCCGCAAAAGTCCATAGGTAAGCGAGTTCATAGCGCCGCGATCGGCAAAATGCTATCGCCGCCGTCAGCAAGGCTTTGCCCAGGCCCGTGCCGCGCGCACTATCGGAGCATATGAACCAGCGAAGATGCGCTCCGTTCTCCATGGCGCCAAGCCCATCAATGGCAATTGAGCCTTCAATATTGCCCGCTTTCAGCGCGAGCCAGAGGCCATCGCGACCATCGACAAATCGTTCGCAGAAATGAGAAAGTTCCCGCGCCACCCTGCTCTCGAAGTGGAGGCCGAAGTCAGCCTGTCTGTGGTAGTAGGTCGCATGAAGATCAACGATTCTGCCGACTGCCCGTGCCGGAAACAGATTAGCAATGATGTGTGCTCCGGGCAAGTGCGTGTATCGGGCCAATACATATTGCACTGGTGGTGTTGATGCAGGAATTGTACTGGGGATAGCAGGCGCGGGGTTTTGCGGCCGGGTACGGGGGTGGGCAGGCTGAAGTGGGGGCGTTCGAGGTTGTACCAGGCGAGGTAGCGCAGGAGTTCGAGATTGAAGTCGGTGATGTCATCGAGAAACAGCAGATCGTAGTGATAGTCGATGCACTCGTCCTGGAGGGTGCGATTGAAGCGTTCGCAGTGGGCGTTCATCTTGGGCGTCTTGGGATAGGTATGCCAATGGGTAAACAGGTGGTCGGCGAGCGCGGCGGCGAAGTGGCGCTGGAACTCGCTGCCGTTGTCGGTGAGCACGGCTTCGATGGCGAAAGGGAATACGGCCTGGATCAGGCGAAAGAACTGCGCTGCGGCGGCGCTGGCGTGGCTGCGGGTGGCCCAGGCCCAGGCGAAGTGGGAATGCAGGTCGGTGCAGGTGATGATGTAGCGGCGCTCGTTCTGGGCGCGCAGTTCGATGCTGTCCAGGGCTACGCAATGGCCGGGGCGCTCGGCGCGGAAGTGCTTGGGCTTGCGCAGGCGCGGCTGGCGTACCGGCTTGGGTTTGCCGGGGCCGCCGAAGGCCTGCGGCCGCGAGCGCATCTTGTCCGGGGCGTCGGCGATCAGGCGGCCGATGGTGCGCGCGCTGGGGCACGGCAGGTGCCGTTGCGCAGCGAACGGGAGCAGCAGTTCATGCAGCTTCTCCTTGGCCAGGTTGGGATGCAGCGTGCGCAGGCGGCGGATCTCGGTTACCAGTGCGGCGGGCCACTGCCGCCGCCGGCGCTGCTTGGGCGCAGTCGACCCGGGCACCAGGGCCGCCACGTTCCCGCCTTCGGCGCGCAGCTTGGCCCGCCACAGATACAGCGTACGGCGGCTCAACTTGAACGCTTCGCAGGTGGCGGCCAAGCCATGCCGCCGCCAGAAGCCGAGTATCTCCAGTCGGCGCTGGGCATCGGGGACAATCATCCCCCAGCGTAGTGCGTAATCCGCGAGTCGGTAAAAGCCCTGAATCCTATGCCCGACGTGCTGCACCCGCATCACACTCCTCCTCGTTCAAGGAGTGCAATATGTATCTGGCCTTAGTCAATCGCCTACCCCGCCTGCTTTTCCTCTTCCAGCAGGTCGGCCTCGGCCTGGCCGCGCGATTCGTCTCGCTCGACGGCGAGCTGCGACAGGTAGTCGGCGGTGATGTCGCCGGTGATGTACTTGCCATCGAAACAGGAGGCCTCGAAGTTTCTGAGCGCGGGATTGGCCGCGCGCACCGCTTTCTTCAGCGCCTCGAGGTCCTGGTAGATGAGCAGGTCGGCGCCGATCTCACGTGCGATCTCGGCATCCGTGCGGCCGGTCGCGACGAGCTCGCTCTGGTTCGGCATGTCGATGCCGTAGACGTTCGGAAAACGCACCGGCGGGCTCGCCGACGCGAAGTAGACCTTCTTCGCCCCCGCTTCGCGCGCCATCATCACGATCTCGCGCGACGTGGTGCCGCGCACGATCGAATCGTCGACCAGCAGCACCACCTTGTCCTTGAACTCGATGCCCACGGGATTCAGCTTCTGGCGCACGCTTTTCTTGCGCATCGCCTGGCCCGGCATGATGAACGTGCGGCCGATATAGCGGTTCTTGACGAAGCCTTCGCGGTACTTGATCCCCAGCTGGTTGGCGAGCTCGAGCGCCGACGGCCGGCTCGAATCGGGAATCGGGATCACCACGTCGATGTCCTGCGCCTCCGGCATGCCGCGGATCTTCTTCGCGAGCTCGCCGCCCATGTTGAGGCGGGTTTCGTATACCGACGTGCCGTCGATCATGGAGTCCGGCCGCGCGAGGTAGACGAATTCGAAAATGCACGGATTGAGCGAAGGATTTTCCGCGCACTGGCGGGCATGGAACGCGCCCGTGTTGTCGACGAAGATCGCCTCGCCGGGCGCGACGTCGCGCAGCACGTGAAAGCCCAGTGGCTCGATGGCCACCGATTCCGACGCGACGATGTATTCGGTGCCGCCCATCGCCTCGTTCCGCCCGACGATGAGCGGACGGATGCCGAAGGGGTCGCGGAAGGCGAGCATGCCATAGCCGGCGATCATCGCCACCACCGCGTAGGCGCCCTTGCAGCGCTTGTGCACGCCGGCGACGGCGCGGAAGATCGCATCCGGATCGAGGCGATGATGCTGCGCGGCGCGCTCCAATTCCAGCGCCAGCACGTTGAGCAGCACCTCGCTGTCCGAGTTGGTATTGACGTGGCGGAAGTCCAGCTGGAACAACTCGCGCTTCAGTTCCTCGCTGTTGGTAAGGTTGCCGTTGTGCCCCAGCGTGACACCGAACGGAGAATTCACGTAGAACGGCTGCGACTCGAGGTCCGAGAACGCGGATCCCGCGGTCGGATAGCGGCAATGCCCGATGCCCGCGTAGCCCATCAGGTCGCGCATGTTGCGGGTGCGGAAGACGTTCTGCACCAGTCCCGGCCCCTTGTACATATGGAAGATCGGGCCTTCGCTGGTGACGATGCCGGCCGCGTCCTGCCCGCGATGCTGCAGCAGGAGCAGGCTGTCATACAGCATCTGGTTCACCGCGGTATGGGCGACGACGCCGACGATTCCGCACATGGAGGGTTCAGGCCTTTCGTTCCGCGGGCGCCACCGGCGCGGCGCGGCCCTCGCGGGAGTAATCGAGACGCTCGCCCCACTCCGGCGGCAGCCACGGCTTCAACGACAACGCTGCTGCTGCCAACGGCGGGGCAAGGGCGGCATTCTGCCACCAATCGAGCCGCGGCAGGGTGGTCAGACCCGCGACCAGCACGAAAGACATCACCAGCACCACGCCGCGCGCGGCGCCGAACACCGCGCCCAGGAAGCGGTCGACGAAGCCCAAGCCCGCCTTGTGGATGACGGTGGCCAGCGGCCACGCGATCAGCGCCCCCAGAACAAGGCACCCGATGAAGATGGCGATGAATGCGAGGAGGTAACGGAGTACCGGGTTGCTGCCGATTTCGGGCAGCATGCCGCCGAGCAGAGGCGTCAGCGCGACTGCGGCGACGAAGCCCAGCACCCAAGCGACCAGCGCGATCAGTTCCCGCGTCACGCCGCGATAGAAGGCGAACAGCATCGACAGGATGACCAGGGCGATGATGGACCAGTCGAAGGCGTTCATCGTGGCGGTCGCGCGCTACTTCGCCACCGCGACAATTCCGCTGTAGCCCTCGCTCTTCAGTTTGTCGCGAATCTCGACCGCCGCGTCGCGCGACGGGTAAGGACCGACGCGCACGCGCCACAACGTGCCTTTGCTCGTCGTCAGTGGTTCGGTATAGGCAGGGTACGTGGCGCGCTTCAGCTTGTTCGCCAGTGAATTGGCGCCCTTGTCGTCGGCGAAGGCCGCGAGCTGTACCGAAAAGGATTCGCCGCCGGCGGCCCTGCCGGCATCCTTGGTCGCGGCTGCCGGCGCCGGTGTCACGGCGCTGGCGGCGGGCGCGGCGACAGGCTCGGGCGTCGGTGCGGGAACAAGGGCAGCGGTGGGTGGCGAGGCGATTGTGACGGGCTTGGCCTGCGCACCCAGCACTTTCTGCTCCGCCTGCGAGATCGATTTCTTCGGCGCGGGGACGTTGGTGACAGCGGGCGCTGCTTCCGGCGGCGAAGCAGGGACGGGCGCGGAGTCCTCTCTGGGAGCTTCCTTCGCCGGTTCTTTCGCTGGCTCTTTGACCGGCTCCTTCGCTGATTCCTTCACCGGTTCGCTCTTCGCCGGGGCCGCCACGGCAGCGGACTTGGTGGATTTGTCCGATAGCCGATTGACGAACTTGCCGCCATCCTCCGGCGGGATCTTCACCGCAACGTCGTCACCGAGCGGCTTGGGGTCGCTCTCCAGCAACATGGGCACGATCACCGCGGCAGCGAGCGCCAGGACGATCGCGCCGATCAGCCGGCGGCGCGCACGCCGGCGCAATTCATCGACGTTGATATCGGTGGCATCGGCCATGGCAAACTTCCGCAGGTTCGTCAGCGTCGCGCTGCCGCCAGCACGGCGGCGACGGTCAGGAACGAGCCGAAAACCGCAATTCTATCAGTCTCGCCCGCCGTCTCCTTCGCCGCGGCGTAGGCCGTCACAATGTCCGGGAAGCTACGTATGGCGTCCGCCTCCACGCCGGCGGCGACCAACGCATCGCGCATTGCGTCGGCCGACGCACCGCGCGGGCCAGGCAGCGGGGCGATGTGCCAGCGGTCGACGCACCGGTGCATGGCGGCCGCAACACCCGCCCTATCCTTGTCCGCGAACATGCCGAACACGGCGATCGTTCGCGGGTGATAGCCCATCGCACCCAGCTCGTCGGCAAGTACGCTGGCCGCGTGGGGGTTGTGCGCGACGTCGAGCACGACGGTCGGGCGGCCGGGCAGTACCTGGAAGCGGCCGGGCAAGTCGACCGTCAGCAGGCCCTCGCGCAGCGCGCCGCCGCGCACCGGCAATGCGTCGCGCAACACGTCGACCACCGCCAGCACCGTCGCCGCATTGGCGAGCTGGTAGGCCCCGCGCAGCGCCGGGAACGGCAATCCGAAGCGTTCGCCACCCGGTCCCCAGTACTTCCACTGCGTCTCCTGGTCGACGAAGCCGTAGTCGCGGCCGATCCGCAGCAGCCTCGCGCCGATTTCCGATGCGCGCGCCGTTACGCTCGCCGGAGGATTGGGGTCGGCGCAGATCGCCACGCGTCCGCCACGGAAGATGCCCGCCTTCTCGCGACCGATCTCTTCGCGCGTCGGCCCCAGGAACTCGGTGTGATCGATGGCCACGCTGGTGAGCACCGCCACCGTGGCGTCGACGACATTCACCGCGTCGAGCCGGCCGCCCAGTCCCACCTCCAGCACCAGCGCGTCGAGTCCGGCGCGCGCAAAGAGCCACAGTGCGGCCAGCGTGCCGAATTCGAAATAGGTGAGCGGCGTCGGCGTTCCTTCGCTGCCAGTGGTCGCGAGCCGCGCATCCTCGACTGCATTGAACGCGGACAGCAACTCGGCGTCGGTCGCCTCGCGCCCGCGAACGCGCACCCGCTCGTGGTAGCGCAGGAGGTGCGGCGAGGTGTACAGCCCGACGGCGTAGCCCGAGCAGCGCAGGACCGATTCGAGCATCGCGCACGTCGACCCCTTGCCGTTGGTGCCGGCGACAGTCACCACGGGACAGGCAATCGGTGCGTTCAGGTTCGCAAAGACCGCGCGGACGCGATCGAGGCCCATCGCGATGGACGCGGGATGCAGCGTGGCGAGATACGCGAGCCAGGCGTCGACGGTGGCCGGTCGGCTCATGGGGTCAGGTGCGGGCCGCGCACCCGGGAGTATGGGTCGCTGTCAGTTCGCCGGCGCGGGCTGACGCGTGAACAGCGCCAGCAGGTTGGCGAGCTCGTCGCGCAACTGGCGGCGATCGATGATGAGATCCAGCGCGCCCTTCTCCATCAGGAATTCGGCGCGCTGGAAACCTTCCGGCAGTTTCTCGCGCACTGTCTGCTCGATCACCCGCGGCCCGGCGAAGCCGATCAGCGCTCCCGGTTCCGCGATCACGACGTCCGCGACGAACGCAAACGACGCCGACACGCCGCCCATCGTGGGATCGGTCAGGATGGAGATGAACGGCAGCCGTGCTTTCGTCAGTTCCTGCAGCACCGCGGTGGTCTTGGCCATCTGGAACAGCGAATTGACGCCTTCCTGCATCCGCGCGCCACCCGATGCCGAGACACAGACGAAGGGGATGCGGTTCTCGTAGGCCACGCGCACGCCGCGGACGAAGCGCTCGCCGACCACGGAACCCATCGACCCGCCCATGAAGCCGAACTCGAAGGCAGCCAGCACCAACGGCAGGCTCTTGGTGCTGCCCTGCATCACCACGAGGGCGTCGGTCTCGCCGGTTTCCTCGAGCGCGGCCGCCAAGCGGTCCGGATATTTCTTCTGGTCGCGGAATTTGAGGCTGTCGATGGGCATGACTTCCAGCCCGATCTCGAACCGCCCTTCCGGATCGAGCAGCTGTTCGATGCGCTCGCGCGCGCCGACCCGCGAGTGGTGCGCGCACTTCGGACACACGTGAAGATTGTTCTCGAGGTCGGTGCGATAAAGCACGGCCTCGCATGACGGGCACTTGACCCAAAGGCCCTCCGGCACAGGAGTTCGGCGCTCGCCCGGCGCACTCTTGATCCGCGGCGGAAGCAGCTTCTGCAGCCAGCTCATCTACAGCGTCCCCCAAATTTCCGCCAAGTGTACTGCAACGACGGCCGGCTCAAGCAGCGCGCTTGTCGGCCATGGCGTCGAGCGCCTGCCGTATTGTTTTGAGCCACGCCCCCGCCCTCGCGGCAGCGGCAGCAGACGGTCCGGCTTCGATTTCCTCGATGATACGCGAGCCGATCACCACGGCGTCGGCGTGCGCGGCGATGGCTTGCGCGCTGGCCGCGTCGCGGATGCCGAAGCCAACGCCCACGGGCAGCGTCACCTGCTTGCGGATCTGCGCTAAGCGGGTGGCGACTTCCGCGGCATCGATGTTACCCGCGCCCGTCACGCCCTTCAGCGACACGTAGTAGACGTAGCCGCGGGCAACCTTGGCGACGGCATCGATGCGCGCCTCCGTCGTCGTCGGCGACAGGAGAAAGATCGCCGCGATGCCGCGGGCGGCCAGCAGCTGCGTGAACTCCTGGGCCTCCTCCGGCGGATAGTCGACGACCAGGACGCCATCGACGCCGGCATCCTTCGCGCGGTTCGCGAACGCCGTGGTGCCCATCGCTTCGATCGGGTTGGCGTAACCCATCAGCACGATCGGCGTGGCAATGTCGGCACGGCGGAAATCGCGAACGATTTCGATCACATCGTCGAGCCCGACCCCTTGCGCCAGCGCGCGTTCTCCGGCGCGCTGGATTACCGGGCCATCGGCCATCGGATCCGAGAACGGAACGCCCAGCTCGATGATATCCGCGCCCGCCGTGACGAGCGCGTCCATGATCGCGCGCGTCGCCGCGAGCGACGGGTCGCCGGTGGTGACGTACGGGATCAGCGCCGTGCGTCCGGCGGCCTTGAGTTTCGCGAACGTGGTGTCGATGCGGTTCACTTGCGCGCCGCGGGGTCGCACTCGGGACGGCAGTAGAACTTGAGTCCCGAGCGTTCGGCCACGGTGTTCATGTCCTTGTCGCCACGCCCGGAAAGATTGACCAGCAGGATCTTGTCCTTCGCGAGCGTAGGTGCCAATCGCGTTGCAAAGGCCAGCGCGTGTGCCGATTCCAGCGCCGGGATGATGCCTTCGATGCGGCAGCACTGGTGGAACGCCGCCAGTGCCTCGTCGTCGTCGACCACCTCGTACGTCGCCCGCCCGGAATCCTTGAGCCATGCGTGCTCGGGACCGACGCCGGGGTAGTCGAGGCCCGCCGAAATCGAATGCGTTTCGGTGATCTGGCCGTTGGCGTCCTGCAACAGGTACGTGCGGTTGCCGTGCAGGACGCCCGGACGACCCGCGGTGAGCGAGGCCGAGTGCTTGCCCGACGCGATGCCTTCGCCGCCCGCCTCGACGCCGATCAAACGTACGCTTTCGAACGGGATGTAGGGATAGAAGATTCCCATCGCGTTACTGCCGCCACCCACGCAGGCGATGATGGCGTCCGGTTGGCGCCCGGCGAACTCGGGCATCTGCACGACGCACTCGTCGCCGATCACGCGTTGGAAGTCGCGCACCATCATCGGATAAGGATGCGGACCGGCCACGGTGCCGATGATGTAGAACGTGCTCTCGATGTTGGTGACCCAGTCACGCATCGCTTCGTTGAGCGCGTCCTTCAGCGTCTTCGAACCTGATTCGACGGGCACGACCGTGGCACCCAGCAGGTTCATTCGGAACACGTTCTGCGCCTGGCGCTTGATGTCCTCCGAGCCCATGTACACGACGCATTCCATGCCGTAGCGCGCCGCAATGGTCGCGGTGGCAACGCCGTGCTGACCCGCGCCGGTCTCGGCGATGACACGCTTCTTGCCCATCCGACGTGCAAGCAATGCCTGCCCGATCACGTTGTTGATCTTGTGCGCGCCGGTGTGATTCAGATCCTCGCGTTTCAGCCAGATCTGCGCGCCGCCCAGTTCGCGCGACCAGCGCTCGGCGTGGTACACCGGCGACGGCCGGCCCACGTAGTGCTTGAGCTCGCGGTCGAATTCGGCGCGGAATGCCGGATTCTTCTGGTAGCGGGCGTACTGTGCCTTGAGGTCGTCGAGCGCGCGGATCAGCGTTTCGGCAACGAAGACGCCGCCGTAGGGACCGAAGTGGCCACGCGCGTCCGGAAGGTCATGCATCTGCATCGCGTACTCCGTTGACGAATGCCGCAATGCGCGCGGCATCCTTTATCCCCTTGCGTGGCGCGCCATCAGGGCCGCGCTCCTCGACACCGCTCGACACGTCGACGGCCCAGGGCCCCACCGCGCGGATAGCGTCTCCCACATTGGCCGGGTCGAGACCACCCGAGAGGATCAGCGGTACGCGCAATGCAGCGCGCACTGCGGGCGAAAGTCGCGACCAGTCGAACGTGTGCCCCGTGCCGCCGGGCATGGCACCCGCGCGGAACGTGTCGAACAGCAGTCCCGACGCATCGCCGTAGCGGGATGCACATTCTAGCAAATCGACACCGTCCTTCACCCCGACGGCCTTGAGGTAGGGACGCGCGAACGCGCTGCACAGGGTGCGCGATTCATCGCCATGGAACTGCAGGACATCGATGGGCAGCGCATCGAGCACCGTGCGCACGTCCGCCGGGCTCGGGTCGACGAACAGCGCGACCTTGGTCACGAACGGGGGCAGCGCGTCGGCAATCTCCCGCGCGCGCGGTATCTCGACGCAGCGTGGCGTGCCGGGCCAGAACACGAGGCCTATCGCGTCGGCGCCGGCCTCCGCGGCCGCAAGTGCGTCGGCGACGCGCGTAATGCCGCAGATCTTGATCCGTGTGCGCATTCGATTCATGCGCCGGCGAGCGTGACCGCCCGCATCGTCGGCGGCAGCCCGAACCGCGCATCGTAGGTGGCGCCCGCCAGGTAGAGTCCGTCGGCGGCAAACGTTGGCGCCGCGCGCGTGCGGTCGCGCGTGGCCAGCAGGTCGGCGAGCCATTCGGGTTCATGCTTGCCCGCGCCCACCTGGATAAGCGCGCCCACGACATTGCGGACCATGTGGTGCAGAAATGCATTGGCTGAGAAATCGAATCGCACGAACGGCCCCTGTTGCGTCACGTCGACGCGCGTCAGCGTCTTGACTGGCGACTTCGCCTGGCATTCGGCCGCGCGAAAGGCCGAAAAATCGTGCGTGCCCAGCAGGTTCGCTGCAGCTGCACTCATCGACGCCACATCGAGCGGACGATGGTACCAGCCGGCGAGACCGGCCAGCAGCGCGGGCCGTTCCGCGCGCACCAGGAGCAAGTAGGTGTAATGGCGGGCCGTCGCGGCAAAACGCGCATGAAAATCCTCCGGCACGGACTTCGCCCACAGCACGGCCGTCGCCACCGGCAGGTGCGTGTTGACGCCACGGACCCACGCCGTGTCCGGGCGCGCCGCCTCCGTCTCGAAGTGGACGATCTGCGAGACGGCGTGCACGCCCGCATCGGTGCGTCCCGCAGCCGTGACCGTGACCTCGTGGCCGGCAATGACACCGATGGCATGTTCCAATGCGTCCTGCACGCCGCAACCCGATGGCTGCGACTGGAATCCGCAGAACGCGTGGCCGGAATATTCGACGGCGAGTGCGAAGCGCATGACGGGATCGGATTCGGGAGCTAAGGCCGGAAAAACGTCGGGCGGCGGATCAACCGACCCGCCGCCCGCGAATATTAAGAAAGTGCGAGTCAGGCCAGCTTCGCGAGCAACGCCTTGGCTTCCGTCTTTTGCTGGTCGTCGCCCTCGTGGAGCACTTCCTGCAATATCTCGCGCGCGCCTTCGACGTCGCCCATTTCCTGATAAGCCTTGGCCAGGTCGAGCTTGGTGGCGGCATCGTGCCACTGGCCATCGAGAACCGACGGTGTCGGGTCCTCAAAGGTCGAGCGGTCAGGGTCGAAGGAAAGATCGAGCTTGTCGAGTTCGAGCGCCGCCGCCGGACGCGTCAATTGCGGCGCCATGCCGCTGTCCGGTCCTTCCGATGCGGTCGTGGCCAGGGCCGGCTCGACGTGCGACTTGCCCATCGGGGCGGGCTTCTCGGATTCGTCGAGCTTGAAGTCGAGGTCGAATTTTCCGGCGTCGGAAAAGCTTTCCCGTGCGGCTTCGACCTTGTCGGTCAGACTCGCGGTGCGCGTTTCGACGGCAGATTTCCCCGCCGACATTGCGCCGGCTACCGCGGCCGTCGCAGCTGCGGCGCCTGCGGTGAACATCGCACCCGCACTCTTCGCGGTCTTCTCGAGCTCGTTCTCGGCGCCGGCGAGAATATCCGCCGGAGACTTGGGCGTGGCACCGGACGATGGCGAAATCGAGATTTCCTCGTCCATCTGGAATCCCAGACCCTGCTCGTCGTCGTGCTTCTTCTCTGCGAGCGGCGTTTCCGCGGCCATCGCGATCGGATGCAGATCCGCAGCCGGCGCCGGCAGGCCGCCTTCGGTGAACATCGGATTGTTGGGATCGAGCTGGCGTCCGAGCGCGACAGCCTTGTTCCACGTCTCGCCTTGGCCGTTGCATACCGCATATAGCTCGGATGCAACCGTCTCGAACGCCGACGGCTTGTTATGCTGCGCGTGGATTTCGAGCAGCTTCAGGTAGATCTCCTGGCGCTGCGGATCCTTCTTCAGCGCATCTTTCAGGATTTCCTCAGCCTGCGCGTCCCTACCATAGGCAAGATAGACCTCGGCTTCGGCGATCGGGTCGACTTCGTCGGTATCGATGTTGCCCAGGCCCTCGCGGCTGAAATCGCTTGCGAGCGAATTGTCACCGGTGTTCACGACGCCGCCGCCGGTGGAGCCGAACACGGTGTTCGTCTTGATGTCGGTGCCCGAGATGATGCTGTCCTCGAATTTGGTCGTCTTGCGCCGGCGCGACGCGATCAGCGCGCCCAAGGCGACCAGTATGGCCAGCGCGCCGCCTCCCACGACCCACGTCGGCGTGTTGGTGAGGAGGTCGTCGAACATTCCGGGCGCTTCCTTCGGCGCTGGCTTCTGCACGGGCTTGGGCGCCGGGGCCTTCGGCTCAGGCGGCTTCGCTTCCGTGGCCGGAGGCGTGGGGGTTGGCGCCGGTGTGGTTGCCGGCGCGGCGGCCTTCGCGTCCGCGGCGGCCTTGTCCGCTGCGGCCTTGTCTGCCGCTGCCTTGTCTGCCGCTGCCTTGTCTGCCGCTGCCTTGTCTGCCGCTGCCTTGTCTGCCGCTGCCTTCTCTGCCGCTGCCTTGTCTGCCGCTGCCTTGTCTGCCGCTGCCTTGTCCGCGGCGGCCTTGTCGGCCGCAGCCTTTGCGACCGCTGCCGCATTTGCTGCCGCTGTAGGTGCGGTCACTGGCGGAACGGCGGCAGGTGCCTTCGCCTTGCCGGCGTCGGTTTGCAGCTGCGCCATCGACTGGTTCTTGAGATCGACCGCGCGCTGCAGGTCCTTCAGTGTCCTTTCGAGATCCGCTATCCGGCTTTGCGCTTCCTTGAGCGCCGCAGCCTGTGCAACCGCGGACTCGGCAGACCCCGAACCCTTGCCGGTGCCGCCATCCTTCGACAGCTTCAGTTGGTCGCTGCCGGGACGGACAGCGGGCACCTTGTCTTCGACGGCAGTACCGATCTTGCCGCCGACCACTCGGCCGCCGGACTCGTCGGCCATCGGCGCCGCACCGGCGACGCGGTCGCGATAGGCGCGCCAGTCGGCGGTCTGCACCTTGACGACTTTCGTTGCCTCGGCCGGCTGCGTCGACGACGCGTCGACCGCGCTGGGCAGGGTGATGATCGCGCCAGAGCGCAACCGGTTCATGTTGGCGCCGTCGAAGGCTCCCTGGTTGTTCTTGAACAACGCGACCAGCATCTGGTCGACCGTCACGGTTTCGGGCTTGTAGTCCTTGGCGATCTTGGAGAGTGTGTCGCCGCGCTTGACCGTGTAGGAATCGCCCTCGGCGCGAGGCGCCGGGGCAGCCTGGGATGCGGATGGCGCGGCCGCGACCGGTGCTGCCCGCGCGCGCGGCGTGCTTCCGGCGCGCGGCGGTGTAATCGGTTCGACCGGGGCCGCATCCGCGACCATGCCGGGCGGGTCCAGCAGGAACGTATAGTCACGCACCACGCGACCACCGGACCAGTTCACCTCCACCATGAGGTCAAGGTAGGGCTCGTTCATCAATGCGGGCGACGATACTCGCAGATACGTTTCGCCGTTGGCGCCGCGCTCCAAGGTGATGCGCGCGCGCGACAGCGCGGCCTGGTATTGCAGGTTGTTCTGGCGGTAGAGTGCCGGATCGGCGATCTTGGCTACGACGGAATCGAGTTCTTCCTTGGACCCGGGCAAAAGCTCGATTTTGGCCGAAAGCGGCTGTCCCAGCGCCGAATCCACGGTCAGCTTGCCTAAGCCGAGCGCATGGGCCGTCAGCGGCGCGAAAAATGCGCTCGCGACCAAGCCGTATGTAACGATTGTTTTTGCTCGCATGCCGACCCCTTCGGGAATGCTGTTTGGCTCAAGCTAACATAACATCATGGATTTAGCGGTGCAAGCTAAACCTCGGTATTAGCTTGGGTTTCCCCACGTGCGCCAAGGCGCTCCTGCACGAGATTCATGCCACTGTTCTAACGGCGAGCGCTATGGCTAGCATACCGTCTTTACCGCCGCTACAAGATATAGTGGGGCAATGCGGCACGCCGCACTGTTGCGTTCCTGCCGTCGGCACCACAGACCGCCGCATCCTGACGCCATTACAACCCTCGCATAAAGCTTCGGGAAACGCGGCAACTGGCACAGGTCTGGCGCACTTCTGCCCTATGCGGCAAGTCGAGCCCCGCTTTGCTGCGCCGGAAGGCGCTACCCGGTCTACTTCGCGAGCAAGATTCGCACCATGCGCCGAAGCGGCTCGGCAGCGCCCCACAGCAACTGGTCGCCGACGGTGAACGCGCCAAGGTATTCCGGGCCCATCGCCAGCTTGCGCAAGCGGCCGATGGGAATCGACAGCTTTCCCGTCACGGCCGCCGGCGTCAATTCGCGGATGCTCTCTTCGCGCCGATTGGGGACGACCTTGACCCATTCGTTGGCGTCGGCCAGCATCGTCTCGATGTCGGCGAGCGGCACATCGCGCCGCAATTTGATGGTCAGCGCCTGGCTGTGGCAGCGCATGGCGCCGACGCGCACGCACAGCGAGTCGACGGGAATCGCATTGCGTGCGTCGCGGCCGAGGATCTTGTTGGTCTCGGCGCCGCCTTTCCATTCCTCGAGGCTCATGCCGTTGCCCATGTCCTTGTCGATCCACGGGATCAGCGAGCCCGCCAACGGCACGCCGAAATGCTGCGTCGGAAAGCTCTCATCGCGCAGGATGCCGGCCACCTCGCGATCGATGTCGAGGATGGCCGAATTCGGGTCGTCGAGCAGATTCTTGGCGGCGAGGTGCGCGTCGCCCATCTGCTGCAACAGCTCGCGCATGTTCTGTGCGCCGGCGCCCGAGGCGGCCTGATAGGTCATGCAGGTCATCCATTCGATCAGGTCGCGTTCCAGCAGTCCCGCGAGCGCCATCATCATCAGGCTGACGGTGCAATTGCCGCCGGCGAAGTCACGGATGCCGGCAGCGAGCGCGGCGTCGATGACCGGCCGGTTGACCGGGTCCAGGATAATCACGGCGTCGTCCTTCATCCGCAGCGTCTTGGCGGCGTCGATCCAGTAGCCCTTGAATCCGGCGTCGCGCAGCTTCGGATACATCGCCGTGGTCCAGTCGCCGCCCTGGCAGGTGAGGATCGCGTCCAGCCCGGCAAAGGCGCGCGGGTCGTTGCCGTCCTTCACCGGTCCGGTGTCGCGGCCGATCACGGGACCCGCGCCGCCCGGCTTCGACGTCGAAAAGAACACCGGCTCGATCAGGGCGAAGTCGCCCTCGTCGCGCATGCGCTGCATGAGCACCGAACCCACCATTCCCCGCCAACCCACAATTCCGACTCGCATGATCATTTCCAATCCAGTGGTTTTCTCGCCAATCTTCGTGCGGCTGCGCGTCAGGACGGGCGTTTTCGCCGGGCCTTCCCGCTGGCGGCCTTGCGCGGAGCGGCTGCTTTCGCGGGCGCGATACGCGCCATCGTGTACGCGTCGATGAAGACGCCGCCGCGGAACGCGTAGTCCCTCAGCGTGCCTTCGATCTCGAATCCGAACTTGCGATAAAGGGCGAGCGCCGCAGCGTTGTCCGTGTACACGGTCAATTCGAGACGCCTGTAGTTGAGCCAGTTGTCGGCCAGGTCGATCGCCGCCGCCATCAACGCGGTTCCCACGCCGCGGCCGTGCCAGTCGTCGCGCACCGACATGCCGAGCCCTCCCGCATGGCGCCGGCGCGGCGACTTCGACGCCGCGTGCAGTCCGAGATTGCCCACGACCTTGCCAGCGACTTCGGCGACCAGCACGAAGTCGTCCTGCGCCCCGTCGGCAAGCCACTTGCGCCAGCGCTCGAGCGACGGGAACGGCAGCTGCAGCGTGCCGGCCATCGCCTTGGGCGACGCAAAGGTCGCC